>ERZ1023334.34-NODE-34-length-98757-cov-15.020233_pt1 | contig 98757 bp, 88 predicted proteins | sample MGYA00521094_ERZ1023334 | MGnify/ENA primary metagenome ERZ1023334 (study PRJEB32759, sample SAMN07749900) | skin metagenome | biome: transportation; feature: city; material: polyester macromolecule | host: Homo sapiens | place: Hong Kong:ISLAND line | collected...
CACAGGGGGAACGCTAATAGACCGATAACAAAGCAAGGAAAGGCCAAAAGACCAACAACGGAGCGGACCACTAACCCAGCAAGGAAAGGCCAAAGAATCCGACCGACAACAAAAAAGCGCCACGAAGGCCCCCAACTGCCGGGCAGGCAAAACCAAAACCCCACCCTCATACCATCTCAGCACGAGCCGCCCCAGCGGCTCTCCCCCGATACCAGACAAAATAAACCACCAGCAACGCAACAACAAACGGCACCCCAATCACAAGCGTCATCCGAAACTCGCGAGTAAACCACGTAGTCACCAACGCACTCACCATCAACCCGGCGCCAAGCAGAGAAGTAACCGGATACCCCCACATCCTGAACGCCAACGGCACACCCTTATGCCGATGACGAAAAAAGAAGTGCGTAACAAAAATCATCAACCACGTAAACATTGCCCCAAACATCGACACGGACATCATCAACACAAACGACGCATCCGGATAAATCACATTCAACACGGTAGCCAACGCAATCCCGATCGTCGATAGCCAAAGCGCTGCAACCGGCACGCCCTTGCTATTCAAAGCCCCCAGACGCCTCGGCGCATACCCCGCCCGTGACAAACTGAACATCATCCGCGTCGTGATATAGAGCTGGCTATTCATCGCCGACAACGCCGCCACCAGAATCACAAAATTAATCACACCCGCCGCGCCTGGCACATGCGTCGCCGCCATCACCCGCACAAACGGGCTCTCATCCGTACCCGCCGCATTCCATGGCACGATCGCCAGCATCAGCGCCAACGTCAGCAAATAGAAAAACACCAGCCGGAACATCGTCGCGCGAAACGCCCGTGTAATGGCCTTCTGTGGATCGCGTGCCTCGCCCGCCGCCACCGCGATCATCTCGATGCTCAGATAGCTGAAAATCGATACGATCACCGCCACCCACATGCCCCACACGCCCTTCGGAAAGAAGCCGCCGTGCGACGTGTAATTGCCAAACCCGATCCCCGAGTTCGCGGGCGCGCCAAACACGACATACGCACCCAGCAGGATGAAGCCCACAATCGCCACGATCTTCAACATCGAAAACACATACTCGACTGCGCCAAATACTTTCACGCTCACCGAGTTAATGCCAATCAGCGCCGCGGAGAACCCCACAATCCAGTACCAGCCCGGCACCGCCGGAAACCAGTACTTCATATACACCGCAATCGCCGTCACCTCGGTGCCGACCGCGAACACAATCGACGACCAGTACGCATAGCGCACCAGAAACCCCGCCCACGGTGCAATGTAGTGCTCGGCGTAGGCGCCGAAGGATCCCGAGGTCGGGTGCGCCACCGTCATCTCGGCAAGACACCCCATCAACAACAATGCGATCAGCGCGCCAATCGCGTAACTCACCAGTACGCTCGGACCGGCGAAGCCGATCGCGAATCCACTGCCGAGAAACAGGCCGGTGCCGATCGCGCCGCCAATCGCAATCATCGACAACTGCCCCGTCGATAACCCCCGGTGCAACCCCTTCTCACGTTCGACAATCGTGTCGAAGCCTCGCTGCTCTTGCGTCATTTTTCTGTCTCCTCCTGGGATGCGGTCGCGTACCTGGACGCAACCGCCGGTGCCGCGGTCGTATTACCTGGTACGTTTGAATCGCGGCGCTTGTCTGTTCATTGAATCGTTTTGAGTCACCGTATTCTTGCCATCGCTCACGTCACCGATTTGCGCGCTTTGAATTCCTCGGTGTTCCATGCATCCGTTGCGATGATGTCCTTGAGTTGCGCGATCGTGTCCCAGATATCCACGTAACGCACATACAGGGGCGCAAAACCGAAGCGCAGAATGTCCGGTGCGCGGAAGTCGCCGATCACGTTGCGTGCAATCAGCGCCTGCATGATCGCGTAGCCTTGCGCATGACCCAGCGAGACCTGGCTTCCGCGTTGCCCGGCATCGCGCGGCGAAGCGAGTGTGCAACCGAGACCCTGCAGCTCCTGATCGGTCAGTTCGATAAACAGATTGCCGAGCGCCACGCTCTTGTCGCGCAGCACGTCGAGATCGACGTCGTCGAATGCTTCCAGTGCGCTCTCCAGCGCGATGACGCCGAGTTGCGGCGCGGTGCCGGTCAACATGCGGTCGATGCCGGGATGCGGCGCGTAGTCGTGAGTAAATTCGAACGGTTTCGAATGGCCGTGCCAACCGGTCAGCGGCTGACGCACTGCTTCGATGTGACGCAACGCAACGAACACGAATGCCGGTGCGCCCGGGCCGCCGTTCAGATACTTGTAGCCGCAGCCCACCGCAAAATCGGCGTCACAGCGGTTCAGGTTCACCGGCATCGCCCCCGCCGAGTGACAAAGGTCCCACACGATCAACGCGCCGGCTTCGTGCGCGAGACGCGTCACCGCTTCCATGTCATAGCGCTTGCCCGTTTTGTAGTTGACGTGCGTGAGCGAGACGATCGCCACGGTATCGTCGATTGCCGCGACGATATCGTCAGGATCGGCACATCGCAATTCGCAACCAGTCATCTCGGCAACGCTCGAAGCGATATACACGTCAGTGGGAAAATTGGTTCGCTCGGCAAGGATCACGTTGCGGCCCGGTCGCATGCGCGTGGCGGCCACCAGTACCTTGAACAGATTCACCGAGGTCGAATCGGCAACGATCACTTCGTCCTGTCCAGCACCGATCAAGCGGGCAATCTTGTTGCCGGTGCGTTGTGGCGCCGGATACCAGTCAGCGTCGTTCCACGAACGAATCAAACCGTGTGCCCATTCCTGTTTCAAAGCCCGTTCGATACGCGCGGGCACATTGGCGGGCATCGCGCCCAGCGAATTGCCGTCGAGGTAAATCGTGTCGGCGGGCAGATCGAAGCGCGCGCGGCAGTGGGCCAAGGTATCGGCGGCGTCGAGCGCTGCGCAGTGTTCCCGGGTGATCATCTGGCTAATTTCCTATGTGTTCTTCTTGCTATTGCAAAGTCTGTGGTGTCGGCTGCTTAGGCGGTGTGTGCAACCGTCATGGGCAAATCAAAAAATCGTTGAGCGTTGGCGCCAAGGATCTTGGTCTTCGCCGTATCGCTCAGTTGGGGATGATTCGCGACCAGGTCGCCGATCTTCTGCTCACCGAGCGGGAATGGATAGTCGGATCCGAGTAGCACATGGTCTTCGCCCATGGTGTCGACTAGCAGACGCAATGCGCCCTGATCGAATACCGCGCTATCCACATAGAATCGATCGAGATACGACACTGGCGGATTGGGGCAATCCTCGCGCACAATGTCGCGCTGCTCCCACGCGTTCTGCACCCGGCCAAGCAAAAAGGCAAAGCTGCCGCCGCCGTGCGCGAAACACAACTTCAGCGATTTCGGAATCCGCTCGAATGCGCCCGACAAAATCAGCGACACCATGCTCAATTGCGTTTCCGCCGGCATCGCGACCAGCCATGGCAGCATCCATTTCTTCATGCGGCCGTCGGTCATCATGTCCCACGGATGCACGAGCACCGGAATGCCGTCGTTCGCGCAGTGCGTGAGGAACGTCACGAGGTGTTCGTCGTCGAGATCGCGCGGACCGAGGTGATTGCCGATCTGCACGCCGCGATGCCCCGCACGATGGGCGCGCGTAGCCTCGCGGCACGCCAGTTCAATGTCCTGCAACGGCACCTGTGCCAGCGCCATCAGCCGATCAGACGCATGCGCGCAAAGTTCGAGCGCATGGTCGTTCATCCGCGCGGCCCAATCATGCGCGGCGGCCGCATCGTAGCGATAGCCGAACATCACAGGCGTCGCACACATCAACTGGATATCCACGCCGAGTGCATCCATTTCGGCAATCCGTGTGGCCGGGTCCCACAGCGCGCGATACACCGGGCGAAAGCTCTTCTCGCCGGTCATGATCATGCCGCGTTCGCCGTCCGCGTCGATCTTCAGCCAGGGTGCGTGTTCCGCGTCCAGGCCTGCGGCCTCTTCCCGCGTGATCGGCGGGAAAAAGTGGGAATGCATGTCGATTCGAAGTGTCATCGTAATTCTGTTTGTTTAGACGGCGCGGCCGGGGTGGACATGACCGCAATGCGCACAGCGGCGTTTCTCTTCCGACGCATAGAACGCGTTGAAAAGCGGTGGCAAGTCATTGACGATGCTTTTCAGTTGCACCTCGACGCGGTGAACGAGATGGCCGCAGTCGTCGCAGTACCATTCGAAACCGTCCACCACGCCTTGCGGGCGTTGCCGCTCGATTACGAGGCAAACGCTGCCCGCTTCCGGCCGTTGCGGCGAATGACGCACATGCGGCGGCAGTAGAAACACATCCCCTTCTTTCAGGTCGACGCGCTCGCGCTTGCCGTCGATCCATAGGTACAGGTACGCGTTGCCGCGCAACTGATAGAAGAATTCCTCGAGCGGATCGTCGTGATAATCGGTGCGGTGATTCGGGCCGCCTACCACCGTGACGATGAAATCGCTGTCCTGCCACACCTGCTGATTGCCCACAGGCGGTTTCAGCAGATGCGCGTGATCGTCGATCCAGCGCTGGAAATTGAACGGTTTGCCGTACGTAAGCATGGCTGTCTCTGTCGTTTAGTTTTCTATGCGTGTTTACTTTTTCGGCGCGTACGCAATCGCCTTCATCTCGATCAGCAGATGCGGATGCGGCAATTGATGCACGGCCACCGTCGTGCGCGTCGGACCCGTTTCGTCGAAGTACTCGCCATAGACGGCGTTATAGCCGCCGAAGTCGTTCATGTTGACGAGGAACGACGAGATCTCGACGAGGTTCGACAGGTCCGCGCCTTCACTCTGAAGAATATCGCGAATGTTCTCGATCACCACGCGCGTCTGCTCACGAATGTCGAGTTGCACCGTGCCGAGCTCATCGGCGCAGGCGCCCGCGATCGTATTGTCCGGACGGCGCGAGCTCGTGCCGGAGACGAACAGGAAGTCGCCCGCCCGCGTCACGTGAGGAAAACGGCCACGCGGTTTGGCTTTGCCGGGCACTACGCGCCCCTGAATGGTCGGTTCGTTGGTCATGAGAGTCGATAGGTTGTGAATTCGGTGCTGCCGAGGCCGTTCACGACGCAATGCACATGCGCGTCAACGGGCAGCGGATGAGCGGCGGTAGCGGCGCCCGCCATGATCAGCGAGCCGGCGGGCAATACCAGGCCGCTTTGCGCGATCAGGCGCGAGGCCTGCACGATCGAACGCAACGGATCGCCGAGAATTGCGGCGGTCGACCCGGCCTGCACGATGCGCCCGTCGATTCGCATCGTGACGCCCGCGTTGCGCAGACTGTCGAAACCCTTGCTCCACGGGCCGATCACCAGTCCCGCCGACGAACAGTTATCGGCGACCACATCTTCGAGCGTGAACCTGAAGTCGCGGTAGCGCGAATCGATGATCTCCATCGCCGGGGCCACCGCTTCCAGATAGCGCGACGCTTCAAGCATCGTCAATGGGCGGTCGATCTCGCGGCTCGTCAGAAAGCAGACCTCCGGCTCAACACGCGGATGAATGAAACGATCGAGTGCAACACGGCCACCGTCTTCATCGAGCATCGCATCGGTGAGCCAGCCCCAGATCAGGCTATCCACGCCCATCTGGATCATCTTCGCGCGGCTCGTGAAACCGAGCTTCACGCCGACCATGCTTTCACCGCGATGAATACGCCGTTCGATCGAGGCGCGTTGAATCCCGTACGCGTCGTCCAGCGAGAACGGCGTGGACGCGGTGAGTTGCGCGATCGGTTCCGCGTGGCGCGCGGCGTCGTCGATACGTTGCGCGAGCGCATCGAGGTCGATCATGCGGCCTCCTTCGCGAGTTCGCGCGCCTTCAGCATATCCAGCGCGACGTCGACGATCATGTCTTCCTGGCCGCCGACCATGCGGCGCTTGCCGAGCTCGACCATGATGTCGAAGGCCGACAGGCCGTATTTCGCCGCAGCCGCCTCAGTGTGGCGCAGAAAGCTCGAATACACGCCGGCATAGCCGAGCGCCAGCGTTTCGCGATCCACGCGCACCGGCCGCTCCTGCAACGGACGCACGATGTCTTCCGCGGCGTCGATCAGTTTCTTCACATCGCAACCGTGATTGAGTTTCATCCGGTCTACCGCGGCGATGAGCACTTCGAGCGGCGCGTTACCCGCACCCGCTCCCATGCCCGTCAGCGATGCATCGATGCGGTCGCAACCGTGTTCGAGCGCGACCACGGAATTCGCCACGCCTAGCGACAGATTGTGATGCGCGTGCATACCCGTTTGCGTGGCCGGATCGAGCGCCGCCTTGAAGGCGTCGAGACGCTCGGCGACGTCGCGCATGTTCAGCGCGCCGCCCGAATCGACCACATAGACGCATTGCGCGCCGTAGCTTTCCATCAGCTTCGCCTGCTTCGCCAAGGCATCGGGCGTGGTCATATGCGACATCATCAGGAAGCCGACGGTGTCCATGCCGAGCGAGCGGGCGTATTCGATGTGCTGCTTCGAGATATCCGCTTCGGTGCAATGCGTGGCGATCCGCACGATGCGCGCGCCGGCGTCGTACGCCGCCCGCAGATCGTGGACGGTGCCGATGCCGGGCAACAGCAGCGTCGCCACTTGCGCGCGCTTGACCGTGCCCGCGACCGCTGCAATCCATTCGAGATCGGTGTGCGCGCCGAAACCATAGTTAAAGCTCGAACCTGAGAGACCGTCGCCGTGCGCAACTTCAATACTGTCGACGCCGGCTTCATCGAGCGCTCGCGCGATCGCTACGGCGTCGTCCAACGAGTACTGATGGCGAATCGCGTGCATGCCGTCGCGCAGCGTCACGTCCGACACATAGATTTTCTTGTTGCTATCGGTCATTGTGTGTTTCCCTTGCGTGTTGCTCTCATGCCGCCACGCGGCTAGCCGCGATCTGCTCGGCCGCGGCGAGCGCCGCCGAAGTCATGATGTCCAGATTCCCCGCATAGGAAGGCAGATAATGCGCGGCGCCCTCCACTTCGAGGAACACGCTCACCTTCAGCCCCGCGCGGCGTTCGTTCGCGTGCAGCGCAAGCGGGTTTTCCGCGCTGTAGCGGTCGAACTGCACCGCCTGCTTCAGACGATAACCGGGCACGTAACTCGCCACCGCCGCGACCATGGCGTGAATCGAGCTTTCGATTTCATCGGTGTCGGCGTCTTCTTCGGTCAGGCAGTAGACGGTGTCGCGCATCATCAGCGGCGGCTCGGCCGGATTGAGCACGATGATCGCCTTGCCGCGCGCCGCGCCGCCGACGGTTTCGATCGCCTTCGAGGTGGTCTCGGTAAACTCGTCGATATTGGCGCGCGTTCCCGGACCGGCCGAACGGCTCGCAATCGATGCGACGATTTCCGCGTACCGCACCGGCGCCACGCGCGATACCGCGTGAACGATGGGAATCGTCGCCTGGCCGCCGCAGGTGACCATGTTCAGATTCGGCGCGTCGAGATGCGCGAACAGATTCACCACCGGCACCACGAACGGACCTATAGCGGCCGGCGTCAGATCGATCACGGTCACGCCGTGCTCGCGCAGCACCGCCGCATGGCGATGATGCGCGCCGGCTGAGGTCGCATCGAACGCGATGCGAATATCGCCAAAGTTCGGCATCCCGACCAGACCTTCGATCCCCTTCGCCGTGGTTGGCACGCCGAGGCGTTCGGCACGCGCCAGACCGTCCGAGGCGGGATCGATGCCAACCATTGCGCCCATTTCAAGGTGCTTCGCGTTGCGCAATACCTTGATCATCAGATCGGTGCCGATATTGCCGGAGCCGATGATGGCGACGGCTTGTTTGTCCAGTTTTTCTTGCATGGCGTTTCCGTTCACGATGCGGATTCCGCGTGATGGGCAAAACTCGCGCTCACGGAGCCGAGTCCTTCGATATGGGCGGTGAAGACATCGCCGGCGCTGACGCCGACCATCGGTCCCAGCGCACCCGTTAGCACGATGTCGCCGGCCTTCAACGGCGCGCCGACCCGGGTCATCGTGTTGGCGAGCCATACGGCCGCGTAAAGCGGATTGCCGAGGCACGCCGCACCCACGCCGATGCTCACCTGATCGCCGCGCCGCTCCATGACCATGCCGCAGTTGATTGCATCGAAAGCATCAAGCTTGACGGGGCGATTGCCGAGCACGAACAGACCACTCGACGCGTTGTCGGCGACGGTATCCGTCAAACGGATATCCCAGTTGGCGATCCGGCTGCCGACGATCTCGATGGCGGGCAACGCGTACGCGGTTGCACGAATCAGGTCGGCGATCGTATGCCGTTCGTGCGGCAGATCGTGCGCGAGTATCAGCGCGATCTCGGCTTCCACTTTGGGTTGCTGCGTGCGCGACATCGCGATTTCTTCACCATCGGCGATCGACATATCGTCGAAAAGCATGCCGAAGTCCGGTTGATCGACGCCGAGTTGCGTCTGCACCGCTTTCGACGTAAGACCGATCTTGCGTCCCACGAGGCGCCGGCCGCTCGCCAGCTTTCGTTCGGTATTCAAACGCTGCACCGCGTAAGCGGCTTCGAGCGCATCGCCGCCGAGCTCCGCGATAGCAGCGCGTACCGGCGCGACCGGTGTGCCGTTCTGCTGCGCCTGCCAGAGTGTGTTTGCGATCCGCTGCGCGGCGTTCAGGTCGATCTCGCTCATGCGATCCTCACGCAAACGTTGGTCAGTTCCGAATAGAAGTCGAGCGAATGACGCCCGCCTTCACGGCCGATGCCCGAGAGCTTGGTGCCGCCGAACGGCGTGCGCAGATCGCGCACGAACCACGCGTTGACCCAGACGATGCCGGTTTCGATCTGCCGCGCCACACGATGACCGCGTGAGAGCTGCGTCGTCCAGATGCTGGCGGCGAGGCCGTAGGCGCTGTCGTTCACGCGTCCGATCACTTCGTCTTCGCTATCGAACGGTGCGATGTGGCACACAGGACCGAAGATTTCCTCTTTGACGCAACGCGCATCGTCGGCCAGACCGGTCCAGATGGTCGGCATCACGAAGGCGCCCTGATCGCGCGCGTCGCCGAATTGCGGAACATTGCCGCCGGTTACGACCGTTGCGCCCTCTTCGACTGCGAGACGGAAGTACGACAGTACTTTCTCACGATGGCCACGCGAGATCAGCGGGCCCATCGTGGTGGAGGGATCGTCGGGCGCGCCGACTTGCAGCGCCTCGGTTTTCTCCTTCAGGGCGCCGACGAAGCGCTCGAAGATCGGCCGCTCGACGTACACGCGCTCGCTGCACAGGCAGACCTGGCCTGCATTGGTGAAGCTCGACTTCAGCACACCGGCGACGGCCGCATCGAAGTCCGCGTCGGCGAACACGACGGCGGCGTTCTTGCCGCCCAGTTCGAACGAGATTTCTTTCACGCCGTCGGCCACGGCCTTCATGATCGTGCTGCCGGTACGCGATTCACCGGTGAAGGTGATCGCGCTGATATCCGGATGACGCGTGAGGAATTCGCCGGCCGCATTTGGTCCGTGACCGTGAATCAGGTTGAACACGCCGGGCGGCAAGCCGATGTCGTGCATGACTTCGGCGAGCAGCGTGGCGGAGCTGGGGGTTTCCTCCGAGGGCTTGGCCACGACGCAATTGCCCATGGCGAGGGCCGGTGCGACTTTCCAGGTGAACAGCAGCAGCGGCAGATTCCAGGGCGAGATGATGCCGACCACACCGAGCGGTTTGCGCGTGACGTAGTTGATCAGTTCGCTGCCGTCGGCGGCATGGGTTTCGAAGAATTCGCTGTTCGCCGTGCGGATGAGGTCCGCGAAGGTGCGGAAGTTCGCGATGCCGCGGGCGATATCCAGCTTGCGGGCTTGTTCGAGCGGGCGGCCGGTGTCGGCGACTTCTGCTGCGACGAAATCGTCGAAACGGGCTTCGATGCCGTCGGCGATTTTATGCAGCCAGTCGGCGCGTTCCGCCGGTTTGGTGTTGCGCCAGCCGGCGCGTTGGGCGGCGGCTGCGGCGCGGACGGCGGCATCGACGGTTGCGGCTTCGGCTTCGCAGACTTGCGCGAGTTCGCGGCCGTCGACCGGGCTGATATTAGGGAAGGTGTTCGTTGTGGCGACGAATTCGCCATTGATGTAATGGCGAAGTAATGGTTGAGCGCGCTGCGCGGCGGCCGGGGTGAGGGTCACGACGTCTCCTGCTCGATTGAGGTGTTTGCAGGAGTCTAAAGGGGGGGCCCGCGGGGGCGGTAATCAAAGATTGGGTGGTGGGTATGCTAAAGGGGAATACCAGATATGGGTGGGTTTTGCCTGCCTGCCCGGCTTTGGGGCTTTCGCGGCGCTTTTTGTTGGTGATCTGGATTTTGGGTGTTGGCTTGGTGTGGTAGTGGTCTGTTCTGTTGTTGGTCCTTTGGCCTTTCCTTGTTATGTTAGTGGTCTATTAGCGTTGCCCCTGTGCGGGGCGGCACCTACTTTTCTTTGCCTGCCGCAAAGAAAAGTAGGCAAAAGAAAGCGGCTCACACCGCCAGCTCATAAGTGGGTACCCCGCGCAGCCACGGTAGTGGTGCATCTGGAATCTGTGTTCTCGCACATTCCGCCCCGGTGACAAGGGCATCATACTTCCGGCGGCGCTGCGCGCGCCGTGGCGGTTGTTCAACCACCCTCCTGTGCGCCCCTTCTTGCGGTTATGCTCGCTTCGCCGATGCGTAGTTCGACGGTGTAATCCCCAGCAATCGGACAAACGCCCGCGTCATGTGGCTCTGGTCCGCAAATCCAGCGGCGGCCGCGGCTGCGGCCAGGTTTGCTCCGCCGGCGATCAGTTGTCGCGCAAGCATCACCCGGCGCTGCATCCGGTAGGCGTGCGGCGGAAGTCCCGTCTCCTGCGCGAAGCCGCGTAGTAACTGAAAACGACTCATACCACTGTCCGCCGCCAGATCGGCTAGCGTGAGCGGTGACGAAGGGTCGTCGTCGATGCGGGCCCTCGCTCGCGCAATCGGGCTCAATGACGGTAATAGTCGCGAACGTCCATTCGAGCTCGCGTGCGTCCGGATCAGATACCCAAGCAAATCGAGCATCGCCTCCTCCCGCACCAGATCGTCCGGCACGGTTTGCGCTTCCACCGCTACCGCGAACACGCGCTCGAATAAGCTCTTCAGCAACGGATCGTGTATCGCCGGCTGCGTCAGCTCGATCTCGTGCGCAGCCGCACCGCTCAGCTCGACAGCAACATCGGACAGCATCGAAGGCTCGAAGTACAACATGCGCCATGCCCGGCCGCGCTCGTCGAGCGGGCTGCCGTCGTGCACCTCCCCCGGATTCACCATGATCGCATCGCTCGCCCGCGCTTCAACCACGCCGCGCCCACTCGACGATCGATGCCCGCCAGCCACGATTACGCCAACGCCGAACCGGTCGTGCGAATGGCGCGGAAACGAATGCGCCGTTTCGGCTACCGTCGCCTCAACGCCGGCAATCGCACAACGAGGCATGTGAACGCGGCCGTGCGGCATGGTGCGCCTTGTCGAAATTAAGGAGCGTGCGGCGCGGCACGACACGCGCGAATGTGCGCAGCGATAACGCGCCGTGAGTTGCCAGTCGAATTGCAGCGCGCCACGCTACGCTGCAAAGCACAAGATGACAGGCAAGCCGCCCCGCTCATCGCCCACGCCCCTCGTCCGTGCGGTCGCTCTCACGAATCTTGCCCTGCGACACGCTGCTGCCCGGCGGCACACTATGCGTCAGCCACACGTTGCCGCCAATCACCGAACCGCGACCGATGGTCACGCGGCCGAGAATCGTCGCGCCGGCATAAATCACAACGTCGTCTTCAACGATCGGATGGCGCGCGTTGCCCTTGATCAGCGTGCCGTCAAGGTCGGCCGCGAAGCTCTTCGCGCCGAGCGTCACGGCCTGATAAACGCGCACACGCTCGCCGATGATCGCGGTCTCACCGATCACGACGCCCGTGCCGTGGTCGATAAAGAAACTCGGCCCGATAGTCGCGCCCGGGTGAATGTCGATGCCCGTCGCGGAGTGCGCAATCTCGTTGATGAAGCGCGCGAGCAAGGGCACGCCGAGGCGATGCAGCGCGTGCGCAAGACGGTGATGCGTCATCGCCCATACGCCCGGGTAACACAGCAGAATTTCCGTGATGTGCTGGGCGGCCGGGTCGCCAGTGAAAGCGGCCTGAATATCGCTCACCAGCAATGCGCGAATCCCGGGCAACTGCGTGCCGAATTCCCGCGCGACCTCGTACGCACGCGCCTTCAGATCCGCATCGGGCGTCTCCCCGAACTCGGGCAGAAAGCGCAAGGCGCGCCGGATCTGTTCGGCAAGCAATCGCAACGTGCTTTCGAGTGTATGGCCAACGTAATAGTCGACCGTTTCGTCAGTCAGATCGGGAGCGCCGTAGTGCGTCGGAAACAGCGCCGCACGCAAGCCGGTGACAATGGCGACCACCGCATCGCGCGACGGCAGCTCGCGAATGCCGAGCGGATGCCGCGTGCGATGCAACTCCTCGCGCGAGGCGCGCAAGTCCGCAACGATCTGTTCGAGGCCCCAGTTGGGGGAAGGCACGTTAGGCATAAAAGGACAGCGCCGTACGCCAGGTACGGTTCAGAGTGATTGTCCCAAGAGATTACCGCGTTTTGCCGTGGCCCGCGCAACGCGGCGCGGCTGCCCGGCATGCCGGATGCTTCAGATGGTCACGCTGCTCGCGTCGATCCAGCGCACCGCCCAGTCGCGCGCATGGGCAATAGCGGCGACTTCGTCAGGAAAACGCAAGTCGGTGGGGAAAAAACGGTTGGCGACCAGTTCGCCGTCGCTCGAGCGGGAGATGACTACATAAGGTTGCCAAGTACCATCGCCCGCGCGCGCCGGCGCGCAGTTCAGCAAATAGCCGCGATGTGTGAATGCAGCATCGAAGTGCATGTGTCACCCGCCCTGACGGCCCCGTAAGATGTTCTGAGTAGCGCGTTTGCCCATTGTCGGCCATGTAAAAACAACCGGACGCATGTCGTCAACGCATGTCGTCAATTTAACCGCGCTTCACTTGTCGGAGTAAGATCATACTCTGTAGAAAATAGGCGTCCATTAAAAAAAACGAAAGGATTGCCGGACGCAATCGCGAGGCGAAATGCCCGCATACATCAGTGCACATAAGCGCGAGGCAAGCGCGGCACGCGCAGTACAAACTCACCGCACAACAAAATCGTGCGGAGCAGGAACGGGTTTTGCCGCACTTCAACCATGTCCTCTTCAACGGAGAATGCATGATGAACAGCGATATCAACCAGCCAGCAGGCGCCAGCCAACAACCGCGCACCAGCGGCCCTCGCACGACGGAGCTGCACAACGACCGCACCCACGACAGCACGGTCGACACCGACGGCAAGAACCTCGAAGCCGCCCGCATCGCGGGCCACAGCCCGATCTCGCCCGACGAAATCACGACGAGCAACGCCACCCTGATCAATAGCGTGCCGGAGGCGCACGACGGCATGGCCGGCTTCGACAGCCGGGTTGGCGGCAATCACCTGCTGCTGGCGCTCGAACCCGGCTGCACGGTCATCGACAAGGGCATGGTCGAGCCGCAAGGACCCGATTCCGCCGACGATCCGTTCGACGATCCGCACTCGATCCGCAGCCGTCGCGAACGCGGGCGCATTCACTACGCCCTTAATCATTTACGACCCACTCGCGTAATCGAATTACATCGGTCGAAATAAATATTGGAAGCACGGACGCTGCGGCCACGTCGAGCACTGCGCGTATTCGTTTGAATTGGCCCGTTTCCATCGATTACTCAGTCCATTCCAAAGCGCGCGCCGTTTGAATGACGGCGCGCGTCCCGTCACGGATTGGAAACTCCGGGTTGCAAGTCCTGCAAGCCGAACAGGCTATTTCCGCTCGCCGAACGCCGACACAATCGACGTCAGATTCACTACCCAACGGAGCAGCGAATGAAAAAGATCGTCGTGATCGGCGCCACGGGCACGGTCGGCCAGGCAGTGAGCGCAGCATTGAAAGCGCGCCATGAAGTCATCGAGGTGGGCGCGACGCGCGGCCAATATCGCGTCGACAGCACGGACCCGGCCAGCATCGAGCGCCTCTTTGGCGAGATCGGCAAGGTCGACGGCGTCGTCACCGCCACCGGCAAGCTGCATTTCGGCCCGCTGCCGGAGATGAGCGTCGAGCAATTCTGGGTTGGTCTGCGCGACAAGCTGATGGGTCAGATCAACGTCGTGCTGGGCGCCCAGCAGTACGTGAACGACGGCGGCTCGTTCACGCTGACGAGCGGCATTGTCGGCGACGAGCCGATTCGCGAAGGCGCGAATGCAACCACCGTGAATCTGGCCCTGGAAGGTTTCGTGCGGGGCGCCGCGATCGAGTTGCCGCGCGGCATCCGCATCAACGTGGTGAGCCCGACGGTCCTGACCGAAGCGCTCGATGCGTATGCCCCCTACTTCCGCGGCTTCGAGCCGGTGAGCGCCGAACGTGCCGCGCAGGCCTATCTGCGCAGCGTGGAAGGCGCGCAAACGGGCCGGGTGTATCGCGTGGGGTATTGAACGCTCAGCAGGCTCGTTGAATCCCGGGCTCTGCGCCTGCGTGCGCTTGTGCTGCTTTGCGCGCCTCTGCACAGGGATTCAGCGCTTCTGCTCTTTCACGCGGGACACGATCTGCGTCGGGCTGACGAACTGCAGTGCAATCAGCACCCAGATCAGCGTGATCGCCATGTAGATCATCGCCATCGCATCGATCGACTGCGGGGCGCGCACACCGGTTGAAAATACCGCGTAGTACAACGCGACGACCAGCGTTTGCGTGGCCGGCCCCGCTGTAAAGAATGTCAGCTCGAACATGCCGATAGTGCGCACCAGCACGAGCAAGCCCGCGGCCAGCATGCCGGGTACCAGCAAGGGCAGCAGCACGTAGCGGAAATAGCGGAACGTGTTGGCGCCGAAAATGCGTGCCGCCGCTTCGAGATTGGGATCGATCTGCTCGATGAACGGGGTCATCACCAGGATCACGAACGGCAGCGCCGGCACCAGATTCGCGAGAATCACGCCGCCCAGCGTGCCCGCGAGACCGACTTTGTACATCACGGTCGCCATCGGAATGCCGTAGGTCACGGGTGGCACCATCAAAGGCAAAAGGAAAATCAGCATTGCCACGCGCTTGCCCGGAAACTGCACGCGGGCGAGCGCATACGCCGCGGGCACACCGAGCAGAACCGACAACACCACCACCGCCCCGACCACTTCGACCGTGACCCACAACACGCTCGCCAGTTGAAAATCGCTCCACGCCTGCGCGTACCAATGCAGCGTAAAACCTTGCGGCAACAAGGTGCCGAACCAGCGGGTCGCGACCGAGTTCACCGCGACCGTCGCAATCAGCAACACCACGTTGACGAGGAAAAACACCATCGCCCCCCACACCAGCACAAGCCAGATGCGGCCCGGCACACTGGCGCGCTGCTTCATGCGCTTGCCGGGTTGCTGTGCGCCGTCGTGGTTTTCGTTCGAGTCGGACGCGGACCACGCAGCATGCGCGGCGCGCTGATCGGCAGCCATCAGCCTTTGCCTCCCGTCGTCGGACCGCGGTAGAAGAAGCGGCGCGCGCCGAGCATGGCGGCAACCACCAGAAGCTGCACGAAGCCCATCACCATCGCGATTGTGGAAGCGAGGGAATAGTCGTAGCTTTCGAACGCCGCTTCGGCCGCGGCGATCGACATCACACGCGTGGGCCCCGCCGGCGCCCCCAGCAGCACCGCAGACGGAAACACCGAGAACGCCTGCACGAAAGACAAACACGCGGCCATCGTCAAACCTGGCACCAGCAGCGGCAGATAGATGCGGCGAAACTGCTGCCACGGACTCGCGCCGAGCGTGGCGGCAGCGCTCGCGAGCGTCGGATCGATGCCGGTCACGTATGACAGCGTCAGCAAAAACGCAAACGGAAAACCCGACACGATCAGCGAGATCAAGACGCCCCAGAAGTTATGCGTCAAGCGCACTTCGTCGGTATAGAGATGCAGGCCTTGCAACGCCTGAGGAAACCAGCCGTTCGGGCCGAAGTACGTGAGCATGCCGTCGGCGATCAGCACGGTGCCGAGCGTGACGGGAATCACCAGCAGCGTCGTGATGAGCTTCTGATAAGGCGAATTGCGGCGCAGCGCGAACGCCACGGGAACCGACACGCCGACGTTGATCAGCGTAGCGGGCACAGCGAGCTTGAGCGTGACGAGAATGGTCGGCCACATCGACGTATCGGTGAAGAACGTCAGATAGTTGGCCCACAGGCCGCCGCCGTTCATCGGTTTGAACGACAGCATCAAGCCATACGCGAACGGATAGATGAACAAAGCGACGATGAAAATCAGCGCCGGCGCAACCAGCCACGCTTTGGCGTCGCGCGGCGCAACGGATGCGCGTGGCGGTGACAGCGTGGGTGTGTTCATGCGGCCTCTCGGTCATAGACCAGCGTGCGCGACGGCGGCACGCGCAGACTGATGCGCTCGCCTTCTTCGAATTCGCCGGCAATGCGCGCCCACAAGTCGCCGAACGCGGTCTTCACCCGCAGCAGGGAATCGTGGCCGCCGTATTCCACGGTGGTGACCAGCGCGTCGAACGCGTTTTTCGCGTCAGGTGCTGCACGCTCCATGTCCTCAGGGCGCAACGCGACGCTCACGCGCTTGCCGTTGAAACCGTCCATGGGCGCCCCGAGCAGACGCACGCCGTTCGCGCTCACCGCGACCCCATCGCCCTGCGTGCCTTCGAGCACGAATTCGGCCACGTTGCGATAGCCCATGAACCGCGCGACATGCAAGTTTCGTGGCCGCGTGTAGACCTCTTTCGGCGTGCCGATCTGCTGCACCACGCCCTCTTTCATCACGACGATACGATCAGCCATGGACAGCGCTTCGTCCTGATCGTGCGTCACGTAGAGCGTCGCTCGCTCGAGTTGGCTATGGATGCGGCGAATTTCCGCGCGCATTTCAATGCGCAGTTTCGTATCGAGATTCGACAGCGGCTCGTCCATCAGAATCAGCGGCGGTTCGATCACGATCGCCCGCGCAATCGCGACACGCTGCTGTTGACCGCCGGATAACTGTCCGGGCAGCTTGCGCTCATGCCCGACCAGTTGCACGAGCTGCAGCGCTTCACGCGCCCGGCGCATGGCGTCGCTCTTGCCGACACCGCGCATCTTCAGCCCGAAGCCGACGTTGTCGAGCACGCTCATATGGGGAAACAGCGCATAGTTCTGGAACACCATGCCGAAGCCGCGCTTTTCCGGCGGCAGCACGTCGATGCGTTTATCGTCGAGCCAGATGCCACCCCCGCTCAATGGCTGCAAACCGGCAATGCAATTGAGCGCCGTCGATTTACCGCAGCCCGAAGGTCCGAGCAGCGCGATGAATTCGCCACGCCGGATGTTCAGATCGAGATCCTGCAAAGCCGCGACCGCCTGCCCTTCCGCATTCGTGAAACTGCGGCTCACCGAATCGAGCCGCAACTGCTCAAAGTGATGCTTCATGGCGGTTTCCTGATACGCGTGACGCTTGACGCACGAATCGCGGCGGCAGGCTGAGAGCGGATACGCGTGTTAATTCGCGGCCTACTTGGTCTTCTGCGCGCCGATATCGCTGTCCCACTTCTTGAAAGCCGCGACCATCGCGGTGGCGTTCAGCGGTAAAACATGCGGACGCTCGGCCAGCAGCTTCGCGTATTCCGGCCGGCCGTATTTCTTCAGCACATCCTGGCTGTGCGCGGGCGCCTGCTCGATGCTCACGCCCTTGATTGCCGGCCCCGGGTAGAAGTAACCGTCGTCATAGGTCATGGCCTGCTGCGCGGGCTCGAGCATGAAGTTCATCAGCTTGTAGAGCACGTCGAGCTTTTCCTTCGGCACACCCTTTGGAATCACCATGTAGTGCGCGTCGTTCACCCACGTCATGTTGTCGAATGCCTGCACACGAAAATCCGCCGGCACGATGCCGAGCGCGCGCGGATTGATATCCCATCCGGTGACCGTCACGGTCATATCGCGTGAGCCCTCACCGAGCTCTTTCATCACGGCCGAAGTACCGCCCGGATAGTAAGGAATGCAATCGTTCAACTGCTTAAGAAAGGCCCACGTCTTGTCCCAGCCGCGAACCGGATCTTGCGGATCCTTGTCGCCGAGCACGTAAGGCAAGCCCATCAGGAACGTGCGGCCCGGACCGGAGTTCGCCGGCCGCGCGTAGATCAGCTTATCCGGATGCGCCTTGCACCATTGCAGGAGTTGCGCAGGCGTTCTGGGTGGATCGCTGACTTTGGCGGGGTTGTATTCGAGCAAGGGACCGGCCGGCATATACGCGACTTCGAGGCCATAGCCCTGTGCGAGATCCTGCATCTTGCGCGGACCGGGCGCGTATTTATCGAGCACGCCGGGAAAAGCCGCCGCATTGTCCGGCAGCAGTTTCATCCAGAGATTCTGCTCGGTGCCGGCGGCCAGTGCGTCAGTGCCGGTCAGGACGAGATCGATGTCGGAACGCCCGGCAGCCTGCATCGCCTTGATCTTGCCGGGCAACTGCGGCGCGGGCGCGTTGGTGAACGTGAGGTTGGCGACGAGATTGGGATACTTCGCCTTGAAGGCCTCGAAACCCTTCTGGGTGAGTTGAAGATCGCCGGCCACATCGACGATATTGAGCGTTACCGGATCGGCCGCGTGAGCGGCGGGTGCAAACGCGGCGCTTGCCACGAGCGTTACGGACACCAGCCCGAGCGCCAACCTGCCTGAAACAGTCATTGCGTCTCCTCGCTTCCTGGTATGAAGTCCGCCGGCCCGATGCGCCCTTGGCGGTGTCTTTCTTCTACCAATGGAACATAGCGAAGCGTAACTGCCGATGTCAAGCAAATACTCACCACGGCACTTTGCCCGTCAATCAGCCCGTTTTGGCGAGGAATCCTTGTAGTTCAATGGGTTGCGCAGTTCGTCCAAGGGCAAACCCGAGGTCAGCACGCGGGCTGAATAGCGAGTTGTCAGGCAACATGCGCTACCGCAGCCAAACGCCTGGTGTATTCAGCCGCCCTGGACGCCCTGCGTATTCACGTAGAGCGAATACAAGCCGTGACTCGCCGCCATGAACAAGCGGTTGCGATGGCGCCCACCGAAGCACACGTTCGCGCAGCGCTCCGGCAACGCAATGTGGCCGATCGGCTCACCTTGCGGCGTGAAAACGCGCACCCCGTCGAGTTCGTCGGTGCCCATGCCCCAGCCGCACCAGAGATTGCCATGTGTATCGACGCGAAAGCCATCGGGTGTCCCTGCGCCCGCGTCGATCAACACGCGGTTGTTCGACAGCACGGCGCTATCGCCACTTATGTCGACATCAAAAGCACGAATCTTGCGCGGCTCGCCTCGCGATTCGACGATGTACAGCACCGATTCGTCCGGAGAAAACGCGAGACCGTTCGGGCCTAGCACGTCGTCGGCGACCACGGTCACTTCGCCGGATTGACCGTCGATGCGGTACACGCATGCAGGCAACTCCGACTCCTGCCGCTCTCCCTCATAGAAGCCGTCGATGCCGAAGGTCGGGTCGCTGAACCAGATCGAACCGTCCGACTTCACGACCACGTCATTCGGCGAGTTGAAGCGCTTGCCGCGATAACGCTCGGCGAGCACCGTAATCGACCCGTCATACTCGGTGCGCGTGACGCGCCGCGTCAGGTGCTCGCAACTGACAAGCCGGCCCTGGCGGTCGCGTGTATGGCCGTTCGCATTGTTCGACGACTGGCGAAACGTGGTCACGGCGCCGTTCGTTTCGTCCCAGCGCAGGATGCGGTCATTGGGAATGTCGCTCCACAGCAGATACCGGCCGTCGCCGAACCAGACCGGTCCCTCCGACCAGCGTGTGCCCTGATACAGGCACTCGACAGAAGCGGACGCCAAGATCAACGATTTAAAGCGCGGGTCGAACAGGCGAATGGAGGGATCGGGATAGCGTCGGCTGGTGTCGGTCATGCTTGGGCTTTGGGTGATGAAGGTTGATGGGGGGGCAGCAAGCCAACGCCGGCCAGCAGGACCCGCGCCGCACGACAGATCTTCGCATGATGCTCGGACAGCGTTGAACTGCATAGTAGCGCCTCGCAATGCTGTCAGACAACCTGTGCACAGGCGATGCCGCACAAGCCCGACCCGGAGCCGATAAGGCTAAGGGGAAGTTGCCAAAGCCGGCTAGGCGCTTTTGTATGACAATAGCGCATGGCCGGTATGAGTGAATGATGGCAGGCGAGGCGGGAATTGACGATCGTGAAAGCGGAGTCGTTTCGCCTGGAATCCGGATAAATGTCGTTCAGGGGTTTGACGGTAATGTTGCCAATCAGAAGCATCAAAACCTGCACTACGAGAAAATTACCCACTTTTTCGACCCGTGAATGTTAATCGGGTCAAAGAAATCCGTTATAAAGAGCGATTCGTTCGCTTCTTTGCAGAACCCGCGCTGGTGCTGTTTCTTTAGAAATCGCGCTCGGCTTGCGGAATAATTTTTAGTGATAGATTGTGAAGATAAAAACAGCCGGGCGGATCACCGCACCGCAATTAACCGCAACGGGATGTTTGCGAGTCTGAGAGAACACAAATTGTCGCTACATTTTATCGAGGAAATGGCGCCACTACTGAACGCCGCGGATGAAGCGGAATGGTTCGGTGCGATTGCGGGCCTTGCAGAAACGTGGGGCTTCGACAAGTTGTTGATCGCCATGTTGCCGCGTCCGACCATTCGCCTCGAAGATGCCTATGTGCGGAGCACCTACGCGCCAAAGTGGCGACGCACGTACGACGAACAGGGTCTCGTCCACATCGACCCGACAGTCTCGCATTGCGCAACGCGTGCCACGCCGCTGATCTGGTCGCCCGACATTTTCAGCACGGCACAACAACAGTCGATGTATGAGGAAGCCCGCTCGCACGGCCTGCGCGCCGGTGTCACTTTGCCGATTCATGGACCAAACCAGGAAGCCGGCATGATGTGCTTCGTCAACGACAGCAATCCGTCCGACGCATTCTGGCGCCATGTCAACGTTGCATTGCCAAATCTGGTGTTATTGCGCGATCTGGTGATCGATACCAGTCAGCGCCATTTGAATGCGCACACCCAGACCTTATTGCCCAAGCTCACGCCTCGCGAACGCGAGTGCCTGAAATGGACCGCGCGTGGCAAATCCACCTGGGAGATCTCCCATATCCTGAACTGTTCGGAAGCCGTGGTGAACTTCCACATGAAAAACATCAGGACGAAATTCGGTGTGAATTCAAGGCGCGCGGCGGCCGTAATCGCCGCGCAGATGGGGCTTATTGACCCGGGTTGAGCAAGGCGGCGGCGTCACGGCTGTACAAGACCCGTTCAGCCCGGCCCAGATCCGCGTCCGAAACCGTTTTGGTGAAATAGAGGCCCAGCAGGATCGACACGGGCGCCGGGATCTCCGCGCCCGATTCAAACCGGCTGCCACGCGATTGCGTCACGCCAAAGCGTGCCCAGAAGCGGCGCTGACTCTCTTTTTTCTTCTTGCGGTAGGCAATGATCAGAACCCGATCCACCACCGATGAAGGCTCCGCCGAGCGGCTTTGGACGGAGGGTTGCACCTGCCAGTGATTGTCGAGAAGTTCCATTTTTTCGGTCCGGTCGGTTGAGTGCTGAGGCTTGTCTCGAATTCTGCGTTATCCGATAAGCATGCACACCTATCCAGGTAGGTAGGTGGCAGAGCGATTCAAAATGCATAAGTTTTCTTGCGTATTGGGTACCCCAACACGTTCAGGAGAACGCCATGCAAACAGCGATTCGGATTGGAATGCGGCAGGAATTTGACAATGCGGACATCAACGAGATGTACCGCTTGCGGGCCCGGGTGTTCCATGGGCGGCTCGGATGGGACATCCCGACTATTGCGGGCATGGAGATCGACGGCTACGACGCCCTTGGGCCGCACTACATGCTGATTCAGGGCGACGACCGGCAGGTGCGGGGCTGTTGGCGTCTGATGCCAACCGAAGGGCCGAATATGCTGAAAGACACTTTCCCGCAGTTGCTGCATGGCGCGGACGCACCGGTCGGGCGGCATATCTGGGAACTCAGCCGATTCGCAATCGAAACCAGCGGCGAGGAGCAGTCGTTCGGCTTTGCCGACCTGACCATGCAGGCGATTCACGAACTCGTGACATTCGCCGACCGGATGGGCATCACGCGTTACGTCACGGTGACCACCACGCCGATTGAGCGGCTGCTGCGTAAGACCGGTATCGATATCAGCCGGCTCGGATCACCTCTGCAGATCGGCGTGGAGCGGGCCGTGGCGCTGGATATCGCCGTCAGTCCGAAAACCCGCACCGCCCTGTTTGGGCCGATGGCCGTCGCCGCCTGATGCTCCGACATGATATTCGGCGCGGGGCTACGGTTGCCGCCTGTTGGGATGCCGTTTCCTGGCGTCTTTTGGTGCTAACTGGGTGTTATCTGGTGTTGCCTGAACACGACAGACGAGCGGCGAGCGTCTGTTAGTTGCGATCCTTCAGGAAGATGCGCGGGATGTCATGAGCCGAACATCCGTTCGAGCGCATTTTCGAGGTGCGCCCGCATCGCCCTCGCCGCAGCGGGACCGTCCTTGCGGCGGATCGCCTCGAGCACGGCCAGATGTTCATCCTGCACCAGCCGTTGCCGCTCCACCGTCTTCACGAGCGACAGATTACGCGACAGGTTCATGCTGAACAGAATCTGTTCCTCGATGAACGACATGACCGTGATGAAAAAAGGATTTTTCGACGCGCGCGCCACCGCCAGGTGGAACATGAAATCGTCCTGCGCACCGATGCCCCGTGTTTCTATGATCCGCTCCAGCTGATCCCACGCATGCTGGATCGCGTCGATGTCGTCGGCGTCGGCTTTGAGCGCCGCCTGCTCGGCAGCGCCCGCCTCGGTCACGATGCGAAATTCATAGCAGCGGCGGATGTCAGACAGCGTTTCGAGCGGCGCAAAGCGGCGCACATCGGGGTCCGGGCGGCGCGCAACCGTGGTGCCCGAGCCGTGCCGCGTCATGATGATCCCGTCCGCCCGCAAGCGCGCGAGCGCCTCGCGCACGGTCGGCCGTGAAGTCGCGAAGCGTTCGGCCAGTGCGTGCTCGGTCGGCAGCCGCTCACCTTCCTTGTACTCGCCTTCAAGAATGCGATTCAGGATGTCGCCGTAGATCTTGTCGGGCAAGCCCGTCGTTTTGCGCTCGTTCATCAGCGGGACTGAAGCAGCTTGTCTGAATAGGTTCCGATTGTAAGGCAAACCTCACGCCATGCCCCGGCTGGTCGCTGCGCCATGGCTTGTCCGAAATGCCGCAAACGCATGCGGCGCGGCGCTCGTTGCGTGAAGCATTGTTGTCTCAGAATTTGACAAGTGTTTGATTTACATCCTGTGCCGATGCATCTTTTTCAGCGATCATTTAAGCTCGCATCGTAATCCAATTGTCAACGAGCCCGGCCGGCCGAACGGCTGCGGCCCTCAACCCCTTCAGACGCGGAGTCGATATGTACACACGCATCCTTGTAGCCGTCGACGGCAGCCATACCTCGCGCCGTGCGTTCGACGCAGCGCTCGCACTCGCGAAGTCCACCGGCGCCGTCATGCAGCCGCTCTACGTCGTCGAAAACACGCCGATGTATTTCGAAGCGCCAGGCTATGACCCTTCCGTTCTGCGTAACCGCCTCGTCGAGGAAGGCAAGGAACTCGGCGCGGAATTCGCGGCGGCCATGGCTGCGCAAGGCGTCAAGGGTGAACTCGCCGTGGGCGAAGCTTCTTCGCTCGACGACGTTTCAGTGGTCGTACTCAAAGCTGCCGCTGACTTCAACGCCGATCTGCTGGTGATGGGCACGCATGGCCGCCGTGGTTTTCAGCGCCTGATTCTTGGCAGCGTCGCGGAGCGCTGCGTGCGCCAGGCGACTTTGCCAGTGCTGCTGATTCCATCCGCGGCAGGCAAATCCGGCGACAGCGCCTGAACATGTTGAGCGACATACATGGCCGTTGCATGCGCTCACCGTCATGGTCGGTACATGCTGAGCGCTATCCCTAAAATGTGGGCCGAGCATGGCGGCGAGGATACATAGCAGTCCGTAACCACAAGCAGCAACGCGAGGGTGACGTCGCTCAAGAGGCCTAACTGCGTTGACGCGTCATTTTGTCGCTAAACGGGGAGCATGGGCGGTGGGACAATCAGTCATCACCCTTACAAACGGCTGAAAAACATGCTAACTCCTACCGCTGTGACCCGCTCGGCCGGCACTGCCGAATCCACTGTGATTTCGTCGCCTGCGCGTGGCGCCCGTCGTGCCGCGCCGGTGAGGGCAACCGCGCGCACCGCCGCTCGCTGTTCGAGCTGTGCGATGCGGGCGCTCTGCATGCCGCAAGGCCTGTCGCCAGACGAACTGCCCAAACTCGAAGCGCTTATTTGCACCGCGCGCTCGGTGCAGCGCGGGGAAGCGCTGTATCGCAGCGGCGATCGTTTCGACAACATTTACGCGGTGCGGTCCGGCTCCATGAAAACCGTCATGGCGCACCGTGACGGCCGCGAACAGGTCACCGGCCTGCGCCTCGCCGGCGAAGCACTCGGGCTCGACGGCATGAGCGATGACGTGCATGCATGCAGCGCCGTCGCCCTTGAAGACAGCACCGTTTGCATTGTTCCCTACTCTGCCCTCAAGTCCCTGTGTCGCGAAATCAACTCGATGCAGGAGCGCCTGCACAAACTGCTGGGTGAGCAGATCGTCCGCGAAGCCGGGCAAATGATGGTGCTCGGCTCACTTTCGGCCGACGAACGCGTGGCGGCATTTCTGCTCGACGTATCGCAACGCAATGCCCAGCGTGGTTATTCGTCGGCGGAATTCAACTTGCGCATGACCCGGGAGGACATGGGCAGCTACCTGGGAATGACGCTCGAAACCGTGAGCCGCACCCTGTCAAGATTTCAAAAGCGCGGTCTAATAGATACACAGGGCAAACATATCCGCATCGTCGACCTGGAAGGCTTACAGAGGGTGTAAGCCATACGCGCCGGAGCTGGCCCGCGCCGCCGCGTCCCGGTCCATTCGCCTTTAGGCGCGCAATCGCCTTGGCATGGCTCCTGCGAGCGGGTACAGTCTTTAGTCCGTCCCCCGCAAGGAGACCCGGCGAAATGAATCGCGACCCCGCCCCGCATCACCCGCTCGTCCAGCGCCTGATTGATGCGCGTCAAGTAACTGACGCGCTGTTTTCCATCGTCAAACCCGAATTCCTGTATGACCGGCCGATCCGTGAGCGCCACCGGATCGTGTTTTACATCGGCCATCTGGAAGCTTTCGACCGTAACCTTTTCGACCAGCGCCTGTGCGATCTGCCTGCATTCGATCCGCACCTCGACCAACTGTTCGCTTTCGGGATCGATCCCGTCGACGGCGGCTTTCCGACTGATCAACCCAGTGACTGGCCATCGCTCGACGCCGTGCGCGGCTACGGGTTGCGCGCCCGCGAACAGATCGATCGTGAACTCGATGCGCTGAGCGACTCGGCGCGTGTCGGACATGAGGGCATGCAAACCGGCGCGGCCGAGCAGTTACTGAACGTCGCGATCGAGCATCGTCTGATGCATGCTGAAACGCTCGCGTACATGCTGCACCAGTTGCCGCTTGCACAGAAGGTCGCCCCGTCGTGCGAGGCGGTCCATACCCGTGCCGAACCGCGTGAGGCGTTGTCCTCGATGGTCAGCGTGCCGGCTGGCACCACGGTGCTCGGCATGGCACGCGAGAGTGGCCGTTTTGGCTGGGACAACGAGTTCGGCGAACTGCGCGTCGACGTGCCGGCGTTCGAGATCGATCGCCACATGGTAACGAACGGCGCATTTCGCGAGTTCATCGAGTCAGGTGGCTATCGCGAACCGAAATGGTGGACCGACAAGGATTGGGCCTGGAAAGAAGCGGAACAAATCGAGCATCCGGCCTGCTGGTCGCAGCCAATCGGAAGCGCTCAGAACAGCGGCTGGATGCTACGCACGATGTTCGACGAAATACCGCTGCCACCCGACTGGCCGGTGTACGTGAGTCATGCTGAGGCCAGCGCCTACGCGCGCTGGGCCGGCAAGACACTGCCCAGCGAAGCACAATGGCAACGCGCGGCACACGGTGCGCCGCATGCGGCGTCGGGCAATTTCGATTTTCGTAGCTGGAACCCGCAGCCGGTCGATGCGTATCCCGACAACGTCAGTGCGTTCGGCGTGGAAGGTCAGTTCGGCAATGGCTGGGAGTGGACCTCGAGCGTGTTCGACGCCCTGCCGGGGTTTGAAGCCTTTCCGTTTTATCCGGGTTACTCCGCCAACTTTTTCGATGGGCAGCATTACGTGCTCAAGGGCGGCTCGGCGCGCACCGCGCAATGCATGTTGCGGCCGGCTTTTCGCAACTGGTTTCAACCGCACTATCAATATGTGTACGCCGGATTCCGGTGTGTGAAAGATTGACGAATAAAGCATAAGTCGACGGCGCTGGACGTACACGCCCAGCGCCGAGGTTCACCCGGTTATTGCGAACCCATTCGGCGCACGGTCATCTCATTGCGCCCGAACTTCGATGGAAACGCGCCTGTCCGGTTGCAGGCAATCGATGACAGCCCTGCTCCCACCGTCCGGACATTGCGTTGTTGAATCGCGGGAGCCCACGCCTGTTGCATGAATCAACTCACCGTTCAGCCCATGATCGATCATGTACTCCCTTATCGTCTGGGCACGCGCGAGAGACAACGGCTGGTTGACCGTTTCAGGCCCAAGACGGTCGGTATGGCCTACAACCGAAATGGACTGAACGCCGCTGCGCTGCTTGATACGCGCGATAACCTCGTCGAGGCTCGCCGCCCCACCCGGCAACATCGAAGCGCGGCTTGATTGCCCGAACGCAAACAGCGCATCGCTTTGCAATGCGAATTGCGCGACCGTCGGCGGCTCGGCTGCGGCCGGCGGCGAAGCCGCTGCAACCGGCGTATCCGGCGCCTCGCCACATGCGAATGTGAGCCGTCGCGTGACATCGGCCTCGTCACTATCCGGCAGCAGACGTCCAACTTTCTGCACCGGGCGAACCGGTGCTCCGTGACATATCCGCTCGGCGACCTTCATGCAGGTGGCAGGTCCTTCGAATATCCCATGACATTCGACCTGATGAAGCCTGGAACCGTCCGCGGCCGTAACCGTATAAGCATTGAACGTCGGCCCAGAAGCGCTCGAACATCCCGCAAGAAAAACCAGGCTCAGCGATAAACGGTGCTATTCGAATCGGAAGCTACCGAGCCCTGCCCGCCCGCCGAAGAATTCGGACCCGTGGACGCGGGTGAAGAACCCGGTGTGGACGAGAAGGGTGCACCGCCGCCGCCCCTGCTTTGGTTATTGATCAGCGTGGTCAACTGCGTGGTGACTGCGGCAAGCTGACTTACGTTCACCGCGTCGGTTCCGGCTTTGCCGGCAGCCACACCGGTGATCTGCCGATTGCCGATATCGACCTCGCCCGCGGCCGAATGCGATTGCTGGCCGATCGCGACACCGCCGGGCGCCGTTGCATCGACAACCGCTCCGTCGCCGATACCGACACCGTTGTCTCCGTTGACAACGGTCGTCGATCCGACCGCGATCGACTGCGAACCCACCGCCAACAAATCGGCCGCCGGCGAATTCGCGTGAAAATAGTTCGTGCCCGACTGGAACGTCTTCGGTGCAAACCGGCGAGGTGCGCTCGCGCGGTATCGAGCTGAGCGCGGTCGGAAACGTGACGCGCGAACTCTCCGTGATCGCGTCGTACATCTATCAGGACGTGAAGAATGTAAAGGCAAACGACGCGTCGCTGAACAACTGGCCGGTCGACATTCCTCGCCCTCGCCAGATGGCGTCGCTGTGGACCGACTGGACATCGCATACGGGAGCGCTCGCCGGCTTCGGGTTGGGAGGTGGCGTCCGCTACCAGAGCGCGTCCGCCGGTGCGCCGGACAACTCGCTGACAGTTGCAAGCTATGTGCTGTACGACGCGGCACTGCACTATCAGACCCGCAACTGGCGTTTCATGCTGAATGCGGCCAACCTGTTCGACCGCCACTACATCAGCGGTTGCCAATCCTATTCGGTCTGCGCATTCGGCAATGGGCGAACGCTGCTAGCCAACGCGAAGTACACCTGGTAGCAAGACGTTCGTCCACTCAGAAGCGATGCCGGATGCCGCCGGCAATCAGCAACTGATTGCTGCCTGTGGACGGAGCCGCCGTGTTAATGACCGCGGGCGCGCCCGACGATGCACGCTGATAGAGCGTCTCGACATACGTATCGGTACGCTTCGAGAGCTGGTAGTCAGCCTGCAACGCGCCCTGGTGCCAATGCGCACCCGAGCCCTTCGTGTACGTGTACATGCCGGCCAGCGACACCGCAGGCGTCAACCGGTACACGCCGTTCACTTCATAGTTGCTGAATCCAACCGACGGCGCGGGCGCTCCGGAGTCGGCGTTGCGTACACCGCTATACGTGGAGCGCGACCACGCCGCCCCCAACGTGAAACCGCCAATCGCATAGTTTGCCCCCACGCCGTAGGTATTCTGCGTCTGCACGCTCGCCTGGAACACGTCACGGTCGACGCCCGGCAGCGCGACTGTGTCGTATGCACCGCCTGCCGTGTTGCCCCGGCCATTGCCATGCAGCCAGGCCGCGCCCGCGCTGAACGATCCATTCTGATAGTTCGCGCCCACGCCGTACGCGCGGTTGTTCGCGAACTGGCCGGCGCCATTTGAGAACGCATACATGCCGCCGAAACTGAAGCCGCCGAACGTCGGGCTCGCATACTTGACCGAATTGCGAGCCAGGTACGAGTTGTTGGCGTTGTCGTTGTCAAACGGATGAGCGAATGCTGTCCCGCCGCTGGCACCCGTTAGCGTGAACGGCGCGAAGTAATCGTGAATCGAATCGTACTGGTGGCCCAACGTGACGGTCCCGTACCCATCGTTGCCAAGGCCGACGTAATAAGGATGATCGTTCAGCGCGGCACCTGTCTGTGCCGAGAACCCTCGTTCAAGGCGGAAAATCGCCTTGTTGCCGCCACCTAGATCCTCCGAACCCTGCAGGCCCCAGTAGCTCCCGTCGATCAGTCCCGAGGTTGCCTGATACTGGGCATGACCGCCGACGTTGCTCAAATACGCGAGACCTGCATCGATTTCTCCATACAGCGTTACGCTGCTTTGTGCCTGTGCATACCCACTCGCCAGCGCGAGAATTGCCATGCAAATCGAGACGCGGATGAAGGACGTGTTTTTGTTGTTCGACATGCGGAAAGCCTTTTTTAAATTGATCAGTTAAACGAATGGTGATCCGAGCCACGGACCACACCGCATTGCCGCCGGCCCCTGCCGGCGACAGCGCAAACAGCCGGTTCAGTACCACCGCCCATAGCGACGGATGTAGACCGTTTTGACGACCTGAGTGAGCATCATGTAGCCCACCATCGTCGCGATGAACCAGCCCCAATAGCTTGGAGCCAACGCCGTGAAGCCGAGCGTGTCAGCCAGTGGCGAGAACGGCAGCCAGCAGCCGACCGCGATCGCGGCGAAAGTCGACAGCAACACGGGCAGCGCTGCCGTGCTCTGCAGGAACGGAATCTTCTGCGTACGCAGCATGTGCACGACGAGCGTCTGGGACACGAGACCTTCAACGAACCAGCCCGAATTCATGATGATCTGGCCACCGTTGCCGCCGTGCAGGTGATACAACGCACCCGCGCCGAATACGCTCCACATCAGGAAGTAAGTCGTAATATCGAACACCGAGGACGTCGGCCCGAGCCAGACCATGAAGCGCCCAATGTTGCCCGCTTCCCACTTGCGCGGCTTCTTCAGAAACTCGGGGTCCATCTTGTCCCAGGGCAGGAACATCTGCGACAGGTCATAGATCAGGTTCTGGATCAGCAACTGCATCGCAAGCATCGGCTCCCACGGCAGGAACGCGCTCGCCACCAGCACCGAGAACACGTTGCCGAAGTTCGAACTCGCCGTCATGTTCAGATACTTGAGGATGTTGCCGAACGTCTCACGGCCCTTGATCACGCCCTCCTCCAGCACCATCAGGCTCTTCTCGAGGAGGATGATGTCCGCCGTTTCCTTGGCGATGTCCGCACCGCTATCGACCGAAATCCCCACGTCGGCGTCGCGCAGCGCCGGCGCGTCATTGATACCGTCGCCGAGGAAACCGACCGTGTGCCCGTTCGCCTGCAGCGCCTTCACAACGCGGGCCTTCTGCAGCGGCGCGAGCTTCGCGAACACGGTCGTCCGTTCGACTACTTCGCCAAGCCGGTCATCGTCCATCTGTTCGATGTCGCGTCCGAGCAGCGGTGTGCCGGGGTCAAGACCGACGTCCCGGCAAACCTTCGATGCGACGATCGGGTTGTCTCCCGTCAGCACCTTCACGGCGACGCCGTTGTCGTGCAATGCGCGAATCGCAGGCGCCGCGGAATCCTTCGGCGGATCGAGGAACGTCAGGAACCCGCGCACCACGAGCCCGGCCTCATCCACGGTCCTGTATTGCAGTTTTGCCTCGGCCTGAGGGATCTCGCGGGTGGCGACAACCAGTACCCGGTAGCCATCCTCGTTGTACTCCTGCGAGCGGGCAATCAGGTCCTGACGCTCCTTCGCACCCAGTTCGCGGATCGCGTCGCCGTCCTGAACGTGCGTGGAAACCACCAGCATTTCCTCGACCGCCCCCTTCGACACCATCAGTTGATCGCCGCCGGCACGCGCGACGATTACCGACAAACGCCGTCGGACGAAATCGAAGGGGAGTTCATCGACCTTCGTGTAATGCGTCGGTTTCACGGCCATTCCCGCCTGGTTCGCGTGGTTGACGACCGCAATGTCGATCAGATTTTTTTGCCCGCTCTGGTGGAAGCTGTTGAGCCAGGCGAGTCCCAGGATGTGCGGGTCTTTATCGCCATGAATATCGAGGTGATGCTCGAGGATGATCTTGTCCTGCGTGAGCGTCCCGGTCTTGTCGGTACACAGCACGTCCATTGCGCCGAAGTTCTGCACGGAATTCAGGCGCTTGACCACCACCTTGCGGCGCGCCATTGCAACTGCCCCTTTCGCAAGATTCGCCGATACGATCATGGGCAGCATCTCGGGCGTCAACCCCACCGCGACAGCAAGCGCGAATGTCAGCGCGGACAGCCAGTCGCCCTTCGTCAGCCCGTTGATCATGAATACGATCGGCACCATGACCAGCATGAAACGTATCAATAACCATGACACGCTGCTCACGCCGCGGTCGAAACTGGTTTCAACCCGCTTGTGGCTAGTGACGTTCTGCGCAAGTGCGCCAAAGTACGTGTCGGCTCCGGTGGCGACCACAACCGCGGTCGCCGTACCGCTTACGACATTCGTGCCCATGAAGCAGATATTGGCCAACTCGAGCGGATCGCCCTGACCGGTCGAACCGGCATCCGCGGATTTCTCCATCACGGCGCCAAGCGTGTCGTATTTCTCGACTGGCAGTGCTTCGCCGGTGAGTGCCGCCTGACTGATAAACAGGTCGCGCGAGTGGATCAGCCGGATATCGGCAGGGATCATGTCACCCGCCTGCAGACTGACGATATCGCCGACAACCAGACTGGACATTGCGATTTCGCGCTTTGCCGGCGGCGCCGATTTGGATGCGCGACGCACAACGGTGGCAGTCGTGCGCACCATCGATTTCAGTCGCTCAGCGGCCTTGCTTGAGCGGTACTCCTGAAAAAATCGCAGCAGGCTGCTAACCGTCACCATGGTGAGCAGGATGCTGATGCCGGTCCAGTCGCGATCGTCCGGGGCGGAAAAGTAAACATCGGTCAGGTAACTGATTGCCGCGAGCACGAGCAGCACGATCACGAACGGATTCTTGAAGGCCAGCAGCAATTGCACGACGACGTGAGGCGGCTTGTCATGTGCCACTTCGTTCGGGCCATTCTGATGCAGACGCTCCTCGGCGTCGGCCTCGACAAGGCCATCCAGCGAGCTTTGCGTATGCAGCAGCGTGGTGTTGATACTGTTGTTGGCCTCGCTGACGATGCGCGCAGAGTGCTTGCGCTCGTTGGAGGTGGACGTGGTAATGAAGCCCCTCTGCTTACGCGGGGACGGATGAGAACGGTAAGAATGCTTGGACATAGTTTTCCCCGTGGCGGGCGGCCACTGGCCGCCGCGACACTTCTTTTTTCAAGGTGATTTTCTATGGTTGCGCGACCTGACTCCGGAATACGACGGAGCAGGCACGGGCATGTGCCGGATCGCTATCCGGCACGCAGCGACGTCAGTGCGCGCGGCTCCACAACCCCGTCCACCAACGGGCAATGGCCGTCGGCGTTTTATGTTCGTGGATACGCAGCGTCAGCAGCGAGTCGTAGTGAGCACGAGCCTCACGAATGTGAGGCAACTCGGGTACGAGAAGAGCGAAATGCATGATGTTCCTCCGTCCGGGCTGCTGCCCGGAGGTTGTTCGCGTGCGCCGGCTGGAAGGCCGGCACCACGACGCCAAAGCTCAACGAGAGAAAGGCGAGGAACGGTGTGGACTTCCTTCAGGCGGAAAGAGAGTTTGAATCGCGTAAGGGACAAGAGTCACTGTCGGGCATGATTTCTCCTTTCTCGCGCTTTGTCTGCACGAGCATGTCTTTTCAACCACGCACTGCATGAATTGCGCGGGCGTGAGCGATCACCGTCGCGAGTCAGGCTCACGACGTCTTTCAAGCGGACGAGCGAAATTACGCGCGTCGACGCGGTACTAAAAAGGTGCGGGGGAAGTATTGCGAAACTACGGCAAAAATACGACGCGCACCGTCCTGCCTGCTGGCGGGACGGCGGCTAGAAGAGGCGGGCGTCCTGCCGGTCAGGCAGACAAACTGTTCGAAGATCGACTACTGCTACTGTCCAAGGCATCGGCCCCTTAGTGAGAACGGACGAATAGTAATTGCCGTGAAAGTCGCTGTCAACCCGCAAAACATCCTTTTGGAATGGCCGTTAGTCGAAAAGAATCGGAGTCGGAAAAGTGAGGATTCGGACGGTCTTCTGGCTGATTGGCGCGACCGTTAGCAAAGTGCCTAACGCGTACCGTCAACCCGTCATGTCGAACTATGGATACGAATCTCAAACCGGCATATCATTCGGCATCCTTATCTTGATGTTCATCTGAATCGATGCCCGCTCCAGCATCACAGCCTCAGTGCCCCGCGCCGGTCACCAGTTGCAACGGCGTTTCAATGACTTGCGACAAGTCACTTTCCTTTCGCTGTTCGGTCACTGCCTTCAACGCCACGTCGACACCGAATACAGCTTGCCGTTCGGCAAACTGATTCATGGTCGCGAGCACGCGGCCGTCGGCGAGCAAGGGTTTAATCGCATCGCTGTCGTTATACCCGGTGACATAAACACCACCGGTTCTCCCCGCGTCGCGAACAGCATCTACCGCACCCATGGCCATATTGTCGTTACCGCACATCAGCGCGCGGATCTGCGGATAGTCTCCCAACATCTTCGACGCGACGTCCCGGCCCTTCGCATAATCCCAGTCGCCGGACTGTATGGCGACGATCTTCATGCCGGCCTCGCTCATTGCGTCCTTGCCGCCGGCCGTGCGTTGCTGCGCATTGCGATCGGCGGAGCTCCCTTCGATAATCCCGACCTGATCGCCCGCCTTGAGTCGCTGCGCAAGATAATCGCCCACCTGCTTCGCGCCCTTGCGGTTGTTCGGGCCGACAAAGGGCACGGAGATGTGAGCGGCATCCTGCAACGCGTCGTCAAGCGGGTTGTCGATGGTAATTATGATGATGCCCGCCTTGACGCCCCGCGCTACGACCGCTGTCAACGCCTTCGAGTCAGTCGGCGCGATGACGATCGCATTCATCCTCGCTTTGATTAGTTCGTCGACCATTCGGATCTGTACAGCCGTATCGTCCTCGGTTGCCGTTCCCCGAATGGTCAAAGCGAACTGCGACGCATAGTGCTTCTGATAATTTTGCGCAGCGTTCAGCATCGCGACGGTGAACGGATCGGACATCGACTTCAACACGAGGGCAATCTTCAGCTTGCCGCCCTGCATTGCATCGACACGAACCGTACCTGTCAGGCCTGCCGCGGCCAGCGTGGCGGCAACCAGCAAGCGGCGGCGCATCCTCTGTGTCATTGAATTTCTCTCCTTGGACACACACGGACGGCTGTTTGCATCGCGTCCGCCCCTAAAACGGATCAAACTGCCGCCAACGCTGCTGTGTCCCGATCGCCCGCGCCCGATAGCGGCCGCAGAACGGCAGCGATATCGTCGAACAACGGCCGGCTGCCAATGTCCTCGCTCAGGCAATGCGCTTTTAACGCTACCAGCTTCGCCGCGATATCCACGTTCGCATCCAGTCCGTCGCATCGCTCGATCAATTCCTCGAGCAGACAACCATACGCCCTGACTTCGAGACGTTGCAATGCATCACTGAAGTCCCGGTTATCGGCAATGTGGAAAGACGCCGCGCCAAAATCGCCCAGCAATACGCTACCCTGCTCACTGCCAGCGCCGTGCAGAATATTGTGCGCGTACAGATCGCCATGCATCACCCCTTGACGATGCAGATGACACGCCGCTGACGCGATACCGTACGCAATACGTAATACTGAGGCCAACCCGAAGCGCATGCCTTCACGATAGACGTCGCGCGTGCATGACTCGAGGCTGGGTGGGCCCGCAAGATTGGCGAACTGCGGATCGATCAGCTCCATCACCAGGCCATGTGCGCCGGCTGGATGGTCCTTCACCTTACCCACCACCGGAATCAGGTTCGGATGATCGCCGGCACGAATGCAGGCCGCCATCTCGCAGTCGGGCAATCCGTCGCTCGTTACCGCACCCTTGAACAATTTGACGGCCACCGGCCTGCTCGCCTCGTCATGACGGGCGGAAAGCGCCGCGCGATAAATGACACCGGACGCACCCTCGCCTAACTGCGCTTCAAGTTCCAACGCATTCCATTGAATAGCCGCGATGGGGGTGTCGATCAGGACTGACGCGGCCAGCGCTTCACTGAATGGATTGCCGGCGTACGCCAGCCACGCAAGCCGCGGCAGGCACAACAACCACGCGGGCAGTTCGTCCAGTTGATTCGCCGCGAGACGCAGCAGTTCGAGCCGCGAGCAGGCTGCCATTTCCTCGGGCAATGCGCGCAGCCGGTTACCGGCAAGCATCAACTTCTGCAGTTGCGAGCAGGCGCCGATTTCAGGCGGCAGGACTTCGACCTCGTTGTCGGTGAGGATCAGCCAACGCAACAACGGTGGCAGCGATTTACCCGAAACGTCGCGAATACGATTGGCCTTGAAACCGACCATGCTCAGTTGTGAACACTGCCCCAGCACTTCCGGCAATTCAGTGAACCGGTTGTCAGAGGCAAAAATGATGCGCAGCTTTCGCAGCCGTGGCAAATCATCCGGCAGCGTTGAAAGTGCATTCCCTGACAGATCGAGAATTTCCAACGTGTCGGCCAGATCGAAAATCTCACGTGGAAATTCGCTCAGGCCGTCCGCCAGAGTGAGTCGGCGGGTACCCGCCAGTTGTCCGGCGCGCAGTTGTTCGAGGGTCGTGGTCACAGTCGTAGAGAAAATATCCGCTCGCCGGTAAGCGATGCGTCGAAGGTATCAATTCTACTGAGTCCTGGGCCACGTGCGGAATTGGATAGCAAGATCCGGCGTGACCTCGGCGCGAACAGTGTTTAAGCTGTCAGATATCGGAGGGTCAAGGCGCCGCGAGTTTGCAGCCGCTCGCGTCAAGCCATCCCGGCCGCCAGCCAGCCCCAGGAGCAAGCAAAGTGACATACGCGTACAAGTTAATGCATTCGCCCGTCGGCGAGTTGAAGCTCGTTGCTAACGGCAACCGGCTCGCCGCCATTCTCTGGGAGAACGACAAGCCGAACCGGGTACGCCTGCCGGAATCGATCGAAGCGGCTGACCGCCCGATCCTGCTCGAAACCGAGCGTCAACTGAACGAATATTTCGCGGGAACGAGAGACCGGTTCGACCTCGAGTTCGACTTCCAGGGAACGGAGTTCCAGAAGAAGGTTTGGGCGGCGCTGCTGACGATCCCGTTCGGCGAAACGCGCAGTTATTCGGACATCGCTACACAAATCGGAAACATCAACGCGGTGCGGGCCGTGGGCGCGGCGAACGGCAGAAACCCGATCTCGATCGTGGCGCCATGTCATCGCGTGATCGGTGCGTCCGGCGATCTGACCGGCTTTGCCGGCGGCCTCGCCAACAAGATGTTTCTTCTGTCGCTTGAAGCCGGGCAAACTTCGCTGGAAGCAGCGGCGGAATCGGCTACGGCTTCGACCACCGCAACGGCAACGGCAATGGCTAGTCGGGAAGCGCCGGCGAAACCGGCACGCCCGGCGCCCGCTCGTGGGACACAGAGCTCGCTGTTTGGTAACTGAGCGGTAACGGAGTGGCACGATTCTGAGTGCCTGCGTGTGGGATTTCTTTTTCATGTTGAGGCGGGTCTCGTCGTCGATCATCGCGCGAAGTGTCTTGAACAACGCCGTTGCGTCCGGGCCTCCGGCGAGGCGGCGCGCCAGCGGCTTTCGTAAATCGGCACGCGCGGCGAACGATTGACGCCACTGCCGAACTCCAACGGCGCAGGCGCGAGCACGCTGCGCCAACCGCAATCGTCGAGCAAAAGTTCTTGCGCCACGATCTCAAGCGTTGCGTCGCGCCACAGCGGACGCCCCAGCAGAGCGCTTGGAGGCACGCTGAATTCAGCGGCACGCGCCGACGAGCACGCCAGCAGACGATTCGATCCATTGCTTCTGCCCGCGCCTAAGCATTTCCTAAGCTGGCCCCGCTAAGATCCGGGACGCGATCCATCACATGCCCCTCAAAAACCTCCCTGCATGAACCCACTCGAAGCCTTCAATCAGGCGCTCTTTCTGATGATCAATGCAACGCCGTCGACGCCGGCCTGGCAAATCGACATGGCGCGCATGATTGCTGAGTACGTCATTTATCTCGTTCCGCTGTCGCTGACCGCGATATGGTTCTTTGGCGACGAGCGTCAGCGCGAAGTCGCGGTGCGCGCGTTTTGCGTAACCCTGCTCGCCCTCGGACTCAATCAGATTGTCGGTCTGATTTGGCCACATCCCCGGCCTTTCGCGATCGGACTCGGTCATACGTTTCTGGAACACGCACCCGACCCATCGTTCCCAAGCGACCATGGGACGATAGTCTCGTGCATCGCACTGAGCTTGTTGCTCGGCGGCATGAGACGGTGCGGCATGCTGATCCTGCTGTCCGGTCTCGCGGTGGCGTGGGCACGCATCTTTGTCGGCGTGCATTTTCCGCTCGACATGGTTGGCGCCGTAGGCATGGCATGCGTGGCCTACCTGCTGATCGCCCCGCTGTGGCGGCTGGCCGGCGCCACGGCGATGCGCGGCCTTGTTACCGTGTACCGCAAATTACTGGCGTGGCCGATCGGGCGGGGCTGGTTATCCTCGTAGGCCAGTGTGGGCGCGCGGGCCTGCGCCTCGGATCTTCGAGCGCCGCTGAGGCGCAACCATCGGTTGCACCGCCCGCCACGGCCTGATTGGCGAGCGGTGCGTTGGCAATGGCCAAACCCCGCTTGATTGGCGCGTGAAGATCATTGCGCCCAGCATGCAGTGCAGGCTCGCGCTCGCCGCTTACTTCCAGAGCGTACGGCCGAAGAACGTCAGGGTGCGGTCCCAGGCCCGCTGCGCCCAGACGGGATCAAACTGGGTCCGGGAGATACGGCCAGGCCCGACTGCCGTCTCGTTAGCGAACGAGTGAAGAGCGAGATAGCGATGAAACTCGACGTCGACATTGGCTGCGATGAGCTTCGCCTCCAAAGCATCGACCGTCTCCGCCGGGAAGAACTCGTCCTGGGTCGCCCAATGGCCAAGAACAGGAACCTTGATTTTCGATGCGTCGATGTATTCGAGCGGCGGAAAGCCGTACCACACCACGCCGGCCGCCACCTCCGGGATATTGCATAGCGAGAGCCAGGTGAGCGCGCCACCCATGCAATAGCCGGTCACACCGACGCTCGCCGCATGCTGCTTCAGGTACTGAACGGCGCCCCGCACGTCCTGGGTAGCGGCGTCGCCGAAATCGAGCCCGCTCATCAGATGGTGCGCCTCTTCCTCCTCCACCGTCGATTTGCCGCGGTAAAGATCGGGCACCAGCGCCAGATAGCCGGCTTGCGCGAGACGGTCGGCCACCCCGCGGATCTGGTCGTTCAACCCCCACCATTCCTGAATCACAACGATGGCAGGCGCGCCTTCTGCTTTAAGCGGCCTCGCCAGATAGCCCTGGACTTCCTTGCCGTCCGGACGGTGAAACGTGATCATCGATCCTGTGCTCTGTGTCATCGGTCATTCCTCGAAGTAGGCGGAGCCGTTAGCATAGCGCCAATGCGAGGAACCCTGCCGAATTCAGGTTTTACTTAAAAGCGGTCAATATGCCGTGCAGTGTTTTCACGAGCGTGCTTATGCGCCTTTCCGTGCGCTTCCTGGTCCGCCTATTCATAGAATATTGTTACTAACCAGTCAGTACAGTACGGCGGGATTCGCCCCTGCAGTGTAATAACGCCCAATTGACTCACTACGCGATCGCAACGCGCGCTATTAGGAAGAGACAGCATTCAACCAAGGAAATCCCTACGCCAACGTCAGGGTTTCCTGACGTTGAATTCGGTGACGCCCGATCAGCAAAATTTTTTGACGCCTTTATGCTCAACCGAGGCTTTTAGTTTATGATCACTCCCCAGCGAAGTCGGCTATCTAAAAAGACAAGCTTGTTCTGCAACGATCCGGCGCGAAATTGTTAAATTTAAGCATGCGGCAAAAATTTCCACCACCCGCACTTAATTCGTAAAATTGACTGATTACCGTCTCTCAGGTTCTGGCATGCAATCCTCGGACGCCAGAGTCTTTTCAGCCGACACAATGTGTCGGCTTTTTTTTGCGGGTTAGCCGCAGAAATAAACTTCGATCCGGCGATTTTCGAAGGCATTAATTAAACAGAAAAATTAAATCTCCCGCAAACCTTTGCGAGATTAAATTATTTTCAAGGAAGTCCGGCCATATTGGCTCGATAGCGAACACTATCTCGATCGACAAACCCAAACGCGCAATTAAGAGATAAAGAGGGATTAGCATTCCCGCGAAAGACGTAGCGCACCTATTTGTATGACAAATAACTGGAAAACCGAGCGCAACGGCTATAACCGCTGGTGCGGTACTCAGGAATGAGGCAGGAACCCGGATACTCCGGTCAACCCCGTTTCAAGCACCTGCCGATTATTCGTATATCCAACGCACACATAGCCTTCCATATCGAGCGCACTGCCCGAGGGTGAACATCACGCCGGCTTGTTCGATCAGCGTAGCGCAACACTCCACCGACGAGAGCGGCAGATCGTACTTCAGCAGCGCGGTCGTTCCTAACTTCGGCTTGATATACGACATAGCCGGCTCGCTTACTGGAACCGCTCGGGACGAAACGGATAGGGATCGGCGCAGGGCGTCGCGCCCGTCATCATCTCCGCCAGCAAACGGCCCGTCACGGGACCGATCGTCAATCCGTGGTGGTTGTGGCCAAACGCGAACCAGAGTCCTCGATGGCGAGGCGCTCGCCCTATGACGGGCCGCATGTCTGGCGTGCAGGGACGCAAGCCGATCCATGGCGCGTCGTCCAGCCGGCGCCCCAAACCGAAAACCGGCCGGGCGACGCTTTCTGCGCGCGCAAGTTGAATACCCGTTGGCGGTGCATCCCGGCGGGCGATTTCAACACCCGTCGTCAAACGCAAGCGGCCTTCCATTGGCGCCACCACGTACCCTCGCTCCGTATCCACAAGCGGCACCGAGAGCAGTGGTTTCGTGGCCTCGTAGTGCATGTGATAGCCGCGCTTCGCGCGCAGCGGTATGCGATATCCGAGCGGCTCAAAAACTTTATCGGACCACGGGCCGAGTGCCACGACCACCTCGTTGGCACTGATCCTGCCTTGGGACGTCTGCACAGTCCACGCATCGGCCTCCTGACGCACCGTACTTGCCTCTCCGGTCAGCAACGTTCCGCCGCCGTCCTCGAACAACCGTGCATATCCCTTCGTCAACGCGCCTGGGTTGGAAATACTCTTCGGGTCCTGCCAATGCAGGGCGCCACAGAAACCGCTGCCCAACCCAGGCTCGCGCGCCAGCAGCCGCGCGGCATCGAGCGCCGCCACGCGCAACCCATATTGACTCGCGATGACCTCGGCGGCTGATGCCTGCCGTTCATATTCGGAGCGCGTGCGAAATGCCTCGATCCAGCCGCCGTCATGCGCGAGTCTCTGAAGACCGGCACGCTCGATCAGCACATCGTGTTCGTCGACGCTTTGGCGGATCAACGGCAGCATGTCGCGTGCGGCCGCTTCCAAGCGCTCCGGCGACGACTCCCACCAGAATCGCGCGAGCCACGCGGCAAAAGTCGGCACAGCCTTATAGTCCCAGTACAGGTCGATCGAACGATTGCGCATGTAGCGCAGCAGTGTTCCGAAATCGCGCGGAAACGCGTAAGGGACCACCGACGAGCGCTCGATCAAACCTGCATTGCCGAAACTGGTCTCTTCACCAGGGCCACGCCGATCGACGAGCGCCACGCGGCGGCCACGATCCTGCAGATGCAGCGCCGACGACACGCCGACGATCCCGGCGCCCAACACGATTACATCGAAATCCATAAGTTACTTCGCGATGATGTCGCGCTTGAAATACTTCTGCGAAAGATTGCTGAGCGTGCCGTCCTTCTTCAAGGCGTCGAGCGCGGCATCGATCTTTCCGGCCAGCGCCTTGTCGCCCTTACGCAAGCCAAAACCGGTGCCTTCGCCAAGCGTTGCCGGATCGCTGAGCGGCTGGCCGACAATCGCATAGTCCTTGCCTGAGGGCTTATTCAGAAAACCGTCCTCGACAGTCTGCGCTTCCTGGACGGCCGCATCCAGTCGTCCTGCAACGAGGTCGGCATACACCTGATCCTGGTCCTGATAGGAGACGACCGATACGCCGGCATTCGCCCAGTGGCGCTTGAGGAAATCCTCCTGCGACGATCCCTGCAGCACACCGACGCGCTTGCCCTGCAGGCTCTTCACGTCGGGCAGCAGGGACGAACCGCGCCGGGCCACCATCACGATCGGCACCACGTAGATAGGCGGCGTGAAATCGATGGACTGCTTACGTTTGTCCGTGATGTTCATGGCGGAGTTGATCACATCGAATTTGCGCGCTTGCAACGCGGGAATCAAGCCGTCGAACGAATTCTCCACCCACTCGCATTTCACACCCATCTTTGCACACACCGCATTGCCGACATCAACGTCGAATCCTTGCAATTGCCCCGTCGGCGACTTGCTCTCGAACGGCGGATACGCTGCCTCGATGCCGAAACGCAAGGCGCTTTGAGTTTCCGCGCTGACAGTGCCGGCCGAACCGATTAACGCAGCCGCGACGAAAAATGACAGTGAAAGCTTCAGAGGCATGATGGATCCCAAAGTGGTTGGAAGGTCGCGAATTCAGGGCGAGAACGGTCGCTGACAAGGCGCCGTCTGGAAGCCACATGAGAAACAAAGGAGACAGGCTTCTCACACTCGCTCTGGAACAACAGTCTATTCTGGACATTGGTAATTGCAAGCAATTTTCAAAAATAAAAGTCCAGACTGGACTTTTTGACTTTAGAATCGTGCTGACGCCGCACGCCGGCAACGATCTGGAGAGCAAGCCCATGAGCAGCACAGACAAAGTATTCCCGTTGATCGTCCAGCAGGACGCGGTGCGTAAAGCCCTGCCTCATCTCGATGTGCGCGGTGCGTTGACACGCATGTTTCTCGCGCTTGCGAACAATGCCGCGGTGCAGCCGGCGCAGACCTTCACGCCTTTTCCGCAAGGGGCCGGCGACTTCATCACCTACCTCGGGGTGCTGGCGGAAGCCAAGGTGTTCGGTGCCAAGTTGTCGCCGTACATCGTGACTGAGTCGAAACCGGTCATCACCGCATGGACCGCGCTGATGTCGATGGAAACGGGGCAGCCTTTGATGTGGTGCGATGCGGGATTGCTGACCGTCGAGCGCACCGCCGGTGCGACCGCACTCGCGGTGGATCACCTTGCGGCGCCGAACGCGCGCCGGCTCGCCATTGTCGGGGCGGGCGCGGTGGGACAAGCTCATGTGCGCCATCTCGCGGCGCTACGGCCATGGGATCTGATCAGCGTATTTTCTCCCGAGCTTGCCGGGAACGAAGCAAAACGCGCGGCGATCGGAGCCCTTGATGAGCGCGTGCTGGTTTGCACCCGACTTGAAGATTGCCTGCGCGATGCGGACGTGGTGGCGTTGTGCACGTCCTCAGGCACACCGGTAATTGCGGAAGACAGGCTGACAAAGCCGGCGCTCATTACGTCGATCAGTACGAACGTCGCGAACGCTCACGAAATTCCACCGGCATGGCTGCCGGGCATGGAAGTCTATTGCGACTACCGGCCAACCACGCCAGGCAGTGCCGGGGAAATGAAGCTGGCGGCGCAGTTGCATGACTGGTCGCCGGACCGCGTGCTTGGCGATCTGCCGGAGTTGGTGTCCGGCATGGCCAGAAAACCCTCCGGGCAACAGCACGTCTTTTTCCGCTCAATCGGACTCGGGCTTGAAGACGTGGCGATCGCCAACGAATTGTTCAGACACATCGTTGCGCAGCACAGCTACATGGCAAAATAACGCGCGTCGCACCGATTCTCCGCACCGCGACGCAACACGTTGCAAACTTTCCGATCTCTGGAATTGCCCCCCATCCCTATGCGAAAGACTAAGACAACGGCCGCACGCAAGCTTCTTCTGGATCGATACGGCCGTGTCGCCGATGGTATCGCGCTGCTCTTTTTCCCCTACGTCGAAGTCGTCATCCATGACCTGCAAAGTCAGACCGTCGCATACATAGCCAACAACCTGTCCAAGCGTGAGCTGGGCGACGAATCGGCACTGGAAGAAATCGACCACTCGGTGGAGTCAGGCACGGTCGGCCCCTACGAGAAGATCAATTGGGACGGCCGGCGGATGCGCTGCGTCAGCACGGTGCTGTTTGACGATGCCGGGGTTGCCGTTGGTGTGATGTGCGTGAACTACAACATTGCGGTCTTCGAGGACATGAAACATGTCATCGACCGGGTGATTTCCGGTGCGGGTGTGGTCAAGCAACCCGAAGAACTGTTCAAGGACGACTGGCAGGAACGTATCAACACGTTTCTTCACGCCTGGCTTCAGGAGCGTCAGTTGGCATTGAACTCACTGACCCGCGACCATCGTCGCGAACTGGTCGAAGCGCTGTGGGCCGAAGGTGCGTTCAAAGGGAAAAGTGCCGCGAACTACGTCGCAAACGTGCTGGGAATGGGACGCGCAACCGTCTATCAACACATCAGAGATCTGCGCGACGCGGCAGCCTGAATTGATCGGCGCGCCGCGGCGTTACCCGCGGCGCGCCGGTACTGCGTGGCGTTACTGGCCCGTATAACCGAGCGGAACAGTCGCGTTGGCCTTGGCAACCGTCGCGTTGTTCGACACGATGTACTGCGGCACTTCCGTGAGGGTCAGCGCGACCTGCCCGTTCGTATAGGCAAGCGTGCTGGTGTTGCCATAGCCGTCGATCTTCGTCACATTGCCCGACGTACCCGGGCTGTCGACCTGCAGGGTGTAGCTCGTCGAGTAGGTCTGGCTGTAGAGACCGCCGCTCGTGGGCCACTGCGCATTGCTATGCGCCCATGCAGCCGTCACCACCTTGCCGTTACCGAGTTGCTGGAACGCATACGCAAAGGTTCCCGACGGCGTACCCGTGATCCGGCCCAATGTATTCGTGCCGTCCAGCACACGCGTCATCGTGGCGAAGGCCATCGCCTCGGGTTTCGGCGACAGGTTCGACGCACCATATGCGCCTTGAGCGTCATTCAGGTCGAAGAACGTGCCGTATCCCACTTCGCCGGGATAGTCGGCGCCGTAGAAAAGCGTCGTCAACTGCGCGCCGCCGCCCAGCACAATAATGTGCGAGCGTACGCCAACCGCGGCCTGGGCAAACAACTGGTTCTGTGACGGCACCGTGGGACCATAGTTAAGACCCGGATCGTAGCTCGTGCCCTGTTCGGTAACGAAGAGCTTCATGTTCGGCTTACCGGCCTGCATCACCGAACGCAATTGCGCTATCTGGTTATCGAGCGCGTTCGCCTGGTTTGCCGTACTCGGATCGGAGTCCTGCAATTCCGGTGGATGAGCCGGATAGGTGCCCGCATTCCAGTAGCCATGCGTCGAGACCGCGTCAATGTAATTCCACAGACCCAGCGCACCAAACGTTTGCAGATAGCCGGTCGTGCAGGTGCTGCAATTCGCCGGGAACGGGTTGGTGGGGCCCATCACGACGGCATTCGGATCGGTCGAATGAATGCCCTGGTACGCAGCCTTGTACATGGCAACGAAGTTCGCGTTGCTATCCGCCCAGCCGAGGCTCGGCTCCCACGTCACCTGATAATAGTTGCTCTGCTGGTTCGGGTAGTTTGCGGCGCGAATCAGGCTGGTATCGGTGCCGACCTTGGCCATGAAGCTCTGGAACTCCGGCATGTTCGACGGTGCATAGTAGCTGTCGTTATATTGACCCGTCTTCGAATCCCAGGCCGGCAGTCCATCAAGACGCACGATGCGCATCTGATCGGGATTTGCCTTGTAGAACGGATCGAGATCGTTCACGCTCGGCGTGTAGGTGTTGGGGCCATTGGGTTCCATTGACGATACCTCGCGGTCGTCGATGGTCCACGAGACGCCCATGTCATGTAGTGCGGCGATGTTCCCATTGAAGCCCTGCATACCGAAGCGGTGCTGATCCTGATGTGCGTATGTGACGGTGCCCAGCACCGGCGTCAGATTCGGCAGCACGCCGAAGGTTGCGATGCCCACCGGACGCGTGCCGCTGTTGGGCAAAGTACCGCCGTTCGAGCGCAGCGTCGCGGTCAGCGCGCCATAGCCGGACCACGTCGATGTACACGGAATCGAGTTGGTTTGCACACCGGCGCTCACCGCGAAACTGCCCTGCGTCTTGATCGCGCCATTCGAATCCGCCACGGACCAGACGACGGTATCCGCGCTCGGCGCGTTCGTCGTAATCGTGAGCTTGAACGGTGCGTTGTTCTGGAAAATGCGCAGGCCGTCGGTGGTGGGGGTGTCGGCGCTGATCACTCCGTTGGCGGTTCCGCCTGCGGTGTGCGTGGGCGTGCCGCACGAGAGGGTTGAACTGCCTGGCGTCGGGGTGGGCGTTGGCGTTGGCGTTGGCGTTGGCGTTGGCGTTGGCGTTGGCGTCGGCGTCGGCGTTGGCGTCGGCGTTGGCGTAGCGCTGGCGGCAACCGCCCTCACCCAGCATGACTTGCCATAGCCGAATGCAGGATCTGTCTGCGAAACCGCGCCGACATAACACCCAACGCCGTTGCTAAAGGTAGCGGGCGCCGTCAGCATGGCCGACGGCGCGGTGGGCGGAACGGCACCGAACACCACCGAAGCCGTGCCGAGGAATTTGCAGGTGCCATTCTCTTGCGCGCACAACTTGTACTGGAGTCCCGCGACTGTGATGGTGCTCGTCGCGGCCTGCGCGTTTTCCGCGCCAAACCATGCCAGTACGGTCGCTGCCGCAACCCCTAGAAGTTTCAAATTTCTCGTCATTGTCAATGTGTATCGCTAAGAATCAGGTTATCCCCGAGGATTGAGCGAGATCGAACCAGGTCGTCCCACTTTGACGTTGTTCTGGGTACAGAGAGAGTTGAATCGGTGAACGCGATGACGCATTCATTGCTGATGAAGCTGACGCTTCCAATGTGTCGTTACCCGCTGGCAGACACCGCCTGACATTCGAACGCCGCGCGGCGCCAGCCGGCAGCACGTCACGCGTCTCGATCTGCCGGTGGTCAGCAGATATTTATTACGTAATCCTTACCATCAACCCAAAAAGTCTGCGTGATGAAGTTCTTCAGTGATTTACGGCGAACCTGGCCACCTCGATTTCGGTCGAGGAAAATCCAGAACACGGCAGGTGCGCCTGAACGAAACTAATTAGGTTTCGAGCCCAATTCCGTTAGCGCAACATCCATGAAAGTTGCTGACCGGTAGCGTTAAAGTCGCTTGACTCCTTCGCACCCGTTGGTTGAGTAACGCCGCTCAACGTCGCGCGAACGCCTGCCACGCAAGCTTTACTCGATCGACGTGGATTTCGGGCGTGTGCCCGGCATTAGTTACTGCCAGTTTTTGGCTGACGAATTATAAACGTTTCATTCATGTAACGTGACCGCGATGGCGGTCGATAAGTAGTAGTTCAAAGAATCTCGGGGGAAACGCCTCCGACAGTTTTCCAAAGCCGGGGGAATGGAAAAACTCTGCCTCATAGAGCCGCGGAAAACGCAAATCTTTGACTCTTCCCGGAGAAAAATAAATAGCTCGCGTGTGGAACAGCATCGCACGTTTTATATTATTAATATAAATACGAGCGACGCTAAATGAATATCCGGTCAGAACCGCTCGGCGTGAAATCAACCAGGCGTTAACGGCGCACCGCGTCTTTCATCTGATCATAATCGCGGCAGAAAAACCGCTCAGGGTGTCCAGCGATAAACGATCACGCTGGAGCCGTTGTAGTTGTCTTTCGTGATCACGTACTCACCTGCCGACCTAAGGTAAGCCCTGAGGCCATACATCGAATCCACGTCGTTGCCCACGTCGACCGTCCCCACGCTCGAATTGATCAGCGTCGTATCGAGATTCCCCGTCGTAAGATTGAAAGCGTCGATGTTGGGCACTGTATGCACGTAACCGACGAACAGGTAGTTTCCCGCCGCCGTGATCGACTTGGGATTGGCGCTGGTGAGGTTGATCACCGGATTGGGCTTCGTGGTGTTGCCCGCGCTCCAGCCGTGATACACCTCGATTCTCGATTGCATCGCCGTCCAGTCCCAACTGCCGGCAATGCCTTGCGCGAGGATCATGGTGTCGCTCTCCGGCAGGTAGATGATGCGCGTCAATGGCCGGATACTCTGCGGAATGGAAATGGCGATTCCCGGTCCCCATGTCGGCTTGCCTTCGCCATCGAAACCCGTCAACGGGTAGTGGTAGATGTGATTCGTCCTGTCCAGACCGGCCCACACGTCTCCCCTGCTGTCGATGCAAAATCCCCCGGTGACCGATAGTGTCGTGTTGAAAGCCGGACCCGGAATCGACGCGTCCGGGATCGCAATGTAGCCGCTCGCCGAATTGAAATGGAAAAAGTAGAAGATGCCGGGGTTCTGGCCGGACGCAACGAGGATCCGGTTTCCGCCCACGCTGACAAGCTGACCGAAGTGCTCGTCGCGCTGCGTATCGTTCATGTTGAGTCGCGGATCGGATGGATAGCTGAATGGGTCGACCGTATTCGCGACAAAGGTGCCGCCGGCGGTGCCGGTGTAAATGTTCGTGCCGCCATAGAAATAGGCACCATCGGTAAGCGGATCCGGCGCGGCGACCGCCTCGAAGTTTAGCGACTGAAGCTTCCATTGCAGATTGCCGTTACTGTCGTACGCGTGAATGTCGGTGCCGCCGTTGCGGCCGAGGTCCCAACCTCCGCCCCATGGGTTGTTGAGCACATACAGGTTGCCGGCTGCGTCTTTGCCGATGCCGACAACACGCGTGAAGCGCTTGTCGCCAACCTGGCCCCTGACGCCAGTAGTGGTGTCGAGATAGCCGCCCCGAATGCCGAACGTGCCGACCAGGGTCGGCGTACCCGAGACGGTATAACGCTTGATATTCATGTCGGGTCCCTGATCGCCAACCATCAGTTGTCCGGACGAAGCGTCGAAGTACAGCGCGGAGGGTCGCGAGGCGGCAGGCATCTGGATCGTGTTCAACAGCGCGCCGCCCGGGCTGAACTCAACGACCGTGGCCGCGCTTTGCTGCGCGACCCAGAGATTGCCCGCGCTATCCAAAGCGAGCGCACCGGGACCCGACACGTTAATGTCCTGCTGCCACACGCCATCGGTCGTATAGACGCGAACGCGATTACCCAAAAAATCGCTCGCATAAAGGAGCGAACCGGCTGTCGCGAGCCCGGTAATCACGTCGGCCCGCTTGACGGCATTCCAGGTGCTCACGGGAATGAGAAGATCGCGTTGCTGAGTCGCGCGGTTGTAGCGTCCTACCGCTCCGCTGCCGTACTTGGTGCTGTACTGCAAGGCGGCGAAGATGGACGTGGCATTCCCCGTGATGGCTCCGCCCTGAAACTCGCTGTTGATTCCAATCGAACCGATACTTTTGCCATTCTGGTAGATCGCAACGCCGCCCTCGTTTTCATCCCACATGGATGCGGTGTAGATCACGCCTTCCGGCGCGACCCACATTGAGCGCGCTGTGTTGCCCACGTGTGTAGCAAGCGTTCCGAATGTGTTCGCCAGCCAGTCGGTGGTGTACTGAGCCTGACACGCTGATGCAAACACGCTAATCGTCGCGATTGCTGCGATTGCCGCGCCGTGCAGCGTAGCGCGAATTCGTTTTCTAACCATGGGCGGTGCTCTCCTGACAGGGGTCCCTCGATAACATCAATCACCGTATCATCGAGAAAAGCGTGAAAAATTCAGAAGGCATTTTTTTCGACCATTCGCCAGGCTCGCGAGTATCGCTGAAGTTGATGTCGGCGCCTATCGCACACTCACTGCGCAAGCTTGCGCGGTTGAGGGAGTAGTCAGTCAGACCATGACTGTGTCCGGTTTCAGCATGTCCATGAACGCGCGGACCTTGGCGCTCAGCAAGCGGCGCGAACTATAAAGCGCCCAGACCTCCACCGGCGCACCCGTTGCCGTGCCCCAGCAAACGAGCCGGCCCGCGCGCACATCCTGCTCGACCAGCAGGCGCGGCAGGAGCGCTGCGCCCACGCCTTGCAGCACCGCCTCGCGCACCATCAATAGCGACGACATCCGCAGCACCGGCATCGGCTGAATGACCCTCACTTCGCCGGCTTCCGTGCGCATGCTCCAGAGCGCGCCTGGTGGCGCCGCGGCGAACATGACGGCCGGCACCTGAAGCGCATCGGCTTCGCTTGTGGACATCGCCGACGGTATCGACATGCCCGGCGCCGCGACCACGAAACGCTCGTCACTGAGAATGCGCCGCCCGACGAGTTGCGCGTCGGGCCGTGGATCGATACGGATCACCAGGTCGTAGCCGTCTTCCACCGGATCCGCAACCCGGTCTTCCGCGATGATCTCGAGCTCGACCTGCGGATAGGCCAGCGCAAAACGTGCCGCGATCCGGCACAGCACGACATGCGCGAACACGATCGGTGCGCTGATGCGCAAGCGCCCGCGCGGCACCGGCGCGCGCGACGCGACTGCTTCACCCGCCTCCTGAATCTCAGTCATGAGTCCCCGCGTGCGCTCGTGGAGCGCGAGACCTTCTTCCGTCAGACGCAACCTGCGTGCGCCCCGCTCGATCAGCCGCACGCCAAGGTCATCTTCCAGCTCGGCCACGCGCCGTGACAGCGTGGCCTTGGGCCGGTCGAGCGCGCGACTGGCCGGCCCGAAGCCGCCGTGCAAGGCAACCGCGTTGAAATCCGCCAGCGAGGTCAAATCCATGATCGTTCCATTTATGAGACGAGGCGTCTGGATTTTGTCACTTTCGATCAATCGATGGAACGAATATTGTTCGTCTCACGGACTAACCCAGTCCATTCAACCCCAGGAGAAAATCATGGCAATCCTCGTAACCGGCAGCACAGGCGTGATCGGCAAGCAGGTTCTCGACCATCTGAACGGCAGCGGAGCCGAAGTGCACGCTCTGACCCGCTCGCCGGAAAAAGCCCAATTTCCCGCCGGCGTCACCGCGGTCAAAGGCGACCTGTCCGACATCGACGCAATACGGCGCGCAATGAACGGCGTCAGCACCTTGTTCCTGCTCGCCCCCAACGCCGCCGACGAACTGACACAAGCGCTGCAGACGCTCAGTGTCGCGCGGGAAGCCGGCGTGAAGGGCATCGTTTATCTGTCGGTTTTCAAGGGGGCGGAGTATGTCGACGTGCCTCACTTCACCGGCAAGCACACGGTGGAACGCATGATCGAGCACACCGATCTGCCGGCGACGGTGCTGCGCCCCGCGTATTTCATCCAGAACGATGTCCGGCAGAAAGACCCGCTGCTGACACACGGTGTCTACGGCATGCCGATTGGCAGCAAAGGTATTTCGATGGTCGACGTCCGCGATATCGGCGAGGCCGCCGCGCGCGAACTCCTGCGCCGCGAGCGCGCCGCCGACCGGCTGCCACGTGAGGCGTACGAACTCGTCGGGCCCGATGCGCTGACGTCGGACACCATCGCCGCGATCTGGGCCGAAGCATTGGGACGTCCGGTCCGCTACGGCGGCGACGATCTCGACATCCTCGAACAGCGTCTCAAGGCGGTCGCGCCAGGTTGGCTCGCCTACGACATGCGTCTGATGATGCGCCGCTATCAACTGGACGGCGCGGTCGCTTCGAAAGCCGAGATCGAACGCCTCGCCGCGCTGCTCGGGCGGCAGCCAAGATCGTATCGGGACTTCGCGATGGCCTCGGCCGCCGCATGGGCCAAGGGTTGATCGATCAGCGCGGGTGAAAAACGCTGTCTAAAGACTGGCGCGCGAGCCACGGGTTGGGCTGAAAAGTCCCGTCCGTGGCTCGCCTGCGTTCAGGATCCAGCGGCGACCTGGATTGCCCCGGCGCTATTGTGGAAATGGACGAGCTGAGTAGGGTCAGGATCAGCCTCAATGCCCACCGCAATAAATCGCGGTCAGAAAAAGCGGTACGACTTCGCGAATGCCTGCATTGCTGCCAGCCTGCCGTACCCTCGCCTCAACCGACGTGGCAGATCCTCTCACCACCACGCCATATGTTGAAGACTGGAGCGGCTGGCCGCTGCCCTGTTTGAAAATCGGATCGTTCTGCGCGTAGCCGAAAACGGCCGAGACATGAAAGCCAAACGCTGTCAGGTTGCTGCCGCGTGCGGGACGAAACGCATTGACCGAGTTCGCTTCAATGCGCATCGGCTTCGGATCGATCGATTGGTCGTCCAGAAGCGGAGCAATGAAATCATGCGGATTCGACTGACAGTTCAGTTGGGCGTCGAGCGCATAGGCATTGCACACAGGAGAAGATAATCCCACGCCCAGCGACACAAGGGCGACTAGCATGCGAAGAGTGGATGGTTTCATCGTCGTAGCGCGATCGTTCTGCTGGATTGCCTCGAGAAGCCCAAGCACATAAGGTAGCAGATCGTTGAGATTTCAGAATCGTACCGCCCGCGCCGCCAGTCTGTGCGGTGACGCTCAAACCGCCCAAAGCCCGCGCACGACAGGCGGCAGGCCGTATTTCGTGCCGCACGCGCGCCTGTCCAACTCCGTCGCCCTGCTATGCTCTACATGAAGTCGGTCCAGCGCGCGAGGACCCGCCGCGCGGACTGTCGCCGTCCCGCCCGCTAAACGAACCGCAGCCATGCCCCGCTCCTCACACTACGACCTGCAATCCCTGCGCGTTTTCATCGTCGTCGCGGAACTCGGCAGCCTGACGAAGGCGGCCGAGCGTACCTGCCTGACGCTCTCGGCGGTCAGCAAACGCATGACCGATCTGGAACATAGCATCGATTGCACACTGATGCTGCGGCAACCGCGCGGCATCGAGCTGACCGCCGCCGGCAAGGGTTTGCTCGCGCATGCAAGGCAAGTGGTCGAGCGCGTGAACCGCATGGCCAACGAAATGAGCGACTACGCCGCCGGCGTGCGCGGACACGTGCGGGTCTGGGCCAACACGTCGTCGGTCATCCAGTTCCTGCCGCACGACGTGCAGGCTTTTCTCACCGGCAATCCCGGTGTGAAGATTTCACTCGAGGAACGGTTGAGCGACGAAATCGTCGCGGCGATCCGCAACGGCGACGCCGATATCGGCATCTTTGCGGACAATGTGCTGTCGCCGGGTATCGACAAGGCCATCTATCGCGAGGACAAACTCGTGCTGCTGGTGCCGGCCGGCCATCCGCTCGCCGCCCTCGAAGAAGTCGCCTTCGCCGATACGCTCGACTTCGAGTACGTCGGCCTGAACGAAGGCAGCTCGCTGCTCGCGCGGCTGCTCGATGCCGCATTCAGCGCGGACCGGGTGCTCAAGCTGCGCATCCAGGTGCACAGCTTCGACGGTATCTGCCGGATGATCGAGCACGGGCTCGGCATCGGCGTACTCCCCGAGGGCGCCGTGCGCCCGGAAATTCTCGCAGCGGGCCTGCGCGCCGTGAAACTGACCGACCCGTGGGCGCATCGCGCGTTGTGGATCGGCACGCTGTCGCGCGAAACGCTGTCGCCTGAAGCGCTGCGCCTGTACGACTTCATGTCCGGCCATACCGAAGCTTAAGTTCGCCGACCCTTTCCATTCTGGAAAGGGTCGTTGAGAATCCATTGATTTTCAGCACGGGCGGGTTGTCGCAAAGTAAGCGTCAAGAGACGACGTTTGCAAGGAGACAACCATGACGAAGCCGCTGGATGGCGTTCGTGTGCTCGAAATGGGCCAGCTCATTGCCGGCCCCTTCGCTGGAAAAATGCTCGCCGAGTTCGGCGCGCATGTCATCAAGATCGAACCACCCGGCACGGGCGACCCGCTACGCAAATGGCGCCTGCTGCATGAGGGCACATCCGTCTGGTGGGCGGCGCAATCGCGCAACAAGGAATCCATCACGCTCGATCTTCGCTCGCCCGAAGCTCAGGACGTGGTTCGTCAACTGGTCGCGCAAAGCGACGTGCTGATCGAGAACTTTCGTCCGGGCACGCTCGAAAAATGGGGGCTCGGCTGGGAGGAACTGCATGCGTTGAATCCTGGTCTCGTGATGCTGCGCGTGTCCGGCTACGGGCAGACCGGTCCCTACCGCGACCGTCCGGGCTTCGGCGTCATCGGCGAAGCGATGGGCGGCTTGCGGCATCTGAGCGGCGAAAGCGGCCGCACACCGGTGCGCGTGGGCGTCTCCATCGGCGATTCCCTCTCCGCCTTGCACGGCGTGATCGGCATCCTGCTCGCGCTGCGCCATCGCGATCAGAACGGCGGTGCGGGTCAGATGATCGACGTCGCGCTCTACGAGTCGGTTTTCAACATGATGGAAAGCCTGCTGCCCGAGTACTCGGCGTTCGGCGCCGTGCGTCAAGCGGCGGGCAGCAGCCTGCCGGGAATCGCGCCGTCGAATGCGTATCGCTGCAGCGACGGCAAATATGCACTGATCGCCGGCAATGGCGACAGCATCTTCCGGCGCCTGATGGAACTGATCGGCCGTCAGGACCTCGCGGACGATCCCGCCCTCGCCCAGAACGATGGCCGCGTAAACAACGTCGAGCGGCTGGATGCAGCGATTGCCGACTGGACTCGCCGCCACACACTCGACGAGGTGCTCACCGCGCTCAACGACGCGCGCATTCCCGCCGGCAAGATCTACGACGTCGCCGACATCGCGAACGACCCGCACTACCACGCACGCGAAATGATCCTCGACAGCCAGCTTCCCGACGGCACGCCGGTGCAACTGCCCGGCATCGTCCCGAAACTGAGCGCGACCCCAGGCACGGTGAACACCTGCGCGCCCACCCTCGGCCAGCACACCGACAAGGTGCTGGAAAACCTCGGCATCGGCACGACGACTCGCGACGCCTGGCGTGCCCGCGGCATCATCTGAACAGGAGCACGGCATGAGCAGCAAACGTCTGTATATCCAGGAAGTCGCCACTCGCGACGGTTTCCAGAACGAGGCCCGGTTCGTCGACACCGACGCCAAGATCGAACTGATCGACCGTCTGAGCGCATGCGGTTACGCGAGGATCGAGGTGACCTCGTTCACCTCGCCGAAAGCGATTCCGGCCTTGCGCGATGCCGAAGCCGTCATGCAGCAAATCAAACGGCATCAAGGCGTTATCTATACCGTGCTCGTTCCGAATCTGCGCGGCGCCGAGCGCGCGCTGTCGTGCGGTGTCGATGAAGTCAATCTCGTGATGTCGGTGAGCGAGAGCCACAACCGCGCGAACCTGCGCATGAGCCGCGAGCAATCGTTCGCACAGTTGCGCGACGTAATCGGTGTGGTCAGGCAAACGAAGGTAGCGATCAACGTGTCGCTCTCCACCGCAATGGGCTGCCCGATGGAAGGTGATATCGAGCCGGCTGACGTGCTGGACTGGATGCAGCGCTTCGCCGATCTCGGCGTGCATGGCGTGACCTTGTGCGACACCACCGGCATGGCCTATCCATCGCAGGTCGGGGCGCTGTGCGCCGCCGCGCGCGAGCGTTTCGCCGCCCTTGACCTCACGCTGCACTTTCATAACACGCGCGGCATGGCGCTCGCCAACACGCTCGCCGCGCTGCAAGCCGGTATCGACCGTTTCGACGCGTCGCTCGGCGGACTCGGCGGGTGCCCCTACGCGCCGGGTGCAACGGGCAATGTCTGCACCGAGGAACTCGTGCACATGCTCGAACTCGACGGCTACGACACCGGCGTCGATCTCGATGCCGTGCTGTCCGCCTCGGCGCTGCTTCCCGGACTGATCGGCCACGACGTGCCGAGCCAGTTGCTCAAGGCCGGACGCCGCCTCGATCTGCACCCGGCGCCTTGCATCGCGACCGACGGCCTGCCGGAACAACGCGCATTTTCTTCAGGAACCTGACATGGCACTCATCGATCACCTCGATCACCTCGTACTGACTTGCGTCGACTTCGCTGCAACGAAGCGGTTCTACACCGAAGTCATGCAGATGCAACTCGAGACGTTTGGCGAAGGACGTATTGCGTTTCGCTTCGGCAATCAGAAGATCAACGTCCACGTGCGCGGCGCCGAATTCGAGCCGAAGGCGCATGTCCCCGTGCCGGGCGCGCTCGACCTGTGTTTCATCGCCACCGTGCCGCTCGACGATGTCATTGCGCATCTCGCCCGCTGCCAATGGCCGATTATCGAAGGCCCGGTTGCGCGCACCGGCGCCACACAGAAGATTCGATCGGTGTACGTGCGCGATCCCGATCTGAATCTGATCGAGATTTCCGAACTCGCGGGTTGATGTCATGACACCCCGCTCCCTACGAACCGGTCACATTCACATGCCGGTCAGCAATCTGAATCACGTGCCTTTCCAGCCCACCCTTTGCCAGGCGGTGATTCGATGAACATCGTCCTGCTCGACAGCGGCACGTTGCCCGTGCCGCTCACCGCGCCGGCCTGGGCGGGCGGATGGTCCGCCCGCCTCGCCACGCGCGCCGCCGACGTGGTTCATGCGCTCGAAGATGCCGCCATTGCGATCACGAACAAAGTGCCGATCCGCGCGGCCGATCTGAAACGCCTGCCGAAACTCCGCTTCATCTGCATTGCCGCAACGGGTTTCGATTGCATCGATATCGACGCCTGCCGCGAGTCCGGCGTGATCGTATCCAACGTGCCGGGGTATTCGGCACAGAGCGTCTCGGAGTGGGCGCTCGCGTCGATCTTCGCGTTGCGGCGCAATCTGTTCGCCTATCGTGAGACCGCTCGCATCGGTTGGGCGGCCTCGCCGAATTTCTGCGTACACGACGCGCCGATTCTCGACATCGCCGGTTCGACGCTCGGCATTATCGGCCGCGGCGCGATCGGCAGTTCGCTCGCCCGGCTGGCCCGCGCGGTCGGCATGAATGTGCTGTTTGCGGAGCACCGCGGACGGTTGACGGTTCGCGAAGGCTTCACATCATTTGACGAGGTGGTGCGATCCGCCGACGTTCTCTCGCTCCACTGTCCACTGACCGAAGCGACGCGCAAGCTGATCGACGCGCCCACACTTCGCGCGATGAAACGCGGCGCGTTGCTCGTGAATAGCGCGCGCGGCGGTCTGGTCGATTCGGCCGCGCTGCTCGATGCGCTTACCACCGGCCACCTCGGCGGCGCCGCGCTCGACGTGCTCCCGCAGGAACCACCCGATCCACATGAGCCCCTGCTGGCGTGCGCGCTTCGCAACCTCATCGTCACGCCGCACATCAGTTGGGCGGCGACGCATGCCGCGAACCGGCTCAATGCCGGCATCGAAGCGAACCTCGCTGCGTTCCATGCGGGCGCACCGATCAACGTGGTGAACGGCGCATAAGCCGCCCCCGAAAATAAAGTAACGGAGACAAGCATGAACAGCAGCAATCTGGGCGTGGGCGCAAAAGCAGGCGCCCATTCGCGCATCGCTTCATCCGAGCCGGTTTCAACCGACGAATCACACCGCCAGGATGTTCAGGCCACCACGTTGGGCGGCTGGATGGACAACATGCCTGCGGGCTCGCTGCATCGATTTGTAGTGTGGGTGATCGGCATAGGCCTGTTCTTCGATATGTTCGAGATTTTCCTTGTCAGCTCGATCGGTGCGGCGCTGCAGGGCGAGTACGGTATCGACAGACACAGCATGGACTTCAAGCTGCTGCTGGCCTCGGCGTTTGTCGGCATGTTCTTCGGTGCATTTTTTCTGGGCAGCATGGCCGACCGGATCGGCCGGCGCAAGGCTTTCCTGTTCAATCTGATCTGGTACAGCGGCTTTTCACTGCTAGGCGCATTCTCGGTCAATGCCGGGATGCTGGTGATCTGCCGCTTCCTCACCGGCATTGGCGTAGGCGCACTCTATCCCGTCGCCGATAGTTTCCTGTCCGAGATTCTGCCCAAGGAACGCCGCGGACGAATGGCCGCCTGGGCCTACACCGCGTCGTATGTTGCCGTGCCGCTGGTCGGATTCCTCGCGCTTTGGCTCAACCCTCTGCACTTTGGTGCCGTGGCGGGTTGGCGCGTTATTCTGGTGATCGGCAGCCTGGGCGCAGTACTGGTTCTGCTCGTACAACATAAGTTGCCCGAAAGCCCGCGCTGGCTATTGGCGCAGGGTCGCGTCGACGAATCTCACGCAATGCTTCGGCGCTTTGCCGACAGTGCCGGGGTGACGGTGCCGGTCATCTCGCCTGAGGCGACCGTCAAGCGCAATGCAATGACTTTAGGTGAGCGCGTGGCCCTGCTACGCCGCCCTCCGTACAACAAACGCTACCTGATGCTGGCCATCTTCCATCTGCTGCAGGGATTTGGCTACTACGGCTTTGGCACACTGGCCGCCACAGTGGTGAAAAGCCGCGGCTTTGACATCACCAACGGCACGTTGTTTATCGCGCTGTCGTTTCTCGGCTACCCGGTCGGCTCTTTGCTTTCTATCCCGCTCCTCAACTGGATAGAACGCCGGACGCTGGTGATCGGCGCCATCTTGTCGATTGCGGTTTTTGGTCTGGGTTTTGCCTATTCGAACAACTCGGGGTTGATCGTTCTATTTGGCGTGTTGACAACCTGCGCGTCGAACGTATTCAGCAATGCGTACCATGTCTATCAAGCGGAAATTTTTCCAGCCAGCGTGCGCTCGACTGCAATCGGCAGCACCTATTCGTTGTCCCGCATTGTTAGTGCGATGCTGCCGTTCATCTTGCTCCCCGTATTGAGCCAGCAAGGAGCAGGCGCTATGTTCGGCATTATTGCGGTGGCCCTGTTGATCGTGGCTATCACCGTGCGAGTCCTCGGCCCCCGCACGACACGGCGCAGCCAGGACGAGATCAATCCGGGTTAAGCCGCGCGTCGTACATCGTTTCATTACAGAAGGCAGCGCGCCGATCCATCGAGGCGCGCCGCCCCACACCTGATATCTGTCAAACGGGGGGCGACGAGGTATGCATCACCCTCACGTCTGCATCAGGAGTCACGAGAGATGATGCACTTCCTGCAGGCCATATACCGGCGTCGCAATCCCCTCCATGCGCGCCTTCAACTGCAGCGATAAGTATTGCGAGTAGTGGCGCGATTGATGCAGATTACCGCCATGGAACCATAAGGCAGTCTGCTGCGTCGGTTTCCACATGTTGCGCTGCTCACCCTCCCACGGTCCTGGGTCTTTCGTCGTATTCGAGCCCAGCCCCCACACCTTGCCCACTTTATCCGCCACTTCACGCGAGATAAGATCGGCGGCCCAGCCGTTCATCGACCCATAGCCGGTGGCATAGACGACGAGATCCGCCTCCAGTTCAGTGCCGTCGCTGAGCACGATGGAGTGCTCTTTCAGTTCGACCACATCCACGCCGCTCTTCAGCTTGATCTTGCCGTCCGCGACAAGATCGGCGGCGCCCACATCGATGTAATAACCCGACCCGCGCCGAAGATACTTCATGAAAAGCCCTGAGTCGTCGTCCCCGAAATCGAGCATGAAGCCGCTTTTCTCCAGACGGTCGTAGAACGCCGCGTCGCGCTGCCTGATGGCATCGAAGACCGGTTTCTGGAACGTATGCAGGATCTTGTACGGGATCGACGCAAAGGTCAGATCGGCTTTCGAAGTCGTCATGCCCGACGCCACCGCGCGCTCGGAATAAAGATCGCCGAGCGCAAGTTCCATCAACGAATCCGACTTGACGATATGCGTGGACGAACGCTGAACCATCGTGACGTCGACGCCCGCCTCCCACAGCGCCGCGCAGATATCGTGCGACGAATTGTTCGCGCCGATCACCACGACTTTCTTGCCCTTGTAAGCGTCCGGCCCCGGATGTTTCGACGAGTGATGCTGCTCGCCCTTGAACACATCCATGCCTTTGAATGAGGGGATATTCGGCTTACCCGACATGCCCGTCGCCAGCACAAGCTGCTTGGGCCGCAGCGTCAGCGTCTCGCCGCCGTGCTCGACCTCGACCACCCATTCGGCCGCCGCTTCGTCGTAGCGCGCGGACTTGCAGGTGGTCGACCCCCAGTAGTTCAACTCCATGACCTTGGTGTACATCTCAAGCCAGTCGCCGATCTTGTCCTTGGGCGTAAAGACCGGCCAGTTGTCGGGGAACGGCAAATACGGCATGTGGTCGTACCAGACCGGATCATGTAGACACAGCGACTTGTAGCGGTTGCGCCACTGATCGCCAGGACGTGGGTTCTTGTCCACGATGATCGTCGGCACTCCCAACTGGCGCAATCGCGCACCCAGCCCGATCCCACCTTGTCCTCCTCCCACGATCAGACAGTAAGGTTGCTCCGCACGACCCAGCGTCCGCGCCTCCGCTTCGCGGCGCTCCTTCCAGGTGACCCGATCCGTGCGTGCGCCATGTTCCGCGCCCATCGGGCGACGCTGGCCCTTGGGCTCCTCGTGGCCTTTCAGTTCGGCCATGGTAGTCAGCAAGGTCCAGATCAGGCCGTCTTTTACACGGATAAAACCACTGCCGCGGGCGACCTGTGTTTCGAACGTGATCCACGCCTGGGCCACACCATCGGCTTCGGTCGGCATTTCGTTTTCGGCAATCCTCAGCCGGGTGGGTTTGATGGCGTCAAGTTGGGCGTCGAGCATGGCGCCGATCTGGTCCCGGCCCTCCATGGTTTTAATATTCCAGGTGAAAGCAACCAGATCGCGCCAATAGCATTCCGGTTGAAACAACGCGACGGCCGCAGCGGTATCGCCGCGTTTGAGCGCCGATTCCAGGGACTCCAGAACATGTGTAATAGTCTGGCTTGCATTATTTTCAGGCATGGTTGCTCCTCCATTCGATACGGATTAGTGAAACGTCGAAGTGATACGCGGGTTCTTTGCCCGCTGGATAACGGTGGACCGCTAGCGCCGGTGCGGCGGGACAATGCCGAACTTCGCGATCCGTCTGTAAAGCGTCGCCCGCGAGATGCCGAGCGTCTGGGCGGTCTCGTCGGGGTGCCATTTCGCATCCGTCAGGGCCGCGACGATGCGATCGCGCTCAAGGGCGTCGATCCCGGAGACGGTGGGTTGCGCCTCGCGGGCGGGATTCCGGTGCTTCGGCGCCGCTTGCCGTTGCGCCCGGATGACAGGTGGGCGAACCCGCGCATACAGAGGCGAACCGGTGCCCACCAGTTTCATCGAAACCATGTCGCGGCCCGGCCTGACATCCAGAAGTCGTTCGGCGCGGACATCGAATAGCTCGGAGACAGGCCGCGGCAACTGGTCGAGGCCCGGCACACATTCCTTGGCCCGGCGGTTTGCCGCGACCGCATTTCCATGCACGTCGAAAGCGATCAGAATTTCCGGCTGGGCCTCCACGTAATGACGATTCCGGTGGGCCAGCAACACCCAGTGATGCGTGGTCGCGTTGAGAAAGAAACTATCCTCGATCAGCACCGCGCTATGACGCACGATATGGTTGATCAGGCGCTGGCTTTCGCGTTCGTCAGGCGAGCGAATCGCCGATGCATCCAGCACGCCGATCAGTTCGCCTTCCAGCCCGAAGATGGGCGAGGCGCTGCAAGTCAACGTGGTAAACGCGGCGCGAAAATGATCTGTCTTATGCACCGTGATCGGTTGGGAATCCAGCAATACGGCCGCCACGCCACAGGTTCCCTCTTCCTGCTCGGACCAGCAGGAGCCCCAATAAAGCCCTGCCCGTTTGAAGTCGTGGCGCCGGTCCCGGTCGACGCGATAATCTATCGTCACACCTTGTGCGTCGGTGAGCATCACGCAGTAGTCAGCTTCGCGTACCGTCTCATGCAGACGCGAAAGGCATTCTCCCGAGGCCCGCAAAACCGACTCTTCACGATGTTGCACATCGCGTAGTTCCGGCGCAGTCAGAATGCGCGGACCTTTTGTCAGACCAGGATCGAGATGATATTGCTCGAGCGAGCGCCAGTACGACGAAGCCAGCCGCGCGGAATCGGCACCGCGATCGGGCGTGCGGCCTTCGATCAACCTGCGGATCCGATCGATGTGTCTAACCTGCGGAACATAAGGCATGAATGTCTCCGGTCTGCTCGGCGCACATCGCCAGGTGCGCGCTCAGGATGACTTTTAGCATGCGTGTTCCGGAAGATCACACCGCAGTGCAGCATCGAGCCGGATGAGACTTTTGTCTCAGTTCCTTTGTCTCAGTTCTTTTATCGCGGGGACGCAACGCGGTTCGATTTCCACGGTACTGAAGATAGCGCGCGTAAAGCCCCTGCTAGAATGCTTGCCCTTTTCTCTGGAGACGCACATGTCCTGGTTCATCTATGAAGTGCCCGAATACAATGAAGACGGGGCGCGCATCGAACCCTTCAGCGACCTGCGTAGCCGCGTCCAGAAAGTCAGTGGGCAGGCCATGGTCGACGAGTTGGAAAGCGTCCGCGAGAACGCCGCGAAGACAGCGGATACGCCGGCGCACCCGCTACGCGCCGCGGATAATCCTCACGTATTTCCGATCCCGTACGCCGACTCCATGATCCTGGTCGGGTTTATCTTCGAACTGAAACGGGAGTCCCGGTGCCTGGTGGTGTCGCCCGTGGAAATGCCCTGGTTGAAAGACGCGTAACGCGTCACGCGTAGCGCGCGAGAAACATATCGGCGGCCGATTCCGCGACGTGCTTCTGTTCATCCACGCCGAGAGGCGGCTGCCCCATCGTCACCTGCGGCCAGAAAGCGAATGCTTTTACGAGGGCCTGCAACTGCTGCGAAGCGTATACCGGGTCCGAGGTCTTCAGGCGGCCATCGGCTGTGGCTGCGCGAATCCACACCGTCAAGTCCTCCTCCCGCTCACCCATGCGGGTCACCATCTCCCGCGCGCGCTCCGGCGAATGAATGCCCGCCGCGATCGCGACGCGCGCGAGGGCCAGGAACGCCTCGTTATTCAATAGGCTCAGCTTTTTGAACAGAAGCTGGAGCAACTGCGCGCGCAATGGATGCGCGGCGGAGTAAGCCGGCGCCTCGCCCGTGTCGCTCGACTCCCACAACTGCCGCAGGATCGCGGCGAACAGCACTTCCTTACTGGGGAAATGGTTGTAGACCGTCCGCTTCGAGACGCTCGCGCGGGCCGCGATACGGTCCATGCTGGTCGCGTCGAAACCGGCCGCGAGAAATTCTTCGATGGCCGCCTCGATGATGGCAGCGCGCTTGCGGTCGGTCAGGCGTAGAAGGGGTTGACTGGTGTTCATCGCTAAATTTTACACCGGGTAGTTTACTTTTCTCAAAAATAAACTACACTCAACAGTCTACTTTCTGTATCGAGGCGGTTTGCATGGCATCGTTCACCAGTTCTATTCGCCGCGCCTTGGGCCTGACTGCGGCGCGACGCGGGCGCGAATTGTTCGACATGTCTGCTCAGCACGACGGCGAGCGCTTTCGGAACGTCAAGCCGCGTCCGGTCGAGGGTATCGGCAAGACCCTAAGCATCGCGTGGAATGTGTTGTTCCGGAAACCGGACGGTACGGTGCCGGCGGGCAAGCTGCCCGTCGACACGCTGTCACGCGAACAACTCGACGCCGCGCCGGACCGCAGCCTCTATCGCCTCGGGCATTCGACCATGCTGCTCAAGCTGCGCGGTCAGTTCTGGCTGACCGATCCCGTCTTCGCCGAGCGTGCATCGCCGTTCCGGCGGTTCGGCCCGAAGCGCTTCCATGCCCCGCCCATTGCACTCGAAGACTTGCCGCCGTTGCGCGGCGTGATTCTGTCGCACGATCACTACGACCATCTGGATCGCGAAACGGTGCTGGCGCTCGCGGCGAAGACCGGCGTGTTCCTGACGCCGCTGGGTGTCGGCGACCGCCTGATCGAATGGCGTATCGAGGCGTCGAAGGTGCGTCAATTCGATTGGTGGCAGGGCGTTGAAATCGACGGTCTGTCGTTTACTGCAACACCCGCGCAGCACTTCTCCGGTCGCAGTCTGTTCGACGGCAACAGCACCTTGTGGGCCTCGTGGGTGATCGTCGATGACGCGCTACGCGTGTTTTTCAGCGGCGACACCGGTTACTTCGACGGCTTCAGGACCATCGGCGAGCGGCTCGGTCCATTTGACGTGACGCTGCTCGAAACCGGCGCCTACGATGCTCAATGGCCGTACGTCCATATGCAGCCCGACGAGACCGTCCAGGCTCACGTCGATCTGGGCGGACGCTGGCTGGTGCCGGTTCACAACGGCACGTTCGATCTGGCGATGCATCGCTGGCAGGAACCGTACGAGCGTGTGGTTGGACTCGCTGCCGCCCGGGGCATTGCGCTCGCGACGCCTCGCATGGGCGAACGGCTGGATCTGGGCACGCCGCACCGTGGCACGAAGTGGTGGCGCGAGGTGGCGGAGGTGGTGCCGGCCCCCGCGACATCGCGGCGCTGGTTCTGTCGCGATAGCCGGCAAGCGAATTCGTAAGGCGTGCCCGGCAAGAGCTGATCTTGGCGCTTGCGCGCCGGGTGCTACTGGGCGTTCCCCAGTGCGCGCCGAGATCCGCAAGAGGATGAGTCGATCCACTCACGCAGCCGGACGTCGCGAATCTCAAGTACATCGAACAGGCCGACGGCACGCAGGGCCGGCAGGGCCGCGACGATGTCCGTGGCGGCCACGGCGCGCGCCGCGTCAGTGCTGGCCGGATCGGTCCAGACGCGCGCATTGGCAAGGAAAGCGGCAACCGTGCCTTTGCGGACGGTCACACCATCGATATCGGCTTGATTGACGTGGTCGGGGAGAACATGTTCGGCTCGCATCGCTCGGCACTCCAGTGTTGTGTAAGTAGCAGCCAGTCTAATGATGCAGACCCGGCCTGTCTCCGGTATAAAGGCCATTCGATACCGGATTGCCGCCACCCCTTGCGATGACTACCCCCTTGATTCGACCGACTCTCGTGAGTTCGCCCGAAGGTCCATTCCTCGCCGCGGCCGAACTGACACAAAGTGAATCGCGCGCAACGGCCTTGCATAGTCATGCGCGCGGACAGCTCATGGGTGCGCTGAGCGGGCTCGCATCGATCGGGTTCGACAAACAGCAATGGGTCGTGCCCGCCACCCATGCGATCTGGATTCCCCCGCATTGCGTTCACTCGATACGCTCCTATGGCCCCTTCTCGGGGTGGAGTGTTTTCATAACCGAGGAGCGCTGCGAATCGCTGCCGCGGCAGGCGCGCGCGATCAAGACGACGCCCTTGCTTCGCGAGGCGGTACGGCGCGCCGCGAGCTGGCCGGGCAACGAGCTCGACGCGACGCAGACGCGCATTGCGGAGGTCATCGTCGATGAGCTCGCTGCGTCAAAGGAAGAATCGCTAGGCCTGCCGAGCCCCACCGATCCACGGCTCGTGCGTATCACGGACGCGCTCGGCGGCAACCTCGCGGATAACCGCCGCCTCGAAGAATGGGCGGCATGGGCCGGGCTCGCGCCGCGAACGCTGAGCCGCCGGTTCGTGACCGAAACAGGCATGACGTTCGCGCAATGGCGCCAACAGGCCCGCCTGCTTCGCGCACTCGAACTGGTGGCGGATGGGATTCCCGTCACGACGATTGCGCTCGAACTCGGCTACGACAATGTCAGCGCGTTTATCGACATGTTCCGTCGGGCCTTGGGCACCACGCCCGGACGCTACCTGGCCGCGGCAGCGCCGGAGAATCGCCGTAGCGGCTGATTCGAAACAGCCTTCACGTCACGGACAATATTTCCAGGCGTGAATCGTCTACAGACGTATGGAACCGCCGCGCACCCCAAAACCGACGATCGAACGCGACAACGACATCACTGCAACCGTGTTGCGTGAGCGGTCGAAACTCGGCAATTTCATCCGGCGCCGCGTGCACGATCAGGGCGAGGCCGAAGACATCCTGCAGGACGTCTTTCACGAGTTCGTGCAGGCCTACCGGCTCCCCGCGCCGATCGAACAGGTAAGCGCATGGCTGTTCCGCGTCGCGCGCAACCGCATCATCGACCGCTTTCGCAAGCGCCGCGAGCAAGCGCTCGCCGACATGGCCGACGATCAGGACGACGCAGACAACCCGGACTATCGGCTGGATCTCGCCCTGCCGGCCACCGACGCCGGTCCCGAAGCCGTCTATGCAAGATCGGTGCTGCTGGAAGCCCTGCAAGAAGCACTCGACGAATTGCCGGCAAATCAGCGCGACGTCTTCGTCGCTCACGAACTCGAAGGACGCAGCTTCAAGGAGCTGGCATCCGAAAGCGGTGTCAGCGTGAACACGCTATTGGCCCGCAAGCGCTACGCGGTACTGCACCTGCGCGTTCGCCTGCAAGCCGTCTATGACGAACTGGATATCTAAAAGGAGCAGCTAGATGAGATTCAAACTGAGATGCTTCGGCAAGGCACTGTTGGTTCTGGTGGGCGTTGCCGTGCTGGGATGGATGGTGATGGCGCTATGGAATTGGGTGATGCCCGCGCTATTCGCCGGTGCCCGTCCGATCGACTTTCTGCACGCGCTGGGCCTGCTGGTCCTGAGCCGGATTCTCTTTGGCGGATTTCGCGGGCATGGCGGCTGGCATGGACGCCGGCACTGGCGGCGCTGGGAACGGATGACACCCCAGGAGCGTGAAAACTTTCAGAAGAACCTGGCGTCTTTTGACGGCAAGCGCGGCGAGGACGAAGCATGAGCCGCCCATCTACATCCGCTTGCAAGCAGCCCGCAGGCGTGATCGCTCCCGTGGTCAATCTGAAGCGCTGCGAAGGCAAGGGTGATTGCGCCGTCGTCTGCCCCGAAGACGTATTCGAAATCCGCCGGATCGATGCGGCGGACTATCAACAGTTGGGCGCGTTGAACCGATTCAAGCTGCGCGTACACGGCATGAAAGTCGCGTACACCCCCAACGCCGATGCATGCCGGGCGTGTGGCCTGTGCGTAAGCGCATGCCCCGAACATGCCATTACGTTAGCCCGGATCGGGGCGCAATGAGGTCGTGTGTTGCCGCGCATCACTCCCGACCTTGTCGATCAAGGCCAGATTCGTTTCGAGCCAGTCGATATGATCTTCCATATCGTCGGGAATATGGGTGATGATGTCGCGCGAGACAAAGTCGCGAACCGTCTCGCAGTACGCGATCGCTTCCTTGCAAGTTATCTGCGACGCCTGCTCGAGTTTGAGATCGCACTCAAGAATTTCTTTCGTATCCTCACCAATCAGCAACTTATGCAGGTCTTGCAAATTGGGCAGAGGTGCAGCTGCGATCAGCTTGCCGTGCCGGTGCCCACGTTTCTCCCGGCATTCCTCGCCGAGCGGCCCTCCGCCCGCTTACCGGAACTGAACAGGCTCACGAACTGTTCGAAACCCTGGATCGGCAACGGCTTGCAAAAAAGAAACCCTTGATAGGCATGGCAGCCTGCAACCGCCAGGAAATCTCTTTGCGCTTCTGTTTCAACCCCCTCGGCAATGACACCCAGGTTAAAGCTTCGCGCAAGCGCCACGATGGTTCTCGCGATGTCAGCGTCGTTGGGGTCGACCAGAATGTCGCGCACGAACGAGCGATCGATCTTTAACTGGTCCAACGGCAATCTCTTCAGATACGCCAGCGAAGAGTAGCCCGTCCCGAAGTCGTCGAGCGAAAACGTCACGCCGCGGGCACGCAGGGCGCTCATCTTTTCGATAACGTCCTGTACGTTCTCAACGAGAACACTCTCGGTCAATTCGAGCTTCAACCGGTCCGCCCTCGCCCCGGTCCGGTCGATGACGTCGAGCACACCGTCCACGAAATCCGGCTCGCGGAATTGCCGGGCACTGACGTTCACTGCCATGGACAGATGCGCCATCGATGGGCTCGCCGCCCACAGTGCCAGTTGAGCGCATGCGGACGCCAGCACAGTGCGCCCCATCTCGAGAATCAGCCCAGACTCCTCGGCGAGCGGAATAAACTCGCCCGGCGGTATCAGGCCGCGTTCAGGATGCTCCCAACGCACCAGCGCCTCCGCACCGGTAATGTAATTGCCGTCGACGACCTGCGCCTGATAGTGGAGAACAATCCGGTTCTCTTCGATCGCGTTGCGCAGCCCCACCTCCATTTCGGCCCGCTTCAACACCGCTGTCTGCATCGCCGGGTCGAAGAAACAGATGCCATTGCGGCCGCGCTCCTTCGATTGATACATGGCGAGATCGGCCTGTTTGAAAAGCTCGTCGGTGGACGTCTGCTCCCCCTTGAATACCGTGACGCCGATGCTGGCGGTACTCCGGAACTGGATGCCGTTGAGTTCATAGGCACACCCCAGCACGGAGAGAATTCTTGCCCCCGCCGCCTCGGTTTGGCTGGTGGCCGCCGCCTCATCCGGACTCAGGTTGCCCAGCACCACAACGAACTCGTCACCCCCCACCCGCGCGACCGTGTCGGCCTCGTTGACGCTATTCGACAGGCGATACGCGACCTGCCGCAGGAGCAGATCGCCTTTGTCGTGCCCAAGCGTATCGTTCAGCGTTTTGAAGTGATCGAGATCGATAAACATCAGGGCGCCACAGACCTTGTTCTCCCGGCTCGCCAGCATGGATTGCCTGAGCCGGTCCAGAAGCAGTGCACGATTGGGCAAGCGGGTCAGCGTGTCGTAGAAGGCCAGCTCGCGGATTTTCTCCTCTGACTTCTTACGCTCCGTAATGTCGCGGCCGCTGGTGCGAAAACCGATAAAGTCGCCCCTCTGATTGCTGATCGGCACCCAGGAAACCGACAGCCACAGCAGCGACCCATCCTTGCGCACGCAACGAAACTCGAGATCCTCGCCGCGAGAACCCTGAAGCCCCTTTTTAAACTCCGGGGCAACCCGCGAAACATCCTCTGGATGGATCAGCGTGCGGGCGAAGTCAGGCATCGCCATGCATTCGGCAACCGTATAGCCCGTGTAGTACTCAACCGACGGATTGATCCAGCGAGGTTTGCCATCCGGTCCCCACCAGATTTCCAGGTTCACCGTGCAGTCGGCAATGGCGCGAAACTTCTCTTCGTTCTCGCGCAACTCCCGTGTCATCGCCGAGGCGAGCCGCATGGCGCGCTCACGCCCTGTCATCATGAGCCAGCTCAGAAGCGCCAGCAGAAAACTCAAGCCCGTGCCGGCGCCTGCGATCAATGCCTGTGCATTGCGTCCCAATCTGGATCGGAACTCGTCGGAGGCACTCATCGTGAGCATCCAGTCATGCCCGTCGACAACCAGATATTCATTTGCGGAGATGATCGCGGGGGCACGCCGGTTGTTTGGCTCGGAAGCGCGATGCAGCAGCGCGGCCTCCAATGGCTCGACGCCGTCGTAAATGGCCAGCGAGATGCCGGGTGGCTGTTCGCCGTACAGACTGGCCATCACGTCGTGCATCTGGAACGACGCATAGACCCAACCGATAATGTTCGCCCGGCGTTGCGTGAGATCGTCCTGCGCCTTGCCGGCCGCGTAGATCGGCAGGTACATGATGAAACCCGGCCGACGGTCGGGACTCGCGCCGATCTGGAGGTTTACTTTGCCCGACAGGGCCGCCATGCCGGAATCGCGTGCCTTCTCCAGCGCGGCGCGCCGCACCGGTTCGTCCCAGGTGTCAAAACCGGGCGAGCTGCGGGCAACGCCAACAAAAGGCTCGCGCTGAATGATCGGCGCATAAGCCGTGCGCTGCCCGTCAGGATGAATCGTGTAGTCCGGAATGCCGCCCTGACGCATGTCCGCTATGTGGGCCGCTTTACTCGCCGCGGGCACCCATTCGATTACACCGACGCCGTGGACGCCGGAAAAATTCGCGTCAAGATTGAGCGCGTTCACATAGCGCCGGAACCGCTCGCGATCGATCGTACCGTTCGCGGCAAACAGGCTCTGCACGCCGCGCAACATCAGCTCATAGGTCGCCATGCGCTGCTCGACGCGGCCGACCACATCACTCACGGTGTATTCGAACTGGCTGCGAAGCTCTTTGCGACTCGCCTGTCGTTCGTGATTCCAGACGACCCACGTCAAACAGAGCGACGCTGATAGAACCAGTAACGGCAGTAGGACAGCGCGTAGCCGGATCACGGCGACGCCTTGAAGTCGACCATGGAATCAGCCAGCTCAGGCTTGAAGTACTTTTCGAAGATTCGGCGCACCGTGCCGTCCGCACGCATTTCGTCCACCAGCGCCTGCCACTTTTCCCGTTCGCCGACGGAGAGTGCTTTCTTCGACATGATCAGACCGTGCGGCACAGAAGGATCGTTGAACTCGACAATCGTCGTCACATTGCGGATTTTTTTCGCGTCCAGTGCGGGGTAATCGAAGGGCTCGATAATCATGCCCTGAATCTGCCGAAGTATAAGCGCCTGGTAGAGCGGTTCGAGCCCTCCCGCCAGGCTGACCCGGTTTTCCGCCGTCAGTCTGTCGACCAGTTCATTGGCCGATGCGCTATAGCGAAAACTGCGGATCACACCAAGCTGCGCGTGCCGATCACGTTCGAAATCCGCGACGTTGTGGATACCGGCGTCCTTGCGCACGAGCAGATAGTATTTATTGCTGAAGTACCACGCAAACGACGCGTATTGATTGCGTTCGTCGTTCGCAATGCCAGAAAGGCTGAAATCGAGCGCACCCGATTCGATCAGTTTCCAGATACGTGCCCGCGACATCAGACTGACCTTGATCTGGCAACCGCTGCGCCGGATCAGCTCGTCCGCAAAGTCTTTGTCGATACCGCTGTCGGTGTCGAGCGAATAGAGCAGGCCGTGGTCGTGCAATCCTAGCGTGAACGGCCGGGAGCAATCCGGGCCACCCGCAAAAGCATTGCTTACGAAACACACTGCCAACAGAACCCCGCCAAGCCAGCTTCGAATCACAACGCCTCCATAGCGAAATGACGCCTGGTTATATTCTCGCCGGTCATAATCCGGCGGCGTGCTCAGGCAGGTTTGTTTTACTCATACCCTGCTTTTAACACACAATTCGGGATATTTTTCTGACCCAATGCGCTGCCGATGGACGGTGACAACTTCAATCATCCGGACGGAATCGCACCAGCGTGTATGGTGCCTATGTATGACGCTCGTTCACCGTGCGGATCCCCGTTCAATGATGAAGCACCGAGGGGCCAGCGAAGGTCGTTCTGGAAGGCGGAGCCGGTAGGATGCGCAGCACTGCGCCCGAACCCCTCCTTTCAATCACGTAGCGCGTACATTTCATTTCCCGCTGAAGTACTGCGCGCAAGAAGCGTCGGGCGACCTACAAGCGCGGAACGTCGGTGAAATGCCGGATAAGACGCTATCAACAGACGTCATATATCAAACCGCGCCCGCCTCGCCGCGCCCAAGCGCACCGGATTTTTATGCCCTTAATGCCTCGAAATTAATCACAAATAGGGGGAAACCCGTATAATTCAGGATAAGAGGTCAGACAACTAGTGGACACACCACGCGTCAAGACCCGGCCCGCGCCGCGCGGCGCCTCCCCAGAAAAGCTCTCCTTTCCCAGACCCGTGAACCCGACTGCGACTGCCCTGCCCTTCCGGAATGCCCTCATGGCGATGCTCGGCATCGGCCTTGTCAATATGCTGGTCGCACTCGACCAGACCGTCGTCAGCACCGCGCTGCCTTCGATCGTCGCCGAACTGCACGGCTTCGAGTACTACGCATGGATTGCCAGCGCGTACCTGCTGGCGTCGGTGGTGACCGTTCCCGTGTTCGGCCGTCTCGGCGACTACTTCGGCCGCAAGCGCTTCGTGATCGCCGCGGTTATCACGTTCACGGTGGCGTCGGTGCTGTGCGGCGTCGCGAACGACATGCTGTTTCTCGTGATCGCGCGCGGCTTGCAAGGCGTCGGCGGCGGGATGATGGTGGGCACCGCGTTCGCGTCGATCCCGGACCTGTTCCCCGATCCTCGCGCGCGGGTGCGCTGGCAGGTGGTGATGGCGGCCGCGTACGGGATCGGCACCGCGGCGGGTCCGTCGCTGGGCGGCTGGATGAGCGAGCATTGGGGCTGGCGCTCCACCTTCCTGATCAACCTGCCGGTCGGCGCTGCGGCGCTCTATTTCATCTGGGCGCATCTGCCCAACCTGCAGCGGCCGCACGAGGGCGAGGTCAAGATCGACTGGCTCGGCGCGGCACTGGTCGCCATCGTGCTGGGCGGCTTTCAGGCACTCATCGAAGCCGTGCCGAAACATGGTCTGACGACCGGCAATCTGACGTTAGCCGCCTTCGTGATCGCGGGCGCCGTTGCGTTGCTGGTATGTGAAAAACGCGCCACGCATCCAATCATTCCACTCGACCTGTTCAAGGACGCGCAACTCGTCACGCTGTTCATACTCGGCTTTCTGTCCGGCTTCGTGATGTTTTCGCTGATCTTCTTTGCGCCGCTGCTGTTGCAAGGCGGCTTCGGCTTGTCGCCGCAACAGGCGGGTCTGCTCGCCACGCCGATCGCCGCCTGCATCGCACTCGGCAGCCTGCTGAATACGCGCATCGTCATCCACATGAAGAAGCCCACGCGGATTCTGTCGATCGGGTTCGCGCTGCTGCTGTTCGCCGCGATCGCGCTGGCGTTCGCCAATCCGCAGACCCCGCACGTGTGGATCGAATTGCCGATGGCGGCGGTCGGTATCGGCCTCGGTTTCATCCTGAACAATCTGAATGTGTTCGGCCAGGAGATTGCCGGACGCGAACGTTTCGGCATCACGACGGCGCTGCTTCAGTCCACACGGATGGTCGGCGGGATGCTCGGCACCAGCATTGTGGCAACCGTGGTGCAGCATCACTATCGCGACGTGGTGACGCGTACGATGAGCGTGCTCGGCGAGCCGGCCGTTTCGCAATGGCAGCCGCGTTTCGTCGATCTGCGCATCCTGATCGACGAAGCATCGCGACTGAAACTGATTGCGGATATGAAGCCGTCGGGCCTCAATACGCTGGCGTTGATCGACACGGCACGCGATGCGCTGGTGCAGTCGATTCATATCGGCGTGTGGCTGACGGCGGTAGCGGCACTGGCGGCTGCGCTGCTCGTGCAGCGCATCTCGCACGTGGTGTTTCGCAAGAGCTGAACGGCGGCGTGGCCGCGACCGTTTCGCGGCTGCGGCCCGCGCCGCTTCTTGCATCGGCTATTGCAGCACTTATTGCATCGGTTATTGCGCGCCGAGCTTCCTGATCAGCACGTCGAGTTGCGCCATTTCCTCTTCGGTCAGATCGGTCAACGGCGCACGCACCGGTCCCGCGCTGTGGCCGACCAGCTTCGCGCCGGCCTTCACGATACTGACCGCGTAGCCCTGGCGGCGATTACGGATCGCCAGATACGGCAGGAAGAATTCATCGATCAGCCTGCCGACGGTAGCGTGGTCGTCCGCGGCAATCGCGCGGTAGAAATCCATCGCGGTCTTCGGGATAAAGTTGAAGACCGCCGACGAGTACACCGGCACGCCCATCGCCTTATAAGCCGCAGCGTAGATTTCCGCGGTCGGCAGGCCGCCGAGGTACGAGAAACGCTCACCGAGACGCCGGCGAATCGTCACCATGTTCTCGATTTCACCCACGCCGTCCTTGAAGCCGATCAGGTTCGGACAACGGTCGGCGAGACGTTCGAGCATATCCGCGTTGAGCTTCGAATTCGCGCGGTTATAGACGATCACGCCGATGTTCTTCACCGCCTTGCAGACCTGCTCGACATGCGCGGCAATGCCTTCCTGCGACGCCTCGGTCAGGTAGTGCGGCATCAGCAGCACGCCGCTCGCGCCGAGACGTTCGGCTTCCTTAGCATATTCAATCGCGACGCGCGTCGGGCCGCCCGCACCGGCGAGAATCGGCACCTTGCCGCGACAGGTCTCGGTCGCCGTGCGAACCACCTTCGTGTAGTCGCTTCTGGTCAGCGAGAAAAATTCGCCCGTGCCGCCCGCGGCGAACAATGCCGTCGCGCCATACGGCGCGAGCCATTCGAGGCGCGCCGCATAGGTATCGGCGCGGAAATCGCCCTGTTCGTCGAAGTCGGTCACCGGAAACGACAGCAGGCCTTCCGAGACGATTGCTTTGAGTTCTTGAGGTGAGGTCATGGCGTGAATGGCTTAGTAGCGTAATAGCGTAAATTTTGTCGGTGAAAACGAGCGGCGGCACCCGCCGCCGCTCAAATCATCAAGAGACTTAGCGCACCAGACACGGGCGCTTGTTGTCGAACTTCCAGTTCGGAATCAGGTATTGCATGGCCACGCCGTCGTCGCGTGCGCCGAGGCCGTGTTGCTGATACAGCGCATGCGCCTTCTCGATCTCGTCCATATCCAGTTCGACACCGAGGCCGGCGGCCTGAGGCACCTTGACCTTGCCGCCGACGATCTGCAACGGCTCACGCGTCAGGCGCTGACCGTCCTGCCAGATCCAGTGCGTGTCGATCGCCGTAATCTTGCCGGGCGCCGCCGCCGCGACATGCGTGAACATCGCGAGCGAAATGTCGAAGTGGTTGTTCGAGTGCGAGCCCCAGGTGAGCCCCCATTCATTGCACATCTGCGCCACCCGCACCGAACCCTGCATGGTCCAGAAATGCGGATCGGCAAGCGGAATATCCACCGACTGCAACTGGATCGCGTGACCCATCTGACGCCAGTCGGTCGCGATCATATTGGTCGCCGTCGGCAAACCGGTCGCGCGGCGGAACTCGGCCATCACCTCGCGGCCCGAATAGCCGTTCTCCGCGCCGCACGGATCTTCCGCGTAGGCCAGCACGTCGTGCTTGTCGCGGCACAGGCGCACCGCTTCCGCGAGCGACCATGCGCCGTTCGGGTCGAGCGTGACGCGCGCGTTGGGGAAACGCTCGGCGAGCGCCGTGACCGCTTCGATTTCGGCGTCGCCCGGCAACACGCCGCCTTTGAGCTTGAAATCGTTGAAGCCATAGCGCGCCTGCGCCGCCTCGGCGAGCCGCACGACTGCCTCGGGCGTCATCGCTTCTTCGGTACGCACGCGCTCCCAGTCGTCGCGCCCCTCCGCGCCGCTCGCATAGGGCAGATCGGTTTTCTTGCGGTCGCCGATATAGAACAGATAGCCGAGCATTTCCACTTCGTCGCGTTGCTGACCTTCACCGAGCAGCGCCGCGACGGGGACGCCAAGATGCTGACCGAGCAGATCGAGCAACGCGGCTTCGAGCGCCGTCACCGCGTGAATGGTGGTGCGCAGATCGAAGGTCTGCAGACCGCGGCCACCGGCATCGCGGTCGGCGAACTGGGTACGCGCTTTGTTCAGGATAGCTTGAAGATTGCCGATCGACTGACCGACGACCAGCGGACGCGCATCGTCGATGGTCTGGCGGATGCTCTCGCCGCCCGGCACTTCGCCGACGCCCGTATGTCCGGCGCTGTCGCGCAGAATGACGATATTGCGTGTGAAGAACGGGCCATGCGCGCCGCTCAGATTCATCAACATGCTGTCACGGCCGGCGACGGGCACGACGCGCAGCTCGGTCACGATCGGCGTAGCGTTCGATTGGGATGAGTTCGTGGACATGAGAATGGACCCGGTTGAGTTAGCGAGCCGGCAGGCGGGCGTCCGCGCGCCGGATTAGCGCGCTCGGGACCCGTGCCGGGCAGAAAGTGGGAAATGCGTGATTCATGATCGGCGATTTTCGCTGGTCAGTGGGCTTTGCTATGCAAAGGCTCCGGCAACGCGTCACGATTCACACGGTGATTGCGGGTCAGGAAACCGGCCGCCGCCGCGATCAGCGAAGCCACGCCCAGCGCGTACAAACCGCCAGTAATCGAGCCGGTGTGCTGCTGCAAATAACCGAACGCGGCCGGTGCGAAAAAGCCGCCGAGGTTGCCGACCGAGTTGATCAGCGCGATCACGGCTGCGGCAACGCGCGCGTCGAGATAACCCTGCGGAATCGGCCAGAAGAGCGACGATGCAGCCTTGAACCCGATCGCTGAGAAACAGATAGCCACGAAAGACAGCACCGGATTACCCGAAGTCGAAGCGAACAACCCGCACGCCGCGATCACGAGCGCCACCGCCAGCCACGCCTGCTGAAAACGCCATTTCGCCGACAACACCGCGAAGCAGTACATCGCGACCATGGCGATGAGCCACGGGATGGTATTGAACATGCCGACTTCAAAGTCCGAGAGCCCACCCATCTTGCGGATGATCGTCGGCAGCCAGAACGTCGCCGCGTAGATGGTCAGTTGAATCGCGAAGTACAGAAAGCAGAACAGGAGAATCTGCGGGTCTTTCAGCAGCTTCATCGGCGGCAGATGCGCGCCGCCGTGTGCCTCACGCTCGGCCTGCTCCGCGGCGATCGAGCTTTCGAGCACGGCCTGCTCCTCAGCCGTCAGCCACGCGGCATCGCGAATACGCGATTTCAGCAGCACCCAGCTCACACCGCACAGCACGATTGAAAAGCCGCCTTCAATCAGAAACATCCATTGCCAGCCCTGCAAGCCGAGGCCGCGAATCGACAGCAGACTGCCGGTGATCGGCCCGGACAGCACCGACGCCAGCGCGGAGCCCGAGAGAAAAACCGCCACGGCCTTGCCGCGTTCTTTCTGCGGCAGCCATTGAGTGAAGTAAAACACCACGCCCGGAAAGAAGCCGGCTTCAGCGATGCCGAGCAGAAAGCGCAGCACGTAGAAGGACGTATCGTTCCAGACGAACGCCATGGCCGCCGCGACCAGCCCCCACGTGCCCATGATGCGGGTCAGCCACGCGCGCGCGCCGTACTTCTGCATCAATACGTTCGACGGCACTTCGAATAGCGCGTAGCCGACAAAGAACAAGCCGCTGCCCAGACCGTACGCGGCGGCGCCGATACCGAGGTCCGCCTGCATGTGGGAATTGACGAAGCCGATGTTCACGCGGTCGATGTAGTTCGCGATGAACATGATCAGAAACAGCGGCAAGATGTGCCGCTTGACCTTCGAGACCGCGGATTCGAGCGCGTCGGCGGCGGTAAGAGCAGATGTCAAGGTTGTCTCCAGTTCCGGCCACTCCGGCGGCCTGCTCCGTAACACGTGATACGTTGTCTGACGACAGTCTACCCGCTTCTTTCCATCGATTCCAATAAGGTGTTTACCCTGCTACTTGCCTCGCACTCCGGCCGGGTATAGTGAAAAAAGCAGCGGGCACGGCATTCCCACCTTGGAAAAGGTCAATCAAAATAAGACGTCCGACAACAAAACATAAACCGCTTGCAGTAGAGACCGGAAAGGGTCGATCCGTCGCCGCGCGCATCCCCCGGGAGCGAGTGTTTCGAGTCGCGATCAATCGGACTGACGCTATGATGGCTATGTCGAAGCGCCCTATGACTTCACTCGCACCCGCGACGGGTGTATTTCCAGCCGATCAGATTAATCAACAAACCGTAAATGAGCAGCCTGACTGAGAAGGTGGTGGCCAGCCTTTCCGACGAAATCCGCCGCGGCGCCCTGAGGCCGGGAGACCGCATCCCGACGGAAGTCGCCATGATGAAGCAGCTCTCGGTGAGCCGCTCCGTGGTTCGCGAGGCAATCTCGCGCCTGCAGGCGGCGAAAGTGGTCGAGACGCGTCACGGTATCGGCACGTTCGTACTGGAGCCGGCCACGGAACAGTCGATGCAGTTGCCCGCCGCCGACCTCTCCAGCATGCTGGACGTGATGGCGATCATTGAATTTCGCATCGATGTGGAAGCTGCTTCGGCTGCGCTCGCCGCGGCACGGCGTACCGAGCAGAATCTCAAGCAGATTCGTGCCGCACTGGAACGCTTCGAGTCGGAACTCGAACGTGGGAGTACGGACACGCTCGCGCATGACATCGAGTTTCATTTGCAGATCGCCCGGGCAAGCGGCAACCGCTATTTCTTCGATGTGCTCAGTCAACTCGGCCGCTCGGTGAGCCCGCGCACGCGGCTCGGATCAGCCGAGATCGCGGAGCTCGATCATATTGAAACCTTGCGCAACGTGCTGGGCGAGCACCAGATGATTTACCGGGCCATCGAACGTCAGGACGCCGACGACGCACGCGCCGCGATGCGCATGCATCTGAGCAATAGCCGCGAGCGGCTTCGGCGTGCGCATGAGTCGAGCAAGGCGGCCGGCTAAGCCCAGGAGCGGGGCTTTTCAGGCTCTCCCGCGGCGGCCTGAACCGGCTCAGCGTTTCACGCCGCGTGGCCGCGCCATGCAAGCGATCTATGCTGCCGGCGCATAGCCGTCCTCAGCCGGCCCCTCCACCTCCAGCCCCATCAAGGCAGAACTCAACGATTTGCCATGCGCGTCCAGCGCCAGCGAGCGCGTCACGCCCCCGCCGAGCGCCTCGCCGAGTACGAAGTTGAATGCGGCAATGGCAGGCAATTCGTAACGCACGACATTGCCGCGCACCACCTCGCCGAGATACGCCTTGACCCGCTCTGCGCTCAATACCGCTCGCAGATGCTCGTAGTGTCTGGCGTCGTAACAGATGACGGAGATATTCAGCGTATTGCCCTTGTCGCCGGTCCGCGAATGCGCAAGCTCACGTAGTTTCATGTCACGCCTCCACCAGCGAGAAAGTGGGCCTGGCGTGCTCACGCGGCAGCAACACCGATTGCACCGCGACGACTTCGCGTGCCGACTTCGTCACGCCGCCGCCGCCCGCCGGCCCGTTCGTATAAAGCGTCTCCACCTCGTTGCCGATCCGTACCGCTTGCGCCAGCGAGTCGGCGCGCCCCGCGACCCGTGCCCGGACCTCATAGGGCTCGGCGTGGTCGGCCGCCAGCGCTTCGCCATGCAATGCATTCACACCGATCAGATCGAATCGCAATTCACGCGTATCCACACCGGTCAAGGCGAGCCTTTCCCGCACGATATCGAGCGCGAGCCGGGCACGTGCCAGCGCGCCGGGACCGCCGTACGAGATCTGCCCCTCGCCGATATAGCCGTCGAAATAAGCGACCGACACCTTCAACGTATCCGTACGCGGCGCGCCACGTCCACCGCTCACGCGAATGCGATCCGGCGCTTCCTGCGCGACACGCACCTGCGTGAAGTCGGCGACCACGTCCGGTTGCAGATAGCGCTGCGGATCGTGAATCTCGTACAGCAGTTGCTCCTTGCAGCTTGCTTCGGTCACCCGTCCGCCGGCCTGCGCGAGCTTGGTAATGATCACCGAACCGTCCTGCCCGACTTCGGCGATGGGAAAGCCGAGCCGCGCGAGATTCGGGACGTCCTTGAAACCCGGGTCCGCAAAATAGCCTCCGGTGATTTGTCCCGCGCATTCGAGCAGATGGCCGATCACGGTTGCCTGCCCGAGCGTTTGCCAGTCGTCCATCCGCCACCCGAATTCATGGATCAACGGCGCGACGAACAAGGATGGATCGGCAACACGTCCGGTCAGCACGATTTGCGCGCCGGCCGCCAGCGCCTCGACAATCGCCGCCGCGCCAAGGTACGCATTCGCGGAGACGAGGCGATCCTTATACGACGCGACGCTTTCCCCCGACTCCTCGAAGCGGAAATTGCCCTGCCGCACCACGTCGAGCACATCGTCGCCGGTGACGGCGGCAATCTTCACCGGACCAAGTCCGAGCGAGTGCGCGATCTCGGCGGTCTTCTTCGCCGCCGCAAGTGGATTGGCCGCGCCCATGTTCGACACGATCCGCACGCCGTTGCGAATCGCAGCGGGCAGCACGGCCGCCATGCGCGTTTCGAGCAACGGGTCGTAACCCTGTTCGGGATCTTTGCTGCGCGCCTGCTGCGCAATCGCGATGGTGCGCTCGGCGAGGCATTCGAACACCAGGTAATCGAGCGCGCCATGTTCCGCCAGCTCGACCGCCGGCTCGATACGATCGCCGGAATACCCCGCGCCCGCGCCGATTCGCACCGGCCGCCTATGTGGAGTCGTTGTCATGATGATCGCGTCCGTTCAGTGAAGCCGTGCGGCTCACAGTGAGAATATCCCCAGCACGACGCAGGCAATCGTCATCACGATCGACGCGCCGAACAGCAAGGGAAACGTAAATTTCTGGTGATCGGCAAGATCGATGCCGCACAAGCCGACTACGAGGAACGTCGCCGGCGTAAGGGGGCTGACCGGAAAGCCGGTCGTCATCTGCCCGAGCAGCGCGGCCTGGCCGACGTGCACGGCGGGCACGCCGAGTTGGCCGGCCACTTCGGCAATCACCGGCAACACGCCGAAGTAAAACGAGTCCGGGTCGAACAGCATGCTGAGCGGCATCGACAGCACGCCGAGCACGACGGGAATGTGCCCCGCCATCGCGGGCGGCACGAAACCGACGGCTGCCTGTGCCATCGCTTTCAGCATGCCGCTGCCCTGCATCACGCCGGTGAACACGCCGGCCGCGAGCAGAATGCCGGCCATCATCAGCGCGGCGCGCGCGTGAGCGTCGATCCGCTTGCGCTGCATGTCGACGTTCGGATAGTTCACCATCAACGCGACGCAAAGCCCGACCATGAACATGATCGCGGGCGGAATCTTCTCGCCCATCACGACCATCGTGCCGAGTACGACCAGCGTCAGGACGATGTTGAACCAGAAGTTTTTCGGCCGGCGCAAGGCTTGCTCCTCCGGCGTCAGCTTGCGCTCCGGCATCGGTATCGAAGCGCCCGCGGCGCTGAGACCCAGGCGCTTTTCCTCGCGCCGCCCGAGCCAGAATGCCACGCCGAAAACGAACACCAGCCCGATCAACTGCACGGGAATCAGCGGATTGAAGAGCGCCGAAATCGGCAGATGCAGCGACGCCGACGCGCGGATCATCGGCCCGGTCCACGGAAGAAAGTTGATACCGGCAGCCATCGAAACGGCCGCGGCCAGCACGCGCCGGTCCATTTTCAGACGATCGTAGAGCGGCAGCATCGCGGGAATCGTGACGAGAAAGCACACCGCGCCGGAACCGTCCAGGTGAATCAGCAGCGCGAGCAAGGTGGTGCCCATCACGATTCGCGTGGGCCGGGTACCGACCGCGCGCAGGATGCGGTCGATGATCGGATCGAGCGTGCCGGCGTCGGTGATGGTGCCGAAGTAAAGAATCGCGAAGACGAACATCCCGACCACGGGCGCGAGGCTCTTGAGCCCGTCGATCACGAACTTGCTGGTCTGAAAGCCGAAGCCGCCGATGAGCGACGCCGCAATCGGCACGATGATGAGCGCCACCAGCGGCGACATCCGTTTCGACAGAATCGCGCCGAGCAGCACGGCGATGGTAGCCAGCCCCAGTAGTGGCAGCATGTGCTTGTCTCCTATGTTGTTTTTTACTGCGATCGAGCGTAAGTTCGGGGCAACAATAAATCAATTGAAATGAATTGATCGCAGCAATCACAAACCATTATGGATCTGAATCTTCGGGACATCCGCGCGTTCATCGCCGTCGCGCAAACGGGCAGCTTCACGCGTGCGGCGGCACGCTTGCACCTGTCACAACCGGCCTTGACGGTGCAGATCCGCCGGCTCGAGGAAACCGTCGGCATGCGCCTGTTCGACCGCAACAGCCGCAATGTCGCGCTGACGCCGACCGGCCGCGAACTGCTGCCGCTGCTGCAAAAGTCGCTGCACGATATGGAACATGTGCTGATCGACGCACGTGCGCTCGGCGAGGGAACCAGCGGCACGGTGCGCATTGCGTGCCTGCCGACTTTTGCGGCCAGCGTCCTGCCCGAACTCGTACAGGACATGAAGAAGGCTGTGCCGCGCGTGAGCTTCCATGTGCGCGACGTGGTGGCCAGCGTGGTCAATACGCTGGTGCGCAACGAGGAGGTCGATATCGGCCTGACTGGCGGCGCGCTGGACGATAGCGCCTTCGAGGTACTGCATGCGGGTATCGATCGTCTGGTGGCGGTTTTTCCGAAGCGCCATGCGCTGGCGCGGCGTCGGCGCATCACGCTGGCCGACCTCGCCGCGGTGCCGCTCGTGCTGACGGCCCCAGGCACGAGCGTGCGGGCCGTGGTCGACAGCGCCTTTGCCAACGCCCGCTGCGCGCCGGAGATCGCCTGTGAGCCGACCTACATGATGAGCGCCGTCGCGATGGTGCGCGCCGGGCTCGGTGTGACCATCCTGCCGGCTTCGGCTCGCGAGGTCAGAGCGGAGCCCGAGTTGGTGGTTCGTCCGGTTGACGATCCCGCCTTCACCCGTCCAATCGCCCTCATCAAGAAACGCGGCCGAACCCTGCCGCCCGTCACGGAAACCTTCGTCAGCATTTTGCTCGACAGGCTCGATTGACCCTCATGCGTATTCAATGATTCAATCGACCATGCAACCGGACTGAGACAAAGTCCTATGCCGCACGCCGGCTCTGAACCGGCCATCCAGGGGGAGTCAGGCACGTGTCGAATGGACAGGTTCTTAGCTTGCGGTACCGCTCGGCCAGATGGTTTGGGGGGACCCGCAAATGGATCGCCTGGACGATCGGCCGGCACCCCCTGTTGGCTGGCCTGTCCGGCATGCTTGCCGCCACCGTCATGGCCGCTCTGACTTTCGTCGCGCTCTATAACAGCCGCGAAGACGAATTCCGCCACGCCATGGACAATTCGCGCAACCTCGTCGCGATTATCAGCCGCGACCTTGCGCGCAATGTCGCGCTGTACGACATGTCGTTGCGCGGCGTGGCGTCGGACGCCGAGCGCCCGGAAACATGGACCCTGTCGCCCTACCTGCGCCAGCGCGTACTGTTCGATCGTGGACTGGGTTCGCCGATCTCCGGCGACGCTTATGTTCTCGATGCGCAAGGCCGTGTCAAAGCGTCGAAAAGCGGCAACACCTACCCCGGGCTGTCGTTCGCCGACCGCGACTACTTCGCCGTGCAGCAGAACAACCCCTCGGTAGGCCTCTACATTTCGCATCCCTATCCGTCGCAGGTCCGCGGCGGCGCGCTGGCGGTTGGACTGTCAAGGCGTATCCACACAGCCCAGGGTGCATTCGACGGCATTGCTCTCGTCAGCATCCGGATCGAGTACTTCGAACATCTGCTCGACAATATCGATCTCGGCCCCAACGGCGGCGGCTTTATCGTGCTCGACAACGGCACGCTCCTCGCAAGCCGGCCGCCGGCGCGCCGTGGCATCGGCTCGAACTATGCGGGTACGGCAAATTTCGCCGGCATCGCGAACCACCCGTCTGGCAGCTTCGTCTCGGACGGTTCGCTGGATGGCGTCTCGCGCCTGTACACCTATGCCCACGTGCCGGGCACACCCCTGATCGTCGGCATCGCGCCCGCCGTGGAAGATGTGCTGACCGACTGGCGCAAACGCAACATGCTGGCCGGCGCGATGACGGTTCTGTTCGGCGGCGCCTACGTGATCGTGGCGTGGCTGTTTGCCTTCGCGCTGCGCGACAAGGTGCGCGCCGAGGCCGAATTGCAGCGTATCGCCGAAACCGATGCGTTGACCGGCTTGAGCAATCGCCGCGCTTTCGACCAGCGGCTCGGGCAGGAATGGCTGCGTTCGCAGCGCGAGCAAACGCCGCTCTCGCTGCTGTTCATCGACATCGATCACTTCAAACGCCTGAACGATACCTACGGTCACGCGACGGGCGACGAGGTGTTGGCCGAGGTAGCCGCGCGCATCATGTCGGGCACCCGGCGCGCAGTGGATGTTGCCGCACGCTATGGCGGCGAGGAGTTCGCGGTGGTGTTGCCGAATACATCGCTCGACGGCGCGGTCAAGGTCGCGGAAACGATCCGTGAGCGCATCGAGGCGGCAGGGCTTGCGAACAAGGACACTGAACGCGGCCACGTGACGATCAGCGTGGGCTGCGCATCATGCATGCCGCCCGGGGGCGGCAGCGCGCCCGCTCTGCTTGCCGCGGCCGATACCCAGTTGTACGCCGCAAAGGCCGCTGGACGCAACCGCGTGGCATGGCAGCCAGGTGCTGAATAATATCCGGCTTGAATATCGCTGATTTTCCGGCAGGCGATCTTTCATTTTCAAATAGAACCCGAATCGCCTCGCTATTCGTTTGTTTTAATCGAACAGACTCAAGCTAGTATTAACATCGCGTGGACGCGAGGATAACGTTCGCGCGCATTTTCCAAAAATCGCCGAAGACCAAAAAATGATAATCAGTCAATTTCGAATGCTCGTGGTGGCCACTGCCTCATTCGCCGCGGTCGTCCCAGCATACGCAGGGTTGGGCGGCGCGCCGACCTACCCCGTCACCGCCAGCAGTACCAGTGCAGGGGCACTGAGCCTGGGCGGCGCCGCCGTGGCGCGCTACGCGGCAAGCGGCAATACGGCCGCGCCGGCTTACACCGTGAGTCAGACCACGCTGCCGTCGGGCACGGTGGTGAACGAGTACATCACGGCGGCCAATACCGTATTCGCGTTGAGCTGGGAAGGCCCGACCATGCCGCCGCTCAAGACGCTGCTCGCCACTTACTTCCCGTCTTACGTGCAGGGCCTCACCGACGCACATGCCGTGCAAGGCGGCGGCTACGGAGCAGCCGTCGTGCATAAGTCGGCGCTGGTCGTGGAGACTGGTGGCCATATGGGCTCCTTCGTTGGGCGAGCCTATCTCCCGCAAGCGTTGCCGCAAGGCGTGAGCGCTGACGACATCAAGTAAGTCTATTAAAAATCAATCGAGAGAATAAAAGTGCGCAAAATCGCATGGATCATTGCCGCGGCGCTCGGGCTCAGTCTGGCTGCCTGCGGTGGCGGCGGGGGCGGCAGCAGCGGTAACAGCAACACGGCGGCAAACGCACCGGCCGCCGCCAGTTCGCCCGCCCCGACGAACACCGTCAATTCGACACCCAACGTCCTCGCGGCGGACGCTTCGGCCGTGCCCACACTGGTCGGCCCCGGCAATACGATCGGGGTCACGGTCAGCAAAACGGGCATCCACAATCAGCCCATGGTCACCGTCACGCTCTGCACCCCAGGAACCAACGGCAGCGGAAACTGCGTGAGGATTCCGAATGTGATCGTCGATACCGCGTCGTTCGGGCTGCGTCTGGTCAGCTCCGCGATTCAGTCATCCACCTTCAGCACGTTGACGCCTGAAGTCGTGGGTGGCCAACCGCTCGCCGAATGCGCGCTGTTCGGCAGCGGCTATGCGTGGGGGACGGTCCATTACGCGGACGTGTCGCTTTCGGGTGAAACCGCCCAGAACGTGCCGATCCACGTGATCGGCGACAGCACACTGACGACCGCCGCCCCGTCCGAGTGCCAGGTTGGCCGTCCGCTGGTCACCACGGCCGATCTCGGCGCGAACGGCATTCTCGGCATTGGCGTGAGCCCGAACGACTGTGGCCTCGCGTGCCAGCAAGGACCGGTGTCGACGTTCTATTACACCAACGCCGGCGTCGGCACTGCGGTGCCCATCAACGGACAGGTCACCAATCCGGTCTCGATGTTCGCGCAGGACAACAACGGCGTGATTCTCGAGATGGCGCAGGTGTCCGACACCGGCAGCCCGAACGCTCAGGGTACGCTGGTGTTCGGCATCGACACCCAGGCCAACAACGCGTTGGCCGGCACGAGCGCCACGTTGATGCGGACGAATGGAAACGGCGACTTCACGTCGATGTACAACGGAACCGCGCAAACCAAGACGTTCTTCGATTCCGGCTCGACGGTCATGTTCTTCCCGGACCTGAGCATCCCGGTCGACAGCGCGAGCGGCTATTACGCCCCCACGACGACGGTGGGCCGAACGTCGATACTGGTGGGAGCCAGCCCGGCAAGCACGGTGCTCGGTTTCAATATTGCAAACGGCGTGACGCTGAACGCGTCGGGGAATTACGCGTTCAATAATCTCGGCATCTATTTGACGCGGCAGTTCGACTTCGGCATGCCGTTCTTCTATGGCCGGCACGTGTACTACGGCATTTCGGGCAAGGCGTCCACGGGTGGGGGGACGGGGCCGTATGTAGCTTATGTTTCGAGCTGAGGGGTAGTGCTTCTGCGCGATGGATGTCGGTGCCGCTTCTGACATCCATCGCGCGAATCCGCAGTTGACCCGGCGTTCTCAAGTTCCTCGTTTTCCTGCCGATATGGATGCTGAGGCGCAGAATCATTTACGCAGCGCCGGCCTCTTCACCACTCGAAAATGAAAATGAAGAACACCGCAAGCCGACGCGCAGCAGCTGTCGTTGCCGCATTGTGCATGAGCGCGTGCGCGCATAATTCGACGCCGGTCTCCACGGCGGCAAAAAATACAACAACCGCTCCGCAGTCCGGGCCGTCCGCGAACCTCACCGCGAATGTGCCGCCGGACGTGCTCGCCACCTGCCAACACAGTGCGGGTGAAATGGCTGCAGGTCATCTGGCGGAGGCCGCGCGTCTCGCGAATGAATGCCTTGCTTCGCACAGCCTGCCGGTCGCGATGCGGACGCAAATGCTGCAAGCGCTAACGTTCATCAATATCGGGCTTCGGGACAACCAGGCCGCGCTCGATTCGCAGCTTGCCGCGATCGAACTGACACCGGTCCCGAGCGATCAGCAACTCGTGCTGCTCGCGCATCTATATGGAATCAATCAGCGCAACGACGAGAGCCGCGCAACGCTTGAGCGGATTCGGATAGCACACGAGGCCAAGCACGACCTCGATCAGACGGTTGGCGCGCCCTACTATCAGGAACTCGGCTCCGCGTTGGCCGCAGAGAAACGTTTTCAGGAATCCATCGACGCGTTCTCCAAGGCCGTCTCACTCGAACCCGCTCTCGCTGAGATATATCGCAGACGCGCCGCCGCTCGCGAAGCATCGGGCGACGCCGCTGGAGCGCGGACGGACTACGTGCAGTTCGCGCGTTGGGCACTCGACCAGGAAATCGATTCACCAATGCGCGCCAAACTGACTTCGCTCGGCATCAACCCCGCTAGCGAGCGACACCACCCGTTCGGCGACGCCAATCCGCTGCGCGAGATGAACGCGGGACTGCTCGAGCAGGGTCGGCAGTCGTTGAAAGCCGCTACCACGCCCCAGTCGAAGGCCGAGGCATACGGCGACATTTCCGCGTTCCTGGACGACACCGGCCAGCATGCCGAGGCACTGACGGCGATCGACAAAGCGATCGCACTCGCACCGGACAATACAAGCTATAAGCAATCGAAAGTCACGACCCTCGTTTCGCTGAATCGCATCGACGACGCGCTGAGATTGGCCGCACCCATTCGCAAGCAGGCGCATGAAGAAGCCGCAACGGCGACCACCCCATTCGCGGTCTACAAAAAATACGGCGAGGTCTCGGGCTCGGCCGCAGTGGCCTATATCCAGCAGGGAAAATGGTCCGATGCGATCGACGCTCTGGTCGATCGCGCCAAGGGTGCGGAGGTCTACGATCAGGACTACATGGCGACGATGTACCTTTATGTGCGAGCAAAAAGCGCAGGGGTAGCGCCCGCTAGTCCCTACTTCGATGACTACATTCGGCGCGCCGCGCAACCGGTAATCGGAAATTATCGCCGCGAGCTACTGCTGTACATGCAGGGCAAGCTCACGATCGACCAGGTATATATCCAGGTCGTCTCGCTCGGCAATCAGGCCACTATCCAGAATGCGCTTGCCGAAATCTGGTTCATGGCCGCCGCCTATGCGCGGTACGTGAAACACGACGACGACGCAGCGCGCGCTTTTGTCGGCCGCCTGAACGACCTGCAACCCTATGGCACCAACGAGTGGATGCTGGCCCGGCGAGGCGGTGCGTGAGATTCGCGTTCGTCAGCCGGTTTCATCGCGCGCCGCCACCCCTTCCGCGCATGTTTTCGGTGCTTTTGTCGCTCGCGCTAACCGCGGCCGTGACGCCGATAGTCGCAAGCGCCATGCCGCTGATTGTGCAGGACGCCGGCCGGCCGACGTTTTCGTTCGGGACCACACCGTCCACCTCGTTCAGCGATCCAACGACGCCTTGCGTACTGCGCTTCGGCGCGGGCCAGGAGTGGGCCGCCTCGCCGCTCGCGAAGCCCGAGCAACTACTCGCAATGTGTCGTGCAGATGCCGCCGCCGGTAATCCGGATGCGCGCATTGTCTACGGACAGATGGTGCTGTTCGGCTTCGCGATGCGGCCCAACGACGTCGGTCTGGCCATTTTGAAGCAGACCGCGGTGGACGGTTCCGCAGCCGCGCAACGCGTCGTCGGCTCGCTTTACCGCGACGGCTTGCGCGTGCCGAAGGACTATGCCGCAGCCCGGCGCTGGCTCGCGCTCGCCGCGGACAACGGCGACGGCGCCGCAGCCGATACGCTCGGTCTGATGGACTACAACGGTGAAGGCGGTGCGGTCGATCCGGCCTCCGCGTACGCCGAGTTTGTGCGTGCCGCTGGACATGGGGACCCGCATGGCGCAACCAATGCCGGCCGACTGCTGATTAGCGGCCGGCCAGGCGTGTCGCGCGACGTCCAGGGCGGCGTTACGTGGTTCATGCAAGGCGCGGCGCACGGCGACCCCGACGGAGAATTTCTGCTCGGCACCTCGCTATTGCGCGGCTGGGGTGTTGCGCAGGATACGCACAACGCAGCCTGTTGGCTCAACGCGGCAGTCGCGCAGGACCATATCGAAGCGCGTGCCGCACTCGCCGATCTGTATCTGGCCGGCACAGGCGTCCCACGTGATCCCCAACGCGGCTTTGCCTTGATGACGACTGCGGCTCGCCGTGGGTCGATCTACGCACAACGCCGGCTTGGCGAGCTGTACGCGAGCGGCGCCGGTATCACGCGCAGTGCTGCGTTGGCACGCGCATGGCATCGAAAGGCCGCGCTCGAGGGCGATGCCATGGCGCAATTCGAACTGGCGGTCGAGTATCGCTTCGGGCTTGGCGGCCCCATCGACCTGGACGCTGCAATCGGCTGGATGCGGGGCGCCGCGCGGGCAGGCGTTGCCCCGGCGCAAAACGATCTCGGCGTCATGCTGCAGCATGGCGAGGGCGAAACGCGCAATCTCGTTGAAGCAAGACAGTGGTACGAACGCGCGTCCGCGCAGGGACTCGGGGTCGCGTCGTTCAATCTTGCGTCGCTCGCCGACGCTGGGCTCGGCATGCCGAGAGACCCGGCGCTCGCCTTCCAGCTCGCGCGTACGGGCGCGGACCGCGGCTATGCGCCGGCCGCAGTGATGGTGGGCAGAATGCTGTTCTCCGGCGACGGCGTGCCCGCCGACAAAGCGCAAGCGTTGATTTGGTATCGCAAGGCGGCCGATCTCGGCAACATCGAGGGCGAACGCGTAACGGGATGGCAGTACCTGTACGCTATCGGCACACCGCGCGACGATGCACTTGCCGAGCATTATCTGGAACTTGCCGCGCAAGCCGGCGACCCACAGGCACAGACGATGCTCGGCGTGGCTCTCCTCAATCGTCCGTCGCCGGTCAGCAAGGGCTCCGGCAAGGCATGGCTGGTCAAGGCGGTCGCGCAAAAATTCGGCCCGGCTTACGCCGCAATGGGAAGTCTCTACGCCAGGGGCGAAGGCATGACGCCCGATCAGGCGAGCGCGGTCAAATGGTTCACACGCGGCGCGGAATCAAACGATCTCGTATCGCAGCGCGTGTTGTGTCTCACCTACGCGAACGGCGCGGGTGTCGCGCGCGATGCGCCGATGGCGCAGCGCTGGTGCCGCGCTGCCGCGCAGGCGGGCGATGCAATCGCGATGCGTCAGTTAGCTGCAGGCATCACACCCGACAGCGACACAGCAGCCCGCGAGCGGGTCTACTGGCAATGGCGCCTCGCCAGTACCGGTGACGCCGTCTATGAATCGATCCTCGGCGACTCGTACGACCGGGGCTACGGCGTCACGGCTGACTTCGGTGCGGCGATGTACTGGCTGCGCCGCTCGGCAGCGCAGGGCAACGCCGCGGCGCAGGCCTCGCTCGCGTGGCACCTCTTCACCGGACTCGGCGGTGAACGGGACGAGCAAGAGGCCTTTGCGTCAGCGAGCCGTGCAACGGCCGGCAGTTCGGCTGCGATGGAAATGGTGGGAAAGGCGTATCTCACCGGACACGGCGTTGCGCGAGATGCGAGCCTTGCACGCGCATGGCTCGAGAAGGCTGCGGCCGCCGGCTCGTGTGAAGCGGCGAGCGACCTCGCGAATCTGCACGAGACCGGCACCGGTGTGCCGCTTGACGACACGCTGGCGCTAAGCTGGCATCGCAAAGCCGCTGCATTGGGATGCGATGAGGCGACGATCGCGCTCGCCCTGCGTGCTCAGGCGGCAGGCGAGACACGTTCGCTCAATCGACGATCGACGCACTGGCTCGCGCTGACCACCGACGAGACACGGTGGAGTGCGGGCAGCGGCTTGCAGACATCTGCTGCAGACAATAGCGAAGCCACCTGGAACGCACTCTCGAGCCTCACCGAAGCGTTGGAGGGCGAGCCATTGCGGCAATACGAAACTGGTATCCGCTATCTTTCGGGCGACGGTGTGACGCGCGACAAAGCACTCGGCGACGCGTGGCTTCAGCGCGCGCAGGCGAGCTTTGCTGCCAAACCTGGCTTGCGTGCCTATGCCGACGCCACTCGCGTTGTCGAGCAGCGCGTCGGCGCGAGTCTCACTGCGGCAGAGAAGGAGCGAGCTCAACAGTTGGCGCGCCATCTGATCGCGACGGTTCCTGCTAGTCTGACCGGGTTGGAGACTCACTGAAATCGAAATCGCAGCCGGCCGGTCACGTTGACACCGCCCGAGCGCCGTCCAGGCGCGAAAATTCGTAGCTTTGTTGATTTTCTGATGGCGTCACAGGCAACGTGACCGAACTTTCAGTTACCGAACTCACCGGGAAGGCACCCTTCATGGAATTCCACGACGACGACCTCGCCCATTTCGAAGCCCATGGCGCTGCCCCGCTGCCGGTTTCGAACAGCCAAGGCCACATCGAGCACGAAGGCGCGCGAATCTGGTACGCGTCATATGGGACCGGCAAACCGGTGATCCTGCTGCACGGCGGTCTGGGGCACAGCGGCAACTGGGGCTACCAGGTCCCGGCGCTGGTTGGCGCGGGGCATCGCGTGGTGGTGATCGACAGCCGCGGCCATGGCCGTAGCACCCGCGACGCACGCCCCTATAAATACGAGCTGATGGCCACCGACGTTCTGGCCGTGATGGACGCGCTGCAACTCGAGCGCGCCGCGATGGTCGGCTGGAGTGACGGCGCCTGCGTCGCGATGGTGCTGGGCAGCCGGGCTCCCGAGCGGGTTGCGGGGGTATTCTTCTTCGGCTGCAACATGGATCCGAGCGGGACCAAAGAATTCGTGCCGACGCCGATCATCGACCGGTGTTTCGCGAGGCATGCCAAGGACTACGCGCAGCTCTCGGCCACGCCCGACGACTTCGATGCCTTCGTTGGCGCGGTCAGCGAAATGATGCGAACCGAGCCCAATTATTCCGCGCGCGATCTGGCCGCGATTCGCGTGCCGGTTGCCATCGTCCAGAGCGAACACGACGAATTCATCAAACCGGACCACGCCGACTACCTCGCCCGCAGCATTCCCGGCGCGGCGTTGGTTCTCCTGCCCGGCGTGAGCCATTTCGCCCCGCTGCAACGGCCGGCGCAATTCAATCACGTAGTGCTCGCTTTTCTGACGCGCGTGCTTCCCTGAACCGGGCGATCAGGCGCGACGTTTGGCTGTGCGGCGAATGCACGGCGCCCCACTATGTGGCCAACACGCAAAAATTTCACGATGTGGCATGAGCCCTTGCTTCGTAAAAAATCGTGGTGCGTGGCACAAATTTGCCATTTCGCAATGTCGCCTCACGTTGCACATCGCGAAATGTAGAACGTAACCATATATTTTTAAACGATATTCTTTTATCGAGAGAACCGTCTAACACACTCTTGCGCCACGACCTGCTGACGTAGACTCTTTTACAAGAGCCGACGCTTCAAAGGACGCAGCGAAAAGGGTGCAGCGAAAGACGGGACGAAAGCGCAGTCGCAGCGAGTCCCCTGCCCCTACCTGAAGCCGCCACGGCATCGCGGTTTTTAATTGGCAATTGGGAGACTAAAAATGAAAGGCTTTCGCTTTGGATCGACCCAGGGAGCGTTCTACATTTTGCCGGGCCAAGGTGGCTGGGAGGCCATTTACGGCAACGAGACGCTTGGTGAGTTTTCCTGCCCGGAAAAGGCCGCCGACGAAGTCGCACGCGGCCTCACCTGCCCGCAACTGACCGAAGTCGACACGTCGACGCTCGAAATTCCTGAGAAGCTCAGCGATTGGGAAATCGTTCACGTGTGAAGGCACGCATGACCGATTCGGTACGCGTAGAAACGACGATGGCGCTCCTGAAGAGCGCCATCGTTTTGCTTACGGCTTATTTCCGTACTCGTTTCGCCACCGTGAGTGGCGGTTTCAGTAACGCATTCAGCACGTCATTCAATATCTTAAGCAATCGCGTCCACGATCTTGTTCAGCGTCGCGCTCGGGCGCATGGCCTTGCTCGTCAGTTCGACATTTGGACGGTAGTAACCGCCGATATCCACCGGCTTACCTTGCGCCGCACCCAGCTCTTCGATGATCTTCGCTTCGTTGTCGGCCATCGCCTTGGCCACGCCGGCGAACTGCGCCTGCAAGGCTGCGTCTTCGGTTTGCGCAGCGAGCGCCTCAGCCCAGTACATGGCCAGGTAGAAGTGGCTGCCGCGGTTGTCGATACCGCCAACCTTGCGCGCCGGCGACTTGTCGTTGTCGAGGAACTTGCCCGTTGCCTGATCCAGCGTCTTGGCCAGCACCTGCGCTTTCGGGTTGTGATACGCACCGCTCAGGTGTTCGAGCGAAGCCGCCAATGCCAAGAATTCGCCGAGCGAATCCCAACGCAGGAAGCCCTCTTCAACCAGTTGCTGAACGTGCTTCGGCGCCGAACCGCCCGCGCCGGTTTCGAACATGCCGCCACCTGCCATCAGCGGAACGATCGACAGCATCTTCGCGCTGGTGCCCAGTTCCATGATCGGGAACAGGTCGGTGAGGTAGTCGCGCAGCACGTTGCCGGTGACCGAGATCGTGTCCTTGCCCGCGCGGATGCGCTCGAGCGAGAACTTCGTGGCTTCGACCGGCGTCATGACGCGAATGTCCAGACCGCTGGTGTCGTGGTCCTTCAGGTATTGCTCGACCTTCTTGATGATCTGCGCGTCGTGCGCACGTGCCGCGTCGAGCCAGAAAATAGCCGGCGCGCCGGTGGCGCGAGCGCGGTTGACCGCGAGCTTGACCCAGTCCTGGACCGGTGCGTCTTTGGTCTGGCACATGCGCCAGATGTCGCCGGCTTCAACCGCCTGCTCGATCAGCACGTTGCCGGCTGCATCGGTTACGCGAACCACGCCGCTCGCCGGGATCTGGAACGTCTTGTCGTGTGAACCGTATTCTTCAGCGGCTTGCGCCATTAGACCGACGTTCGGCACCGTGCCCATCGTGACCGGGTCGAATGCGCCATTCTTTTTGCAATCTTCGATTACAGCCTGGTAGACGCCGGCGTAGCAACGATCCGGAATGACCGCCTTGGCGTCGTGCAGCGCGCCGTCCGCGCCCCACATCTTGCCCGACTCGCGAATCATGGCCGGCATGGAGGCGTCGACGATCACGTCGCTCGGCACGTGCAGGCTGGTGATGCCCTTGTCCGAGTTGACCATGGCCAGTTGCGGACGTTGCGCGTACTGCGCCTTGATGTCGGCTTCGATCGCTTCACGCGTTTCGGCCGGCAGATCCTTCAGGCGCGCGTACAGATCGCCGATCCCGTTGTTCGGATTGAAACCGGCTTGCGCCAGCGCATCGGCGTGCTTGGTCAGCACGTCTTTGTAGAACACCGAGACCACGTGGCCGAAGATGATCGGATCCGACACCTTCATCATGGTCGCTTTCAGGTGCACCGAGAACAGCACGCCCTTGGCCTTCGCATCGGCGATTTCCGCTTCGATGAAACTGCGCAGCGCGTTCTTGCTCAGCACCGATGCGTCGATGATCTCGCCCGCTTGCACGGCCGTCTTTTCTTTCAGGACCCTGGTCGCGCCGTCGGCGGTGGTCAGTTCGATCTTCACGGTGCCGGCTGCTGCGATCAGCGCCGATTTTTCGCTGCCGTAGAAATCGCCGCCGCTCATGTGCGCCACGTGCGACTTCGAGTCCGCGCTCCACTTGCCCATCTTGTGCGGATGCTTGCGCGCGTAGTTCTTCACCGACAGCGGCGCGCGGCGATCCGAATTGCCTTCACGCAGCACCGGGTTCACCGCGCTGCCCTTGATCTTGTCGTAGCGCGCCTTGACGTCTTTCTCTTCGTCGGTCTTCGCTTCGTCCGGATAGGACGGCAGCTTGAAGCCCTGATCGCGCAGTTCGGCAATCGCCGCCTTCAGTTGCGGCACCGAAGCGCTGATGTTCGGCAGCTTGATGATGTTCGCTTCCGGACGCGTGGTGAGTCCACCCAGTTCCGCCAGATCGTCGGAACCCTTCTGTTCCGCGCTCAGGTAGTCCGGGAATGCAGCAATGATCCGGCCGGCGAGCGAGATATCGCGCGTTTCAACGATCACGTCGGACGAGCGCGTGAACGCCTTGACGATCGGCAACAGCGAATAAGTCGCCAGAGCAGGCGCTTCGTCGGTCAGGGTGTAGATGATCTTCGGCGATGTGGACATGTTTGATGCTTTGCTTGGTGAAGTGTTAGACAGAGCGTTGGTGGCGCTGAGCCGCGAGATGGCGGCAAAGCAGCAGGAACGCAGCGCGACCCACGGCACTACTTTTTACGGCCCGACCGTGAGTATATGCGTGTTTTCCAGTACTCGCTGCTAAACAAACATATCGCCGAACCGGTGCGGACAGGGTCGAGCCCCACCAGACAAGGCTTACAACCAATTCGCCTATGTCTTAAGACAGATGTCTTATAGAGGACTTGAGAGACAATCATATTGTTAATGCGAATCAGATGCATTACTATTCATGCGCAGTCGAAGTCTGGACCATCCGTTTAATCATTACTCGCCGAACGATGCCGTCGCGCACATTTCTGGTGCGTTGCGCCGTCCTGCCCAACCGTCCTGCCCAACTCAAACAATATGCAGAATCTTCTCGTCGCCAGCCGCCCAGCGCGGCCAACGCTGATGCGCGGCCATCGCCGCACACCGTCTCTCCTCAGTGCGGGGCTGTTCGTCAGCGTCGGATTATCGTTATCCACGCTATCGTCATCGGGATGGGCGCAGGCCGCGGCAAGCGAAGCCGGCGGCACGCTGCCCGCCGTAAGCGTCTCCGCCGCGAAAGACACCGCCGTGGCACAGGCCGATACGGTCAGCGCCGGCGCGCTGGGTACGCGCAAGGCGGTGGACACGCCGTTTTCGACTCGCACCGTGACCAGCGAGGAAGGCAAGGACCTGTTCGCGACGACCGCCAACGATCTGTTCAAGTACGACCCGGCCGTGTCGGTCAGCAGCGAGAACGCGGTCGCCGAGAACTCGATGTTCCAGGTGCGCGGCATGCCGATCGACACGCTGAACAGCATCAAGGTGGATGGCCAGACGTTCCCGTCGTGGGACACCGACCTTTCGCTCGAACCATTCGAGCAGGTGGAATTGTTGAAGGGCCTATCCGGTTTCATGTACGGCTTCGGCTCGCCGGGCGGCATCGTCAACTACGTGCTGAAGCGCCCGACCGACGATCCATACCGCAGCATTTCGGTCGGCTACAGATCGGCCGGGGTGTTCACCGAGGCGATCGATCTGGGCGGCCGCTTCGGTAACGACAACCGTTTCGGCTATCGCCTGAACCTCGTCAACGAAGACGGCAACACCGCCGAGCAGAACGGTCATATTCGCCGCCAGGTCGCGTCGCTTGCGTTGGACTTCCGCATCACGCCGGACCTGACATGGACGGTCGACGCGTTCTATCAGAAGCGTAAAACCAACGGCACGCTGTTTGGCCTCGGCTTCGGCAGCGGTCTGGGGATTCCCGACGCGAGCACCGTCACCCACGCGCTGACGCAGCCGCAGAATTACTATCAGACCGAGATGGCCTCGTTCGGCACGGGCCTCGATTACCGTCTTTCCGAGAACTGGCATGCGAGCGTGAAGTATCGCTTTGCCAAGGAGAATCGCACCAACTCGGATAGCTTCCTGTACGTCACCGACGCCGCCGGCAACTATTCGAACACGCTTTATGCGGCGATGACGCGCTACTTCTATCAGAACGTCGACGCGATGGTGGAGGGCAAGTTCAACACCGGCAGCATCAAGCATGACGTCGTGGCCGGCGCGAGCTACCAGACGCAAACCGCCGAGTACAGCAACAGCACCGGTTGGAACAACGGCTATTTCCTCGGCACCGGCAATCTGTACAACAGCACCTTGCTGACCAACGACGAAGTCAGCATCGGCTCGGATCTCTATCGTCAGCAACGCATCACGCAGGCGGCGTTGTACGCCAGCGATACCGTGCAATTGACGTCGCGTCTGTCCGCGCTGGCCGGTGTGCGTTACACGCAATTCCGCCAGCACCAGTACGATCCGTCGAGCGCCGTCACGTCGCAATACAGTGCGAATCCGGTCACGCCGACCTTCGCGCTCATGTACAAGACCGATCCGTATTCGACGGTCTATGCGAGCTATGTGCAGTCACTCGAACAGGGCGGCGCCGCGTCGAACACCAACCTCAACTATCCGGCCACGTATGGACCGTTGAGGAGCAAGCAGTACGAAATCGGCTTCAAGACGGATCACGCGAAATGGGGCGCCAATCTCGCGCTGTTCCGCGTCGACCAGGGCTACTACTACACGAACACGGCCAACCTGTTCGTGCAGGACGGCACCAAGCGCTACACCGGTATCGACGCGAGCGGCTGGCTCGCGTTGACGAGCGAATGGCGCGTGATGGGCGGCATGATGTGGCTCGATACGAAGGCCGTCGACATCGACGACCCGGCTATCGAAGGCAAGCGCATTTACGGCGCGCCGCGCTTTACCTTCACGGGACGCATCGAGTACAACCCGTCGTATCTGCGTCCGCTGACGCTGGCGTTCGGCGGCAAGTATGTCGGCAACCAGGCCGTGGATGCAGCCAACACGCAGTTCGTGCCCGCCTATACCACCTTCGATCTGAGCGGCCGGTATGAGACGAAGATCGCCGGCAAGGACGTGACATTGCGCGCGGGCATCAACAACATGTTCAACCGCCGCTACTGGACCACCGCGTGGGGCTCCTTTGTCTCGCCTTCCCCGACCCGCACGGCCGTGGCTAGCGCGACGATGCAGTTCTAACCACTACGCGCGAGGCAGGGCGTCCACGCTGGGCGCCCTGACCATGGCGGGAATCTCGGCCACCAGCGCATCGATCGCACAGCGCGTTTTCAAGGGCAGATACCGGCTCTTCGGCCACACTACGTTGATGTCCTGCGAGGGTCGAAAACAGTTCTCCATGACCGCGACCAGTTGGCCCGTCTGCACATAACGTGTCAGCAACCAGCACGGCAGCCACGCCAGACCGAAGCCGGCAATCGCGGCGTCCACGATTCCCTGCATGTCGTCAAAGCCAAGTTGCGGCTCGACCTGCGCGCGGCGGATTTGCCCGTCGACATCGACCACATCCCATGGCTGCACGACGCCGGCCCGCAGGTAGGCGACGCTCGTGTGGCCACGCAATTCGTCCACGTTGCGTGGCATGCCGCGTTGCGCGAGATAGGACGGCGCAGCGCCAATGCTCGCGTACTGCACACCCAGCCGACGCGCCGCGAGACTCGCGCTGTCGGGCAGCGGTCCGATCCGCACGACCAGATCGAAACCCTCCTCCACCATGTCCACGAAGCGATCGCTGATCGAAATTTCGACTTTCAGTTGCGGATGTCTGCGCGCCAGTCCGAGCAGAACCGGCGCGACGCAATAATGGCCAAAGGCTTGCGGCACGCTTACCCGTAGACGTCCCTTCGGTTCGCGCCGGCCTGAATCCAGATCGGCTTCGGCCGCCTCGAGTTCGGCCAATGCCCGCACGCAGCGGTCGTAATAGGCTTGCCCGTCTTCGGTGAGACTCTGGCTGCGCGTGGTGCGGTTGAGCAGGCGCACGCCGAGGCGTTTTTCGAGCCGCACGATTACCTTGCCGACAGCCGAGCGCGTCAGATTCATGCGCTCCGCCGCCAATGCAAAACTGCCCGTTTCGACCACGCGCACGAAGGTCGTTACGCCATCAAGCATGTCGCTCATAGCCTCACCTAATTGGTTCCTTCAAAGACACATTCATTGGATTTAATGGCGTCAATAGGGACAGTAATTCCCCTCTATATTACACACTCTCTGGTGGCCCAGGCCATCGACTATCGAGGTGAATTCCTATGTCCAGATATCGGAACGCGTCGCCACGGCACGACGAACGGCCGCGCGCCGGCGGCACGGCGGCCACAACAGCCACGACGGCCGCAGCCGCCGCCGGTTCCACCACGCGGCAATCGTGCGCCGACCGGCCCACGTCCAACGAAGCGGCGCAAAAAACCCGCTTCTCCGTCCGCAAGAACACGCTGGCGTTAGGCGCCGTGTGTCTTGCCTCACTGATGTTCAGCCTCGAAATCTCGAGTGTGCCGGTGATCCTGCCCACTCTCGAGCGCGTGCTGCACGGCGACTTCAAGGGCATGCAATGGATCATGAACGCCTACACGCTTGCGGTAACCACGGTCCTGATGGCGACCGGCACGCTGGCGGACCGCTTCGGCCGCCGGCGGATTTTCGTCATTGGCATTGCGCTGTTTGGCCTGACTTCGTTGATATGCGGGCTTGCGCAGAGCGTGCCGACGCTGATCGTCGGGCGTTTGTTGCAAGGCGCGAGTGGCGGCGCGATGCTGATCTGTCAGGTCGCCGTGCTCTCGCACCAGTTCAACGAGGGGCCTGAGCGCGCCCGGGCATTCAGCGCGTGGGGCATTGTTCTCGGCATCGGCTTGGGCTTTGGGCCGATCATTGGCGGGATGATCGTGGCGGTGTCGGGGTGGCAATGGGTCTTCTGGGTACATGCGCTGCTCGCCATCGCGACCTTGGCGCTAGTCTTTGGCGGCGTGCAGGAATCGCGCGATCCGCATGCGCATACGTTCGACGTGGCGGGCATGGCCACGTTGTCCCTAGCGGTTTTTGGCCTGGTGTATTTCATCACCCAGGGCCCCGCCCTTGGCTTTACCAGTTCGCGTGCGATTTTCATTCTCGTGGCGACGGTGCTTGCCTTCGTGGCATTCCTGTACGCGGAGCGATTCAGCGCACGCCCAATGTTTGATTTTTCGGTATTCAGGATTCCGCAGTTTTCCGGTGCGTTGATGGGTTCCGCCGGCATGAACTTCAGTTTCTGGCCTTTCATGATTTACATTCCGATCTACTTCCAGATCGGACTTGGCTACGACAGCGTGACTGCGGGGCTGGCCTTGCTCGCATACACGCTGCCGACGTTGCTGTTTCCTCCGCTCGGTGAGCGACTTATCTTGCGCTACGGCTCGGGAATCGCGATTCCTGGGGGTCTCTTCGTCATCGGCCTTGGTTTCATGTTGATGAAGTACGGCAGCAGCGTTGCGCATCCGAGCGCGCTGACGATGCTGCCTGGCTGCATACTCGCCGGGGCCGGTCTTGGCTTGACGAATACACCCGTAACTAACACGACAACGGGTGCCGTTCCTGTGGAGCGAGCCGGCATGGCATCTGGCATTGACATGAGTGCGCGGATGATTACGCTCGCGATCAACATTGCGTTGATGGGTGCGATCCTGATTGCCGGCATCCTGTTCCACCTCAAGGCGAGATTGCCTGCAACGATCGACGCGGGCCTGCTTGCCCGACTTGCCGAGAAGGTTGCCGCGGGGGATGCCGAAGCTGTCAAAGCGGGAATACCGGTGCTAGCGCAAATCGATCCCACGGGAACAGCGGTTCACGCCGCATTAATCGACGGCTTTGGCTGGGTGATGCTATACGGCGGCGCTGGCGTATGGGTGCTCGCGGTGCTGAGTTTTGTGATTTCGGGCAGCGCATCGAGGCGGCCAGGAAAAGTAGCAACCCGTCCTGCACAACAAGTCGCCCGCTGCGATTCGTGCTGAAGCATCAGACTGACAGACCGCCGAGGTTCATCCGATGACGGCAACACATGGCCCCAAAGAGGTCGAGACCTGAATCGAGATCGGCGGTAAGAAATGAGCGTCGGCGCGCGCAGCGCCGCCGGAAGTATGACTGCCTTGTCACTGAGGCGGAATGCGCGAGGAGACAGATTCCAGATGCACCACTACCGTGGCTGCGCGGGGGACCCGCTTAAAAATTAGCG
>ERZ1023334.37-NODE-37-length-94045-cov-15.575561_pt1 | contig 94045 bp, 88 predicted proteins | sample MGYA00521094_ERZ1023334 | MGnify/ENA primary metagenome ERZ1023334 (study PRJEB32759, sample SAMN07749900) | skin metagenome | biome: transportation; feature: city; material: polyester macromolecule | host: Homo sapiens | place: Hong Kong:ISLAND line | collected...
AACAGAAACCCCACCCCACAAAGGTGGGGTTTCTGCGTTTACGCACACCGGAAATTCCGGCAGGCACACCGCTCACTCCTTGCCGATCCGCAGCGCGTTCGCGTAACCCGTCAGTTCCAGATACGCACGGCCCGCATCCGCACCGTCGCGGCTCACCCGCACCGCACCTTCCCAGTACACCGCCCCGGTCGACTGGCGCGAATCGAGTTCCTGATCGTCCATCAATGGATCAGGCGCAGCATGAGCCGTCAGTTCTTGCGCGTATCTGCAGCATACATGCGTGAACTTTCGCTCCGTTCCTTCTGGAACATGGAAACTCCAGGCTTGCTAACTTAGTCGTTACGCCAAAGAGCAATTGCTCGCGCGGGTGAAAAACCTGCGGCCAAACAGCTTCACCCCTCGTCAGTTCCCCCTGCGGGCGCTTCTTCGCCTTGCTTTGTTTTCTTAACATCCCCCTCAAAATACTGTATAAATATACAGTAAAAACTCGTCGCTCCATGCTTGTCTGATGCCGGGCAGGGCGGAGTATTTCCTATGGAATGAGCGTGTCTATGGCAGCAGCGATTCATTTGGCGACAACAGAGCTGTCGTCGCAATTACGGCGTCAGGTGTGGCAGGGCAATGAGCTTGCCGAGGCGGACTCGCGGGTGATTTCCAGCGGTTATGCCGCGCTAGATCAGCTGCTGCCCGGGCAAGGCTGGTCGGCTGGCGGTCTGACGGAATTATTGATTGAACACGAAGGAGTTGGCGAGTTGCGTCTACTGGCTCGTGCGCTCAAGCATCTCACGGCACAAGCCGAGCGGCACGTCACGCTCGTGGCGCCGCCTTACCAACCCAGTGCTTCGGCTCTGAGGGCCTGGGGTGTCGATGTCGAGCGTGTCTTATGGGTGCGTTCGAGTGAGGATCAGGCTCTTTGGGTCGCAGCTCAGGCATTGAAGCAGGATGGTATGGGCGCCGTGCTGGTATGGCTGCCGAATGCGCGCATCGATAAGGTTCGACGTCTGCAGGTCGCGGCCCAGGAATCGGCTTCACTCGCATTTTTGATCCGGCCCGTCGAGGCAGCAACGCAATCTTCGCCAGCGCCTTTGCGAATGATCTGCGAACCGCTTTTGCCGGCCAATGCGCAGACGATCAATCGTCGTCAATGGCTGCAGGAGATTGGTATTTCGATCGACATCTTCAAACGCCGCGGCCCGCCGCTAGCGGAGCCCCTGCGCCTTGTTTTGCCGTTACAAAGCGTCGTGTTGCCGGAAGGCGGAAGCGGCAGCAATCAAGGACGAGAAATCAAACATGTTGTGGATCGCAGTCACATTGCCACTCTTGTCGCTAGAAGCGGTGAAGCCTCTCGAGTCGCTCCAGGGTGGTTCACTCGCGAAGCCGAATCCGTGTGAGTCCGGCGACGAGACAAGCCAATCCTCAGGCGCTGGATACGTTACCGGGGAGCGCTGCTATGCGCTGGCCGATCACGCGCACATCCTGATGCCGGATTTTGACGCACTGCGTGCCGGTGTGCATGCGGGTCATTCGCGCTCGTACGCATTGGCTTTGGCCCCCGGTCTCAAGATGCTTGCCGCGGACACGTCCCGCGAAACCCAGGCGTTCGAAGCAATGGCGCTCGCTTTACTGACATACACGCCAAAGGTGTCGCTCGCGCATGCGCACACCTTGTTGCTGGAAGTCGGCTCCGGTTTGCGATTGTTCGGCGGGTTGCGCACGTTGTTGTCACGGGTATCCGCGACGGTGGCCGAATTCGGTTATACGGCTCGCATCGCGTGTGCACCGACAGCTTGGGGTGCGTGGCTGTTGGCGCAGGCGCGCGCCAGTCGGGAGGGGCATCGTCGTTGGCATGTGGTAAAGGAAGCGTCGCTTGCACGGGTTCTCGATCGTTTATCCGTGTTGTTGCTGCCGGTTTCGCAGGCGAATCGCGATGCGTTTACGCATGTCGGTTGCACGACGCTGGCCGATTTGCGTCAGTTACCAAGGCACGGCGTCGTGCGGCGTTTCGGCAGCGGCATTCTGGATCTGCTGGCACAAGCATATGGCACCCGTCCGGATCCGCGCGAATCGTTTCGTGCGCCGGCATCGTTTCATGCTCAGTTGGAGTTGCCGTCGCGGGTTGATAACGCTGATGCACTACTGTTCGCCGCGCGTCGGCTGATTGTGCAACTGGCTGGATGGTTGAGCGCGCATCATGCCGCGCTTAGTGCTTATACGTTATTGCTTGAACATGAATTGGCATCCCGTCATGCGCCGAAGACGTCGAGTCTGAAGGTCGCGTGGGCCATACCGTCGCGTGACGCCGAGCATTTGATCTGGCTGTTGCGTGAGAAGTTGAATCAGACGGTTCTGGCGGCGCCCGTGATCGAGTTGAAGCTGGTCGCGGATCAGATCAGCGAGTGTGCAGGGCGGTCGGACACCTTGTTTCCTATGCCTGAATCAGACGGCGATTCGATCGCACGTCTGCTCGAACGCTTGAGCGCGCGTTTGGGGCCGGAGAACGTGCTGCAGATGTCGGAGCAGGACGATCATCGGCCCGAGCGGGCAATGCGCGTCGAGGCCTACCAGGCGCAAGCGTTTTCGCGCAAGAAGCGTTCGTCTACGAAGACAAAAATCAAAGCGGATAAAACCTGGCTGACCGATGAATTGCAGAACGCTGCATTGGAGAGCATGCGTGCAGACAACGATGCGATGAAGCAAGCGAAACAGATAGAACAGGTAGCAGGCACATCACACCCAGCGCACCCATCCCGGCAGTCTGGCAAATTGGGCGACGCTAAAAACAGTAGCCTATTCGTCACGCAATCAGCCGATGTCCAGGCTTCACTCGATCTGCCCGACAGTGCCTTGCCAGCGCAGCCTCGCCCCATCTGGATGCTCGATAAGCCGCTGCGCCTGATGATGCGCGACCAGCGGCCGATCTATCGTCGGCCACTGAAAATGCTCACGCGCACCGAACGGATTGAAGCAGGGTGGTGGGACGGCAACCTCGTCGAGCGGGATTACTACATTGCGGCGGATGATCGTGGCCATATGTTCTGGGTGTACCGGGAACGTCTTGGCGATGGGTGGTATTTGCAAGGTTTGTTCGGCTGAGCATCATGGCAGATTCCCAGGCCTCAGGTTTATTGGAGCAGGCGTTTGCAGCCCAATTACCACCCTATGCAGAACTGCACTGCCTGACTAATTTTTCGTTTCTGCGCGGTGCTTCGCACCCACATGAACTGGTCGTGCAGGCGATGTCGTGCGGTTATAGCGCGCTCGCGATCACCGACGAATGTTCACTGGCGGGCGTGGTGCGCGCACACATGGCGGTGAAGGAAATCGAACAGGAGCGGGAGCGTCAACAGAAGGAGCGCGATGCCAAGGCGAAAGCCGCGCAAGCCGCAGCGCCTCTAGAGGAAGCAGCAAAGTCGGTGGCCGCAAAACCAGCGGATTCACAACAAGAAGCTACTCGACAAGAAACCACAGAGCCAGCAACCGCGGAGCAAGAGGCGTTAAAACCAATCCCCCACCTCATCATCGGCAGCGAACTCAATCTGACCGACGATGCAGGCGAACCGTTCTGCACCCTGATTGCGCTCGCAACGAACCGCAATGGTTACGGCAATCTTTCCGAGTTGATCACGCTCGCCCGTTCTCGTGCGGACAAAGGCAGCTATCGCCTCAGTCCGTCCGACTTCACCGATTCGCTACCCCATCTCGAACATCTCAAAGCTTTGCCCGATTGCGTCCTGATCCTTGTGCCGCAGCGCACGGCGACGCTCTCGCACACCTTGCGTTGTGCGCACTGGCTGGCATCTTTCGCGCCACAACGCTCATGGATCGCACTCGAACTCTGGCAAACCGGCAGCGACGATCTTCAGATTGACGCATTGCGAATGATTTCAAACGCGAGTGGTTTGCCACTGGTAGCAGCAGGAGGTGTCCTGATGCATGTGCGATCGCGCAAGCCGTTGCAGGACACCCTGACCGCGATTGGCCTCGTCACGCCGCTATCGGCGTGCGGTCACGCGCTTGAGGCCAATGCCGAACGACATATGCGCACTCGCGTGCGGCTCGGCAAACTGTATCCACGCGACACACTCGAAGAAACGCTGCGTATTGCAGCCCTGTGTCGCTTTTCGCTCGACGAGCTCCAGTACGAGTATCCAGAAGAACTGGTGCCCTCTGGTGAATCGCCATCAAGCTATCTGCGCAAACTGGTTATGGCCGGCGCGATGGAGCGTTGGCCGAAAGGGATGGATCTCAAACGGATCAATCAGATCGAGAAAGAGCTGCAACTGATCGCCGACCTGAAATACGAAAAGTACTTCCTGACGGTACAGGATATCGTGAGCTTCGCGCGTTCCAGAAACATCTTGTGTCAGGGGCGAGGCTCGGCGGCAAATTCGATTGTGTGCTACTGCCTTCATGTGACGGAGATCGATCCGGTAAACATGAACATGCTGATCGAACGGTTCATCTCGCGCGCGCGTAATGAACCGCCTGATATTGACATCGATTTCGAGCATCAGCGTCGGGAAGAGGTGATTCAGTATATCTATGGAAAATACGGCCGTCATCGCGCTGCGCTCACTGCAACGCTGATCACCTATCACGCACGCAGTGCGCTGAAGGACGTCGGCAAGGCGTTGGGACTCGAAGCGTCGCTGATCGAGCGAATCAGCAAATCGCAGCAGTGGTGGGACGGCACGGATGCGGTCGCCAAATATCTTGCTGAAGCGGGTTTCGCTGCCAACTCGCACATCACGCAGAATCTGATTCGTCTCACCAAAGAGTTGCGTAACTTCCCGCGTCATCTATCGCAGCACGTCGGTGGCTTTGTGATCGCGAAAGACAGGCTGTCACGGCTCGTACCTATCGAGAACGCAACGATGAAAGATCGTAGCGTGATCGAGTGGGACAAGGACGATATCGATGCGCTCAAGCTGTTAAAAGTCGACGTGTTGGCACTAGGTATGTTGTCGGCTATCCGGCGCGCACTGGAATTCGTCGCCTTGCGGCGCGGCTTGCCGAAATTCAGGATGCAGGATATTCCGCGCGAGGACCGGGCCGTCTACGAAATGTGCGGTCATGCCGATACGATCGGTGTATTCCAGATCGAATCGCGTGCGCAACAAAGCATGTTGCCGCGCCTGAAGCCAAACAAGTACTACGATCTCGTGATTGAAGTCGCGATCGTGCGACCCGGGCCGATCCAGGGCGGCATGGTGCATCCGTATCTGCGCCGCAAACAGGGTCTGGAAGCGGTGGATTACGCGAAGGAGGAATTGCGTCCCGTGCTCGAACGCACGCTCGGCGTGCCGATCTTCCAGGAACAGGTGATGCACCTCGCGATGGTTGCGGCGAAATACACCGGGGAGCAGGCTGATCAATTGCGGCGCGCGATGGCCGCGTGGCGGCGCAGCGGCAATCTGACGAAGCATCAGAAGGATCTGACTGACCGTATGTCCGCGCGGGGTTACGAAAAAGAGTTCATCGACCGCATCTGCAAACAGATCGAGGGCTTCGGCGAATATGGTTTTCCTGAAAGCCATGCCGCGAGCTTTGCGTTGCTCGTTTATCTCAGCGCGTGGTTGAAACGTTATGAGCCGGCCGCTTTTCTGGCAGGGTTACTGAACAGTCAGCCGTTGGGATTTTATTCGCCGTCGCAACTCGTGCAGGATGCCAGGCGTCACGGTGTCCAGGTATTACCGCCTGACGTGACCTTGAGCGATTGGGAGTCGACCTTCGAACAACGTGGCCATGAGGGGCAGCGGATTTCATCGAGCGAGACCTATTTGCGCCGTCAGCAGGGCGTGTTGTCCGCACAGCAATTTCGTGATCTGTCGTTGCGGCGCTTCACTGTGGCCCGGACGATCCGGCGCGCGGCGAAACAGCTGACCGCACGCGTATTTCAAGCGTCGAAAACCTATGGTGCACGCGGCCCGGCCGTGCGCATCGGCATGCATCTGATCAAAGGTCTTTCGCAGGTGGCCGCCGAACGCATCATGGCGGCTCGCTGCGACGCGCCGTTTACCGACGTCGACGATCTGACGCGTCGCGCGGCATTAACGCGGCGTGATCTCGAAGCGCTCGCCGCGGCGAATGCGCTGGTGAGCATCGCGGGCCATCGGCGCGAAGCATGGTGGGCGGTGACCGCGCAGCACGCGGTGCCCAGGCTGCTGCGCGATGCGCCGATCGCGGAAACGCCGTTGGCATTGCCGCAGGCAACCGAGAGTCGCGAGATCGTCGACGATTACGCGAGCATCGGTCTCACGCTCAATCGTCATCCGCTAGCCTTATTGCGCGAACGTCTTGCCCGACAGCGTTTTCGCACAGCGGCTGAGCTGGCGGTGTGCCGGCACGGTACGGTGGCGCGGGCCTGCGGCATTGTCACCGTGCGGCAGCGGCCCGGCACGGCAAACGGCACCGTGTTTGTTTCCATCGAAGACGAAACCGGTTCGATCAACGTGATCGTCTGGCCATCGCTGGTGGAAAAGCAGCGCAAGGTGTTGCTGGGTTCATCGTTGCTGGCGGTGTATGGCGTCTTGCAGCGTGATGACGGTGTTTCCACCGGCGGTGACAGCACCGGCAACGCGGCGGACATGAATCAGGCAGGTAAGGCGAAACGGAAACAGAAGGGCGAAGTGATCCATCTTGTCGCGCATCGGCTTGAAGATCACAGCGAGTGGCTCGGCGAACTGGCCACGGCGAGCCGCGATTTTCATTGATGCGGACCTGCCGTGGTCGAGCTCGTTGCCGGGCGCTATGCTGCCGTCTCATCCCGCCATGGAAATTCGACTAGCACTTGCCGGATCGCCACGTCGAAGGGCGTGCGGCGGCCAATACCAAGCGCCTCGAGCCGGTCCGAGGACAGATGACAGTTATGCGGACGCGGCGTCGCGTCCGCGGGCGTGTGCTGCGGCGTTATTTGTGCATCGAGTTGCAACGCGGCGGCCAACCGCACGGCGATTTCATATTTGTTCATCGGCTCGTCGCCCGACCATTGCACGATGCCGCGGATCGCCTCGCCACGTGCTTGCCATTCGAGCATCTGCCGGATCACAAACGCGACGTCCGGTGTGAAGGTCGGGTAACGAATCGCCCATGCGTCCATGACGGCGGCCTTGCCATCGCGTGAAGCCGACGCGGCAATCGCCGGCACGAGGCTCGTCACCGCGGATTCTGCCCAATCGACGATCGGCCCATACAGTAGCGGTAAACGCAGCACGCAGCCGAGATCGGTGGATTCCGTCAGCGCGCGCTCGCCTTCGAGTTTGCTCCGCCCATAGGCATTGAGCGGCGCGGGCACGGAATCGTGCTGATAGGGTGGGTGGGTGCCGTCGAATACGTAATCGGTCGAGATCGAGAGCGTCCATGCACCGCGACGTCCGGCTGCCGTAGCCAGAGTGCGCACTGCGTCGACGTTCAATGCCCGGGCGAGCGCCGGATCGTGTTCGCACACATCCGGCCGACGTTCCGCCGCCGCAATCACGAGCGCGTCCGGCGCTTCGCGCTCGATGAATTGCTCGACCGCGCGCGCATCGCGAATGTCCAGTGCAACGGTGTTCGGGCCCGGTCGGCTGAACGCCGTGGCGACAACTTGCCAACTGGCCTGCTGCGCCAGTTCGTTGACGAGCGCCCGGCCGAGCAGCCCGGAAGCACCAATGACGGCAACTTTGAACATGAAGGTCGCTCGCTTAACGGCCCGGGCCGCTGATTACGCCGGTCACCGTATAACCGGCTTCGTCGATGGCGCTCTTTAATGTGCCGGCCGGTTGCGTCGACTCGATCGCCACGCGCCCGGTTGCCAGATCGACCCGAACCTGAGCGGTGTCATCGTGTTCACGGATCGCGTTCGTAACCGCTGCCACGCAATGCTGGCAGCTCATACCTTCTACCTGGAATTCGATCGTCATCGGGATTGCCTCGAAAAAATGAATGTTGCGACGGTTGAATTATGCCTGCCGGTGCGCAATTGGGTGGCTGACCTTCCCACAATGGGAAGGTGTACGATCGACGTACACACTGAGGAAACAGTCATGAATATCGGTGAAGCGGCCCGCGCGTCGGGCGTCACGGCGAAGATGATTCGCTATTACGAAAGTGTGGGTCTGCTGGCAGCGAAGGCGCGCACGAGCGCTGGCTACCGCGTATACGGGCCGCAAGAGGTCCATTCGCTGCGTTTTATCCGCCAGGCGCGCCGCCTGGGTTTTCTGGTCGAAGACATCCGCCGGTTGTTGGCGCTCTGGCATGACCGGTCGCGCGCCAGCGCCGAAGTAAAGGCGATTGCGCTGGAGCACGTCGCGGAACTCGATCGACGCATTGCCGAACTGACCGACATGCGCGACACATTGGCGCATCTGGCGGACCATTGCCACGGCGATGAGCGCCCGGATTGCCCGATTATCGAGCGACTAGCCGACACGGATCTGGTGTCCGGGAAGGGCTGTCATCCGATTTGAACGCGTCGGTGCAACCCGTTGTGGGATTTGTCGCAACGGAACGTAAGAAAGCACCACAGCGGTGCAAAATAATTGGGGGCGCTATCGATTGTCTTGAGGCAGCCGTCTTGAATTTAGACAAATCAATGACTTAAACGCACCGCAAGCGTGCACCATTCCAAAACGGAATGCACGTCATGCGGGCATTTCACTAGCAAGGTTGCACCATAGGGCTATAATTCGGGTTAACCCTTTTACGGGAAATCCCTGATGCGGAACTCACCGGGGATTCAATCTGATCCTTGGAGAACATCATGTTTGCATACGTACTTGAAAAGCTGAGCACCTGGTTTGAAACCGCAGAACGTAGCCGTCGTGAAGCCTATCTGGCGTCGTCGTCGGATATCGTTCAGCTCGAACAGCGCATCCGCTCGCTCGAAACCAATGGCTACTCGCTGTAAGTTTCAACTGCATCAAGTTTGATCCGGCAGCGCTCGTGCGCGGCCATTGCAGTAAAGTGTTGAGCCCCGTATAGACGGGGCTTTGTCACATCTGGACCGCGAAAATTTCACCGCAAATGGCGCTTCAAGTCGATCCATGGCCGACAACGACTAGCCTGGCGGCCGCCGTAGCGGTAAGGTAAGGCGTTTTCCACGCTATCCGGCATTTTCAAAACTCAACCGGTCTGCCCATGTTTCCTGTCCGCCTACTCAAGTCCATTCTGGTCATAACCGCCGCGACTTCGCTGACCTCGGTTTTCGCAGTACCGGCGAGTTTCGCCGCGACGAGCAGCAACACCCGCAAACCGGTGATACTCGACTCACAGAGCGGTATCAACGACGGCCAGAGCGGCACGGTGCTGCAAACCGCACCGCTTTCGCGACAGCCGATCGTAGAGGCGCAGCCCATCGCCACGCCCACGGAGTTGGCGCCGAATTCGTCGCCGCCATTCATTGTCGCACCCTACATCCCGGTGCCTGCCGGCGGCGGCACGCCGTCTCCACAACCCTATCCGCAACCACGTCCCATGCCTCGCGGGCAATAAGCTCAATCGCTGCGATACTCCACCTTGAACTGTGCGGCCTTGTCCTCGCCGAGCGCCTGAACCAGCCAGGGCATCTGGTCTTTCAGCGTTTTTGCCAGCGTATACGGCGGATTCAGGATGAACATGCCACTGCCGAATAATCCGAAGCCGTCGGTCGGCGGATTGCTGACGGTCAGGCTCACATGCAACCAGTTGCGCTCCTGCAGCTTCTTCAACTGATCGGGGAAACGCTGCGATTCAAGCCGTCTGACCTGCGGGTACCAGACCGCATAGGTGCCGGTCGGAAAGCGCTTCAAGCTTTCTTCGACGCAGCGCAGCGTGCGCGTGTAGTCGCGCTTGTCTTCGTACGACGGATCGAGCAGTACCAGCGCGCGGCGCGGTGCCGGAGGCAGTAACGCGAGAATGCCGTCGAAGCCGTCGCCCGCATAAAGCATTGCCCGGCGCCCCGCATCGCGGAAGTTATGGCGCAGCACGTCGATTTCAGTGGTGTGCAGTTCGAACAGGCGCATGCGGTCCTGTTCGCGCATCTGCCGCCACGCGATATACGGCGAACCCGGGTAGAAGCGCAACTGGCCGTCTGGATTCAGCGCGCTCACTTCATCGACGTAATCCGCGAAGACCGACGGCAGGTCATTGCGTCCCCAAAGTTTGGCGATGCCGGTCTGGAATTCGCCGGTCTTGGTCGCGTAGCCTTCCTTCAGCGAATAGACGCCGGCACCCGCGTGGGTGTCGATATACCAATAGGCTTTGTCCTTCTGGCCGAGGTAGCGCAGTAGCTGCAATACGACGGCGTGTTTCAGGACGTCGGCGTGATTGCCTGCATGAAAGGCGTGGCGGTAGCTGAGCATGATGAAGAGACGCTGAAAGAGGGCGTGCCGGTCCAAGGCGGATTCGGCGGTGCGGGTGCAATGCGGCAGCACAATAGAAGTGCAGCGCGGTCGCGTATTGTACGCGACGCCGCGCTGCGCCCTGCAGTGCGTTGCGCGTGGCACAGCCCTGATGATGCGTGGGCCATGTTCCGCGCGCTCCGGCGAACGTTGGCTCAGGCGTAGGCGTCGCCGATGATTTCCTCGATCCGTTGCTTGATCTCCGGGGTGATCTGCTCGGCTACCTCCGCCGATTTCATGTTTTCACCGATCTGTTCGACACGCGAAGCGCCGGTAATCACCGTGCTTACGTTCGGGTTCTTCAGAATCCATCCAATCGCCAACTGGCCGACCGTACAGTGGAGTTCGTCTGCCACTTCGCCGAGCTTGCCGACCACGTTGTTCTTGCCGGTGTCGGTGACCTGCTTGCGCAGCCACTCGTAGCCTTGCAACTGCGCGCGGCTGTCGGCAGGCACACCGTCACGGTATTTGCCGGTAAGCAGACCGGATGCAAGCGGGCTCCATGTGGTCAGCCCCAGGCCAATGTCCTCGTAAAGCCGCTTGTATTCCTGTTCCACGCGCTTGCGGTGGAACAGGTTGTATTGCGGCTGCTCCATGACCGGCTTGTGCAGATGATGCCGTTCGGCGATCTCATAAGCCGCGCGGATTTCGTCGGCGCTCCATTCCGACGTGCCCCAGTACAGTGCCTTGCCGCGCGTGATCATGTCGCTCATCGCCCAAACGGTTTCTTCGACCGGCGTGTTCGGGTCAGGACGATGACAGAACACCAGATCGACATAATCGAGCTGCAGGCGTTTGAGCGACGTATCGATCGCGTTCAGCAGATATTTGCGGTTTAACGTGTGGTACTGGTTCGGCGCCTCGTTGAGACCCCAGAAAAACTTCGTGGATACCACATAGCTCACGCGTGGCCACGCGAGTTCCTTGAGCGCCTGGCCCATGATCTCTTCGGATTGGCCGCCGGCATACACCTCGGCGTTGTCGAAGAAGTTGACTCCCGCATCGCGGGCGGCCGCAAGCGACTCGCGTGCCGCGCGATGATCCACCTGATTGCCGTAGGTGACCCATGAGCCGATGGACAGTTCGCTGACTTGCAGGCCGGAACGGCCCAGACGTCGATAGTTCATGCATTCCTCCTTGGTAGTGATGCCGCCGGAATCCCGCTGAGACGTCTAGTTTAAAGAGATAACGCTCGATGCGCGTTTTACCGATGTAGTTCACATGGTTCATGCACAATAGCAGCGTTGGCCGCAGTGCAGCATTCGGCCAAACGGCCTATGCCGTTTGGCCGACTTCACGCCGCCTGCGGCCCGTGGTCTCATTGCTCATCAACTGCATGGAGGTTCTGGATGTCGTCACTGAACACGAATCTGAATGGCAAAGTCGCGGTGGTTACGGGCGCCGCGAGCGGCATCGGCAAGCAGATTGCGCTCACGCTTTCTGCCGCGGGCGCGGCGATCGCGATCGCCGACCTGAACCAGGACGGCGCGAACGCCGTCGCTGAAGAAATCAGACAGGCTGGCGGAAAGGCAATCGGCATTGCGATGGACGTCACGAACGAAGACGCCGTCAACCAGGGTATCGACAAAGTCGCGGCCGAATTGGGCTCGATCGACATTCTGATTTCCAACGCCGGCATTCAGATCGTTAATCCAATCGAAAACTACTCGTTTTCCGATTGGAAGAAAATGCAGGCGATCCACGTGGACGGCGCCTTCCTCACCACCAAGGCCGCGCTCAAGCACATGTATAAAGACGATCGCGGCGGCATCGTGATCTACATGGGTTCGGTTCATTCGCATGAAGCGTCGCCGCTCAAGTCGGCCTATGTGACCGCCAAGCATGCGCTGCTCGGGCTCGCACGCGTACTGGCCAAGGAAGGCGCGAAACACAATGTGCGCTCGCATGTCGTGTGTCCGGGTTTCGTGCGTACGCCGCTGGTCGACAAGCAGATTCCCGAGCAGGCCAAAGAGCTCGGCATCAGCGAAGAAGACGTGATCAAGCGCGTGATGCTGGGCGGCACGGTCGACGGCATCTTCACCACGGTGGAAGACGTCGCGCAGACTGTGCTGTTTCTGTCCACCTTCCCGACTGCGGCGCTGACCGGCCAGTCCTTTATTGTGAGCCACGGCTGGTATATGCAATAAGGAGGCGCCCATGGCGCAACGCAATCTCAAACGGGCGCGCGCCGGCGCGCCCGGGGGCGGGGAAGGCGAGGGCGCCGGTCCGGCGCCCGCCGCGCATCCTGGCCCGCAACGCCATTTACCTAACTACGAAACCGTTGCGCTGATGCTGCAAGGCGGCGGGGCGTTGGGCGCCTATCAGGCAGGCGTCTTTCAGGGACTTTACGAAGCCGGTATTGAGCCGAACTGGCTCGCCGGTATTTCAATCGGCGCGCTGAATACCGCCATCATTGCAGGCAATCCGCCGGAAAAGCGCGTCGAGCGGCTGCTGCAGTTCTGGGAGACGATCTGCCAACCGGCGTTCGGGCCGCCGTTGCCGGCCTTTATCGAGCACGCACTGTTCAATTCCAGTGAAGCTGTTCGCAAGGCTTTCACGGCGACTCAGGCCATGGGCGCGATTGTGGAAGGTCAAAAGGGCTTTTTTGTGCCGCGTTTCCCACCGCCGCTGCCCACCGTCTCCGGGCCGCCGCAATTGGCAAGCTACTACGACACCACGCCGCTCAAGGCGACGCTGGAGGCGCTCTGTGATTTCGATCGCATCAATTCCGGCGAGATGCGTGTATCGGTCGGGGCGGTGAATTGCGGGACAGGCAACTTCGCTTACTTCGATAACCGGCATACCAAACTGAGGCCGGAGCACTTCATGGCGTCAGGTGCGTTGCCGCCGGGTTTTGCGGCAGTTGAGATCGACGGCCAGTATTACTGGGACGGTGGCCTGATGTCGAACACGCCGCTCTATGAAGTGATTCAGACCACGCCGCGTCGCGATACGCTCGCATTCCAGGTTGACCTATGGAGCGCGATCGGCCCGGTGCCGGACAACATCACTGATGTTCAAGGGCGCATGAAAGACATTCAGTACTCGAGCCGCACGCGTCTCGTGACCGACATGCTGCAACGTTCGCAGCGTTTCCGGCATGTGCTGCGCGAGGTGCTCGATCGCGTGCCGTCTGATCAGCGCGACGATCCGTGGTGCAAGCTTGCGGAGGATCTCTCGTGTTCGAAGCGCTACAACGTGATCCACCTCATCTATCGGCAAAAGGAATACGAAGGGCACTTCAAAGACTTCCAGTTTGGCCTCTCCACAATGCGCGAACATTGGAGTAGTGGTCTGGAAGATATCCGCCATTCGCTGGCCCAGCCCGATTGGCTCGACATGCCTGATAACGACGCGGGTTTTGTCACGCACGATATTCATCGGGATGCACGCTGAAATCCCCGTGACCTCCCCGTGCATGGCGGCAACAGGCCAGATCGGCAACTAACGGCAGCAAGCCGCATCGGCAGTTCAGTCACACGTCCAGCAGCAGCCGGCCAATAAAAAAAAGCGGCGCCCAAATTGGGCGCCGTTTTTTCAAGCAACTTCAGCCAGCCAAGCAAGACAAGGCGCGCGCGCTAAACGCCCGCGCCCTGAAATGTCTTACTTGAGCACGTGAGCAATCGCGTTAGCCACCACGTCGAGATTGCGCGTATTCAGCGCAGCCACGCAGATACGGCCCGTGCTCACCGCGTAGATGCCGAACTCTTCGCGCAGACGGTCCACTTGGGGCGCCGTCAGGCCCGAGTACGAGAACATGCCGCGTTGTGCATTCACGAAGCTGAAATCGCGATCCACGCCGCTTGCCTTCAGGCGTTCGACGAGACCGTTGCGCATGGCGCGGATGCGGTCGCGCATTTCGGCGAGTTCCGTTTCCCACGTGGCGCGCAAGTCAGCCGATGCGAGCACCGCCGCGACCACCGAGCCGCCGTGCGTCGGCGGGTTCGAGTAGTTCGTGCGGATCACGCGCTTCAGTTGCGACAGCACGCGAGCCGATTCTTCCTTGCTTGCCGTGATGATCGACAGTGCGCCGATGCGCTCGCCGTACAGCGAGAACGACTTCGAGAACGACGACGACACGAATACGTTCAGTTCCGATGCGGCGAACAGACGAACCGCTGCGGCGTCGGATTCGATGTTGTCGCCGAAACCCTGGTAAGCGATGTCGAGGAACGGCACCAGATTGCGCGCTTTCACGACTTCGACGATCTGCTTCCATTGGTCGACCGTCAGGTCGACACCAGTCGGGTTGTGGCAGCACGCGTGCAGCACGACAATCGTGCCCGCGGCGTAGCTATTCAGCGCGTTCAGCATGCCTTCGAAGTTCACGCCGTGCGTGTGCGCGTCGTAGTACGGATAGTTCACGACTTCGAAGCCTGCGCCTTCGAACAACGCGCGGTGATTTTCCCAGCTCGGATCGCTGATCGCGACCTTGGCATTCGGGTTCACACGCTTCAGAAAGTCGGCGCCGATTTTCAGCGCGCCCGTGCCACCCAGTGCTTGCGCCGTCACGACGCGGCCTGCGGCGATCAGCGGCGAATCATTGCCGAGCAGCAAGGTTTGCACAGCGGCGTCATAGGCGGCGATGCCCTCGATCGGCAGATAGCCGCGCGGCAGCGCGGCTTCGACGCGTGCCTTTTCCGCGTCGCGCACGGCGCGCAGCAGCGGAATCTTGCCTTCTTCATTGAAGTAGACGCCAACGCCAAGATTGACCTTGGTGGCGCGCGCATCGGAGTTAAAAGCTTCGTTCAGGCCCAGAATCGGGTCGCGGGGAGCAAGTTCGACGGCGGAGAACAGAGACATGATGGGTGGGCAGCAGTAGTGAAAAGAGGGCCGCTTCGTTCGCGGCGAACCCGGCCGAAGACGTCTGACGGACGATCCGGACGGCGGGCGGGCATCGGCGAGCGAGCGCAACTTGGCATTGTAGCGAATTTGTGGGCAATTTTCGGGCACCAAAGGCCGGCGGACTGAATTTTTTGCTTGAAAAACAGGCATCAAAGCGCCATTTGCTTTCTCTGCGCAGCCCGCTGAACCCCTACGCAGACCCGCTCAGCCCGGGTTCCCGCAACCCGTTAGAATAGTTCTTTGCCTAAGGCCCGGTGCCGCTCCCCATGTCCGAACACCATCTGACTGAACTCGACGAGACGCTCGACGAATCCAAATTCGTCACGTTCGAAGGCTCGCCGTTCCAGCTTTACCAGCCGTATCCGCCCGCCGGCGACCAGCCGACGGCGATCGACACGCTCGTCGAAGGCGTCCAGGACGGCTTGTCGTTCCAGACGCTGCTTGGCGTGACCGGCTCCGGCAAAACCTTCACGATGGCCAACACCATCGCGCGGCTCGGCCGGCCGGCTATCGTGTTCGCGCCGAACAAGACGCTTGCCGCGCAGCTCTATTCGGAGTTCCGCGAGTTCTTCCCGCGCAACGCGGTCGAGTACTTCGTCTCGTACTACGACTACTACCAGCCGGAAGCGTACGTGCCCCAGCGCGACCTGTTCATCGAGAAAGATTCGTCGATCAACGAGCACATCGAGCAGATGCGGCTGTCGGCCACCAAGAGCCTGATGGAGCGGCGCGACGTGATTATCGTCGGCACGGTGTCGGCAATTTACGGTATCGGCAACCCGTCGGAATATCACAAGATGATTCTGACGCTGCGTACCGGCGACAAGCTGGGCCAGCGCGACATCATCGCCCGGTTGATCGCCATGCAATACAACCGCAACGAGGCCGACTTCCAGCGCGGTTCGTTCCGCGTGCGCGGCGATACGATCGATATCTTCCCGGCCGAGCACGCCGAAATGGCGGTGCGCATCGAGTTGTTCGACGACGAGGTCGAGACGCTGCAACTGTTCGATCCGCTCACCGGCCGCGTGCGGCAGAAGATCAGCCGTTTTACCGTGTACCCGTCGTCGCACTATGTGACGCCGCGCGACACTGTGATTCGCGCGGTCGAAACGATCAAGGCCGAATTGCGCGAGCGGCTCGAGTTTTTCTACAGCAGCGGCAAGCTTGTCGAAGCGCAGCGGCTCGAGCAACGCACCCGCTTCGATCTGGAAATGCTGCAGGAATTGGGTTTCTGCAAGGGCATCGAGAACTATTCGCGGCACTTTTCGGGCGCAGCGCCCGGCGAGCCGCCGCCGACATTGGTCGACTACTTGCCGCCCGACGCGCTGATGCTGCTCGACGAGTCGCACGTGCTGATCGGCCAGTTGAACGGCATGTACAACGGCGACCGGGCGCGTAAGGAGAATCTGGTCGACTACGGTTTCCGTTTGCCGTCGGCGCTCGACAATCGCCCGCTCAAGTTCAATGAATTCGAGCGCAAGATGCGTCAGGTGGTGTTCGTGTCGGCCACGCCGGCGGACTACGAGCAGAAAACGGCAGGGCAGGTGGCCGAGCAACTGGTGCGTCCGACCGGTCTCGTCGATCCGGAAATCGAGGTGCGGCCGGCGCGTACCCAGGTCGACGATGTGCTCGCCGAGATCAACGAGCGCGTCAAGGTAGGCGATCGCGTGCTGGTCACGGTGCTGACCAAGCGGATGGCCGAGCAGCTCACCGAGTTTCTGGCCGACCACGGCGTGAAGGTACGTTACCTGCACAGCGACATCGATACGGTGGAGCGGGTGGAAATCATCCGCGATCTGCGTCTGGGCACGTTCGACGTGCTGGTCGGGATCAACCTGCTGCGTGAGGGGCTCGATATTCCGGAGGTCTCGCTGGTCGCGATTCTCGACGCCGACAAGGAGGGCTTCCTGCGCGCCGAGCGCTCGCTGATCCAGACCATCGGCCGGGCGGCGCGTAACGTGAACGGCAAGGCGATTCTCTACGCGGACCGGGTGACCGACTCGATGCGCCGTGCCATCGACGAAACCGAGCGGCGGCGCGCCAAGCAGATCGCCTATAACCTGGAGAACGGCATTACGCCGCGCGGCGTGGTCAAGCGGATCCGCGACATCATCGACGGTGTGTACAACGTCGACGACGCACGTGCCGAGTTGAAGGAACAGCAGACTCGGGCGAAATTCGAGGACATGTCCGAGAAGCAGCTCGCCAAGGAGCTCAAGCGCCTCGAGAAGCAGATGATGGAGCACGCCAAGAACCTCGAATTCGAAAAGGCTGCACAAACTCGCGATCAACTGGCGTTGTTGCGGCAGCGCGTGTTCGGTGCGAACGTCGGCGACCACGTGCCGGGCGTCTAGTAACACCTGCCTGTCTGGGCGCGGCAATGTGCCGCGCCTTGTCTTTTCCCGCCTTGCGGCCCGCTGATACCCTCGTCCCGCGCTTTCCTTAAAACTGCCTTAAGGCCCTACTCCCGTAAGGCTTTGCGTGCAGCCGCGTTTGTTCTCCCTGCCGATCAATGATAAACTCGACCAATATTGAGAATGGTTCGCATTAACGTTCGTATTGCAACGTACGCTGCTGATGTCCGCCGGCGGGGGCACTGGCAAGTGCTGCAACGAGACAAGCGCCGCGCGCTGTTCCAATGACTCGATTCCAGTCTGAAAAAACAAGGAGTTTCAATGCGGATTTCTTCATTTGTGCGTGGTGGCGCAGCAGCGGTGGCCGCAGTAGCGGCGCTTTCCGCAACGGCTGCGGAATACCCGATCGGCAAGCACCAGATTCAGGGCGGCATGGAAATCGGCGCGGTCTATCTGCAGCCGATCACGATGGAACCCGAAGGCATGATGCGCAAGGCGTCGGATTCGGACATCCACCTGGAAGCCGACATCCACGCGGTCAAGAATAATCCGACGGGTTTCGCCGAAGGCGACTGGATGCCGTATCTGCAAGTCCGTTATGAGTTGACGAAAGCCGGTTCGAATCAGACCCAGAAGGGCGACATGATGGCGATGGTCGCCAACGACGGTCCGCACTACGGCGACAACGTCAAGCTGCAAGGCCCGGGCAAATACCATCTGAAGCTGATGGTCGAAGCGCCGATGCAGACCGGTCACATGGCGTTCGGCCGTCACGTCGACAAGGAAACTGGCGTGGGTCCGTGGTTCAAGCCGATCACGCTCGAATACGACTTCACGTTCGCGGGCATCGGCAAGAAGGGCGGTTACTGATCGCCGAGCGCCGCGCACGCGGCTCGTCCCGGCTCTTCGCGCATGACCGCGCGGCCGGGCGTGAATGAGCGAATGAGTGAATGCATGCAGCAGGCGGCGCGCGGACGATGACACTTCCCGCGCCGCGTTTTCCGGAAAGGCTAATGAGAATTAACCGAAAGATCGCAATCCTCGCCATGACTGCGTTGGCAGTTGGGGCCGCGCACGCAGCGGATTTGCCCACCTTCAATCTTGAAATGAACGACGGCAAGCTCAATCCCGTCCGCATCGAAGTGCCGGCAGGGCAGCGCATCAAGATTGCAATTCGCAACACGGGCAAGGGCGCGGCCGAATTCGAAAGCGTGCAATTGCGCAAGGAAAAAGTGTTGGCGCCAGGCGGCGATTCGTTCGTCGTGATCGCGCCGCTGGATCCGGGCGAGTATAAGTTCTTCGACGATTTTCATCAGCAGGCGCAGGGCGTGATCGTCGCGAAATAGCGGCTTGGGGCGCGAACGCGGACCCTCAAGCAAACGGGTGACGCGTTCGCCGGAGCAGTGGCAGGTAAAGCAGTAGCAGGTAGAGGGAGAGCTTGGATGGGTCAGATTCTATTCATCGTGTGGCGCGAAAGTGTCGAGGCGCTGCTGGTGGTCGGCATCCTGTACGCATGGTTGAAAAATGGCGACGACGATGCGCGCCGCGGTTTGCCGTACCTGTGGGGCGGCGTCGCGGCCGGTCTGATCGCCGCGGTCGCACTCGGCGCGGCGCTGGTCGGTTTCACCGAAGTGCTCTCCGGTGACGCACAGGATTATTTCCAGACCGCGATGGTGCTGATCGCCTGTGTGCTGATCGTGCAAATGGTGCTGTGGATGAAGCAGCATGGCCGCTCGCTCAAGCGCGACATGGAACAGTCGCTGCAAAAGAGCAAGCGCGATTCCAACTGGTGGGGCGTCGCCTTGCTGGTCGCATTGGCGATCGCACGTGAAGGCAGTGAAACCGTGATCTTCCTGTACGGTCTCGGCTTTGGCCAATCGGGCCATGTGGACGGCAGCCAGATGCTCGCGGTGGCGATCGGTCTCGGTCTCGCGTTGCTGACCTTCTACGTGTTGCAACTGGGCGGCAAGATCTTTTCCTGGCGGCTCTTTTTCCGTGTCACGGAAATCATGCTGTTGTTCCTAGGCGCGGGCCTGTTCCAGACCGGTGTCGATAAGCTGATCGACAAGGAAATCCTGCCGACAATCGTTGGCCAGATGTGGAATTCGTCGGCCATCCTCGACGATTCCAGCACCTTCGGTTCGCTGGTTGCAACGCTCACCGGCTATCGCGCTCACCCGGCGCTGATGAATCTGATCGCGTACGCCGTGTACTGGCTGGTCGTCTATCTGCTGGTGCGCCGCGTGAATCGCAAGCCTGCGCAGCAGGCCGCCGGGCGCGCAGCATGAGTGCCGTGATGACACGTCCGGGCCGGCTCGCGGCGGCCGGGCAGTGGATGCAGCGTCACGGCAGCCTGATCCGCGGCATTCAGTGGGTCGTGGTGGCCGTGTACGCGTTCCTGATTCTGGTGCCGGCGGTGATGCCGTTACCTGACGATACCGCGCATCTGTGGAGCAACCTGACGCTTGCCGCGCAGTTCGTGTTCTGGGGCATCTGGTGGCCGTTCGTGCTGCTGTCGATGGTGATGCTCGGCCGTGTCTGGTGCGGTGTGCTGTGCCCGGAGGGTGCGCTCGCGGAATTCGCGAGCAAGTACGGCCGCGGCCGGGCGATTCCCCGCTGGATGCGCTGGGGCGGCTGGCCATTCGTCGCGTTCGGCATCACCACCATCTACGGCCAGATGGTCAGCGTCTACCAGTATCCGAAAGCGGTGCTGCTGGTGCTCGGCGGCTCGACTTTCGCGGCAATGATCATCGGCTTGCTGTACGGGCGCGAGAAGCGCGTCTGGTGCAAGTATCTGTGCCCCGTCAACGGGGTTTTTTCGCTGCTGGCCCGTCTCGCGCCGTTCCACTACAAGGTCGATGAAGACGCGTGGCGCCGTTCGTACAAGAACGGCGAGCATGGGCATCGCGTGATTCCAATCAATTGCGCGCCGCTGGTGCCGCTGCGCAATATGAAGGGCGCGTCGGACTGCCATATGTGCGGCCGTTGCAGCGGGCATCGCGACGCGATCGCGCTGACGTGGCGCGCGCCGTCGTCGGAAGTCGTGCAGCTCGGCGACAAACAGGCGAACCCGTGGGACACCGCGTTGATCCTGTACGGCCTGCTCGGTATCGCGATCGGCGCGTTCCACTGGACCGCTTCGCGCTGGTTCATCGACCTGAAGATGTTCTTCGCCAACTGGCTGGTCGATCACGACATCACCTGGCCGCTCGACACAAACGCGCCGTGGTTCCTGTTCACGCATTACCCTGAGCAGAACGACGTATTCTCGTGGCTCGACGGCACGATGGTGATCGGCTACATCCTCGCGACCGCGCTGGTGTACGGCACCGCGCTACTGGTGTTGCTGATGGGCGCGACGCGCATGCTGGGGCGCTTCAATACCGTGCGTCTGCATCATTTGACGCAAGGCCTCATTCCGATCGCAGGCGCAGGGGTGTTCCTTGGCTTGTCGGCGACCACGCTGTCGCTGCTGCGCGCGGAACATGTGCCCTTGTGGTGGGCATCGGATGTGCGTATCGCGATTCTGGCGATTGCCAACCTGTGGAGCGCGTGGCTCGCCTGGCTGGTTACACGCCGTTATAGCGAGCGCTTCGTTCAACGCGCCCTCGCGATGGTGTGGTTCGCCTCGGCGCTGGCGGTGGTCGATAGTGCGTGGTGGCTGATGTTCTGGGGCTGGGCTTCGAAGTAGGTCATAACGAGGTTCTAACGCTTCGTGGTGCTGTCGAAACCTGATCGGCGCCGTTCAAAACAAAAGCCGTGGAGATGAACATCCCACGGCTTTTTCTTTTCCTGTCTTGCGATACACGATGTCGTTCGTCTATCCGCATCGAGTGAGAACCAAAAAAGCGGCCTGGCTGGCTGCGACGGCTGGCTTGGTGTCTGCACGAAGGGGTCTAGTTCTCACGTGCAAGCCGTCGTGGCTGGCTAATGCCCAACACCTCTCGAGGAGGTGGTCCCCACAATACCCGGTACTGACTGCGATTCGGTGCTGCCCGTTACTTCGTCAGGATCAGCTTGCCCAGGCGCGTTGCGCGCAGTTGATAGGTTTCGCCGTTATGCACGATGCTGACGTGAGTGTGGCCTTGCAGCAGCGTGTCGCTGCGCACGACCCGATCCGACTTTTCGCTGGCACCGTTGGCGCGATCCGTTGCTGGCTTCGTGGCGGTTGTCGCCGCCGTCGCCGCCGACGGTTTCGGACGGCTGGTCAGCGCGGCCGCCGGGCGGCGCAGGCTGAGGGTTGAAGAGCGCGTGAGATCGGTCATTCGTTTTAGCTGTTGGTCGATTCGATGGACTAATTCTAAATGATAACTATTCCTATTTACAAGAAAGAGAAATTCATCGGATCTTGGTTTCGATAGCTGAAGGACGAAGGCGAAAGAGGCACGCCACCTTCCATCCGGCGGCCTCGCCCGGCACAACGACGCGGGCAGGGCGCCCGCACCCACATCAATGCAACGAACCGGGCTCCTGCTTGGCCACGACGTACTGACGGATCAGCCGCACCGTGTCGATATCGTTTTCGCGATACGCCGACTTCACGATTTCCTGCGTCTGCACGGCGTCCTGGTCGTCGGACACCGGCAGGGTGGTCGTGTATTCGAAGCGAAGGAACAACTGCAGTTCGTCGGGCTGCTCGATCGTCATGGTCAGCGAGCCGCCGACATAGTCCGCCGTCGGCAGAATGTCGTAGCGCACGCTCTGGCGATCCCGCAGCGTCACACGGTCGCGCACGGTGGCCTGGCCATAGTGCAGTTCGCGTTCGAGCGTGTCGGCTTCGCGCGAAAGGATGGTGCAGCTATCGAGGCCGATCACGAACAGTTGCGGCTGTTCGGCACGGAGCACGAGACCTTCCCACAGTTGTTCGCGGGTCATCGAGTCGACAAGCGGATTCAACGGATCGTTGATCTGGATAAGGTGTTCGAAATTCAAAACGACGGCTTCCTATGAAAGCGTTGCAATAGGCGCGGTCCTGGCAGCCGGTGCCGCGCCTTTCCTGCTTCAGGCGACAGCGGCAAGACCCGAGCGGATTGTGATCGAATGCGTGAGGATCTTGTGGACCGGACACGCATTGGCAATTTGCAATAGCCGTTCCCGCTGTTCGTCGGACAGATCGCCTTCCAGCATGATCTTGCGCTCGATCGACGTGCCCGCGTCGCCGCTTTCAAGCGACAGCGCCACGCGCACGTCGGCAAGCGGCCAGCCCTTGCGCTGAGCGTACATCTTCAGCGTGATCGACGTGCAAGCCCCGAGGCTCGACAGCAGCAGCGTGACCGGCGAAGGCCCGCGATCACCGCCGCCGACGGACTCGGGTTCGTCGGCGAGCCACGTGTGCTTGCCGTCGTCTAAAAGGACCTGGTAATTCGTCGAACCGATGTGGGCGGTGACGTGGGACTCTGCCATGCGCGCTCCTGAACAGGGACGGAAATCGCCGCGCGCCATAGTCCATCATGGTTAGACGGTATGGCGCGCGGCATAAATTACTATTGTGAACGAATTTACCGGTCTCCGCGCCAATGCGTGGCGGCGCGGCGATGCCGCGTTACCGCAATCGTCAGCGGCAACGCGCATCGGCAGGGTCGATCAGTGCGTGATCGCGCCCATGCGTCCGGCCTGATAGTCGATCACGGCCTGGCAGATCTCATCTTCGGTGTTCATCACGAACGGGCCGTAACGCACGACCGGCTCCTTCAGCGGCACCCCGCCGAGCAGCAGTACTTCGAGCGGCTCGGCGCCGGCGCTCAGCGTGACCGACTCGCCGTCGTTCTGGAACACCACCATGTTTTGCGCATCGATTTCCTGGCGTGCCTCGCCTTCGCCGTAAAAGCCCTTGCCCGACAGGCTATAAGCGAATACCCGGTAGTCGGCCGGCACGGGTTGCCGGATCGTCGCGCCCGGTTGCAGCGAGAAGTGCTGATAGAGGATCGGCGTACGCGTTTCAATCGCCGCCTTGACGCCGAGCGCCTCGCCCGCGATGACTTTGACGCGCACCTTGCCATCCGCGGACGTCGCCACCGGAATGCTGGCCGACGGTATCTCCTGATAGCGCGGCTCGATCATCTTGTCGCGGCGCGGCAGATTCACCCACAACTGCAAGCCGTGTACGCGCCCACCGGTGCGCACGAACGACGGGTCCGGCATTTCGCTATGCACAACGCCTGCGCCCGCGGTCATCCATTGCACGTCGCCGGCCCGCAACGTGCCGGAATGGCCGCCCGAATCCTTGTGACCGAACTGGCCCTCGAGCACGTAGGTGACTGTTTCGAAGCCGCGATGCGGATGATCCGGTGCGCCTTTGGCTTCGCCCGGCGCATAGTCGATCGGACCCATTTCGTCGAGCAGCAGGAACGGATCGAAATCCATCAGCAGGCGGGTCGGAAACGGGCGGTGGACGATAAAGCCGCCACCTTCGGTCGTGCGAACGGCGGGAAACGTGCGTTCGATCGTGCGCGTCGTGCTCATCAAAGTCACCTCAAAAAATGGGGAATAGCGTTATTTTTGAAACATAGAGCTATTATAGGGACCGTTTTCCTAGGTGCCAGCCGCCCTCACGCAATGGATTGTTCTATTACTGGAACGATGAGATGAAGATCGATTCACACAATCTGAATGACCTGATGTACTTTTCGCAGGTCGTCGAACATGGCGGTTTTTCCGCCGCCGAGCGCGTGCTGGGTATTTCCAAGTCGCGCCTGTCGCGCCGGCTGACCGAGCTGGAGGCGTCGCTGGGCGTGCGCCTGCTGCAACGCTCCACTCGCAAGTTGGCGCTCACTGAAGCCGGTCAATTGTTCTACCAGCACTGTCAGGCGATGCTGAGCGAGGCGCAGGCGGCCGTCAACGTGGTGCAGCAGTTGCGTTCGTCGCCGCGCGGCACGGTGCGCGTGAGCGTGCCGGTGACGGTTTCGCAAACCATCCTGTCGCAGATTCTGCCGGAGTTCATGCATCGCTACCCGGAAGTGCGGGTCGTGATGCGCGTGACGAACCGCGTGGTCGATCTGTTCGACGATTCGATCGATATCGCGTTGCGCGTGCGTTCCGATCCGCCGGAGAACGCCAACATCGTGGTGCGCCCGCTGTGGCGCACGCAGCAGCTGCTGGTCGGCGCACCGAGCCTGTTGCAGCAGAATGCGCCGCCGCTGTTGCCCGCCGATCTTAGCCGTTTTGAAACGCTCGACGTGCCGACCGGCGACGGGCGCCACGTCTTCGATCTGATTGCTCCGGACGGCACGCGCCACGCGCACGAGCACGAGCCGCGCCTCGTCACCGCCGATCTCATGACGATTCGTGAAGCGGTGCTGTCCGGCGTGGGTATCGCCGCGTTGCCGGAAATGATGTATGGCAGCGCGTTGCGCGCGGGGCAGTTGTCGCCTGTGATGCCGGGCTGGACGTTTCCGACGCCGCAGTTGTATGCGGTATTCGTGTCGCGGCAGGGAATGGTGCCGGCCGTGCGGGCGTTCGTCGATTATCTGGTTGAAATGCTCGATCCGGACGAAGGCAAGCACATCATGGGCGAGTGTCCGACGCGAAACACACAAGACGCCGCGCGGCCGGCTCTCGCGCTCGCGTCATAGCACTTATTCCGGGCGGCAACATCGCTTTTAGCATTTAAGCGCCGCCTGTCATGAGTACTTTCAATGGCAGTTTGCTTGAATGCGCGCGTTTGCGGGCCTATAGTGAAATCCCTTCGCTAAGGAGTCTCTTATGCGAAAACTCATGGCCTCTATGATAGTGGGCCTGATAGGGCTGACCGCGCTGTCCGTGTCGACCACGGCTGTCGCATGCGGTGATTCGAGCTATCAGTCATCTTCTGACGGTAAGTGATCCCGCCGCCCGAAGGCGCCGAGTGCGCACAAAAAAGGCCTTCATCTGACGATGAAGGCCTTTTACTTTTAGCACCTGTTTCAAGGGCTATTCTGCTTTTTCGGCAGGCGTTGCTTAACAGGGGCGCGACGCCACGCGTGGAGCGCTTGCCCTTATTTCGTTTTAGGCTGCGTGACGAAGCCGATCTTGGTGAGGCCGCCGGCCTGCGCCGCCGACATCACTTGCGCCACTTTCTCATACGCGACCTTGCGGTCCGCGTCCAGATGCAGCTCCGGCTGCGGATTCACTTGCGCGGCCTCTGCAATCTTCGCGCTCAGCGCCGCGTCGTCGACCTTCTTGTCGTCCCACAACACGTTGCCGTCCGCATCGATCGCGATTGTCACTTGCGCGGGCTTGGTATCTTCCTTCTGACTGCTTGCATGCGGCAGATCGATTTTGACCGCGTGACGAATCACCGGAATCGTCACCATGAAGACGATCAGGAGAACCAACATCACGTCGACGAGCGGCGTCATGTTGATTTCGTTCATCAGGCCGTCGTCATCGTCGCTGGCGAAGGGGCTCATTGCCATCGGAATACCTCGTCGATCAGTGAGCGCGCGTGGCGAGACGCAAACCGTCGCCGCGCTTGGACGACGACAGACGGGCGCCCGTCACGAAGAACGCATGCAGGCCGTGCGCAAAACGGCTCAGCTTGGCGACGATCGCCTTGTTGGCACGCGTCAGCGCGTTGTAGCCGAGCACGGCCGGAATCGCGACGAACAGCCCGAACGCGGTCATGATCAGCGCTTCGCCGACCGGGCCCGCGACCTGATCGATCGACGACTGACCGCTTGCGCCGATTGCCAGCAGGGCGTGATAGATGCCCCACACCGTGCCGAACAGACCGACGAACGGCGCCGTGCTGCCGATCGAGGCGAGAATCGCCAGACCGCTTTGCATGCGCGCGACGCTGTCATCCATCGTGTCTTTCAGGCAGCGTGTCACCCAGTCCGACACGTCCATACGATCATGCAGATGCGGCTGGGTTTGGTGATGGTGATCGGCGGCTTCCTGGCCCGACAGCGCGAGCGCGAGGAAAGGATTGTCCTGCGGCGTCGACGAACCGCCGCCGAGTTTCTTCACGCCGTCGGCGAGATCGTCCGAATGCCAGAACTGCTGCTCGGCGTTCTTCGTGAGACGGTTCAGGCGCATCACATTCCAGCCCTTGATGGCGATCACGCTCCACGACATCACCGACATGATCAACAGCGCGAGCGCGATACCACGCGTCACGAAATCCCCTTGCGCCCACACGTGCGCCAGTCCGTAGTTTTGCATTGCTATTCCTTCTTTTTTGAAATCCGCCTCAATCGTTCAGATTGAAGTTGTAAGGCTGGGTGTACGCGGCCCGCACCGGCTGGCCGTTCTCGAGATAGGGTTTGCAGGCACTCGCGTGCGCCGCGGCAAGCGCGGCATCGTCCAGACGGTTGAAGCCGCTGCTCTTTTTCAGTTCGATGTTCTCGAGCTTGCCCGTCAGTCCGACCACGAACTTCACATAGGCCGTGCCGGTTTCACCACGCCGTTTGGACAGCGATGGGTATTCTGGCGTGACCATGTTGCAGTCGATGTGCGAAACGTTTTTCGGCGCGGTGATTTCCATCGTCGGCCGGCCGACCGCCGGCGCCGCCTGAACGGGCGGTGCGGCCGGCGCGGGCGGCGTCGGATCAGGCGCCGCGACAGGCGTGGGCGACGGCGCGGCAGCCTCGGGTAGCGGCGTAGGCGCTGGTTTGGGCGTCGGTGTCGGCTTTGGCTGGACTTTGGCTTTGGTATGGACCGGCGGCGTCGGCTTGGGCGGTGGCGGCGCGATCGATTGCAACGCGACGGGCGCGGCCACCGGCGCCGGCGGCAGCAACTGGGCGGTCATGACGCGCGATTCGATTGCCGGTGGCGTGGGGTCATGACGCAGCGTCAGGATTACGGCGAGCAAAGCGACATGAATCGCCGCGACCGCGGCAGTCGCGCCCAAGGCACGGGAGTTCATTCTGAGGGACGAAGCCGGCGTGGTGCGGGCTGAAACGGTATGCGAGGCCTGCATGTTAGCGTGGAGGCGTGCAGTCGATGCGGCACGTCAGACAAGACATCGTCATTTTCGGAAGATCAGCAGCGAAATGAACAAAGTGGTCACGAAACCTATCAGCAATTCCATCTCGAACTCCTTTTAACGGATGAGCGGGGTAGCTGGCTGGTACGGATACTGGCTTGCTGACGGCAGTGGGATAACGCGTGAAGCAGTGGGGCGGCAAGCCCCGGGGCGCGGCATGGGCCACGCCCTGAAAATGGACTCAGGCGGCCTTGCGTTCGTAAAACGTCAGCGGCACGGGCTGCGAGTGATGGTCGAAGCCGCAACGGCTCGCGCATACGCCGCTTTCCATCATGACGTCGCGCACGGAATCCGCGCACTTGCCACAGCAGCTAGCGACGCCGAGTTCGAACTGGAGTTCGTCGAACGAATCGACGCCTTCCGCGATCGAGGCACGGATCTTTCGGTCAGAAACAGACTTGCAGACACAGACAATCATGGCAGGGCGTCATAGCTAACGTTAATGCGAACTATTATCATTTTGATTGGCCGGTTTGGCAAGCGTCCTGCATCATTTTTTGTAACAAAACCAGACTCTTAGAAGGGTTTCGTCTAACGGGGCGGCTGGGGCGCGAGCGGCGGGAAGAGGGCAAAAACGTCTGAAAACCATGCGAAAAGGCCGTCTGGCGGCCTGAAGCACGGCGGGCGAGGGGCTTATGCGGCTTGGGAATCCGGCGCGGCCGTGCGGCGCGAAGGGATCACGACCTGGTCGACCGTTGCGTCGATATGTAGCAGGGTCGCAGCAAGTTGCTGCTGATGCGCGCCGTCGTCGGTCGAATAAAAGCGGGCCGGAACAGAGCCGGGGCTTGCCGCCATGGCGCGCAGCCCATGCTGATCGAGTACCCGTTCCAGCTGACGCGCGATGGCCACGCTCGTATCGACCAGCATCAACCGGTCGCCCACGATATCGCGGATCGCCGCGTCGAGAAACGGATAGTGGGTGCAACCGAGCACCAGAGTGTCGGCGCCGGCCTCGAGCATGGGCTCCAGGTAGCTGCGCAGCAGGGCGCGCAGTTCAGCGGACCCGACGTCGCAGCGTTCCACCGCCTGCACGAGCCCGTGGCCCGGTTGGCAAAGAAAACGGCAGTCACTGGCGTAGCGCTCGAGCAAGGCCTGGAAGCGCGCGCTGCGCAACGTCACCTGAGTGGCGAGTACGCCGGCAACACGTGTTTTCGACTGCAGCGCGGCGGGTTTGATGCCCGGTTCGACGCCTACCAGCGGGATCGCCAGCTTTTCGCGGACCAGCGCGATCGACTGTGCGGTCGCCGTATTGCACGCGACCACCAGCGCTTTCGCGCCTTGTTTGGCGAGCCATTCTCCGATTGCGAGGGTGCGATCGGCGATGAAGTCGTCGTCGCGTTCGCCGTAGGGGGCGTAGAGCGAGTCGGCAACGTAGATGAGCGCCTCGTTGGGCAGTTGCGCCCGAACCGCCCGCAACACCGACAAACCGCCCAGACCCGAATCGAAAATGCCGACCGGCGCTCGTGAATTGTCACCGGAGTTGGCAATTCCGACACTCGAAGACGGCGATTCTGTGGACATAGGCGATAAGGAGACGCGCGGCGCACCGGTCACGGGAAACTCACGAAAACGGGGAAGTGCGCAAGTATATCGCCCGCACGGCGCCTGCTTTGGCAAACGGGCCCGCTCGCTTGCCGGCTGATCACCAGCCAGGCGGGATCGCGTATGAGCAGACCCATGAACCGGCGCGCGGATTCTACGTGCCTCGGTTCGATCAGGACTCGATCGAGCCCATTGCGGTTTGCTGGTAGTTCTGGATGCCGACCTTGTCGATCAGGTCGAGTTGCGTTTCGAGCCAGTCGATGTGCTCTTCCGTATCGTCGAGAATCTTCACGAAGATTTCGCGCGAGATGAAATCACGAACCGATTCGCAATACACGATCGCTTCTTTACAGGTGCTCTGTGAAATCTGTTCGAGCTTCAGATCGCAAGCGAGGATTTCTTTGGTTTCCTCGCCGATCAGCAGCTTGTGCAGGTCTTGCAGGTTCGGCAGGCCGTCGAGCATGAAAATGCGTTCGATCAGCCAGTCGGCGTGCTTCATCTCGCCGATCGATTCGTCGTATTCATGTTTGCCGAGTTTCTCGAGACCCCAGTGCTTGTACATCCGCGCGTGCAGGAAGTACTGGTTGATCGCGGTCAGTTCGTTTTTCAACTGTGAGTTGAGATATTCGATGACCTTCTTGTCGCCTTGCATGATGTGTCCTTATAGGGATTTGATTTTCCCAGAACAATAAACGCCGAAACGCGAAAAGCCAAGGCAAAAAATCAGATTCTGGCCTGATTTCAGAGGGTTTTTCGCGTGATGCGTACCGTTCTCATTTCATCATAAAAAAGCCGGGGTTTCGGGCCCCGGCTTTAAATTATTCAGAGGATGTCAATAGCGATCAAACCGTCGCGACCGGAATTTTGCCGATCTTTGCTTGCCATTCCTTCGGGCCGGTCTGGTGCACCGAGGTACCGTTCGAATCGACGGCAACCGTCACCGGCATGTCCTGCACGTCGAATTCGTAGATCGCTTCCATGCCGAGGTCTTCGAACGCGAGAACCTTCGCGCTGCGAATCGCTTTCGACACGAGGTAAGCCGCACCGCCTACGGCCATCAGGTACGCGGCCTTGTGCTTCTTGATTGCCTCGATTGCAACCGGGCCGCGCTCGGCCTTGCCGATCATCGAAATGAGGCCGGTTTGCGACAACATGGTCTCGGTGAATTTGTCCATGCGCGTGGCGGTGGTCGGTCCTGCCGGGCCGACTGCCTCGTCGCGCACCGGATCGACCGGCCCGACGTAATAGATCACGCGGTTCGTGAAATCGACCGGCAGTTTTTCGCCCTTGGCGAGCATGTCGGCGATGCGCTTGTGCGCGGCGTCGCGGCCCGTCAACATCTTGCCCGACAGCAGCAGAGTCTGGCCCGGCTTCCACGAGGCGACTTGTTCCGGCGTCAGCGTGTTCAGATCGACGCGCTGGCTCTTTTCCGTGTCCGGTTCCCACTGCACCTTCGGCCATGCGTCGAGCGACGGCGCTTCGAGCTTCGCGACGCCCGAGCCATCGAGCGTGAAATGCGCGTGACGGGTCGCCGCGCAGTTCGGGATGATCGCGATCGGCTTGCTCGCCGCATGCGTCGGTGCGGCCATGATCTTCACGTCGAGTACGGTGGCAAGACCGCCGAGACCCTGTGCGCCGATCCCGAGCGCGTTGACCTTCTCGTGCAGTTCGACCCGCAGTTCTTCGATCCAGTCTTTCGGGCCGCGGGCGATCACGTCCTGAATGTCGATCGGATCCATCAGCGATTCCTTCGCCATCACCATCGCTTTCTCAGCGGTCCCGCCAATGCCGATGCCGAGCATACCCGGCGGGCACCAGCCCGCGCCCATGGTCGGCACGGTCTTCAGAATCCAGTCGACGATCGAGTCCGACGGGTTCAGCATCGCGAACTTCGACTTGTTCTCCGAGCCACCGCCCTTGGCCGCGACCTGCACGTCGACCTTGTCGCCCGGCACGATCTCGTAGTGGATCACGGCCGGCGTGTTGTCTTTCGTATTCTTGCGTGCGCCTTCCGGCGGGCTCACGATCGATGCGCGCAGCACGTTGTCCGGGTTCAGATAACCGCGGCGCACGCCTTCGTTGATCATCTCGGTGACGCCCATCGTCGCACCGTCCCAACGCACGTCCATGCCGACCTTCACGAACACCGTGACGATGCCGGTGTCCTGGCAGATCGGGCGCTTGCCTTCGGCGCACATGCGGCTGTTGGTGAGAATCTGCGCGATCGCATCCTTCGCGGCCGGGCTCTCTTCGAGCTCGTACGCGCGGCCCAAGGCCTGGATGTAGTCGAGCGGGTGGTAATAGCTGATGTACTGAAGCGAATCAGCGATGCTCTGAATCAGATCTTCCTGTTTGATGACGGTCATGGCTAGCTCAGTGGGGACAATGGCGCTTGTTATTCCGACGCGCGGGGCAGTGCGTCAGTCGTGCGCCTTCAGGGGAGTGGAATCGTGCGAGCTCACGACATGCAGCGTCGTGGGCTCCTGAAAATGTTTCGGATGCGTATGCGTGGTGAGGCGGTCGACGAGTGCCATTACCAGCGCCGAGACGAGGAACGCGACGTGAATGATCACCTGCCACATGATGGTGTGCGTCGAATTCTGGTCGGGGCTGATAAAGGTCTTCAATAGATGGATCGACGAGATGCTGATCAGCGCCATCGACAGTTTGACCTTCAGCACGCCGGCGTTCACGTGGTCGAGCCATTCCGGTTCGTCCGGATGACCTTCCACACCGAGGCGTGACACAAAGGTTTCATAGCCGCCGATGATCACCATGATCAGCAGGTTCGAGATCATCACCACGTCGATCAGACCAAGGACCACCAGCATGATGTTGGTTTCGTCGAGCGTCATGGACGCGCTGACCAGATGCCAGACTTCTTTCAGGAACAGGACGACGTAGACCGCCTGGGCGACGATCAGCCCCAGGTACAGCGGCACCTGCAGCCAGCGGCTCATGAAGATGATGACGGGCAGCGGGCGCATCGGGCGGCGCTGACGGGCGGAGTCGGGTCGCGAAGCGGACATAGATAAGAGTCAGATGAAACGCAGGTGACGGAACACGGACCAAATGCGCTGTCCGACGCGCAAATCAAACGCGCGATCGAGCACGCAAACCAGGGCGCAGACGGCGCAGTACGCGGCCAGGGAGGCCGGAGAAGCTCGCGTCAGGCGCGCTATTGTACAGCGTCGGATGAAATTGCTGCGGCGCGGCGCACCTTCGCGAGGCGCAGCACGGGCCACGCCGCGATGGCGATTGCGAAGCGCGGTAGCGTGAACAGCGGGGCGGGAGCGAATTCGACAATGGACTTGCCGACTCCAGCATTGCTGCCGCCCCGCAACATCAAGGTAATGAGAAACCGGACGTAGTGGTTCAAGCGGAGGTCCGGTCAGAGCGGCGCAGCCGACTGGTTTATTGGATGACCCGGCGACCCGTGCGGCGGCCGGCTGCGTTCAGCGCGAGTCAAGCTCGCGTTGAGCGTCCCGCTCAGGCGCCGCCGCCGCCGGCGCCACCGGCCTTGCCCATCATGGACGTGATCATGCCGAGGATCGGCGAGATCAGTTGCGTCGCGGCGGAGAGCGCTTGCTTAATGATGTCCATGATCTGGCCGATTCCCTGGGCCATGTCCGCTCCGCCGCCGCTCTTGCCGCCCGCGCCTTGGGCCGCGCCATTGTCCTCGGCGACGCCGGCCTGTTGCGCAGGCGCGTGCCGGGCGACCTGGCCGACTGCGCCCATATCACCAACGCCGCCGTCGTCGGGAGGAGCGAACATTTGCGTGGCGCCGACATTCGCGTCGGCCTGCATACCGCCTTGCAGCGCGCCCGGACCGCCGCCCAAATCGAAAGGCATGCTGGCGCCCATATCGAAAGCCATACCGTTGCCACCGTCACCAATTGCATTCGTCATACTCATATCCTCGTGTTGGCCCATTGTCGAGCCAGAAAAAGCCGTGCGGCGATTTCGTGAAGCGCAAATAGCGCGTCAGCCGCCGGATAAAGACTTTATAAAGCTAACGGATCAGTCTGTTTCAATTTTTCGATAAATCTCCTTCTTGATTATTGAGGCGGATTCCCCATGGCATCGGGATCGATTGCTTCCAGATTGATTGGATGTTTTTTGTCAAGTAATTGAGTGACGCAAATAATGCGTATCAGGCCGGTGAAGTTGCAGACCGTCTCCTGCGTCAAATCAATTTCGCGTGCCCATTGAGAAATCAGTTTCCCCACCGACATGGATTTCTGGCGGGCAATTTCTTCAATGATTCGCCAATAGACTTCTTCCAGCCGCAGACAGGTTGCGAGTCCGTTGATACGAACGGAGCGCAGCCGTGGCCGTGCCAGCGCGGGAGTGAAGTTGCAATACTCTGTCATCCGCATAGGCGTTCGCGTGTAGGAATGCATGAACACGCGACGACAGGTAATGCGATGAAGCCAACTCCTGCCGCAAGGCTTTTATTGGTGTCGCTAAATTGACGAGATAAATAGAACCGGATGTTTCGCATGTCTGGATGAAGTGAGTGGCAGTTCGCCAATCTTCATCTTATGGAGCGCCTAATGGGTCATACAGGGATACGACGTTAATAAATCGATGAATGTCTTATTTTCTGGATATGCGAAATGAATTTAAAGGCCTTTCAAGAGGCTTTTTTGTTTTCGATCAATGAAAATTTAATCGGCCGGAATTTCGCTGTGTTGCCGCTCTTTGTCGTACATGTATATGACCGCGATTTTGTCGGGGCTATTAAATTCATGGCTGACGTAGTCAATAAACGTGGCCAGGAATTTTCAAATGCATATGATGTTGCGCAATGATTCGACCAGAAGGAAAGGCGGTGGCCGACCTGCCTGCTCGCCGCTGCCCGCAGCGCGAGCCGTGCGTCATCTCGCCGGCCAGCTTGCGGGAGCGGCGGTTCTGGCGGCGTTGCTGGTGTCGGCAGCCCCTGCCGCCACGCCCGTATGGCGAGGCGCCACCATGCACTACGCGGTGAACGGCGCGCCGTTGCCCGACGTGCTGCGCGACGTACTCGCCGTGGAAGGGCTGACCGCGGACATTGGCCGCGACGTCAAGGGCGTCGTCAACGGCCGTTTCGACGACACGCCGGGCAATGTGTTCGCGCAACTGGTCGAGGCCTACGGTCTGGTCTGGTATTTCGACGGCAGGGCGATGCACGTCACAAGCGCGGCCGGCGTGCGCAGTCGTGTCATCCCGTTCGCGCCGTTGACCCGCGACGCGGTCGCTTCGTTGCTGCGCAACCTCGATCTCGACGATGCCCGTCTGCCGGTCCGCTACTCGCCGACCACCGCGCGCGTGGCCGGTCCTGCGATTTTCGTCGACGCGGTGGCTGAGGCCATCGACAAGGCGCAACGCCAGGCGACGGTCGAGCCTTCGTTCGATCAGACCGTGATCCGGATTTTTCCGCTGCGTTACGCGCAGGCGGAAGACATTCACTACACGGTGCGCTCGCAGGATCAGGTGGTGCCGGGCGTGGCCTCGCTGCTGCGCCGTCTGATGAACGACACGTGGCAGGCAAGCGTGCCCGCCGTGACTCGCTCGCGCGCCGAGGTGCGCAACGCGCGCGGCGCGCCGCCGCCGCTGCCGAGCTTGCGCGGCCTGGGTCTCGCCGGCACGCCGTCCAGTTCCGACAGCAATGACGACAGTGATACCCACAGCGCGCCGCCACTGCCCGGCGCGCAGAATGCCCAGACTGCGCCGCCGGCGGCGACGCCCGCGCGGCGCAACATCCTTGCCGATCCGCGCACCAATTCGGTGGTCGTCAACGACCTTGCTTCGATGATGCCGAATTACGAGCGCGCGATCGCGATGCTGGATCAGCCGCAGGAGCTGGTCGAGATCGATGCGGTGGTGATCGACGTGTCGTCCAGCGCGGCGCGTTCGCTCGGAGTGCAGTGGGGCGGCGCGAGCGGGCGCGTCAATGGTGCCTCCGGGACCATGAACGCGCCGGTGAGCTTCGGCAATCCGGGGTTGCTGACTCCCGCCAGCGCCGCCAGCGGGTTGAATCTCGCGACGCTCGTCGGCAATTCGGCGCAGTACCTGTTCGCCCAACTCCACGCCCTCGAGGACGCCGGCAAGGCGCGCGTGCTCTCACGTCCGCAGGTGCTGACGCTGAACAACACCGAGGCGGTGTTGACCTCGCGCAGTTCGGTGTACGTGCGGGTCGCGGGCAATCAGGACGTCGATCTGTTCAATATCGACGTGGGGCTCACGCTGAAAGTGACGCCGAGTGTCGAAGCGACCGGCGACGCGCGCAGCAGCATCCGCCTGAATATCCAGATCGAGGACGGCGGCTTCAACTCGACGATGTCGGTGGATGGGATTCCAAAGGTCGACAACCATTCGATCGTGACACAGGCCGTGGTGCGCGACGGCGAAAGTTTGCTGATCGGCGGCTACCAATACGAACGCAGCGAGAGCAGCACCTCGAAGGTGCCTTGGCTAGGCGATGTGCCGTATGTCGGTGCGCTGTTCCGTTCCACCGGGACCACTCACGAGCGGCTCGTGCGGCTGATTCTCATCACGCCGCGCATGAAGCGCGCGTCGGGCGGCGACGTAGCGCCGGATTTGACGAGCCAGCTCGCGCGCGCGTCGACGGTGGCGCCTGCTGCGGCCATGGCCGTGCCGTCGCAGATCGGCGCGGCGTTGCTGCCTGCTGGCCAGGCGACGCAAGCGAAACCGTCAGGCCAATCGATGCAACCGGCTCCGTCAGCGCTCGAGCCGGTGAACCGGATGCCGTGGGAGAACCGCCGTGACCGCTGATGCGCAAATCCAGGTGACGGACGGCGTGCACACCGGCGCGAGCGTGGTGCTGCAGCCGGGTCGGCTACTGCAGATCGGCAGCAGCAGCGAGGCCGATCTGATGGTGATCGACGAAGGGGTCCACGCGCGCCATCTGAGTGTCCAGTTGCAGGACGCGCGCCTCGCGTTGACCGCGCATCGGGCTGGTGTCGCGGTGTTCGGGCGAAGCCTGGCGCCAGGGCGTCGCGTGCTGTTGCGGCGTGGTGCGTGGTTCTCGGCGGGACCGGTCAAGTTCCGTTTCAGCGGACGCGACGCGCCCACCACGACGATGGCGCGCGACGCCGAGCGGGCCTATCTGCTGCGCCATGCGCCGCTCGCTTACGTGGCGAGACGCTGGTCGGACGCTGCGCCGATCCTGAGGGCCTGCGTGGTCGCCACGCCGTGCGCGCTGGCGCTTCTTCCGTGGTTCGCGTCGAACCATCTGGTGGACCCGCCGCGTTCATCTCGAACCAGCGAGACCTTTCGGCTCGTCAAGACCCATGTCGATCCGAAGTCCGGCGCGCTCGTCTACGAGGGCTACGTACGTACGCAAACCGATCTCGCCGCGCTGAGCGCGAGCGCGTGGTCGCGGCAACGCGCGCCGGTCATGCGGGTGATCGTGCTCGACCAGTTGCAGGACGCGGTCCGGGAGTTCCTCACCCGCTATTACCGCGGCGCCGAGGTGCGTGCCGCCGAACCCGGTGCGTTCAGCGTGACGCTGCCCGATGGACGTGGCTTCGTGTCGCCCGAATCGTGGGACTACGGCCGCGTCGAGCGGCTGGCGCGCGGCGAAATCAACGGCTTGCGCGGCCTTGCCTTCCCAGGCCATGCGCCGGGCGCGGGCCGCGTGCGGGTGCCCCTCGATGCGCTCGGCATGAATCTGCTGGTTGGAAAACATGCGCTCTGGCTCACGGACGCGCAGGGCACGCGTTATTTCGTCGGGGCGCGGCTGCCGGTGGGCCGGATTACAGGCATCTCGGCGTGCGCCGCGGAAGTGACGCGCGACGACGATGGTTCGGTATACGAATTTTTCATGGAGGCGAGCCATGCCCCCAGAAACTGCCGTTAAAAGCACCCTTGGCGCCTGCGCCGATCTGCTGCTGGAACAGCGACTCGCCGAAGGCGGCGGCGCGGGACGTGCGGCCATCGTTGCGCAACTGACGGACGAAATCGCCGCCCTGAGCCAGGTGCTGCAAAGCGCGGCGCCGGCCCTGCAAAGAGAACTGATTCTGCTTGTCGAGTGTTTGCGCGCGGCTCGGCAAGTGGTGGAACGAAGTGCCAACTTCACAAACGCGCGTGACAACAGAAAGGAATCCAGATCATGAATCAGGTCAACACAGTAGCTCCGAACACCGGGGCCAACGGCTTCGGCGGCTTTGGCGGCGGCGATGGCGGTTCCACGGTCGGCGCGACCGGCGGCATCTCCGCGCAGAAAGTGTCGGAAGTGCTGGCGAAGATCCTCGAGAAGCAGAACAAGGACTTCGACAACAAGCTGCAACAGGCCGAAGGCGCGGACGACAAACAGCAGAACGTCGCGATGATGAAAGTGCAGCAGGCCATGGGCGCGGTCAACACGACCCAGAGCGTCGCGACGTCCTGTATCCAGGGCCTGACTGACGCGCAGAAGGAAACCGCTCGCGCTTCCCACTAACGTTTTTTTCTTAACCGGACGGAGACACCTTCGGGTGTCTTCGGGAGCTTCATCGATGCAGGACGATACCCTGGAACTGCTGATTTCGATCGGCCATTACGCCCGCGTCTACCGACGCTTCGACGAGGCGCGCTATCTGTTCGAGCGACTGGCGTTGCTGTATCCGCAACGCGCTTTTCCGTATCTCGGCCTTGGTCTTGTCGAACTGGACCGCGCCAACTATCGCGGCGCCTCGCTGTTGTTTGGCCGGGCGATGGACGTCGCGCCCGCCAGCATGCTCGCGCGCGCCTGGCTCGGCGTGTGTCTGGTGCTCGAGCAGCGCTACGCGGCCGGCGTGCGGATGTTGATGAGCGTCACAGCCGACGAGCCCAGCGCCAGTTCCATGGCGGCGGCCTTTCTCGGTCTGCCCGAGTGCGTGCCCTACGCGCGAGCCGCCAGCGCGACCCAGACCGCGAGCCCTGCGGTTTTTCTATCCACCAATGAACGACTGACTATCCGAAGCGGACATTGATATGTTGCAACCCCCTGTTATTACCGCACCGCCGCCGGCCGATCCTTGGTCCACCGTCGGCGCCCAGACCATCGGTCAGCCAGCTGACGCGGCCGCCGACGGCTCCCTGATCGAACGTCTGCTGGCGCGCGCCCAGGACGCCCAGGACGCGTCGGCACAGCAACTGAACGCGTACATGGAGCAGCTCGACTCCGGCCGCATTTCGACCTCGGACATGTTGCGTCTCCAGGCGGACATGGGCGCGTTCGCGGTGCGGGTGCAGATGACGGTGCGCGTCGCCGACGAAGCCGGTCGCGCGATCCAGACGCTGTCGCAGCGAAGCTGATGCGCCGCGTTCTGATCCTGCTGCCGATGCTGCTCCTCCTTGCCGGCTGCAGAACCTCGCTATTCGAAGGCCTGGACGAGGACCAGGCGAACCGGATCGTCGCCGCGTTGAGCCATCACGGCATCAATGGCTACAAGGAACGCAACGCCGACCGGAGCTGGAACATTTCCGTCGACGACGCCGACGCGGTGGTCGCCACCGAACTCGCGAGCGCTTATGCGCTGCCGCGCGGCGGCCACGCCAACCTCGGCGACCTGTTCAGCCGCCAGGGTTTGATCTCAAGTCCGGAGGAGGACCGGATTCGCTACGTGTTCGGCCTGTCGCAGGAACTCTCCGAAACGCTCGAAAAGATGGACGGCGTGTTGCTGGCGCGCGTGCATATCGTGCTGCCGGAGAAGGATCCGATGGACCCGACGCACGACACGCTGCCGTCGGCCTCCGTGATGATGCGCTACCGGGGCGACACCAATCTTGAACCGATGCGTGACCGGATTCGCGCGCTGGTGGCGGGTGGGGTCGAGGGACTGATGCCCGAGCGCGTGGCCTTGACGCTCGTGCCGGTCACGCCGGTGCTGAGTTTTCCTGGTGGTTGCGACAACGATCACGACATCGCCGGCGGAAACGATGTGGCCAGCGCCGCAGGCGCGGTCAGCGTGACGACCTGTAGCGAAGCCAGGGCGCGCATGCCGTCGCGTGCCACCACCGTGCTCGGTGCGCTGGCTGCGCTGGTGTTGCTGGTGTCGGGATCGGTCTGGCTATGGCGCTCGGGTCTGCGCACGCGGTTCGAACGCGAGCCGCGCGACGGCCGCAAGCCGGCAGGCGCGTCAGACGGGCGCCGCGAGCCGATGGCGGGCGACAAGCCACGCGCAGCCGGCGAAGCGAAAGAAGCAGGAGAAACAGGAGAAGCGGCCGGCCCGACGGAGCATCCCGGAGAAGACGCATGAAGCACGCCTATACCTGCGCGCCGGCGGACTGGGCGCATCACAGCTGGCTCGAGGACGGCCGTCCGATCCGCAACGAACGCGCCGCGCGCAATGCACATGCGGCGCTGTTTGGCCGCTACCCGCAATTGGTTCAGGTGGCGCTTTCCGACGTGCCGCCCGCGCTGCCGATCTGGCCGCGTCCCGCGTGCGCGCGCCTGTGCCGCATCGTTGCCGCGCTCGCGTTCGCCCGTTCGCTGCGCCGCGTGGTCGCCGCGCAGGCGCGCACCGCCTTCGCGATGGGCGTCGCGCCGCGCATGCTCGGCGCGATCCAGCGTCACCCACGCGCGGCCGTTGCCGATCTGCGGATCGAACCCATGCCGCCGCTGTTCAGCCGCCGCGAGATGACGGCGGTCGGCCTCGCATTGGCGCTCGAAGCTGCCGCAGATTCGCGCTACGCGTTCTGGTGGAGCCTGAGGTTGCCGCGCGGGATTTCAGAAGCCGCGTCGCATTACCAGGTGCACGAATTCACCGCCGCCGACGCGCGCGAGCTGGTCGCCACCGCGCGACGTCTGTTGGAGGGCAAGCCATGCTGATCTGCCGAATTGGCCCGTGGCGAATTGAATGCGACGGGCATCTGAGCATACGTGAGCAGCTGTCGCTCGATGGCTTGCGCGCCGTCGAGGCGGAGCGCGCTGCCGAAACCGCCCGCGAGCGCAGTCGGCTCGTGACGCTCGCCCGTGAGCTCAAGCGGCGGGCGTGGCGGCGCGGGCACGCGTCCGGCGTCGCCGCCGCGTTGCGCGAGCAGGTCGCGCGCACGGCTGCGGCGGCGTACGCGGCGCATCGTCTCGAGGAGCAGCTCATGCGCATGGTGCTCGAGGCCGTGACGGACATCGTGGGCGAATTGCCGCCCTCGGCGGCGCTCGCGAATCAGTTGCGCCGCTCGGTCATCGTCGCGCAATCACAGCGGCTGGTCTCAGTGCGCGTCGCCCCTGAGGTGTTCGACGAGGCGAAGCAACTGATCGGCACGGTTGAACGCGAACTGGGCGCGCCGCTATGCACGGTGCTTGCCGATGCGGGTCTGCCGGCGCACTCATGCGTGATCGAAACAGAGGCGGGCGTGATCGACGGCGGCCTCAAGTTGCAGTTGCGCGCGCTGGAGCAGGGCATGCGCGACGGCGTGGCTGCGATGCTGCACCAATACGACTTCCCGGATCGGGCCGGCCGCACGACGCTGGCGGCGATCGAGCACGGCGTGCGCGATGCGTTGACCGCCTTGTCGGCGCCCGTGACGATCGCGCCGCCGCCGCCGCCGCCGCCGCCTTCGCCACCGCCACCGTTGCCACCGCCACCGCCACCGCCACCGTTGCCGCCGGCCCTGTCGCCGAACGTCGTGCGTATCGTGCGTCGCCCGTATATTCGGGAGGCGGCATGACGCTCTGGCCCGACATGGAGACGCTCGCGCTGGAGGACGTGGAGCGCCACAACCTGGCGATCCGGCATTTTGGCTTCCCGCTCGCGGTGCAGGTCGGCGCGCGGCGCTTCACGCTGCAATTCGAAGCGTGCCGCGAGCGCTATCCGCTGTTGCTCTCGGGCGTTGCCGCGCAATCGCCGTTCAGCGTGGCGTGCGACGCCGGCGCGCTGCTGCCCGAACTCGCCACGCCGGTGCTCGGCGCGCGCGGCGACGCGGCCCTCACGCATATCACCGACGCCCTGAGCGACTGGCTGTGCGCGCTCGAAGGTCTGTTTGGTTTCACCTTCGACGTGAACGGTGTTGCCTTCGATGCGCTCGCGCCGACCGGCGCCCACGGCGTCGCCGTGACGCACACCGCGAGCGGTCGCACAGCACATTTTTCGTTTCGCAGTCCGGCCGTCGACGCCTGGCTGCGCCAGCGGCCGCCGCCCCCGGTCGGCCGCGAGGCGCTGCTCGCACGTCTTCACGTGCGCCTGCCTGTTTGCGTGAGCGGTCCGTCTTTAACGCTGCCGCGCCTGCGCAAGATCGCAGTGGGCGACGCACTGCTATTCGACCGTCATTCCTGTTGCCTGCGTGTGCCTATGCGAATGGGCACGGGCAGGGTTTTGTTGAAGTTTACTGAGGAGCACACCATGATTGACCAAGTCCTGACCGAAGCCGCCACACCCCTCGAAGTGAGCAGCGAACTGCTGCCCATCGACGCCCTGACTTTTCCGTTCGACGCCGTGCTCGGCACGCTGTCGTTGTCGGTTGCCGAACTGGCGCATTTGCGCGAGGGATCGATCGTCGCGTTTCGCTTGCCGACGCGCGAACGGAAGGTAACGTTGCTATGTCAAGGGATTCCGTTCGCGCGTGGCGAACTGATCGATATCGAGGGATCGCTCGGCGTGCGCGTCACGCGATTGACGCAGGGAGATCTGCCGGCATGATCGCCCAACTCGACCAGTTGCAGGTCGTCAGTCTGTTTTTCATGATGGGCCTGCTACCGCTCGCGGTCGTGATGACCACCTCGTTCACGAAGTTCAGCATCGTTCTGACCTTGCTGCGTTCCGCGCTCGGTGTGCAGCAGGCGCCGAGCAATCTCGTGATCTCGGGCCTCGCGCTCGCGGCGACGCTGGTCGTGATGGCGCCGACGATTGCCGCCATCCAGTCGGCTCTCGACGACGGGCAGGGCGCTGAAAGCACCGGCGCCCTGCCGCGCCCCGCCGAGTTGCTGCAGGCGGTGCGCGGCCCGCTTGGCGATTTCATGATGAAGCATTCGCGCCCCGCCGAGCGGCAGTTTCTCGTCACGGCCGCGAAGCGGATCGACCCCGCCCGCGACGCGCGCGAAACCGATATGCCGCTTCTGATTCCCGCGTTTCTGATCAGCGAGATTTCAAGCGGCTTCGAAGCGGGTTTCCTGCTGTATATCGCGTTCCTGGTAGTGGATCTCGTGGTGGCCAACGTACTGACGGCGATGGGCATGATGATGCTGTCGCCGAGCACGGTATCGATTCCGTTGAAGCTGTTCGTCTTCGTATCGGTATCGGGCATGTCCAGGCTGATGCACGGCCTCATTGTCGGCTACGCCAAATGAGCAGCGTGCCGACTCTCGCCACCTTGTCCAGCGACGCGTTGCTACTGGTGTTCTGGCTCTCCTTGCCGGCGCTCGCGGTCGCCACTGCCGTGGGTCTCGTGATCGGCCTCCTGCAATCGATCACGCAGGTTCAGGATCAGAGCCTGCCGTACGGCGTGAAGATCATCTGCGTGGGCTTCGTGCTGATGCTCACCGGACCGTGGGCCAGTCGCGAACTGGCGCGTTTTCTCGCGCACGTCTTCACGTTCATCGCGGCGGGGCGCCTGCACTGAACATGAACCACGTCGACTATCTGGAGGGCTTCGCCTTCTGCGCGATCCGCCCCGCCGTGGCGCTCTTTCTGATTCCATTCGGGCAGAGCGGCTCGCTGGGTATCGCGCTGCGCCTGCCGGTGCTGCTGGCGCTCGCCATGCTGCCGCAGCAGGTCGGCTGGCCGCCGCATCTGCTGGCGGGCGCCGGTCTCGAGGTGGCCACCGGCATCGCGCTGGGCTTGCTGCTCAGCACGATTTTTCATGCCGCCGCCGCCGCCGGCGCGATTCTCGACCAGCAGGGCGGCTACGCGAGCGCCGCGATGTACGACCCGAACTTCCAGCAGGACGCGGCGCTGTTCGAAACATTGTTCCTGCAGTTCGCCGCGTTGACGCTCTTCACCGGGCCCGGCTTGCCGTTGCTGTTCGGCTTTTTTGCCGACGCCTGGGTGTTATGGCCACCGGGACGCTGGCGCACCGATCTGGTCGACGTCTTCCGGCAACTCGCGCTACGCAATATCACGGACACGTTTATCGACGGCGTGCGGCTCGCAAGCCCGCTGCTCGGTCTCGTGCTGATGGTGGACATCGCGTTCGGACTGATGTCGCGCCACGCGAAGCGCCTCAACCCGTTTGCGACGGCGCGCACCGTCAAGGCGCTGGTGCTTTCTCTGGCGGTGGTGTTGAGCGTGCCCGCGCTGTTTGCGCAATTGCACCTCGTCTTCCAGCACGTGATTCATCTGATTCCGTAAGCCACCGGGCGAACCATGAGCAACAAAACCGAAGCACCAACCCCCAAACGTATCCGCCGCGCGCGCGACGACGGCGAGGTCGCCAGAAGTACGCACGTCAGCGTCGCGTTCAGCGGCCTGTGCTGGTGGCTGTATCTCGTCATTGAGGCGCCGCATCTCTACGCGCTGGCTTGCCAGTTGGTCGTGCGCGTGACGACGCTCGACGCCTCACGCGCTTTCGACGACCAGTTCGCTACGACCTTCGCCGCCTGTCAGGTGTTCACGATGCCGTTCCTGACGACACTCGGCGTGGGCGCGCTCGCGGTGCTGATTCCGGAGTTGGCGCAAACGCGCGGCCTGCTCGCGTTGAAGCGGGTGAAGCCCGACTTCAAGCGGCTCAATCCGCTCAACGGACTCATGCAGATGTTCAGCCTCCGACTGGTGTGGGATTCGGTGCTGACGATCATACAGTTCGCGATTCTGCTGATTCTCTTCGCGATGGCGATCCAGACATGGCTGCGCCAGCTCGCACCCGCCTATACGTTTTCACTGCCGGTGCTGCTGGGCTACACGGCGATCTCGCATTCGCATCTGTTGGCGTGGATGGCGGCGTCGCAGATCGTGCCCGGCGTGGCCGACTATCTCATTCAACGCTTCTTGTGGATGCGCGGACTGCGCATGGACAAGAACGAAATCAAACGCGAATTCCGCGACGACGAGGGCGACCCCTATGTGAAAAGCCGTCGTCGCGCACTTCATCGGGAGCTTGGTCAATAACATGTCGAACCCTTCGTTTCTCGGCCGCTACGATCTCTCGGCGTTCTTCGCGCGGCATGCCGATCTCGCCGTCGGGATCGGCATTCTGGCGGTGCTCGCGCTGCTGATCGTCCCGGTGCCGCCGTTCGTGCTCGATCTATTCATCTGCGTGAGCTTCGCGGCCAGCCTGATGATGCTGACCACCACGCTGTACGTGTCGAAGTCGGCGGAACTGGCGAGCTTTCCCTCCTTGCTGCTGCTGACCACCTTGCTGCGCCTCGCGCTCGCGATCGCTTCGACCAAGATGATTCTGCTGCATGCGCACGCCGGCCAGATCATCGGCGCGTTCGGCGCGCTGGTGGTGGGCGGCAACGTGGCCGTGGGGCTGGTGGTGTTCATCGTGCTGGCGGCGATCCAGTTCATCGTGGTCGCGAAGGGCGCGGACCGCGTCGCGGAAGTGGCGGCGCGCTTCACGCTCGACGGTATTCCCGGGCGGCAGATGAGTATCGACGCCGATCTGCGCAACGGCGTGGTCTCGGCGGTGCAGGCAAGTCGCATGCGCGCGTCGCTGGAGCGCGAAACGTATTTCTACGGCTCACTCGACGGCGCGATGAAGTTCGTCAAGGGCGACGCGGTGGCGGGCCTCGTGGTGGCGCTGGTGAACATCGTCGGCGGCCTGACGGTGGGGATCGCGCAACGTGGCATGTCGTTCGCCGACGCGCTGCAGGCCTACACGATTCTCACCGTGGGCGACGGCCTCGTCTCGCAGATTCCGTCGCTGATCGTCTCGGTGGCGGCGGGCATTCTGGTGACGCGCGTGAGCGCGGGCGAGGGCGCCGACGCGCATCTGGGCGGCGACATCTACAGGCAGCTCACGGTGCATCCGAAGGCGATCGGCATGGCCGGGGCCGCCTGCATGGCGCTGGCCGCGATCCCTGGTTTTCCGCACATCCAGTTTGTGGCGGCGGGCGGCCTCCTGCTCACGCTCGCCATCACGCTGTTGCGCAACGCATCGCTGGCGGCGAACTCGCAGCGCGCGCTGATGCCCGGCATGACGCGCGACGGCGGCAACTACGTGCCACGCATTCTCGACGACGTTGAACTGGGTACGAGCGCGACGCTGCGTTTGCGGGTCGGTCTGAAGGCGTTCGATGCGTTGCGGCCCGAGGCGCTGAATCGCTCGCTCGGCCAGTTGCGCCGCAATCTGATGACCGATCTCGGCGTGCCGTTTCCGGGGCTCGCGTTGTTGCGCGACCAACGGCTGTCACCGGAACGGTACATCGTCGATATCGAGGACGTGCCGTTCGCTAGCGGCACGCTGGTGGCAGGGCACATGCTGGTGAGCGGCGACGCGGCACAGGTCACGTTCGAAGGCGTGGAAGGCTATCGGCCGCGCGCGGAAAAAGCGGTCTGGGTGGCGGCCGCGACGGCGGCGTCGCTTGGCGATCCGCAACTGCACAAGGCGACGGTGGAAGAGGCGCTCTGCGATCATCTGGCGGAGGCGTGCGAGCGTTCGGCCGCCGACATTCTCGGCACCCAGGAAACACGCTTCCTGCTCGATCAGTTGGCGATCGAATTCCGCGAACTGGTTGCCCAGGCGGCGCAGGCGGTGAGCACGGTGCAACTCGCGGGCGTGCTGCGGCAATTGCTGCAGCAGCGGGTGCCGATCCGCAATTTGCGCGCGATCCTGGAGGCGATCGTGCGGGTGCCCGCCGGCGAGCGTACCACCGACCGCATGCTGCGCGAGGCGCGCATCCAGTTAGGGCGGCAGATCGCGCGCGTCTACGCCGACCTCGAAACGTGGACGATCAGTGCCGCGGTGCTGGACCCCGGCTGGGAAGCGAGCCTGGAAGCGCAGATCCGGGGTGGCGTGGATGGCGAGCCACAATGCGTGTTGTCCGCCGACGAAATGGCGCGCACGCAGCGCATCCTGACCGGCGACCTGTCGGGCATCGGACTGATCGTCACGAATGCCTTGTTGCGTCCGCATCTGATGCGTCTGCTGCACGATTTTGGCCGACGCATCGACGTGCTGGCGATCGAGGAAATTCCACTCGACATCTATCGCGTGCGGACCGTCGCCACGCTGGGGGCGGCATGACTTTCGATCTGCCACGTGGGGCGCGAGGCGGCGCGCCGACGCTGATTTCCACGCCCACGCTGCATGGCCGCGTCGTGGAAGCGCGCGGCGTGATTGCTCGTGTGGTGGGCGTGTCCTTGCGCATCGGCGAAAAGGTGCGGCTGGTACGGCCCGATACGCTCGAAGCGCAGTTCGGCGAGGTGGTGGGCTTCGCGCACGACGGCGCGCTCGTCATGCCGCTCGCGGGGCTTATCGGGCTGTCCGACATCACGGAGGTGCAGGGCTGCGGCGCCACCTGGAGCAGTGTGGAGGCGATTGGACTGCTCGGCCGCGTGGTGGACGGACTCGGCAATCCGCTCGACGGCAGGGCGCTGCCGCCGTCGCCGTCCTCATTCGATGCAACCCAGCCTGAAAGCGCGGCCGCTACGCTCAACCCGCTCGAGCGTCCGTTGATCTCCACCCCATTCGCCACCGGCGTGCGCGCGATCGACGCCATGCTGACCTGTGGCGTCGGACAACGCACCGGCATTTTCGCGCCAGCGGGCGGCGGCAAGAGCACCATCATGGGCATGATCGCGAATGGCGCGGCCACCGATGCGGTCGTGGTCGCGCTGATCGGCGAACGCGGCCGCGAGGTGGCCGAGTTCATCCACGATCACCTGGCACAGCGGCGTGAATCGACGGTGGTGATCGCCGCCACCTCTGAGCGTCCCGCCGCCGAGCGCATCAAGGCGGCGGAACTGGCCGCGCGCGTGGCGGTGGGACTGCGCGCGACGGGCCGCAACGTGTTGCTGTTGTTCGACTCACTGACCCGCTACGCGCGCGCGTTGCGCGAACTGGGTCTCGCCGTCGGCGAACCGCCATTGCGCGGCGGCTTTCCGCCGAGCGTGTTCGCCCAGTTGCCGCGCCTGATCGAAAGCGCGGGCGCGACGGCGCAGGGCAGCATTACCGCGTTCTACACCGTGCTCGCCGACGAGGCCGATATGTCGGACCCGGTCGCGGAAGAAGCGCGTTCGCTGCTCGACGGCCATATCCAGCTTTCGACGAAGCTTGGCGCGGCCGGCCATTACCCGGCCATCGACATTTTGCGCAGCCGCAGCCGCCTGATGAATCGCGTGGCGGGCGCGGCGCATCGCGCGGACGCCAGCCGTGTGCGCGACTGGCTCGGGCGTTACGAAGAGATCGAAATGCTGCTGCAGATCGGCGAGTACGAGCGCGGTCATGACCCCGAAACGGACCGCGCGATCGACCAGCGTCCCGCGATCCAGCGCTTTCTGTGTCAACCGTACGACCGCAGTAGTCCGTGGGCGGAAACGTTGGCGTCGCTGCGCGCGTTGTGCGCGAGCGCGGCTGTGGCGCCAGGCACTGTATGACGTGCGGCGCGGCAAGGGAAGCAGAGCTTTGGCGGGTGCTCGCGAAAGTGCGTGGTTTGCGGGTGCGCCGCAAGCTGCATGCGCTGGCCGACGCACGTCGTCAGGAGCGGCGCGCGGCCGCTGTCGTGCAGGCAGAGGTTGCGGCACTGGCGCGTCATGGGGAGGAGCGCGCGCGTGTGCTTGTGTTCTGCCGGCACGAGCAACGCGCGGGCGGACAGTGGTATGCCACGCTGCGTGCGCACGACGCCATGACGCCTGTGTTGCAGCAGCGCTTGAACGACGCGCGGCAGGCGCACGAACTGGCACGCCGGCAGGCCGGCGAGGCGCTACGGGCGTGGCAGATCGAGGGCGCTCGGCACGATGACGCGAAAGCGCGCGGGCGGGCGGCGCTCGCCCGCGTGGCCTCGGAGGGCCGCGAACATGACTAGCGCCGCTCGCCCGCTCAATGCCGACTCAGACCGGTTATTCCCTCGGGTCGAACTGGGAATACAGGTGCATCGCGTTGCGCAGATTGGTTGACTGGTCCCTGCCGAAGTGATAGTTCTGCAGATCGAAATCAGCCATGTAGGCCGGGCCGCCAATCGCATTCAGAAAGATGCCGACCGCTGCCGCGGCGCGGTCCTTCAATGGCAATTTGTCGTTCATGAGGTCGTTGCGGAAGGTCCAGACCTCGGCGGCCGATGCGCCGGCATGGGAGAGGTCGCCCGCATCGACCCGGCGCACGTTGGCAATGATCGTTTCAGTGGAGCGGTCCGACAGGTTGATGCCGTAGTGCTTCAACATCCGGTTCACGACACTGACAGAGCTTGGATACGAGCCCGGCCGATCGTAGGTGGGCGACTGTTCCAGTACGGATTCGAGCCGGTCCCGGTTGGCGAGGCTATTGCCCGAGGTGTCGGGGTCCGGTTTGTTGCCCGCCGGGAGACCAACGTCTCCATGAACTTGCCAGTTGCCCTGTTCGAGATGGATCGGATACTTGTATCCCGCCGGATTATCTGGCCGGGCCACGCGCCAGGTCTGATTGTCCTTATCGAACGTGACCGGAAAGGGCAGCCGGTTCGCCATGACATAGGGCATCCCTTTTTCATCGCGGTAGACACCGCATGCGTGCGGGTCGGGCAGCAGGCTCCCGATCGGCTCCCGACTGTAGGCCGCGGGAACGTCGAACCCCCTGCCGTTTGTCGACACGCCGGCGTTGGGTGCAAGGTTGCCAGTTGGCCCTGCGCGGTGCGCGTCGGGACCGAGCTGCGTTTCGGCGGCCTGCGCTGTTCGATCCAACGCCTTGCGCAGGGAGTCCGGCGCAAATTCCGACGACGGTCCGGACAAGCCCTTGTCCAGCGGCAGCGTACCGCTCGCGCCGGTTATCATCGGCGCCCCGGTAGGATTGACCTCGGGCGGTTTGCCTTCGCGTAGTGTCGCGCCGCGCTCCGCTGGAATGCCTTCCTCCAGATGGGGGCCCCTTTCCCGCCCGACCGGGAGAAGGCCGCTCAGCGCATCCCCCAGATCGATGTCTTTGATCTGATCCTGTGTAAGACCGGCGTGGTCCGGATATTCTGCGTCGTTTAGCGCATTCATAAAGTCGCTCAGTCCTGGCGGCATCTGACCGGCGACGACTCTGCGCGCACCGTAGATTATCTGCTCGCCCAGCCCCGGTTTCTGCCCTACCATGTCCAGAATCTTGTCGTGATTGTCCTGGGCAAGATCCACGTATTTGTTGGCGAGGTTCTGCGTGTAATTGCCGCCGGGATCAGGCAGGTTGCTCGTGATGGAAGTAAAGGTCGACGGCGCGCCGACGTTGTAAAAGTTGGGCCGGTCGTTGTGCGTGAGCGTGTCGGTCGCCTGTTTCTCCATTGCCTGAACCCGTTTGTAGATGTCGGAATCCGGCGTGTTCATACCATCCTGGAAATTCAGCAGATCGCGCTGTATTTCTTCCGGCGTGCGCATCGTCGGCTGGATCGCGCCAGGGGTCGTCTCGCGTTCCTGTTGCGAACGGCCATCCTCCGACACGAGTTGCTCCGCTAACGCCTCGAGCGGATGCGCTTTCGCGGAGAGGGAGCGCGCCTCGTCGTTCCAGTCGGCATCCTCGCTATTACGACGCAGGGCAAATTCGTGTCCGTTCAGGTTTTCGGCCTTGTCCATGAAATTGTTGATCCGCTGCATGGACGCCGTGTGCAGTTTCTCCTGTTCCTGCAACTTGCTGTCGAGGCGGCCGGCAATATCCGCCTGCATCTTCGCCTTGATTTGCGACGCATCCTGCAAGGCTTTGTCGCGCTCTGCGGGGCTGGTGTCGGGGTTCACCACGCGTTTGTACCGTTCGCCCAACTGCGCTTGCTCCGCCTTGCCGCCGTCGGGCAGCAATTCGCTACCGACCGGCGCATGGAAGATCCCGGCGAGACGTCGAGCCGGATCCTGCATGGCTTTTTGCCGATCCTGTGAGACATCGAGTTTTAGCGCATCGATCGCGGGGCGTTGCTGCTCCAGCGGCGCCTGCAGGATCTGCTTCGCGCGCGCCGCGTACTTCTGCTGCGCGCCGCTGTCCAACTGGGCCAGGTCGGGGGCGAGCCCGATCAGATCGCCGTAGTTTTTCCGGTAGTCAGGCGGATAGCCGGCCAGCGACGACTCGAACATATCGCGCAGACGCGCGCCGTTCTGCTGGTCCGCCGTGTAGTTGCGCTGGATACCCGGACCGCCGTCGTAGCGGTCGGCGATCTGCTGCAGGCTGGTGCTGGATGGGGCGGGTGAGGTCTTCGACGCGGCCGCGGTTTGCAGCGCGTCTTTGGCGAGCGCGAAGTGGGCGGCTCGCGCGTTCGCGGTGGCCGGGCGATCGTTGCCGGTTCCGGGGCCATGCGGTGCCTGCGGAACGTGTGTGTCGAAGGCCTTGCCGTGCGCGTCGTGGAGACCGCCGCGATTACCACGGTTGTCGCGTGACGTGTCGTAACTCATTGGCGCCTGGCGTTCCGGCGGGGGGAGTGGCACGAGCTGGCTGGCGTCGTTCGTGTCGACGATCTGGGTTTGAGTGGCGTAACTCGAAGAATTGCTGCCGATTGTGCTTGCCATCTGATTTTCCTGGTTGGTGCGGCGTTCCAGGCCGCGCGTTCACTAATGCGGACCATCTCGTTTGGGCGCCGGTCGAGGCCGGCGCTGCGACCGTTCATCCGGCTGACCTGTTCCCGTGGCGCGGAAGCAGGCAGTGGATTCACGGACAGGTCCGACGCAAGACTGCTGGGGCATCGATGAGGGCTGGTTCGATGTCGCACACACGCTCGTCAGGCGTGTGTGCGACATCCACGGGTACAAACGGACGGCGCCTTTGTCCCCGTGTTGTGCGGCTTGCTCAGGTGTTCGCTTTCCTGATTTGGTCCTCAGTCGGCTGCTTGCCTGTCTTCGGATCGACGAAGCCACTGCCGTTGCGGTTGGCGACCAGCGTGTAACCGTCTGGCGTGGCGGCGTCGAGCGCGCGGCCATCGTGGCTCTTCTGCACCGAGAGGCCGGTGCTGTTCTGCTGGCTCAGGCCGGTGACCTGATAGGCGTCGTTGCCGTGGGTGATCGTCACTGAGTCCGCGTACGAGACGGATTTGTTGTTCTTGTCCGCCTGCGTGCCGACCGTGACCTTGGTGTTGTCCGGCAACTGGAACGTCATCGGACCGTTGAACATTGCCGTACTCGAGTTGGCGCCATTGGCGTGCTGGGTGAGGTGCGGATCGCCCCATATCTTGGTGGTGTCGCCGGAGCTCTTGCTGGTCATTGTCATCGACGAATCGGACTTGTTGAAGTCGAGCTTGTAGTTGCCCAGATCGATGCTCGCCTTGTTGTTGGTGACTGGCGTGGCGGTCCATTGCGTTTGTTCCGTGCGGCCTTTCGACGGGCAGCCGCAATCGTTGCGCGGTGGCGTGCGCTCCGGGCAGTTGTTGCGCGACGGCGCGCTGGTGTTGCCGCGCGAGCCGGTGTCATGACGGTTGACTGGTTGGTTGTTGTAGCCGCCGCGGCTCGCCGGCTGCTGGTTCGCGGAGCGGCCGGGATTGCTGAAATTCGCCTGCGCGTAGAAGGTGCTCGTCTGGCCGTTGCCAGTGCTTTGACCGTACACCGAGAACGATGCCTTCGAGAAGCCGCTTGCCATATTCGACATCTGGCCCAAGGCATTGCGCCCGTTGTTGAACGGCGTGGCGGCCGGCTGCTGCCATTGCGCGTTGCGCGTCGTAGCGGCCGCGTTGGCAACGTGCGGATTGAACGAGGCATTGATTTGCATTGCTGCTTGCATGTCGATGATTTCCTGAATTAAAAGAGTCGGCTTGACTGGTGAGCCGGAGCCGCGTTGCCGACGTATTGGGGAGCGGCTCCGCTGATGAAATAGTAGGGAGTTCGAAATGTGAACCGAGCTACTTATGTATAGGGTCGAAAATATTGTTTCCGGAACCGGACCTGAGGACAGCCGGAGCGGTAAATGCGAGTGGTGGGTCGTGGGTGGCGCACGTGCGACATCGACTAAAGGCGCGAGCAACGCCATCTGATTGGCCAGATATGAACGTTCGTCCGAGGCTTGCCTGGATTCGATCCGCCTCCGGTATTACCCTGGTATCGCATTCGCGCATTGCCGGTTCCTGGCGATTCGCGTGGCGACGTCGATGACAGTGCCCAGGCGCTTCAGCTAACATGGCGGCATCGGCGCTAACGCACATGGCTAGTGCAAACGCCAGGTGTGATCAACGCTCGCCGTAAGTGACGGGTAAGTTGACGCATTTATCCTGGACGGAGATCAGCATCCGGTCGCGCATGATGCGGTGCGGCATTTGCCATCCCATCGTCAGTCCGTACCGGGCGCGCGAGACAAATGCGCGAGACCGCGGGCATATCGTTGAGCGACTACGGCGCGCCACGGGCGCGCCGGCACAGGTTTTACGTTTCATCTTCACCAAGGGGTTGTCGATGTCTGCGATTGAATCGGTTCTTCAGGAACGCCGTGTTTTCCCGCCCTCCGCTGAAGCAGCGGCTGGTGCGACGATCTCCGGCATGGATGCGTACCGGGCGCTGGCCGCCGAAGCGGAACGCGATTACGAGGGTTTCTGGGGGCGCCTCGCTCGCGAGACGCTAAGCTGGAACAAACCCTTCAGCAAGGTGCTCGACGAATCGAAGGCGCCTTTCTATACCTGGTTCGAAGACGGCCAGTTGAACGCGTCGTATAACAGCATCGACCGTCATGTCGAAGCCGGCAATGGCGAGCGCGTTGCGATCGTCTTCGAAGCCGACGACGGCACTGTCACCAACGTCACCTATAACGATCTGCTGCAACGCGTGTCGCGTTTTGCGAATGCGTTGAAGAAGCGCGGCGTGAAGAAGGGCGATCGCGTCGTGATCTATATGCCGATGTCGATCGAAGGCATTGTCGCGATGCAGGCCTGCGCACGGATCGGCGCGACGCATTCGGTGGTGTTCGGCGGCTTCTCGTCGAAGTCGCTCAATGAGCGGCTGGTGGACGTGGGCGCGGTGGCGCTCGTCACGTCCGACGAACAGATGCGCGGCGGCAAAGCATTGCCGCTGAAAAACATCGCCGACGAAGCCATCGCCATGGGCGGCTGCGATGCGGTGAAGAGCGTGATCGTCTACAAGCGTACCGGTGGCAAGATCGCGTGGGACGACAGCCGCGATCTGTGGATGCACGAACTCACGCAGGCCGAATCGGATCAATGCGCGCCTGAATGGGTCGGCGCCGAGCATCCGCTTTTCATTCTGTACACGTCGGGCTCGACCGGCAAGCCGAAGGGTGTGCAGCACAGCACCGGCGGCTATCTGCTGTGGGCCGCGCAGACCATGAAGTGGACCTTCGACTGGAAGCCGACGGACGTGTTCTGGTGTACCGCCGACATCGGCTGGATTACTGGCCACAGCTACATCACGTATGGACCGTTGACGCTCGGCGGCACCCAGGTCGTGTTCGAAGGCGTGCCGACCTATCCGAACGCCGGCCGCTTCTGGGACATGATCGCGAAGCACAAGGTCACGCTGTTCTATACCGCGCCCACGGCGATCCGCTCGCTGATCAAGGCCGCCGAAGCGGATGAGAAAGTTCATCCGAAGAGCTTCGATCTGTCGACGCTGCGCATTATCGGCACGGTCGGCGAGCCGATCAATCCGGAAGCGTGGGTGTGGTATCACGAGAACGTCGGCGGCGGTCGTTGCCCGATCGTCGATACGTGGTGGCAAACCGAAACCGGCGGTCACATGATCACGCCGCTGCCGGGGGCCACGCCCCTGGTGCCGGGTTCGTGCACGCTGCCGCTGCCGGGCATCATGGCGGCGGTAGTCGATGAAACCGGGCAGGACGTGCCGAACGGGCAGGGCGGCATTCTGGTGGTGAAGCGTCCGTGGCCGTCGATGCTGCGCAATGTGTGGGGCGATCCGGATCGCTACCAGAAGAGCTATTTCCCCGAAGAGCTCGGCGGCAAGCTCTATCTCGCCGGCGACGGCGCGGTGCGCGACAAGGAGACTGGCTACTTCACGATCATGGGCCGCATCGACGATGTGCTCAACGTGTCCGGCCACCGTCTCGGCACGATGGAGATCGAATCGGCGCTGGTGTCGAACCCGATCGTGGCGGAAGCGGCCGTGGTGGGCCGTCCCGATGCGACGACCGGCGAAGCCGTGTGTGCCTTCGTGGTGCTCAAGCGCGCGCGTCCTGAAGGTGAGGAAGCGGTGAAGCTCGCCAACGAACTGCGTGCCTGGGTTGCTAAGGAAATCGGTCCGATTGCCAAGCCGAAGGACATCCGCTTCGGCGAGAACCTGCCGAAGACGCGTTCGGGCAAGATCATGCGCCGCCTGTTGCGCTCGCTTGCGAAGGGCGAGGAAATCACTCAGGACGTCTCGACGCTGGAGAACCCGGCGATTCTCGATCAGCTCGGCGAGTCGCTCTGAGCTGAGGTTTGCCAGGGTGTGCAGCAAGGGTGTGTCGAACGATGCGCCTTTGTCTGAACCCATGTGTCGACCACTCACGTCAGGCCGTTAAAGCCACTGCGCGGACAATCCCGATTGCCTGCCCGGTGGCTTTTTGATACATAGGCGCATGGCCGTGCCGCACCACACCTCTCACGCTACGATCAATCCCGTGCCCGAACCGCCTGCGGTCTCGGCTGCGATGGCGCGCGCGCATCAGAAGTACTGGCGCTTCAATCTTGCGTTGATCGCGGCGTTGATGACGGTCGGCTTTGTGGTGTCGTTCGTTTTGCCGCTGGTGGCGCCGGCGTTGGATCAGGTGCGCTTCATCGGTTTCAGATTGCCGTTCTATTTCGGTGCGCAAGGGGCGATTCTGATCTACGTCGCGTTGATCGTCGTGTATATCGTGCTCATGCAGCGCGCCGACCGCCGTCTGCAACGCGCTTTCGATGCGGATGCGAGTGCCAGCAACCCAGGCAGCACCGGTGCCGATTCCCGTGCGCCCACCGCGCGCGGAAGCTGAGCCGATGAAGCTCACGAACCGCCTGATCCGCTCCTACGCGCTTTATACGCTCGGCTTCCTGCTTTTCATCTACGTGATGTGGCGTATCGAGCGGACGACCGGGCCTGGCGTATGGATTGGCTATGTGTTCCTGTTCGTGCCGATCGCGGTGTATGCGGTGATAGGCTTGCTGTCGCGCACCTCCGACCTCGTCGAATACTACGTGGCCGGGCGGCGCGTACCGTCCTTCTTCAACGGCATGGCGACTGCGGCTGACTGGTTATCCGCGGCGTCGTTCATTGGCCTTGCCGGGTCCCTCTATGCGACCGGCTACGACGGTCTCGCGTACCTGATGGGTTGGACCGGCGGCTATTGCCTCGTCGCATTTCTGCTCGCACCGTACGTGCGCAAGCTCGCGCGCTACACGATTCCCGACTTTCTCGGCACGCGCTTTTCGAGCAACGCGGTGCGCGGACTCGCTGCGTTAGCGGCGATCCTGTGCTCGTTCGTTTACCTGGTTGCGCAGATTCAGGGTGTCGGCCTGATTGCGACGCGTTTTATCGGCGTGGATTTCGCGGTCGGCATTTTCTGCGGGCTCGCGGGGATTCTCGTGTGCTCGTTTCTGGGTGGCATGCGTGCCGTGACGTGGACTCAGGTCGCGCAATACATCATCCTGATCGCGGCGATTCTGATTCCCGTGTCGATGATCGCGCATAAGGATGGCCTCGGCTGGGTGCCGCAGTTCAACTACGGGCGCTTGATGGCGCGCGTCGAAGGTCTCGAGAAGCAGGTGCGCGAGGCGCCGCTCGAGCAGACCGTACGCGACGACTATCGGCGGCGTGCCGATCTGATGCAGATGCGGCTCGATACGCTGCCGCAATCGTTCGTTGACGAGAAACTGCGCCTCATGCAGGAAGTCGCGGACTTGCGTCGCCACAATGGTCCATTACGCGAGATCAAGGAGCGTGAAAGATCGCTCGAGCAGTTTCCACGCGACGCCGCCGCTGCGCAGATCGTCTGGACTCAGCGCCGCGACGAGATGCTGACGCGCGCGGCCGCGCCGGTGCCGATGCACGAGCCGTTTCCCGCTTCGAGCGAAGAGGACCGGCGCACCCATGAGCGCAATTTCCTGTCGCTGCTGCTGTGCCTGTCACTTGGCACGGCGAGCCTGCCGCACATCCTGACGCGCTACAACACCACGACTTCGGTGGCTTCCGCGCGACGCTCGGTCGGCTGGACGTTGTTCTTCGTCGCGCTGTTTTATCTGACGGCGCCTGTGCTGGCCGTGCTGATCAAGTACGAGATATTGACTAATCTGGTGGGTCACCACTTTGCCGATTTGCCGCAGTGGCTTACGCAGTGGCGCAAGGTCGAACCGAGTCTGATCAGCCTCGCCGATACGAATGGCGACGGCATGGTGCGCTGGAGCGAGATTCAGATGCAGCCGGATATGGTGGTGCTCGCCGCGCCCGAGATCGCCGGGCTGCCGTATGTGATGTCGGGGCTGATCGCGGCCGGTGCGCTGGCCGCGGCGCTTTCGACCGCCGATGGTTTGCTGCTGACGATCGCCAACGCGTTGTCGCACGACGTCTACTATCACATGATCGATCCGGCGGCATCGAGCCAGCGGCGCGTGACGATCTCGAAGATTCTGTTGCTGGGCGTGGCGCTGTTCGCGTCGTATGTGGCTTCGCTGAATACGGGGAATATTCTGTTTCTGGTGGGCGCGGCGTTTTCGCTGGCGGCTTCGAGTCTGTTTCCGGTGCTGGTGCTGGGCGTGTTCTGGAAACGCACCACGCGGCTTGGGGCCGTGGCGGGCATGGTGGCGGGGCTGGTGGTGTGTATTTACTACATCGTCTCGACGTATCCGTTCTTTACGCAGATGACTGGCTTTGCCGGCGCGCGGTGGTTTGGGATCGAGCCGATCAGCTCCGGCGTGTTCGGCGTGCCGGCAGGGTTTCTGGTGGCGATCGGTGTGAGCCTGATCGACCGGAAACCGGACGCTTATACGAGGGCGCTGGTGGACTACATCCGGCATCCTTAAGCGGGTTTGCGCATGGGTGTGGCGCAGGGCGCGAAGTTTGCTATAATTCGGCTCCCCGCCGGAGAGATGGATGAGCGGTTTAAGTCGCACGCCTGGAAAGCGTGTATAGGTTAATAACCTATCCGGGGTTCGAATCCCCGTCTCTCCGCCATATATGGTGGAAAAACCCCGTAAAATCAACGATTTGCGGGGTTTTTTGTTTTTCGGCTCACAATTCGACTATCAAATGTCCGTGAACCAGCCAACACGTTGTCGTCGGCTCGCTGGCTGTATGTCAACCACCACTCCGGCACTGGCCAACTGGTCGCGCTGATGAGAGTGTGGGTTGCTCTCGGAGGCGGCATCGACGATATTCGACCGCCCGATCGGCCCAGTACGATGGGATCGTGGCGCGTGGGCACGGGTACGAATCGGTCGCTGATCGGCCCGTCGGCGCATGGCAAGTCAACACAGACGATGGCAATCTGTGCGCGGATTTGGATGGAGCCGGTACGCAACCCAATGGCAACACCGGCGAGCATGATGTTCCGAGCTGCGAGCTTTGCGAATGCGCCTAAAAGCCGAGACGAATTAGCGATCAACCTCAGTTCACCCGATGTGGCAGGTGACGGCGAGTAAGGGCATCACTAAGCGACGATGGTTGACCTTTAGCCTTTATTTAGATCGACTTGCCGCTGCGCGCAGCAGTGATACTTGCTCCGGTACGCGACTGGCAATGTCTATTCGCAGATTCACGCGAATCAAATCGATACGATTCCGCCCTAACCTCTGTAGACAGGACCCCATCTCTTGCATAGACTGGCGCTCGTTGCATTCTTACAAGCTTTCAAGCGATGACGCGCACGGACGAGGGGCACCAGATGGATTTTGATCAGTATTATAAAAGCCTTGGTTTGATCGAATACCCATTCGGGGTTTATACGACAGAGGCGGAGACGGGTAAATTTTCTCTTATTTATCTGAAGCCGTCCAATCATTCTGTAGTTATCGAGGGGCTCAGAAACACTTCGGCTATTGTGGTGGGTGAGAGAGGAACGGGAAAAACTGCACTCAGTTTGGATGCGGGGCAGGCACTTTCGGCTGGAAATAATTTGATTGTTAGGATCGAAGATTTTTCGTCACTTGCGGAGGGCTATGCCGCCGAAAATTTATATCGATTCCTTATCCAACGCGTGGCGGCAGCTTTTTTCGATAAGCAGGCTGAACACCCCACTCACCTCTGGCGCTACTCCAAGAATGAAAGAATTGATCTATCGATGTACCTGCATGAATATCTAACATCGAGCAGCAAGAGTCAGCTTCGCGATAAAATAAATAAAATACAAAACGGCATCATTAAGCGCACCCTCGTTGGCACATACAACGCGTGTCGTGTTGCTCTCAATTATGGGCTCAAGGCCGCCACGAAAGTATTGAGTGACGCGCTGACTAAGCATTTCTCCTCCCTTCCAGCCTTTGATTCTGGCGATGCAGAATATTTTAAACGAATTGAATCGGAGATCGATGACAACTTTACAGTCGAGGACCGTCAGTTTTTTTATCTTGAGAAACTCTGCCGACTGATAGGGAAGGGAGGAATCGAGAAAATCTACATTATCATCGACAAGATAGATGAGGACACTAGATTAAAGAACGATGCTGAATCCATTTCGGATTACATCAAGAATATGGCCTCCGACAACAAGATACTCACAAGTGACTTGTTCCACGTACTCTTGTTCTTCTGGAGCACCCCGTTTAATTATATTAAAGGGTCAGTAAGAACTCAGAAATTAACATACCAACAACTCGAGTGGACGCGATCCGAGTTGGAGAGCGTTATGTCGAAACGACTGTCAGCATACTCGGATGGGAAGCTTCAGCGATTCGATGATATTTTTTCCGGCCTATCGAGCCAGAACATTGATCTTATCTTTGAGATGTGCAACAAGAATCCACGCGATCTTTGGCACATCATCAATAAATGCTTCACAGAACAATTCCGTATCGACTCGAGCAAAAAAATTGGTGACGAGGCGGTTAGCGCCGCGATCGAGAAGTTCGTCACAGAGTTTAATTACTACGAGTATTACCCAAAAAAGGCAAATGCGAAATCAAATTCAATGGATGTATACAGCTACATGAAGCACCTGCTTAAGCTAGATGCAACGTCTTTCACGAAAGATAAATTGAATACAATGGCTGGAACCGGAAGTTCAACCGCCAACTACGTCGTTGGGATGGAGAATATGGGGCTGGTCCGAAAAACACTCGAGAAGGGCCAGGGTGGCGCAGTGGTATACGAAATCAACGATCCGAAAGTTCGTTACGCGATGCGTCAGAAAATTGTCATTGGATCGTAAACTTGTGGGATGTGCGGACCAACATCCCGAATTAAAATCAGAACAATCATGTTGATGCAATAAGCCCATCTTCGGATGCGACATGGTACTTTTTGAAGGACACAGCGCATCTGTCACTGCCTGACAAGCGTAACACCGACGTGATCTCACCCCAGTAACCGTCAACATCAAAACCGGAAATGAGAATCCATACCCCATTCCGGCCATAAGAGTCGAATGCTGCAACCAGACGCGGCAACAATTCGCCCCGTCCGATCGCTCGATGTAACGACTGATGAACGAATTAATAGCCGCGATACCGGAGAGGACGTCATTCATTCCGCACACGCCCGCTTTACCGTTGCTGTGCCAACGCCGAATTTCTCCGCAGTCTCCCTGATGCTCGCACCGTTTTCGGCACGCCATGCCTTGATGGCTTCGTAGTCGTGGGACCGCGCCCGCCCCTTGTATCTCCCTTCCGCCTTCGCGATCGCCACGCCGCGACGCTGCATCTCCGCCCGGTTTCGGTAGTCCGCTTCGCCTTGTGCTGCCATGAACGCCAGCACCGCGTCCCGCGTCGCTTTTTCGATGGGGTCTTTCGCTTTCCCGTCAAACGCCATTCCGTTGAGCGTACATTCGACGCGAACGCCGAGTTCCATCAACCGGCGCATCGTCCGATGCAGTTCGTCATAACGGCGGCTGATCCGGTCGAGCCAGCGCACGATCAGGACACCGCCGTGTCGCAGATCGTGCTCCGCTTTGCACCACTGTTCCCTCTCGTCGGGCGCGACATGGTAGCCACTCACACCCTCGTCTATGAAAACGTCCTTGTCCTGCACGCCATGGGCTTTGGCGTCCTCGTACTGGCTCACGGAGGACTGGCCGTCCGTGGTCGAAATCCGACCGTAATAGAGCTTGCGCATCGCTTTTGAGTGGATCGATAGGATACATAGATCAATTATAGCATAGCTCAAATTAACGGTTAATCCTATTGATCCATCTACTGACCCCCGGGCTCATGGGTCATTAGGGTGTACCCATATGAGCTATAGCAGTGCCACCACCCGTACACGTGTCTTCAGTCCGGTTTGGGTAAATGCTTTGATATCTCCGGTGCTGATCTCGACTATGTACCGGCAGTTAGCGTGGATGGGCGCTGTGATCAAGCCGATGCAACTGCTCAACACGATTCACGCAATGGCAGGCGGCGAATAATTGGCAGAGCAAGGGCGCTAGAATATGCGGAATTAATGCGTTGCCGATTCGGCATTCACCCGAATATTCATGTCGCATCAAACTGGTATCCTTTTTGCAAATTCTCACACTTGTCCGATTGCCTTCATACTATCGTCATACGTAAAATCGCGCGAACCAGCGGGAATAATGAGAGGCAGTAATGGGCGCGCGGGAGGCAATCGGGGCTATAAAAGGCGGGCTGTCACAGCAGGACCGCCTTCTGAAACTGGATACACCGGCAGGCAATAATGTCCTGCTGCCGCATCGGGTCATTGGCCAATCGCGCATTGGCCGTGATTATCTGTTCATGCTCGACTGCGTATCTACGTCGGGCGATGTCCAGCTCAAGACGTTAATCGCGCAAGCTGTCACGCTGTGGATACAGCAGACGGACAGCACGTATCTCCCACACCACGGCTACGTACACATGGCGCGTCGGTTAGGCAGCGAAGGCAGTCTGACCACCTACCAACTGGCCTTTTCGTCATGGATGCATTTCCTGAAGTTCCGGCGCGACCAGAAGCACTGGCAGGATAAAAGCGCCGACGCGATCATTTCGGACGTGTTCAACGAGCACCCGCAGGCGCGCGGGATGTTCCGCTTTGTACTATCGAAGCCGCTGCCCACCCGCTCGTACTGCCGGCAGGGCGAGAGCGACTGGAATTTTGTGCACCGGCTGCTGGAGTCAGAGGGGCTGTACGGCATCTGGCAGCAGGCGAGCGACGGTAAATCGCATACGCTGCTGATTACCGACCGCCTCCAGACGCTTGAACCGCTTTCGCCAGAAACGGCGGGGTTCTATCGCGCAGGTGTGAACAACGAGGCGGATGCACTTACGCAGTGGTCAGGCACACGAACGCTGCAATCCGCGCTGTTGTCCACCCGCACGTTCGACTACAAGAATCCGCCAACTCCGTTCTATCCGAAAGGCACGTCGATACCCACGATGGCCAATCAGGGTGCGCTGCCCGCCCAGACAGAAGTCTATGAATATACGGGAGGCTATACCTACCCGGAACAGGAGCGCGGCGATCACCTGTCGACAATCCGCATGCAGGAATGGGAGTCGCAGGCGAAACGCTTTCATGGCGCAGGCGGTTTGCGCGCAATCGACGCGGGGCGACGTTTTACGATAGCCGGTCATCCTGTGCACGATCAGGATTCGGGCGACCAGCGCGAGTTTGCGGCCATCGAGGTGGAATGGGCCATCGAGAACAATCTCCCGCTCTCCGGGCACGAAACGAATTATCCGCAAAGCCTGAGCAATCAACTCACGCAGGCTCGCGCCGACGATCCGGGCAAGCTGTTCAGTGTTGCGCACGGTGACGGCTCAACGGGGTTCTACAGGATTTCTGTTGAAGCGCAGCGCACGGGCGTGCCGTACCGCAGCCCGTTTGAACACCGCAAGCCCGAAGCGCAATTGGAGTCGGCCATTGTAGTCGGTCCGAAAGGTCAGGAGGCATATACCGACGAACTGAACCGGGTCAAGGTGCTGTTCGTGTGGGACCGGATCAATGAGGGCGATGAGCGGGCATCGTGCTGGGTGCGCGTCGCGCAGTCCGATACCGGGAATGGTTATGGTGGTGTGCATATGCCGCGGGCGGGTGAAGAACTGATAATCGGCTATATCGGCAACGACATCGACCGGCCGATCGCATTGCACCGGGTCTATAACGGCGCAGCGAAGCCACAATGGCACTCGAACGGGCTGCTCTCGGGTTTCCGCTCGAAAGAATTCTCGGGCAGCGGCTTCAATCAGATGGTGATGGATGATGCGACCGCTCAGAACCGAGTGCAGCTATATAGTTCGAGCACGAATGCTCAACTTCACCTCGGTTATCTGATCGATCACACCGGCAACACGCGCGGCAACTTTCTCGGCAGTGGCTTCGATCTGAGTTCCGAAGCCTACGGCGCACTACGTGCCGGGCGCGGGCTGTACGTGTCGACGCATCCTGTCGCCAGTCAGCCGCTCGATGCGCGAGTCGCCAGCAACCAGCTTGTCAGTTCAGAGGGCGTGCTCGAGGCGGCATCGCAGGCGAGCGAAACGTCGCAGGCGGAAAGCCTGAAGGACGGACACGCTGCGCTGAAGGCTTTCACCGATGCGACACAGCACAGCGAAGCGGGCGCAACAGGCGGTGGTGGCAACACGGCTGGCGGCGGAACCGGGAACGCGAATGCCTTTACGCAACCCGTGATGCTGTTCGCTGCGCCTGCGGGTATCGCGCTGTCGACGCAGAAGTCGGCGCATGTCGCGACGGACCAGCACATCAATCTGGTAAGCGGGCAGAGCACGCACATCGCAACGGGTAAATCGTTGGTCGCAAGTGTAACGCAGAAGCTGAGCCTGTTCGTGCAAAACGCAGGGATGAAGCTGTTTGCCGCGAAAGGAAAGATTGAAGTGCAGGCGCATGCCGACAATGTTGAATTGACGGCGCAGAAATCGCTGCTACTTGTATCCGCCACGGAAAAGATTCAGGCCGCTGCGCAGCAGGAAATCCTGTTGACATCAGGTGGTGCGTATATCCGCATCAAGGATGGCAACATCGAGATTCACGCACCGGGCACGATCGACTTCAAGGGCGCGAACTTCCCGTTCAGCGGACCGACGCGGATGGACGTGACGAACCCGGCGTTCAAGGATATGCCGACGCGGCGACTGGCGCTGAACACGATGGCTTCGCCTTCTGCAACGAATGTCGTGCCTGCAGGCATGCCGTATAAACTTTATGCAGATGGGGCGCTCATCAAACAGGGCGTGTTTGACAACACCGGGCAGTTGCCGATCGACCATCACGTGACGACGCAGAAATATACGCTTGAGATGGCGAGCGGCGTCAAGCACGAAATTCCCGTACCGGCCGATTACCGGGATGCGGGCAATGGGGCGCTCGCGAATCAGGGATTCCAGTTTCACGAGAATGGCAGCGCGACGGATGTCACCCCACCCGGCGACCGTGCTCAGCATCGACAACGCTACAGCGACCTGCTCAATCCGCCATCAGGAGACGACGCATGACCGGCGCGCCGATCACGACACCGCTTGCACAGAACCAGACATCGACTGCGGCAGTATGCTCACCCTGGTTCGTGGACTTTACCGACGAGAACAGGCCCGTCGAATTTCACCCGCTGCCATGCTCCTACAAGCCGCTGGTGAACGGTGAGGAAGCATTCGGTGCCGTCTACGACGCTATTAATTCAGCAAGATTTAGTGTCGATATCATCTGTTGGGGCTTTCAGCCATCGATGTACTTCAAGCGCGGCGATGGCGGCGCGTCGATGAATATCGGTGATCTGCTCATCACAAAGGGCTTGCAAGGCGTGCGGGTCCGGGTTCTGTGTTGGGCGGATTCCCTTGGTATCGCGCAGATGTCCGAGAATTCGACTCCGGGCCTGACCTGGTGGAGGCACTTTTTTACACAGAACGAGAACAATGCGGAGCGGGAATATGACCGCGAGTGGTATCGGCATGCGACAGCCCCGGGTATCGGACCTCAATGGGAGGATGCGAGAAACAAGTGGGCAGCGGAATTACGGGCGCGACACACGGCGGGATTGCCGCCACCTGATCCCGCACAGGTCGTCGCCTTACAGGGGTTCCCGTGCGTGGAAATGGCGACGCGGGATTTCTCGTTGAAGGACCGCTGGGAAATCATGTGGCGGGAATCACGTTTCCGCGATGATAAAAATCTCAACGAGGAAGCGGTCACGGTCGGCTTTGGTGGCGAACCGTCACATCACCAGAAAATGGTGATGGTGGACTACGACGCGCCGGAACACGCGGTGGGCTTCGTCATGGGGCACAACACGCTCGACGCCTATTGGGACGACGATAAACATTCGTTTGCGCGGATGCATCCGCGCTTCGGACGCAATGGCGCAACGCCGAGGCAGGACATGTCCGCGTGCGTCACTGGTCCGATCCTTGAACATCTGAACGTGAACTTCTGCCGTGCGTGGCAGCACACCACGAAAGTCGACCTGATTACGCCGCGCAAGGCGCTGGCATCGCGGCTCACCGTCCGACAGGATAAGGGCACTCCTGTGATGGCGCAAATCCTGCGCACACAGTCGCAGAAAGCCGAGAATCGGCGGGATATCCGGTCGATGTACAAGCAGGTGACGAACAATACGTCCCGCTTCATGTATATCGAGAACCAGTATTTTCGCTGGCCACCGCTGGTCGATCAGATCAAGGCCGCCGTCAATAAACAACTTGCATGGGGACGGGACACCGGCAGGGATGGGACGCTCTATCTGTTTGTCGTGACCAATTCCAGCGACGATGCGCTGGAAAACGGACAGGTTTCGACGTATCGCATGATGGAGTCGCTTGGACATGCGGATACGATGCCAGACGTAACGAAGGCGGAACGCGACGACGCACTGCAACAGCAGAAAAGCAGTCTCCAGTCGCAGATAGACGACATCGATGGCAGTGAGCAGACCGTGAGAGTATATGGAACCGGCACGGCCACACAGAATGCGCCATTTTTTGCCAGGAGCGAAGCACGCAAGAAGGATTTGCAACAGCAATTGGATGCTGTAAACGGCAAGATCGACGCCAATAAGAGTGGGCCAGTGGTTCCGAGCGATATCAACGGACTGAAAACGCTAATCTGCACGTTGGTTGCGCCTGACTCTCCGGCAGGAAACTGGATGAACACCTATGTACATAGCAAGATCATGGTCATCGATGATGTGTTCCTCACGCACGGCTCGGCTAACATCAACACGCGTAGCATGGAGGTCGATAGCGAACTGAACATCTGCCATGAGCACGGTGCCGTGACGAAGACGCTCCGGAAGCGGTTATGGGCTATTCATACGAAGGCCGCACAGTCACAACAGGCTGGAGTGGCCTCGGACTCAGGCAATAATATTATTTATTCGAATTCCATTGGAGACAATATGGAAAAAGCATATTCTGCCTGGAAGCAGTTGATGGATAAAAACAAAAGTCTGAAAAATTCGAAAAAGCAATCACCTGTTGCATCGCTAGTCGGATTTCTCACTGCTACAACAAAGCGAAGCACGCTCGATTGACTATGCGCAAAACGCTCATTGTGCTGTCAGTTGTGAGTCTGTTGTCGGCCTGTTCGAAGAACGAGAACGCAATGAACCCGTTGCCCGATGTTAGCGCCGTGCGCCTGAAGCTCGCCTTCACGTGTGCCCGGGAAGTGGACCATTTGCCGCCTGTCGATCCTGAAGCGGACAAGCTTTTCCAGTATGGCCGCTTCCTTGAAAAAAAGGCCGGACCGAAGGACTTCAACGATGTTGCGCGTTACTATCGGATAGCGGCAGCGTATGGGCACTACAAGGCGAACCACAATCTGCAAATCCTGATCTCGTCAGGAGCCGCGTCGTCGCCCAATCCCCAAAAAGAAAGTGTCGATCTTGCCGAGCAACTCATCAAAGCGGGAGTTCCGAGCGGCTATTACGATATCGGTCATTACCTGCTGAATGGCTATGGCCTCCAGCGCGATGATGATGCAGCCCGACGGTACATTCGCAAGGCGGCGGACCTCGGAAATGCCGATGCTCAGTATTACGTCGGGAACTTGCTTGATCCTGCCGATATGGCACCGGAAATTGCACGTCAAATGTTTCAGTGTGCGGCTGATCAAGGTCATGCCGAATCGGCAAATTATCTTGGCATCAGTCTACAGAATGACAGCAAATATGCCGAAGCGCAAAGTGCGTATCAAAGAGGCGTTGAGGCCGGAAGTGCTGAAAGTGCTTTGTCACTTGAGGCTGGATTTGCAACCGAATCTGTCTCGGATCGGGTAGCTTATCTCGGAGTAAAGCGGGACATGGAGCGATCTCATCGTTACGAATTAATCGGGCAGTTTATTCATCGTAACGACGGTCGCAACCCGAAGGTTCCCGATATCGACAAGATTGTGCCGTTGCCGCCGGCGAAACTCCCACCGTGGGACGGTACGTTCCAGTGGCAAAAAGAGCAGGATGCTGCAGCACTGCCGCAGAAGCCGTCCGATGAACTCATCGATCAACTGGCAAAGGCAAAGCAACTTGATCCGGCTACGGGCCTCCCGCTATCGGGGTTGTCGAACAAGACATCACAGGCCGACGAACCCTCGAAGGTCGCATCCCGTGTACCGCTCGGCACTCTCGCAAGCGCAGGCGATATCTGCCCCGAAGATGGTGTTTGGCACGCGAAGCTCGAAGCGGGCCAGATGGGTGATTCGCAGCGGCGTTTCTTAAAGGGCGATACGTTACCGTCGCTGGTCGTACATCAACCGCGCACGCTTGCATTCCTTGACCGCATGATGGGCACGCGTCAGCAGGTAGCGAAGGTGGCCTGGGAACTGGTCGCGTACATCGATGAGACGTGATGTTCTGATAATAGGCAGATAGATGGCAAAGCGATATCTAATCCTCGACGGCGATCACACGACAGTATCTGGAACGGTTCAAGCGCAGCCGACGACGCTGTCATTTAGTGGTCGGCACGTCGTACACGAAGGCGATGACGTAGCGTGTCCGGCCTGTAATTCGACCGGCAAGATTAAATGCGATGGCGCGCGTCTCACGATGCCGGGTCCGGGCGGACGCCCAACGGCGCTGAGCGACGATCTGTGCATCTGCAAATGCGATCCACCGCCGAAGCTCGTCGCCTCGCAGCAGGCAATGTCCGTCGATGTGTGATGTCTGGTGGTCGCAGGCGCACGGATCACCGCCTGCCATTTATGACAGGCGCCTGCTCGTCGCTACGTTGAACCGCCTTCTCGCAAAGGATGAATCGGAATATCCCCATTGTGGGATGACATGGCGATTCGATATATGAATGAATCCACTGAACAAAAATCTGGAGCTAATCGGCTAGGATTGATAGCTCTGGGAGGACTGTTGTTACTGCCAGGCTTGCCGTGTTGGTACTTACTGGCAAGCGCCCTTAGGCCGCTGGCACCATTTGCCGATTGGCCCAAGGAGCTTGCCATTGCTGGAATCGTCGTCCCCTTACTCTTCGTTGTGTGCTGGAAGTACGATGCTGGACGTAAAAGCGAGATCGGCTACCTCGTGTTTGGCTGGCTTATTACCGGCGTTGTGCTTGGGAAGTTGCTTCTTTTGATGGTTAGCCTAGCCCCGCGTGGTTGATCTGTGACGTCCCGTTCTTGGCGCAATTAGCCATGTTCACTGCGAGGATATGAGCTGGACTTCGGATACGCATACGACCAAGATGAGAAGAGTTCAGGTTTCGTTAAGGCGTAGTCGCCACCGGATCGGCCCCGCAATGCGCCGAAGCAGAAAACAAGACGTGGTACGCGGTCAGCATTGCCGACGAGAATAACGCACAGATCGATGGTTGGGCATGCGATCACGGACATCCGCTCGTCGAACTTAAAAGCCCGTGGGACTGGCCGGGTTTCGAGGTCGCGAATCTCGACGCGTCGGTGTCGGTCATGTTCGAACGTGCGTTATATATCGCAGATAACGGCACGCCCGACGAGATTGCACGTTTCGAAGATTCATTCGACACAGCGCGCTCCGATGAAACCATCAAGAAACTTGAGGATGCAATAGATGATCAGGGACTGAAGGACGGAAAGATCACGGCACACGAACTGCAATTGGCGCTCGGCAAGCCATGGTTGGCGGATCGCATCGTTCATCTGATCGTGCGGAATGAAACCGAGTGGGGCGGCGACATGAGCAAGTGGGATGCACTCGACTCGCATATGCATGCGGGGTTGCCTGTGTGGCAAGCGGAGAAAAAGCGGATTGAAGAGCTCAGGTTCTGGTCGGGCACGGCCGGCGTAACGCCAGCGAGCGCGAACGTCCATCATATACATCCGGTCGGACTGGTCGGCAATTTTTATCGCTACGGTTTCCAGTTTACGTTGCCGATGTTGCAGCACATCTTCCCAAGTGCAAACGTTGCGACATTGCAAGCTGCCATCACGGAACTGAACGCCAATATCAATTTATTCAAGCTCGACAAACCACTCAGACGTGAGCACTTCTTCGCGCAAATCCGGCGCGAGGCGGGCCCATCTTTGGCTGTTCATGATGGCGAAAGCCTGAACTATCCGCCTGACAGGTTGCGGCAAAAATTCTCGTATTTCCAGCAACATACCGACGAATCCGAATCGTACGGGCGCACTTCCCAGCATCCTGCCAATGAACAGGCTATCGCCAATCGTGCGTATGCGAATAGAAATGGCAACGGAGACATTGCGAGCGGGGATGGATGGAAATACCGTGGGAGAGGCTTGATCCAGATTACAGGCCGAACACAGTACCAAAAATTTTCCGAATGGCACCAGCACAACTCGGGGGGCTGGCCCAGCGAGGCGAATCTGGACTTTCTGGTCGACTATGCGCTTGTTGGCGAGGTCAAGTATGCAGTGAGATCCGCAGCGGCATATTGGATCAACAACAGGATGTACGAAACGGCCGATCACGGGGCGACCGAGGACGACGTCGACAACATCACCCGAGCGATCAATCCCGGGCTTTTTGCGCATCATCCTGGCCACCCGATCAGCCAGGAGAACATGAACGACATAGTTGACCGGCGGAACAATTTCGCCTCGATTCATAACTGGGAGGGATTGAAGTGATACGTATGGCAGGATTTTTCATGGTTGTTGTGTTGTCGCTCGTCAAATATGACGTGGCGAATGCGCAGACTCAGTCGTCGCAGGATGAACAGACGCTTTGCAGCGAAGGCGAGGAGGTTTATTTTAGTTGTCCGCTGGAGAACGGGAAGACCGTTTCCGTCTGCGCAAAGAACAACACCGCCCCTAATCGGGGCTACGTGCAATACCGATACGGTAGCAAGGACGATGCTTTCGCATTCCCTTCTGAAAATACCTCGCCGTCCAAGACGATTAAGATCACCGACGTCTCCGAAGGAAGCATTCGCGGCCTGCATTTGAAGTTCTCGAAGGAGCCGTACACTTATGTCGTGTCCTCGGTCTCGCCGGGCGAGGTCTATGTATCGAAAAATGGGAAGATAATTTTCGATCAGCAATGCCAAGCTTCAAGATACAAAAGCTTTTCGAATAAGATTTTCGACGGGGTCAATGAAGCGCCTGTGACGAAAGTTGATATGCACTAAATGCTGTTCGCGAGTCTACTAACCCCGCGGACTACCCCGCCATTCAGTTAGCAACAAGGCGATGGGTCTCCTCTATTGGCGGATGTAATTTCTCGTGGCATGACGATTTATTTGGCAAAGCACGACGCTGAAGTCGAAGAGTATTTCGCTGACATCCAGCCGAGTGAAGAAAGTGTATTGAAGCACGGCTAGCTGAGCCTGCGCTCGCGCGGTAGCAGCCTCAGCGAAGCATCGTCATTGCCGTGGAAGTCGTCGGCTATCAGATTCGGCGCAGTACGCATTTTTACGCTCGCAGATTTTGAATGCACGGCAATATAGACTGTAAGGTGCCGGCGATCTCGTCAATTATTGCCGTATCGCACTTGCTTACGTGGATTCGTTCAACGCCTTGCCGGAAGTCGCCGCTTTGCTCGAACAGGTGAAGTCGAAGGTCTTGACTTTTGACGATCTCATGAAGAACTTTCCGCGGAATGTCCCGACGGTTGATGTCGGGCATTCGCGATCTGCTTACCATTCAAGTCGAGCGAAACACCAGAGACAACAAGAATGAAGTCCAAAACTGAAGCAGCGGTCAACTCCATGATCCGCCGCCTGATTGTCGGGTTATTGTCCGTATTGCCACTCACTGCCTGCCTGGAAAGGCCCATGAATCTCGATGTCGCCGTTTACAACTACTGGCCTCGTGCGATTTACGATGTTGCCGTCAACGGTCAATACGCAGGCGGTGCGTTCATGGCGTATGAACCGGGCAACGCCGGCGGAAAAATTGTTTGCTGTGTGAAAGTCAAACCGGGCCCGATATCAATCGAATATTCGCTGGGAGGCCGGCAAGGCGCTCCAAGATTGGGCGAAAGAATTCACGCGACTGCCGTGCTACAGGAATTGCCGGGCGACTCCAAAGTCCTCACCGTTCATGTGTACCCGAACGCAACGGCAATTGCTGAGGCATCCAAGGAATATGTTGACGAACGACCGGAGCCGGAGGGAAAGAAGCAGTGAGTTCGCTTCCCCAACTGCCTTCGTTGATGCAGACCATAGCGGCCACGACGCGTGACGTTCCAAAAACGCCTCCAGCGGCGAAACAAGATTGTTCCGACATGGTTCACCTCGCGTTCTTCTTTGACGGGACTGGAAACAACCGGGACGCTGACGCGGCAGGACAACGATGGAGCAATGTCGCAAGATTGTTCGACGCTTCGATGAATGCCCCGGGCAAAGGAATTTATAGCTTCTACGTCAGCGGCGTCGGCAACCGTTCAACGGCGAAGCGTCTTGGGTCGACAAACCCGATGTTTGGTTTGAGGACCCCGTCTTGGGCGGCGCGTTTGGCGCGGGAGGCGATCGCCGATTGAGTGATGGCGAGGACCGTATGAATCAGGCGGTCGTCGGCCCAAAATCGTTGAACGACAGCTCCGTTAAGCATGCGATGTGGGGGACGATCGATATCGAGGCGCCGGCTTATGCCGAGGCATTGAAGACCCATCGCGATTTAGTTCGAAGGTCGTGACGTCGCCCACGAGGGCGATGAGGTGCAATGTCCCACATGCAACACGACGGGCAAGATCAAATGCGATGGTCTGCGTCAGGTGATGACCGCGCCCGATGGTCGGCACGCTGCTTTAAGCGACGATCTTTGCATCTGCAAGTGCGATCCGTTGCCGAAGCTCGTTGCTTCGCAGCAGTCGATGTCGATCGACGCCTGATGTTCCATTCCCACCATAACCAGTAACGACATTCCGTCTCTATGGCAATTGGTGATGATCGTATTGCGAGGATTCGCGCCTGTCTCGCAGCGAAGGCATTTACCTTGCTTGAGAAGGAGTGGTGCGGCGTATGGAGCCAGGACGGGTTTCGCTGTGCCCACTAGCATATTTCATCCCAGTCTGAGGCCAGTCTGGTAGGTCGCCTGCACGCTAAGTACCTGCCCCGGTCCGACACGCCATCCAGCCGCCCCACCATCACTCCGTCGCAATAGCACTCCCACCCAGATACGCGGCGCGAACCCGGCTATCCTGCGCCAGTTCTCTGGCGGGGCCGGCTAGTGCGATCCGACCGCTTTCCAGCACGTAGGCCCGATGCGCGATACGCAGGGCCTGACGCGCATTCTGCTCGACCAGAAGAATCGAGGTGCCTTCGTTGCAGATATTCGCAATCATGCCGAAGATCACCCGGACCAGCTTCGGCGCCAAACCCATGGACGGCTCGTCCAGCAGAACGACGCGAGGCCGCAGCATCAGCGCGCGAGCGATGGCCAGCATCTGCTGTTCGCCGCCGCTAAGCGTCCCCGCCAACTGGCTGCGCCGTTCGCCGAGCCGCGAGAAAGTCTGATAGACCTCGGCCATGCGCTGTTCCAGCAACGCGCCGTCGGCCCGGATCAGATAACCGCCGAGCCGCAGATTTTCCTCGACCGTCAACGCTCCGAACATGCGGCGGCCTTCCGGCACATGGCCGAGACCTCGCGCCACGATCTGGTGGGCCCGCAGTCCGGTGAGCGGCTCTCCGGCCATCGCGATCTGTCCCGCACGCGGGCGAAGCAGGCCGGAAATAGTGCGCAGCGTCGTGGTCTTGCCCGCGCCGTTGCTGCCCAGCAAGGCCACGATCTCACCTTCCGCGACATCGAGCGATATGCCGTGCAGAACTTCGACGTTCCCATAGCTCACATGCAGATCGCGGATTTCTAGGAGTCCCACAGCGATTTCTCCCCGGTGGCATCGTCAGCCGTTTCTTCTGCTGTACCGAGATAGGCATCGATCACACGCGGATCGGCCTGGATCACGCCCGGCGAACCTTCGGCGATGATCACGCCATGATCCATGACGATGATCCGGTCCGACACGCCCATCACTAGCATCATGTCGTGTTCGATCAGCAACACCGTCACGCCCAGATCCCGGATGCGCCGGATCAATTCCATCAGCGCTTGCTTCTCGGTCGGATTCATCCCGGCAGCCGGTTCGTCCAATAGCAGGAGATACGGGTTGCTGGCGAGCGCACGAGCAATCTCCAGCCGGCGTTGGTCGCCATAAGGCAGATCGGCCGCGCGTTCGCCTGCCCGGGCACTGAGGCCGACGAAGCTGAGCCAGCCGAGGCCCTCTGCCGCGTGATCGGCCGCTTCGGAGCGAGCGGAGGGGAGCGCAAGCAATTCGGCGATCAACGAGGTGTGAAGCCGATGGTCCATGCCGATCAGCACGTTTTCGAACGCGGTCATATTGGCGAACAGACGGATGCCCTGGAAAGTACGCGCCATGCCGCGATGAACGATGCGATGCGGTGCTCCGCCAGCCAGCGAGGCGCCGCGCCAGAGAATCTGGCCGCCGCTCAGACGGGTCACGCCGGTGAGGCAATTGAACACCGTGGTCTTGCCGGCGCCGTTCGGGCCGATCAGGCTGAGAATCTCGCCGCCGCGCACCGTGAAGCTGACGCCGCCGACCGCCCGCACCCCGCCAAAACGGCGCTGCATGTCGCGCACATCGAGCAGGATGTCATCGGCGACGATCTCCCGGTGCGCGGGCTTCGCTACGCCGTCACCTTCACGTGGCGGCGCCACGCGGCGTAGCGGCGCCGGCCACAGGCCTTGCGGCCGGAGCAGCATCAGAATCACCAGCCCGATCGCGAAGCCGAAAATGCGCCACAGGTTGAGGAAACGCAGCACCTCGGGCAGCCCGGCAACAATGATGGCGCCGAGTATCACGCCAGGAATACTGCCTCGGCCGCCCAGCACCACAATGATGAGGATCGTGACGGACTGCAGATAGGTGAAGCCGGTCGGGTCGATTGTCCCGAAGCGCGCAGCAAACAGGCTGCCACCAAAACCGCCGATCAACGCGCCCATCACGTAAGCAAGCAGTTTGACTCGCAGCGTCGGTACGCCCACGGCTTCGGCCGCAGCCTCGTCCTCGCGGATGCTGGTCCAGGCGCGGCCGAGCCGTGACTGACCGAGCCGGATCGCGAACACCAGCACGATCAGGAAGAACGCAATGCCTAGTTCGTACACCGCGCGGGGCGAGCTGATTTCGTAGCCGAACAGGCTGGGACTATCGATACCGTAGATACCGTTCGGGCCGCCCGTAATCCGCAGATTGGTGGCAACGATGCGCGTGATCTCGCCGAACCCAAGCGTGACGATCGCCAGGTAGTCGCTGCGCAGACGCAAAGTGGGGTAGCCGATGACGATGCCGGAAACACCGGCGAACGCGAGGCTGAACGGCAGCGTTTCCCAGAACGAGAAGTGCAGCAGTGTTTCCAGCAGCGCCGTCGTATACGCACCGATGGCGAAGAAGGCCGCATAGCCCAGATCCAGCAGCCCCGCATATCCGACAACGATATTCAGCCCGAGCCCGAGGATCGAATAGGTGGCGATCGTCAGGCCGACGTCGACGATATAGCTGCTGGCGACCGCCGGCAACGCCACGGCGGCGAGCAGAAGAGCGCCGCCTGCCGCCGGGCGGCGCCAACGCGCTGAGGCTGACGTCGCGCCCATGGCCTACATTCTCTCGACGACGCGTTCGCCGAACAAGCCCGTCGGCTTGATCACGAGCACACCGATCAGTACACCGAACACCAGCACATCGGTCCACTGCGACGACATATAGCCGGCGCCGAATGCTTCGAGCAGGCCGATCAGAATGCCGCCGGCCATCGCGCCCGGAATGTTGCCGATGCCGCCGAGAACGGCGGCGGTGAATGCACGCAAGCCCAGCACGAAGCCCATGAAGAAATTGATCTGCGTGTAGTAGAGCCCTTCCATGACGCCGGCGACGGCGGCCAATACCGAACCAAGCAGAAAGGTCAGCTGGATCAGCCGCTCGACATTGACGCCCATCAGACGCGCCGCGTCCTGGTCGATCGCCAGCGCGCGCATGGCCGTGCCGAGGAAGGTGTGATGGACGAAGAAGTAAAGCGCTAGCATCAGCGCGAGGCTCGCCACGATGATGCCGATCTGCGTGAAGCTGACCCGCACGCCGAGCAGGTCGAGTCCTGCCTGGCTGAGCACATGCGGATAGGTGTCGAACCCGGCCCCGTAGAGCAGCAGCACGCCGTTCTCCAGCGCGAGCGAAACGCCGAGCGCGGTGATCAGAATCGACAGTCGCGGCGCGCGCAACAGCGGCTGATATGCCAGGCGCTCGATGGCAAGACCCAGGGCGCCGGTGACGGCCATCGAGGCAACGAGCGCAATCAGCAGCGCGAGAGCAAGCGGCAGGTGCACCGCGGCGAGCACCGTCAAAGCGGTCCAGCCGACGAACGCACCGACCATGAACAGGTCGCCGTGAGCGAAGTTGATCAGCCGGATAATCCCGTAGACCATCGTGTAGCCGAGGGCGACGAGGGCATAGAAAGAGCCCGTCGTCAGCCCTTCGATGACGAACTGGAAAAAGGTGCTCATGGCGTGGCCCGTTGCGCGCCAGGGCCTACTTCATCGCCACCCAATGTCCGCCGGAATCGAGCCGCTGATACGGCGTGAAATTGCCGCCGCGCACGGTGATGACGATATACACCGCGTTGCTGCGGTCACCTTTGGCGTTGAAGCTGATGGCTCCCGTCACGCCTTGATAGCCCGAGATTTTGTGCAGGGCAGCAGTGATCGCCGCGGGCGTCGTCGATTTTGCGTTCGCGATCGCTTTTGCCGTCACGCCGACGGCATCGTATTCGTAGACGGAATAGGGACCGGGGCCTTGCCCGTAAGCCTTCGTATAGTCGTCGACGTAGCCGTGCGCGGCGCTCAGGAATTGCGCCAGCGGCGCCGTGGTGATGAGCATGTCGTCGGCGGCGGGGCCGGCTGTTTTCATCAGCGTGGGGTCGTTGGTGGCGTCGCCGCCCATCAGCGTCATTTTCATGCCTAGTTGCCGCGCTTCCTTCACCAGCAAGCCCGCTTCGGCGAAATAGCCGGTGTAATAGATGACGTCCGGCTTCAGTGCCGCAACGTGGGTCAGCGTCGGCGAATAGTCCATCTGGCCGGGCGTGATCGCGTCGTCGTAGACCACATCGACACCGTCCTTCTTCAATGCGTCCACCGTGTTATCGGCGAGACCTTTGGAATAGGTCGTGTTGTCGTTGATGACCGCCGCCCGTTTTGCATGCAGGAAGTTCTTCATGAAGTTGGCGGCAAACGGGCCTTGCTCGTCATCACGGCCGATCGTGCGGAACACGTTGTCGTAACCCATCTCGGTCAGCTTGGGATTGGTCGACGCGTCCAGTACGTAAGGAATGCCGGCGCGGTGAAAGGTTGTCAATTCCGGCAGCGCGGCGCTGGAGCAGTAACCGCCGGCCACCGCCACGACGCCCGCATCGACTAGCTTTTGTGCTGCCTGTACTGCTGTCTGCGCATCGCAGGCGTCGTCTTCCGGCACCAGTTCGATCTGCTTGCCGAGCACGCCGCCGGCCGCATTGATTTTGGCGGCGGCGAGTTTGGCGCCGTTGACGATGTCCTGGCCCGCGTTGGCGCTACTGCCCGACAGCGGCACCGGCACGCCGATCTTGATCGTCGCGCCCTCGCTGCGCGCCGAACCGGGCAGGGCGCCGGCGAGCACGGCGAGCGCGGCCATGGCCCCGATTGTTGTGCGCCGCAAAACGCTCGCAGCACAGACGGCGCCATTCTTCCGAGCAATCATGTTAGTGACTCCTTATCGTGAAAGGGATCAGAGCGATCCGCCACGCGGATAGACCGGTGACATCAGAAAACGGACGAAAACGTGCGTTCGCATGCCATGCGTGACACGCCAGCCCGACGGACTGGCCGTCAGGCTTATCGCGGCGCCGTTACGAAAGTGCTCCTTTCATGATAGGTCTCGCTGCCGAATGAACGGGCTAGGGTATCCGCGTATAAACCTCCATCCAACGCGTGCGCGGCGCTATATTTGAACGATCGGGATGGGAGTCGCGCATGAAAAGCGTCATTCTTGGCGGCGGGATCGCAGGGGTTACAGCCGCCTGGTATCTCGCGAAAGAGGGCCGCGAGGTGACGGTAATCGATCGCCGGCCGGGCGTTGCGCTTGAGACCAGTTTCGCCAACGCCGGGCTGGTTGCGCCGGGCCACTCGTATACGTGGGCGTCCCCTCGTGCACCGAAAATCCTGCTGAAGTCGCTCTTCGTCGACGGGCAGGCGCTGCGGCTCAAGCTTAACGCGGACCCGCACATGTGGGTCTGGTGCCTCCAGTTCCTGCGAAACTGCACCGCGGAACGCTCCCGCCGGAACACGACGCGCAAGGTCGCGCTTTGCCGCTACGCACAGATGCAATTGCAACAGTTGACGGCCGCCGAGCATCTGCAATACGACCGCCTTAGCCGCGGCCTGTTGTATCTCTATCGCGACGAAGCATCGTTTGAGCGAGGCACACGGAACATGTCGATCCTCAAGGACAACGGTCTGCCGCTCGACACGCTCGATACGGCCCAGGTTGTCGCACGGGAACCCGCGCTTGACGGGGCGCGTGACAGGATTGCCGGGGCAATCTACTGCCCCACCGACGAAAGCGGCGACGCGCACCTGTTCACCCGCGCGTTGAAAGCGGCGTGCGAGCGCCTCGGTGTGCGTTTCGAGTTCGACACGCCGATCAGCGCAATCGAGGCTTCGGGCGACCGGGTAGTCGGCGTGCGAACGCCACGGGGACTCGTGGGCGGTGACGAGTTCGTGCTGGCGCTCGGTTCCTGGTCGCCCATCGTTGCGCGTCCCTTGGGCTATCGGCTACCGGTGTATCCGGTAAAGGGCTACTCGGCCACCTTCCCGGTTCGACCGGGTCACCGACCGCCGGACCTTGGCGGTGTCGATGAGAACAATCTCGTGGCGTGGGCGCGTTTTGGCGAGCGGCTGCGTTTTACCGCAACCGCGGAATTCGCCGGTTATGACACCCGCCACACACCCGCCGACTTCACGACCATGCTGCAGGCAGCACGCGAACTGTTTCCCGACGGCGCCGACTATGACAGCCCGTCCTACTGGGCCGGTTTGCGGCCGATGACGCCGGAGGGGACGCCCCTGATCGGCCGCACGCGTCACAGGAACCTGTACCTGAACACCGGGCACGGACACATGGGATGGACCATGTCGTGCGGCACCGCGAAACTGCTGGCCGACGTCATGGCCGATCGCCAGCCCGAGATCGACATGACAGGGATGACACTGAAATGAGCATGAACGCAGCGCACGACGACGCTTATACGAAACTCGACTTCGTGCTGGACGACGGCATCTGCCGGCGTGCCGCCATTGGTCTCGTGGTGCTCGCGACCGACCATACGATCGAGCACGAATGGCGCAAGCTGCTGACGCAGGATGGCGTGGCGTTCTACGAAAGCCGCGTGTACAACTCGGCGGATATCACGCCTGAACGGTTGATGGAAATGGAATCCCGTATTGCCGCGGCGGTGGCGCTGATTCGTCCCGGCGAGCGGATCGACGTCGTGGCGTTTGGCTGCACGTCGGCATCGATGGTGATCGGCGAGGAGACGGTGTTCGAGCGCATCCACGAAGCGCGTCCCGGCGTCGCCTGCACCACGCCGATCACCGCGGCGCTCGCGGCCCTGCGTGCGCTCGGTGCGCGGCGCGTCGCATTGTTGACGCCCTATGTGCGTGCGATCAACAACACGATGCGCGACTACATCGAAGCGCGCGGTGTCGGCGTCACGCGTATGGCCTCGTTCGAGCATGCGAACGACAACGAAGTGGCGCGAATCGACGCCGCGTCTTTAGAAGCCGCCGTCGGGCATCTCGCACAGAGCGCTGACGTGGACGCTGTTTTCGTGTCCTGCACGAGTCTGCGGATTGCCGGGCTCATTCCAGAACTCGAGGCAAGGTTCGGCAAGCCCGTGATATCGAGCAACTTCGCGATGGCGTGGCATGCGTTGCGTCTCGCAGGCGTGGAGGATTGCGAACCTCGATTGGGTCGTTTGTTCGCGCTGTGATGGTCGAATATCGGTCACGGCGAATCGCACCCGACGCAGATGATCCCGCCCCGAAACGGGTCGCAGAGGCGGGAAAGAAGCGGGGAAAGAAGCGGGAAAGAAGCGGGGCATAATACGAGGATTCCTGGTCGGAATGATGGAGGTTGATATGGCTGCGTTTGCTATTGACGGCGTGCGGATTAACCCTGCAACTGATCGTGTCACGCACGTGCGCTGGTCGCTCATCGACCAGAGGACGCACGACCGCCTGTCTCCAACTTCGATCGTCGAGGTGGCGGAGGTGGTCAAGGCGATCCGCGCGGGGGACGTAGGCTGGTCCCTCTTTACCCTCGGCGGCGTGAGATTTCTGGGGCCGAAAATAAAGATCGTTCCGCACACCAATGGCCCTGATGGCATCGACACGGAGGAGCCTGACGGCAGTGTCGAAAAGTCCATCGACGATCTTCCGCACGTTTGACGAAGCAACCAGCAGGGCCGTGGGCATTCGGCTTTCATGCTGCGGCACCTGAATAAGCTTCCTTCAGATTCCGGATGGAGAGTGTCATGTGGGACAAGATCGAGCACAACGGATATGAGGTCTGGGTCCTGCCGATTCCGGCTTACGGGCCGCCGGCGCCAGACACCTTGTGGCATTACTCGGCGTACATCTGTCGGCACGGCGCCCAGGCCCACTTAGCCGGGCAGAGCATTCGCTTCGAGGAATTGGCCGCCACGTTTCCCAGCGAAGAAGCGGCTCGCGAAGCCGGTTATGTTGAAGGCAAGCGGCGCGTTGATCGGATTCACGAGGACGGTTAAGAACTGCTCTGCCGCCGGTCGCCAAACTGTCGACCCTTACCTGCGCCGGTTGCATTGAAACGTGAAGCTCAGGCGGCCCGGCGGGCGTAAGTGTAAAAACAAAATAAATAAACTTGCTCTAAACTAGCTGCCGCCCCAGCCAGCCTAGTAGAGAGCAAGCAACCCATGCCCCGACCTCCGGCCGATTCCGTCGGCGACGCCAGTTTCAGTTTGCCAAAACATCCTCCGTTTCAGCGCTTCTGGTGTACACGTATCCTCTCGTCGCTGTCGTTCCAGATGCTCGCCGTCGCAATGGGCTGGCATATCTACGCGCTAACGCATAGCGCCTTCGCACTGGGCCTCGTCGGCCTCGCTCAATTCCTGCCGATGTTCGCGCTGACGCTCGTGGTCGGCCATGTTGCCGATCGCTATGACCGTCGCCGGATCGCCGCCATCTGTCAAAGCCTTGAAAGCGTCGCTGCCTTGTTGTTCGCCGTCGGCACCTTCGGCGGCTGGATCAGCGCGCCGGTTATCTATGTACTGGCCGCATGCGTGGGTGCGGCTCGCGCCTTCGAGTCCCCCGCGGTCGCTTCGTTGTTGCCGGGCGTCGTGCCGCGCGCGCAATTGCCCAAAGCGACCGCATGGGCCACTTCCGCCAATCAGTCCGCGCAGATCGCGGGTCCGGCATTAGGCGGTCTGCTTTACGGCATCGGCCCGGGTGCGGCTTACCTCGCATGCACGCTGTCGTTCGCGGCCGCCGCTGTCTCGGTGTGGGCCATCCCATTGCAGGCGAAGTTGGCAAGCCGCGCGCCGGTGACGCTCGAGTCGGTGTTCTCAGGTATCGCTTTTATTCGCAAAGAACCCGTGATCCTCGGCGCACTGTCGCTCGATCTGTTCGCGGTCCTGTTCGGCGGCGCGACGGCGCTGTTGCCGGTCTTCGCACGCGACATCCTGCATACCGGACCGCTCGGTCTCGGCCTGTTGCGCTCGGGCACCGCGATCGGCGCGCTCGCGGGCACCATCTGGCTCGCACATTTCCCGCTGCGCAACCGGCCCGGCGCTGCGATGTTCGGCGGCGTGATTGCGTTTGGCGCCGCCACGATCGTGTTCGGTCTGTCGCATCAGTTCTTCCTGTCATTCTTCGCGCTGATGGTGCTGGGTGCGTCGGACACGATCAGCGTCGTGGTGCGCCTCTCGCTCGTGCAACTGCGTACGCCTGACGAAATGCTGGGCCGTGTCAGCGCGGTCAATTCGCTTTTCATTGGGACGTCGAATCAACTTGGCGAATTCGAATCAGGTGTGACGGCAGGGTGGTGGGGCGCGCAGCCGGCCGTTCTGGTAGGCGGCATCGCAACGATCGCCGTCGCCTTGTTGTGGATGCGATTCTTTCCGGAACTCAAGCGAACCCGCTCGCTTGAACGGGAGGAGGGGTTGGTGCCGAGCCATTGATAGAGGTGCACGGCGTCTCGCTTTCAACGGGACGCCGTTTCATCTTCTCGATTTTTGAAAGTCGGGTTTCCGATTTCACCGGGTTCTCTTTAAAGATGGAAGCCGGTAACTTTGAACGTGCAAGCTGCGGGCTGATCCGCGAGACAGGAGCCGTTCAATGAACTACACACACTCGTACCCGAGCGACATCGCTTTCACGCCAACGGTGAAGGCGATCCAGGCACGCCATGGTTCGCGTGATGCGTATGCGCGCATGGAAAGCGAACGCGGCTGGGAAACGCGCATTACGCCGGATGTCGCAGGCTTTATCGAGCAACAGACGAGCGTATTCTTTGCCACCGCGAATGAAGAAGGCCAGCCCTATATTCAGCATCGCGGCGGCCCTGCGGGTTTTCTGCGCGTACTCGACGACCACACAATCGCGTTCGCCGATTTCGCCGGCAATCGTCAGTACATCACGCTGGGCAATCTTGCCGACAACCCGAAGGCGTATCTCTTCCTGATCGACTATGCACGCCGGCGCCGCATCAAGCTGTGGGGCAACGCGCGCGTGGTCGAAGACGATCCGGAGCTGCTGGCCAGACTGATGCCACAGGGCTATAAAGCGCGCGGCGAGCGGGTGATCGTGATGACCGTCAGCGCGTGGGATATGAACTGTCCGCAACATATTCCGCAGCGGTTCGAGGCCGCAGACGTGGCTGCCGCGCTGGCGGAGAGGGACCGGCGCATCGAGACGCTGGAAGCGGAAATCGCGCGATTACGGGCGGCATCGGGCACGTGATTCGAGCTTAGGCGGCGCTCACCCGCAACGCCGTCCATCGCACCGTGGCGAGAATCGATGCCACGACGATCAAGGCGCCGCCGATCCACGCTGCCGTCGAAATCCGTTCGCCTAGCCAGAGGCACGCGAACAGCGCGCCGAACGCGGGTTCGCTGCCCATCAGCAAGGACACGCGTGTCGGGCTGCTGCGTTTGATCGCGAAGTTTTGCGCGAAGAACGCGAACAGTGTGCACGCTATCACCAGATAGCCGATGTAGCCCCAGAACATCGCATGCCCGGCGAGCGACGGCACCGGTTGCCACTGTTGCGGCGCGAACAGCAGCGCAACTGCCGCGCTGCCGAACGCGACCACGCCCGACTGAACCGCCGTCACAGACAAAGGCGGTAACGCCGAGTCGCGCATCACGCGCTTGGTCACGCACACATTCAGCGCGCGCAGCAGCGCGGCGAGCAGAATCAGCGCGTCGCCGGGATTGAAACTCAGTGCGCCGTCCCCCGCCAGCAACCAGGCACCCAGCAGCGACAGCGCGACCGCTCCCCATTCGATGCGGCTCGGCGTGCGCTTGAGCATCCACCATTCGACGAGCGGCGTCAGCACCACGCACAGGCTGATCAGAAACGCCGCATTGGCCGCACGCGTGAGCAGGATGCCGAAGGTCTCGCACAGAAAGATTCCGAGCAGCAGGACGCCCGCGATCAGGACGCCGCGCAGCGTGCGGCCATCGGCAGCGCGTAAATGACGCAAGGTGGGCGACAGGATCACGAAAGTGATGCCGAAGCGCATCGCCAGCAAGCCCAGCACCGGGTAGAACACCAGGGCGCTTTTGACGACCCCGTAACTGGTGCCCCAGACCACCGCGACCGCGAGCAGCATCAGATCGGAGAGCAGAAGCAGACGTTCTTGTTTCGACATGGCGGACCTCAGACAGATGAACGCTTATTGTCGAACTTTGTATAGAAAGCGATAATCGGGTTGTTGTGCATAGCATTTGTGTTGCGAATGCATAAATAGGCTCAAGCCGCGAGCGTCCGACAATGAACCCGACCGACCTTTTCGCTTTGCTGCCGGACATGGCGGTTTTCGCGCGCGTTGTCGATGCCGGCAACTTTTCGGTGGCCGCGCGTCAGCTCGGCAGCACGCCGTCCACGGTCAGCCGCCAGATCAAGCGCCTCGAAGACGCGCTGGCGACACGCCTGCTGGAACGGTCCACGCGCACGGTACGGGTCACCGAATCGGGTGCTCAGGTGGCGCGTTTTTGCCGGGACATGGTGAGCGCGGCATCGGGCGCGGTGGATGCCGCGGGGCAACTGGCCGACCGACCGCAAGGCAAGGTGCGCGTGAGCGCGCCGACCGCGTTTGCGAAGACGGTGATTCACCCGTTGATTCCCGGCTTTCTGCGCGCCTACGGCGAAGTCGACCTGCAACTGCTTTTCACCGACCACGATGTCGATCCGCTTGCCGACGACGTCGATCTGGTGATCCGTTTGACCGGGCATCCACCGCAAGGGCTCGCGGGGCGCAGGCTGGGCACGGTGCGCTGGCTGCTGGTTGCATCGCCGGCTTACGTGCGCGAGCGCGGCACGCCGGTGCAACCGCGCGATCTTCTCAAGCACGATTGCATCTATCTGGGCGAAACCGCCGACGACAACCGCTGGCGTTTTCGTCGCGGCACGGAGACGCAAACCGTGGACGTGAAAGGGCGCTACGTTGCCAACCATGCCGGCGCGCGACTGGAGGCCGCGCAGCAGGATTTCGGCATTGCCAATCTGCCTGAGTTTGCGGCCGCCGAGGCACTGCAAAGCGGCGAACTCGTGCAGGTGCTGCCGGACTGGAATCTCGAAGCACGCGCTTACGTAGGGTCGGTGTGGCTGCTATATCCGCCGAACCGTTTCCTGCCGCCGAAGGTGAGAGTGCTGATCGACTACCTCGTCGCGCAATTACACGAAGCTTCATAACACCATTCATAGCGATCGCTACAACAGAGGCGATCAGGAGGAGAACGAACATGAGCTTGCGTGAAACCGGGCCGATCGCGGCGACTGTCTATCGCGGCGAAGCGATCGAGAACACCCATATCGCCCATGTTGCGGTGGTTCAGGCCGACGGCCGTCTGCTGTATTCATTTGGCGACCCATCGCGCATCACGCTGGTGCGCTCCGCGGCAAAGCCCGCCCAGGCTCTCGCGGTGCTGGAAACTGGCGCGCTTGAACGCTTCGGCTTCGACGAAGCCGACCTTGCGCTCATGTGTGCATCGCATAGCAGCGAGCCGCGTCACATCGAACGTGCGCGGCGGATGCTGGCCAAGGCGCAGGTTAGCGAGGCCGACCTGCGTTGCGGCGGGCATCCCCCGTTGTCCGACGCCGTGTATGTCGACTGGTTGAAGCGCGACTTCAAGCCGGATGCGGTGTGCAGCAACTGTTCGGGCAAGCACGCCGGCATGCTGGCCGGCGCGCGTTCGATCGGCGCGGCGATAGCGGGTTATGAACTGCCGGAGCATCCGTTACAGGTGCGCGTGAAGCACACCGTCGCCGAGGTGTGCGACTTACCGGACGACGGGGTGCAATGGTCAATCGACGGTTGCAATCTGCCGACGCCGGCATTTGCCCTTGACCGTCTTGCCCGGCTGTTCGCGAAGCTTGCTGCCGCGGAGGATGAGATATCGGCGTCCGCCGCCGCTTCTGCGGGGACTCCTTCTGCCATTTCGCCACGCACCGTTGCGCTCGCGCGCATCTACCGGGCGATGGCGGCGCATCCGGAGTGGGTGGGCGGCGAGGGGCGCTTCTGTACTACGTTGATGCGGGCATTCGACGGCGCGCTGATAGGCAAGGTCGGCGCCGACGGCAGCTATGCGATCGGCGTGCGGGCTTCGCGGCAGACAGCGCGGCTTGGCGCGGACGGTGCGCTCGGTATCGCGGTGAAAGTGGAGGACGGCAACATCGGCGTGTTGTACGCGACCGTTGCCGAACTGCTTGCGCGGCTCGATATCGGCAGCGCTGAACAGCGTGCGCAATTGAGCGCGTTCCATGCGCCGCCGATGGTCAACACCATGGGCGTCGAAATCGGCCATCTGGCATTTTCGTTCGAGCTCGCAGCGCATGCACGCCGCGAGGCGTGAGGGTCGTGAGGGCTGGGAGGGCGGCGCTGCTTATGCGTCGTCTTTCTTGAAGCGGTTCTGGATGGACACCAGTTGATCGTCGCTGGTGGCCACGATCCACAGACGGGCGCGTTCGACCATCAGACGATTGTGATCCTTTAGCGCGCCCATCGACACGGCGGTTTTCCACGCGACGGGCGCCGCGCGGCTGGTTCTGCCAGACGGTGTGCCGACCAGTAGCGCGTAGGGTCCGAGGGGCAGCGAGACGAACGGCATGGCTGGCTTGACGCGTATGCGCCAGTCGAAGAAAGGTGTGTCGCTGAAGAGAAGCGGGGTGGGCAGGCCATGCAGCACGGTGAAGTCGTAGAGTGCGAGTTGGTCGCGCATGGGGCCATAGACCTTTCGAATATCGCTGACTACCGCCGCGCGGATTTCGTCGTCGAACATGGCTTCCTGGGTGTAGTGGTCGACTGCTTGCAGCGCGTCGTGCTGATAGGCGCTGAAGATGGCCAGGTCGACGCAATCGTGAACGGCGCGTTGGACTTCCGCGGCGGAGCCGGCCTCTTCGGGTTTGCCGAGTTGCGCTGCGCGCAGGAAGCGGGCGAGGGCCGCGTCCTGGATTGACGGGCCGGTGGCTTGCGGGTCGTCGGTGGCGTTTTTATCTAGTGGGATGTAGAGGTATTTTTCTGCTGCGAAGCGGGATTTTTTGCCGTCATCGAAGCTGATTTCGCCGGTGGCGCAGTTCAGGTAGCGAGTGCCGATGTGGCCGTGTTCCCACACGTAGTTTTTCAGGAAGGGGCGCAGGGGGTGGAGTGGGTCAGGGTGTAGCATTTTCTTGTTTGCACTCCGTGCGGGGTTCGGGTGGGTTTGGGTATGGGTATGGTCACATAGAAATTGGGTTTTTGCCTGCCCGGCAGGGGGCTTCGCGGCGCTTTTTTGTTGTTTGATCTGGCTCTCTGGCTTTGCTTTGTTCGTGGTCTGGTCTGGGGTTGGTCTTTTGGCCTTTCCTTGAATTGTTGGTGGTCTATTAGCGTTGCCCCTGTGCGGGGCGGCACCTACTTTTCTTTGCCGGCCGCAAAGAAAAGTAGGCAAAAGAAAGCGGCTCACACCGCTAATTCTTAAGCGGGTCCCCCGCACAGTAGCGGTAGTGGTGCATCTGGAATCCGTGCCCCCGCACATTCCGTGCCGTTGACAAAGGATTCATCAGCTCCCACTCCGCACTACGTGCGTCGCGGACGGGTCTGCCTGGGAAACCTGGCTGATGATTTGCATGACTGATCGTTTTTTTGATCCGGGTATCGGCGCGCGCAGCGCCGCCGGAGGTATGACTGCCTTGTCACTAAAGCCGAATGTGCGAGGGCACAGATTCCAGATGCACCACTGCCCCCTCCAAGCCGGGGGACCCGCTTATGAGCTAGCGGGGTAAAGCCGCTTTCTTTTGCCTACTTTTCTTTGCGGCCGGCAAAGAAAAGTAGGTGCCGCCCCGCACAGGGGCAACGCTAATAGACCACTACCGAAACAAGGAAAGGCCAAAGCCCCAGATCAACAACAAAAAGCGCCGAACAGGCACAAAACCACATCAACCAACAACCCCCTCCGCCGCAGGCACCCCCCCCAACGCATTACGAATAGCATCAGCCAGCTCAGCGGCTGCAAACTTCGCCACATACCCATTCGCGCCAGCATTCTTCACATGCGCCTCATTAGCCGCGCCTGTCAAAGACGAATGAATAATCACCGGAATATCCCGGGTCCGCTCGTCAGCCTTGATCTGACGAGTCAACATAAACCCATCCATCTCGGGCATCTCGAGATCGGTCAACACCAGCGCAATACTGTCCTTCGCCCTCGCACCGGTAGCCTGCGCCTCACGCGCAACTTCCTGCAAGGTATGCCACGCCTCCTCGCCAGTCTTGGTCATCACATAGTCCGCGCCGATCGCGCTCAACGCCTGCTCAATCAGCTTGCGCGCAAAACCGGAATCGTCAGCGGCGAGAATCTTCGCGCCCCGGCGGATGCCAAGCGCTTCACCCACAGAGCTCGGGTCGACGCTAGGATGCTGTGACGGAAACACATCGCGCAATACCTGCTCCACGTCGATCACCTGCGCAAGTCGCGAGTCGCCCGTGTTGCCGTCAATCCGCGCAATGCTCGTCACCAGATTGCCACCGGCCGCGCCTTCGGCAGACAACACCTGATTCCACTCGAGCCGCACAATGTCATCCACTTCCTCAACCGCAAATGCCTGCGTCGAACGCGCAAATTCCGTCACCAGCAAAATGTTCAAACCGCGCGTCGGCTCACACCCCATCAGGCGCGGCAAATCGATCACGGGAATAATCTGCCCGCGAATATCCACCGCCCCCATGACATACGGCGACGATCCCGCAATCGGCGTCACCGGCGGCATCGTCGATATTTCACGCACCTTGAAGACGTTGATACCGTAAAGCTCATGCGCGTCGCTGCCGGGAACAGAGCCCAGCCGATACAGCAACAATTCGAACTTGTTGGAACTCGTCAGGTTGCTGCGTTCGTTGTTCACGCGATGATCGACTGCCATTGAAACTCTCCGGGGATTGCGGTGCGAGTGGTGCGCCATGCATACCGTCGGTCCGGCCCTGGCGCGTGTCCTATCTTTCCGTTATCGGCGCATCGACAGGAAAATTCAGTCAATTCAGGCGGTTTATCGATGCTTTCTGGTTAACACCCAGTCGGTCTCCGGAACAGAAAGCGGACCGCGGCCCTACGCGAAAGCCAGGTAATTTGTATGAAGGTTACCTAAGGTTACAGAAGCGACAGCGTGGTTTCACATGCCCGGTAATGCGCCTCCTAGAATGCACAGCGATAAGAGCGCGGCGCCGTCAGTCAATCGCAAGCGACTTGCAAGCTGGCAATGCAGTCGAATGCAATGGCCGAGGCGCACGTGTATCGCCGCCGTTTCGCTTCCACTACAAGGAGAACGTATGATCCGCTTGCCTCTCGCCACCCTCAGCAGCGCCTGCATGGCCAGTCTTATGATCGTCGCTACCGCAGCCCATGCACAGACCGCGCCGGCAGCGCCGGGCGCCGTGCGTATTCATGCCGCCGATCAGGCCTTCATTACCGACGCCACCGCGGCGGTCTCTACGCAGCGCGATGCTGCACGCATCGCCACCTCGCGCTCCACCGACCGCGACGTGAAGGCATTCGCCGAACGCGTGTCGAACGACAACGCGAAAATCTCGGACGCGCTGCGCGCCGCAAGCCCGCGTGGCGTTGACGTGCCGAAGAACGATCCGAATACAGCGGTGCTCGCGAGCATCAACAACCTGCGTGGCGCCGATTTCGACAAGACCTACATCGAGCAGGTCGCGCTCGCGGGCGAACAGAAAGCGCTGTCGGCATTCCAGGCTGAAATCGCCTCGGGCCGCGACGAACAGCTGAAGGACGTAGCGAAGAAGGCACTGCCGACCATCCAGGAGCACTACGCGATGGCCCAGGATCTCGCCAAACGCAAACATTTCGCCCAGTAAGCCGCACGCGGGGCGCAACCCCGCATAGTTTGCGGCATCAAACGCGCGTCACGTTGCGGCGCGACGCGCGCAGCAGGCCGAATGCGTTCTTTTCGGCGATAATCGGCCTCGTTCTTTCGCTCGGCCTGCGTGCCTCCCGGCATGACTCAGGCAGATCGACAGCAATTTCCCGATTTCACGCGCATTCAATCAAAGCTCACCGCATGGGCAAGCCTGCCAATCTCCCGCAACAGTTGGACCATATGCTTCGGCAAGCCGTCGCGCTACAGCAGAACGGCGCATTGGCCGAGGCCGAAGAACTCTATCGTGAGATCCTCGAACTTAAGCCACGTCATTTCGACGCGCTGCAGTTATTGGGCTCGCTCGCGCTGCAAGCGGGGCGTGTACAAGAGGGCATCGAATTCCTGAAAAAGGCGCTCGCCATCAATGCGAAGCAGGCGCCCCTTCATTCGAATCTCGCCTATGCGCTCAACGCGTTGCAACGTTTCGACGAAGCACTGGCGAGTGCCGATCGCGCGCTCGCCTTGCAGTCCGGATTCCCGGACGCACTCAACAATCGCGGTAATGCGCAAGCCGGTCTGAATTTGCCGCTTGAAGCACTCAACAGCTTTGATCGCGCGCTCGCGTCGGCGCCGGATTTCGCACCCGCCTGGAACAATCGCGCCTGCGTGCTGCGCGATCTGGGCCGGGCCGCCGATGCCCTCGCGAGTTGCGATCACGCGATCGCCTTGCAGCCCGGCTATCCCGACGCATGGAGCAATCGCGGTAACGCGTTGAGCGATCTGAACCGGCCGCACGAGGCGCGGGAAAGTTATCAGCGCGCGCTCGAACTCGCCCCTGCGTTTGCCGATGCGTGGAATAACCTCGGCCTGACCCAGGTCGATCTCAATGAGCACGCGCAAGCGCTGCACAGCTATGAGCGCGCACTGGCCGTGAATCCGGCCGCTGCCGAGACCCATTGGAACCGGTCGTTGTGTCTGCTGCAATTAGGGCAACTGGAAGCAGGGTGGGCAGAGTACGAATGGCGCTGGGAGCGTAGCCGGATCAAGGCAAGCCGGCGCACCTTCGCACAACCGCTGTGGCTCGGCAATTTTTCCATCGACGGAAAAACCATTCTGCTGCACGCCGAGCAAGGTCTGGGCGATACGCTGCAGTTTTGCCGCTATGCCAAAACGGTGTCGAAGCTCGGCGCAAAGGTCGTGCTGGAAGTACCGCGCGAGTTGATGCGGCTCATGTCCACGCTCGACGGTGTGAACCAGCTGATCGAAGCGGGGCACGCACTGCCGCCGTTCGATTGCCACTGTCCTCTGCTGAGTTTGCCGCTCGCGTGCAAGACCGATCTCGCGAGTATTCCGTCAAAGACGCCTTATCTGTTCGCCGACCCGCAAGCAAGCCGCGAGTGGCACGAACGTATCGCTGCGCCAGCGCAAAAGTGCCTGAACGTAGGGCTCGTCTGGGCTGGCGGAAACCGGCCGCATGTCGCCGAGCTCCGCAAGAACGACGCGCGGCGTTCGATTACGTTCGAGCGGCTCGCACCGATTCTCGATGTGCCGAACGTGCGGTTCTTCAGTCTGCAAAAAGGACCGGCCGCGCGGCAATTGCAACACGACGACTCGCACCTCGACGTGATCGACTACACCGAAGAACTCGACGACTTCGCCGACACGGCCGCGCTGGTGGCAAACCTCGATCTGGTGATATCGGTGGATACGTCTACCGCGCACCTGGCCGGCGCGCTGGATAAGCCGGTATGGATTCTGAACCGCTTCGACACATGTTGGCGCTGGATGCTGGAGCGCACCGATACGCCCTGGTATGCGCAAGCGAAATTGTTCCGGCAACCGGCACTGGGTGATTGGGACAGCGTGATTCGAAACGTGCGCGACGCGCTGGTCGAGTTGAGCGCTAGCTGACGCGTTTTGCCAGACACGCGTAGACTGAATGTCCCTTTATCGACGGCTAGGTCACGGAGATTCAGCAATGGAATACAGACATCTGGGTGCATCCGGTTTCAAGGTGCCGGTCCTGAGTTTCGGCACCGGCACATTCGGCGGCAAGGGTGAATTTTTTCAGGCGTGGGGCGCCACGGACGTGGCCGAAGCGCGTCGCCTGCTCGACATCTGTTTCGATGCGGGCGTCACGATGTTCGACAGCGCGGACATCTATTCGAGCGGCGCTTCCGAAGCGGTGCTCGGTGAAGCACTCAAAGGCAAGCGTGACAAAGCGATCATCTCGACCAAGGCGACCTTCCGTTTCGACGACGGTCCGAACAATGTCGGCTCGTCGCGCTTTCATCTGATTCAGGCGGTGGACGCTGCGCTCAAACGCCTGCAAACCGATTACATCGATCTGTTCCAGTTGCACGGTTTCGACGCGAAGACGCCGATTGTCGAAGTCATGTCGACGCTCGACGATCTCGTGCGCGCCGGCAAGATCCGCTACACCGGAGTGTCGAATTTCTCCGGCTGGCATCTGATGAAGTCGCAGGACACCGCGGACCGTTATGGCTATCCGCGCTATGTCGCGAATCAGACTTACTACTCGCTGATCGGCCGCGATTACGAATGGGAGTTGATGCCGCTCGGCGTCGATCAGGGCGTGGGCGCGGTGGTGTGGAGTCCGCTAGGCTGGGGGCGTCTCACCGGCAAGATCAAACGCGGCCAACCGTTGCCGGAAACGAGCCGCCTGCATAAAACCGCCGACATGGGGCCACCGGTGCCGGACGAATATCTGTTCCGCGTGCTCGATGCAATCGACGAGATTGCGGCCGAAACCGGCAAGACCGTGCCGCAAATTGCGTTGAACTGGCTGCTGCAGCGGCCTACCGTATCGACGGTGCTGATCGGCGCGCGCAACGAAGAGCAATTGCGGCAGAACCTGGGCGCAGTGGGCTGGAATCTGACAGCCGAACAGGTGGCGAAACTCGATGCTGCCAGCGCTGTGCGTCCAGCGTATCCGTACTGGCATCAGGAAGGATTTGCGGAGCGTAATCCGGCGGCGGTTTAAGTGCGCTTCGCCGGCGATCGCGCCGCATAGACAGAGTCACAACGCGCTCCGGTTCGATTCCTGCTTGATGAGGTCGGCCGGAGCGGTGAACAGGTCGCTCGTGAAAGGGATACGCCGTTCAAGCGTGCCGTAACAAGGGCACTTGAAGTGTTTTCAGCCGGAATCAGGCCACACCGCCGTTGGCGCGCAGGATCTGGCCATTGACCCAGCCTGCATCCGGGCCGGCGAGAAACGACACTACCGAGGCGATGTCGTCAGGCTGACCGAGGCGTTGCAGCGGCGGCATCTTCGCGAAGGTCTGGATCTGTTCTTCGGTCTTGCCGTCGAGGAACAGCGCGGTCGCGACCGGGCCAGGCGCCACTGCGTTGACGGTGATATTGCGGCCGCGCAATTCCTTGGCGAACACGTGCGTGAACGCTTCGACGGCGGCTTTGGTGCCGTTGTAGATCGCGTAGCCCGGCATGTTCAGCGCGAGCGTCGTGCTCGAGAAGTTGACGATGCGTCCGCCGTCGTTCATCCGCGCGGCTGCTTCGCGCAGGGTATTGAAGGTGCCGCGTACGTTGATGTCGAACGTCTGGTCGTAGAGCGCGTCGCTGGTGTCGGCGAGCGGCCCGGTCTTGAGTATGCCGGCGTTGTTGACCAGTACATCTACTTTGCCGAGTTGCTGTTCGGTGGTCTCGAACATGCGGCGCACATCGTCGGCGTTTGCAACATCGGCCTTCACCGCGATGGCTCTCGTGCCCGCCGCCGTGAGTTGCGCGACCAGCGCATCGGCCTCCGATGAACTCGATGCGTAGTTGACGGCGACCGCGAAGCCGTCGTTGGCGAGGCGTTGCGCAACGGCTGCGCCGATGCCGCGGGATGCGCCGGTAACGATGGCGACTCGAGCGTTTTTGATCGTGTTCATGATTCGTTTCCTCCTGTGCGGTGGGTTGGTGAGACGAATCATGGCCGCTTTTGCCACTGAGATAATCGCGTTAGACTTGCCATCATCATTCCATTTGCTTTAACAATTGATTGGCAGGCCATGGGCGACAACTGGTAACCAGCCGGATCGCTGGCCCGGCACAAAGGCGTTGACCATGGATCGTTTCGAGGAAATGCGGGTGTTCATCCGGATCGCCGAGCGGCAAAGCTTCACGCGTGCTTCGGACGACTTGCAGATCCCGCGCGCCACCGTTACCAATCTGATGAAGCGCATGGAGCAGCGGCTTGGCGCGCGGCTTCTCGAGCGCACCACACGCTCGGTACGCCTGACGCACGACGGCGAGGCGTATTACCGTCGCTGCGTGCGCTTGATTGCCGACATGGAGGAGGCGGAGGGTTCTTTTTCCAACCTCGCGCCGAAGGGTCTTTTGCGCGTGAATTTGCAGGGCACGCTGGCCCGGCATTTCGTTGTGCCGGCGTTACCCGCGTTTCTTGCGCGGTTTCCCGACATCGAATTGACGATCGGCGAGGACGACCGGCTGGTCGATCTGGTGCGGGAGGGGATTGATTGCGTGTTGCGGGCGGGCAATCTGCAGGATTCGTCGATGGTGGGGCGGCGCGTGGCGCATTTGCCGCAGGTGACGGTGGCGAGTCCGGCTTATCTGGCGGCATACGGAGAACCGGCCGATCCGGCCGCGTTGTCGGGGCACCGTGCGGTCAATTATCTGTCGAGTGCGACTGGCAAGCCGGTACCGCTTGAATTCAGAGTCGATGGCCGCGATGTGGCGATGTACCTGCCGTCGGCGGTATCGGTTACCGGTGCCGATCTTTACACGGGTTCGGCTGTGGCCGGTCTTGGCATTGTGCAAGTGCCGCAATACCGTGTCGCGGGCGAGTTGGCGGCGGGGCGGCTGAGGATCATTCTTGCGGACTTTCCGCCGCCGCTGATGCCGGTTTCGGTGCTGTATCCGGACAATCGCCAGTTGTCGTCGCGGGTGCGGGTTTTTGCGCAGTGGTTGCGGGATATTTTTGAGGCTGCTGGAGCGGGTTAGCGGCGGGCGCGTGGGTTGGCATAGGCGTGTGGTCAATGGTGCTATTACGCGAGTGGTTTGGTTTTGCGTAATGCGCTGCGTATCGTGGGATCATACGGGCCGTGCTGAGCGGGATTGCTTGTTGCACGGTATGGAAAAAGAGGAGCAGGGCGATGATCGATGGGCTGGTGGGCGGGCGCTTGTACGGTGAGGCGCAGATTCGCACGGGGCAGAATGGCAAGCGGTTTGTGACCTGTAAGGTCCGGGCAACCACCAATGATGGCGATACGATTTTCGTCAATGTGATTGCGTTTGACGATGAAGTGCAGGCGGCGTTGCTGGCGCTGGGTGATGCGGATAGTGTGGCGCTTAGTGGGGCGTTGACGCCCAAGGTTTGGACTGACAAGAATGGGTTGGTGAAGCCTGCAGTGGATATGGTTGCACATAAAGTGCTGGTGGGGTATCGGGGGGAGGGGTAAAGGTTTTGGTTTGTTTGTGGTCTGTTCTGGGGTTGGTCTTTTGGTCTCTTGGCCTTTCCTTGAATTGTTGGTGGTCTATTAGCGTTGCCCCTGTGCGGGGCGGCACCTACTTTTCTTTGCCGGCCGCAAAGAAAAGTAGGCAAAAGAAAGCGGCTCACCCCGCCAGCTCATAAGCGGGTCCCCCGCACAGTAGCGGTAGTGGTGCATCTGGAATCCGTGCACTCGCACACTCCACCTCAGTGACAAGGCCGTCATACCTCCGGCGGCGCTACGCGCGCCGATACCCGGCTCAAAAAACCATCAGTTATGCAAAGCATCGGTGGGGTTTCCCTGGCAGACCCGTCCGCGATGCACGCAGTGCGGAGTGGGAGCTGATGAGTCCTTTGTCAACGGCGCGGAGTGCGCGAGGGCACGGATTCCAGATGCACCACTACCGTGGCTGCGCGGGGGACCCGCTTATGAGCTGGCG
>ERZ1023334.45-NODE-45-length-60918-cov-14.010762_pt1 | contig 60918 bp, 52 predicted proteins | sample MGYA00521094_ERZ1023334 | MGnify/ENA primary metagenome ERZ1023334 (study PRJEB32759, sample SAMN07749900) | skin metagenome | biome: transportation; feature: city; material: polyester macromolecule | host: Homo sapiens | place: Hong Kong:ISLAND line | collected...
TCGACAGCTTTGCATGGGATCAGAGTAAGCGCTAAAGCGCTAACTCTGATCGACAGCTTTGCATGGGATCAGAGTAAGCGCTAAAGCGCTAACTCTGATCGACACAGGAGACGGAATGAACAGCAGAAAAATGATCGCGGCGAGCGTAGTTGCGGCACTGTCGTTATATGGCGTCGTCGCGCAAGCGGAACCGTTGAAGGCCAACGTGATCCACTGGTGGACCTCGGGCGGCGAGTCCGCCGCGATCCGCCAGTTCGCCGATGCGTATAACAAGGCTGGCGGCCAGTGGATCGACAACGCTGTCGCCGGCGCCGATCAGGCACGCTCCACCGCGATCAATCGGATCGTCGGCGGCGATCCGCCCACCGCCGCGCAGTTCAATACGTCCAAACAGTTTCACGACCTGATCGACCAGGGCCTCCTGAACAATGTCGACGAGGTTGCCGCAAAAGAGAACTGGAATAATGTCTTCCCGCAGTCGATCATCGACAGCATCAAGGTGAAAGGTCATTACTACGCCGCGCCGGTCGATATTCATATGCCGGCCTGGTTCTTCTACTCGAAACCCGTGTTCCAGAAGGCCGGCATCGCCGCCGAGCCGAAGAGCTACGACGAGTTCCTTGCCGATCTCGGCAAGCTCAAAGCCGCGGGCGTGATCCCGCTCGCGCTCGGCGGTCAGCCATGGCAGGAAAAGATCACATTCGATGCGGTATTCGCCGACGTGGGCGGCCCCGATCTCTATCTGAAGGTGTATCGCGATCGCGACCAGAACGCGGTCAAGTCTGACGCGTTCAGGAAGGTGCTCGCATCGTTCAAGCGCTTGCATGACTTCGTCGATCCGGGCTCGCCTGGCCGCAACTGGAACGATGCCACCGCGCTGGTGATTTCCGGCAAGGCCGGGGTGCAGATCATGGGCGACTGGGCCAAGGGTGAGTTCTCGGCAGCCAACCAGGTGGCCGGCAAGGACTTCGGCTGCTTCCCGGGTTTCGGTCCGCACTCGCCGTATCTGGTCGCGGGCGATGTATTCGTGTTCCCGAAAACCGACAACGCCAACGCGATCAAGGCGCAGAATCTGCTTGCCACGGTGATGACCTCGCCGGCCGCGCAAGTCGCATTCAGCGCGAAGAAAGGTTCGATTCCGATTCGTCCCGACGTGGACGCGAGCAGTCTCGACATCTGCGCGAAGGAGGGTATGGCAATCATGAAGGACAAGTCGCGTCAGTTGCCGAATCCGGAAATGCTGCTCTCGCCTGACACGCAGGGCGCGTTGATCGACGTCATCACGAACTTCTGGAACAAGAACCAGTCGGTCGACGACGCGCAGAAGGCGTTTGCCAGTGCGTTGAAGAGCTAGGCGCCCGCCATGCACGCGCTCAAGCTGCAGGCCGCTGACTCGAGGCATCGCAAAGGGCCGCTGAAAAAACCGCTTAAAAAGAGTTTGCCTATAGCGGTATGGGTGGCATTGCTGCCGATGGTCCTGACCGTCGTGTTCGCGTATCTCGGCACGATGGTCTGGACCGCGCGCGTGTCGCTGAGCAACTCGCGCACGTTTCCTTCCGGCGATTTCGCGGGCTTCACGCAATACGTGCGGCTGTTCAACAACGACCGTTGGTTGCTGTCGCTGCAAAATATCGTGATCTACGGTGCGTGCTTCATTGTTGCGTGCATGGTGATCGGTTTGTTGCTGGCGATCTTCATCGATCAGCGAGTGGCGGCTGAAGGCGTGCTGCGCACGGTGTTTCTCTATCCGTATGCCATGTCGTTTGTCGCCACCGGTCTGGTCTGGCAGTGGATCCTGAATCCCGAACTGGGCGCGCAGGCGGTGTTGCACAAGCTCGGTTTCGTGCATGCGCGCTTCGACTGGATCGTCGATCAGGACTGGGTGATCTACACCATCGTCATCGCGACGGTATGGCAGGCATCCGGCCTCGTGATGGCGCTGCTGCTGGCGGGCTTGCGCGGTATCGACGACGAACTGTGGAAAGCCGCCCGTATCGACGGAATTCCGCGTTGGCGCGTGTACGCGAGCATCGTTGTGCCGATGCTCGGGCCTTCCATGTCCACGGCCTTTGTGCTGCTCTTCGTGATGGTCGTCAAGCTCTACGACGCGGTGGTCGCAATGACGCAAGGCGGCCCCGGCACGGCGAGCGAAGTGCCCGCGAAATTCATCATGGACTACCTGTTCGGCCGCGCGAATATCGGTTTGGCATCGGCCGCGTCGATCGTGTTGCTCGCAACGGTGCTGGCGATCCTCGCGCCGTTCTTCTATGCCCGCAGCCGCGCTGCGTTGCGCAAGGAGGTGTGATGAACACGCTGAGTCCAACCCTGAAAGGCGGCACGCCGAGCCATAGCCGCCGGCGCCGCCGGACTTTTACACCCGCGCGTTTCGGCGTCTACGCGTTTTTGCTCACGGCCGCGTTGTTCTTCCTGCTGCCGTTGTATGTGATGCTCGTTACGTCGGTCAAACCGATGAGCGAGATTCGCCTCGGCAATCTGCTCGCGTTCCCCACGCATTTCACGCTCGACGCATGGAGCGCCGCGTGGCAGTCCGCGTGTACCGGGCTCGATTGCAACGGCATTCAGGTCGGCTTCTGGAATTCAGTGCGTATCGTTGTGCCGAGCACGGTGTTGTCGATCGCGGTCGGTGCGGTGAACGGCTATGCGCTGTCATTCTGGCGGCCGCGCGGGGCCGGCGTGCTGTTTGGCGTGCTGCTGATGGGCGCTTTCATTCCCGTGCAGGTGATGGTCTATCCGCTCGTGCGCGTGCTGGCGAGCGTGCATCTGTTCAGTTCGCTGCCGGGCATCGTGGTGATTCACACCATCTTCGGCATGCCGGTGATGACGCTGCTGTTTCGCAACTACTACGCGTCGATTCCGCAGGAACTGTTCAAGGCGGCGCGCATCGACGGCGGCGGTTTCTGGCGTATCTTTTTGCAGCTGATGCTGCCGATGTCCACGCCGATCATCGTCGTGGCGGTCATCATGCAGGTGACCGGCATCTGGAACGACTTCATTCTCGGGCTGGTGTTTGCCGGCACCAAAAACCTGCCGATGACGGTGCAGTTGAACAACATCATCAACACGACCACCGGCGAACGGCTCTATAACGTCAATATGGCGGCGACCATTCTGACCTCCATGGTCCCGCTTGCGGTCTACTTCATTTCGGGCCGCTGGTTTGTGCGCGGCATTGCGTCCGGCGCCGTCAAGGGATAGGGGACAGGGCGGTAAGGTATGACGAAGCTGGCCAGTTTTGAAACGTGGAGGCACATGCAGTGGCAAATGCGATGACACACCCGGCAGCAGGCGCGGCAGATGTGGCAGGTGCGGCCGGCCTCGGCGACGTGGCGGATGCGGCGGGGCTGGCGAATCCGGCCAATGTATCGGTGCGCAACCTGAAGATTCAGCTCGGCGCGAATACGGTGATCGAAAATCTCGATCTCGACGTGCGCGCGGGCGAGTTCGTGGTGCTGCTCGGACCCTCGGGCTGTGGCAAATCCACCTTGCTGCACAGCATTGCGGGTCTGATCGATGTGACCGGCGGCAGCATCGAAATTGCCGGCGAAGACATGACTTGGGCCGACCCGAAAGATCGCCGCATCGCGCTGGTATTTCAGTCGTATGCGTTGTATCCGACCATGAGTGTCGAGCGCAATCTGTCGTTCGCGTTGCGCATCAACGGCACGCCGAAGGCGGAAATCGAACGGCGCGTCACGCGGGCCTCCGAGATGCTGCAACTCGGCCCGCTGCTCAAGCGCAAGCCGGCGCAACTCTCTGGCGGGCAACGGCAGCGCGTCGCGATTGGCCGTGCGATCGTACGCGAAGCCGACGTGTTCCTGTTTGACGAGCCGCTGTCGAATCTCGACGCCAAGCTGCGTACCGAATTGCGGCGCGAGCTCAAGCAACTGCACCAGCGTCTGGGCGCGACGATGATCTACGTGACTCACGACCAGGTGGAAGCCATGACGCTCGCCACACGCATGGCCGTGATGCGCGGCGGCGTGATCCAGCAGTTCGGCACGCCCGGGGAAGTCTATGCGCGGCCGGACAATCTGTTTGTCGCGACGTTTCTGGGCTCGCCCGCGATGAATCTGCTCAAGGGCACACTCGAGGTGCGCGATGGGTCGCTGCACTTTTGCAGCGCGAACTTGCGGTTCGATGTGTCGGCCTATCCTTTCAAAAACCTGCCGGCGGATCGTCTGCCTTGTGTGCTCGGCGTGCGGGCAGAAGACGTGCGGGTGAGCGAACGCGTGGATTCGGGCACGGCAATGAGCGAGCGCGCGAACATTTCACTGATTGAGCCGATGGGCAACCACCGCGTCGTCTGGCTCGATTATCATGGCGTGCAGATCGCGTCGATCGATCAGACCAAGACGCCGTTGGCGATAGGAGATGCCGCGGCGTTCTCGTTCGACGGCGCGCATATTTCGCTGTTCGACGAGGAGGGCGGCGCGCGTCTTTAGTGACCGGACGCGGCGTCGTTGAATACAACAGGCTTGACGGAGAACCGCGTGGCAACACTCAAGGATGTCGCGGCACTGGCCGGCGTGGGGATGTCGACTGCGTCACGCGCCATTTCCGGTAAGGGACCCATTTCAGCCGACGCGGCTGCCCGTGTAAAGGCCGCGATCGAAGCACTGAATTTCCGGCCATCGTCGATCGGCCGCGCCATGGCGACGCAATCGCTCGGCATCATCGGCATTTTTGTGCCGACTTTCTTCGGCTCCTACTACGGCACGATACTCAAGCAAACCGACACCGAACTGCGCGCGGTGCGCCGTCACGTGGTGGTGGCGACCGGGTGCGGGGAAGTGTCGCCGCGTGAGCAGGCGATCGAGGCGGTGCGCTTTCTGATCGGCCGCGATTGCGACGGCGTGGTGGTGATCAGCCACGATCTGCACGACGACGATCTGGACATGCTGCATCGCATGCACCCGAAAATGGTGTTTCTGAATCGCGCGTTCGATCAGTTGCCGGAGGCGTCGTTCTGCGCGGATCATCGGCGTGGCGGTGAACTGGCGGCACGCACACTGCTCGATCATGGGCACCGGCACATCGCGGTGATATCCGGGCCGGCCAGCGCCTCGGACAACCAGACCCGGCTCGAAGGCTTCTTCGCCGAACTGTCGCGCGAAGGCATCGCTCGCGAGGACGTCACGCTGATCGAATCGGACTTTTCGCCAGAAGGCGGCTATGCGGCCGCGCAGAAACTGCTCGATTCGAAGCGGCGCTTCACGGGGCTATTCTGCGCGAACGACACGATGGCGGTCAGCGTGCTGGCGCGCTTCCATCAGGCGGGCATTGCCGTACCGGACGACGTTTCCGTGATCGGCTACGACGATGACTATTCGGCCGCTTATGCCGCGCCGGGACTGACCTCGGTGCATATCCCGACGGCGGAGCTGACGCAGAATGCCGTGCGCTGGCTGGTCAATCAGTGCTACGGCACTTCGTGGGAGATCACCCGCGAGTTTCCGGTGAGCGTGACGATGCGGGAATCGGTGGGGCAGGTTCCGGGTACGCTGGCGCGAGGTACGGGGTCCGCTTACGTTCCGCTACGCAGCGACTGTTCGTAGCGCAGGCGCGCTTCTTCATCGAGCCGGGTGTCTTCGAGTTCCTGTAGCACGCCTTCGAGATCGATCGGCGTGGTGTCCTGTTCGACACGGCCGGTCAATCGGGCGTCCACGTGCAGAGCGCCTGCTTCGTACAGCGACCAGATTTCCTTGCCGTAGCTTGTGTCGAGCAAGGCGGGCGCGAAACGGCCGAAGTACGTGGCGAGGTTGTTCACGTCGCGCTCCAGCATGGCCGGCGCTTCCAGATTGCCGGCGGCATCCACGGCTTGCGGCAGATCGATGATCACGGGGCCGTCCGCCGCGAGCAGGATGTTGTACTCGGACAGATCGCCGTGAATCATGCCGGCGCACAGCATGCGCACCACCTGGTTGAGCAGCAGCGCGTGCAGTTCGAGCGCGCGTGCTTCGGTCATCTCGACATCGTTCAGACGCGGCGCGACGTCGCCGTCCGCATCGGTCACCAATTCCATCAGCAACACGCCGTCGGTGCAGATGAACGGCTGCGGCACGCGCACGCCCGCGTTGGCAAGCTGAAACAGCGCGTCGACTTCGGCGTTCTGCCATGCCTGCTCCTGCACTTCGCGGCCATAGCGGCTGCCTTTCTCCATGGCGCGCTGCTGGCGGCTGTTCTTGACTTTGCGACCCTGCTGATAGGACGCGGCCTGGCGGAAGCTGCGCTGTTTGGCGTCTTTATAGACCTTCGCGCAGCGCGTGGATTCGCCGCTGCGGACCACGTAGACGGTGGCTTCCTTGCCGCTCATCAACTGCGAAATGACTTCGTCGATCAGGCCTTCTTCGACCAGCGGGAGCAGACGTTTGGGTGTTTTCATGCGGCCGCCGTGGAGCGGTGGGCGGCTGATCGGCCGTACGCGGCCGATTTGAGGGGGAGAGGATGCGGGATTCGGGTCATGCCGGATTATAAGGGGTATGAGGATATGTGCTCGAACGCAGGCAGTGAGGTGCCCGTTGCGACCGACTGGCCTCGCACATGTGGGTCGCCATTCGAACGCATCACACCTGAAATACAGATTCCATTCGCTGTATTTCGGGCCGGGGCAGATTCAGAGCCGCGGCTTCTTCACGCCATGTATTGACGGCGTGTCGAACGTCCACAACGATGCGGCGTGCCTGCTTGTCGTCGAGCCGATAAAACTCAGCCGTTCCGATCACGGTTTCGAGATCCGGCAGGGCGCTCATGGCGTCCAGCGTGAGCGCGTGTTCCCGCTTGCCGGGATTTGGATTCATATCGAATGCTGGCGAGAGTCTCCAGCCCGACGCTTCGCGAATGAAGCCGTGATTGCGAAGATGATCGTCCCGGTTTCCCACGAGCACGTTGAAGACAATCCTTCGGAAGAGTTGGGCGAGATCTTCGTCGATATGACCTTGCGCGCCGTTGCCGGCGAGGTATTCGGCAATGTCCAGATAGCTTGCATCCGACTCGCCATCCTGACGTTCGAGCAAGGTCATGGCGGAGATGTACATGCGCCGGCTGCCTTGACGGCGATCGAATCGTTCGACGCAGAACGTGCCATACCGTACGCCATGCGCACCGACGTACCTGAGCTCGGACTGCGGCACCCAGATGCCGGCTTTGCTCGCCAGCCGGTGAGTGAGGTATTCCCACGCGCCGATGTCGTAACGGTCGTCTTTGGCTGGGAATTTGGCGATCCAGAGATCGTTGCCCAGGCTGGTGAAGTTGGCCTTCGGGCGAGCGCCGCCGAGCGATGTGCCGGGAGCGATCAGCATGGCGAGCCACTGCTCGTATTCTGGCAACTTTTCGACCCCCGCCTCTTCAATGCGCAAGCTGATATAGGCGAGGGTGGCAAGGTCGGTAACAGGTGGAGCGGCGTCGGCGCTGTTGTCAAGAAACCGGTCCTCTACATCCTGAAACCGCAGCGCGCCGACGCGCGTCAGATCGTGTACGCCCAGCAGAAAGTCGAGTTCCTGCAAGTTATGCATGGGTCTGTCCTCGCGATCCGCAGTAGCGGCTTCGCGGCGCTCCATCAACACGCGTCCCCAGCGATCCGGGGCCGAGTCCATGAATACGCCGAATGCGACAGACTTCGCCGGCGGGTATTGCTCATGGGCCCATAACTCGAGGCGCGGGTCGAGCATGAATGCGTTGCGACCGTCGAGCCAGCTCTGCGCATAGGCAAACGCGGCAGGCAAGTCGGTACGCGCAGTCTGGCGGTACAACGTGCCGACCTGTTGCATGTCGCTCAGTTCGGCTGCGTCGAGGAATACCTTGTATGTATCTCGAGGTTTATTACTGACCATCAGACCTCTTCGGGTGAGCTTTATCCGGCGGCGCGGTTTTGATCGGCGCGGTGCTGGGTCTTTCCGTACGTGGTTTTCGCTGGCCGGGCAACTTGAGATCCTGGAGCTTGCGGCCGAGTTCGTCGTCGCGGGCGACGGCGTCCATGTCCTTGTCGAGGCCCAATACACGAAGCGCTCGCATGTAGGTCCCAAGCGCAATGTTCGGATCGCCTTTCTCGAGGCGGCTCAAGGTGTCGCGCGAAATGCCCAGCCTTTCGGCGAACAGAACCGTAGAGAGTTCACGCCGTAGCCGGGCCAGTTTTAACCGCTCGCCAAGAGCGCGCATCTGTTTCTCGACCGACGGAAAGGGGCGTTGAAAGGTACGTGGCATGTCGGATAGATTAGGCAAATATCCTATATTTGTCAAAAGTATCGGACAAGACGACTTGGATCGAAATGATAGGAGGGTTGGCGATATCAACCGAGATCGTATTTAATGTGCATGATACTTCAGGCAAAAACTTGAAATTTGACTAAAATATCGGACAAATTTAGGGCTGCGGCAGTGACCGGGTCATTCCTTCGACCCCGTTCATACTTCTTCGGCAGCCACCGTCCCCTTCAACAACGGCCCGATTGCCTGCTCGATGCAATGGACGAAATACTCCGCCGGACGGGTCAACTGCGACTCCTGCGGTGACAGCAAATACAACTGCAGCGGCGGTGGCGCGACCGGCAGGGCGAGGCGCACGAAGCTCTGTCCGAGCAAGGTTTCTTCGAGCGAATGCGTGGTCCACGCGAAGATCGCATCGGTGCTGACCGTCAGGCTGTAAAACAGCGCGTATGAGGTACAACGCGTGATGCGCCGGGGCGGCGCGAGTCCGGCGCATTCGAACATCGCGCGGATGAAGCCCGGATAGTTGTCCGTCACGTCGGTGTGAATCCACTCGGCTTCCTGCACCGCTTCGAGCGATGCCGCGCCGGCATAGGGACTCTGTACGCGCGTCACGAATACGGTCTCGAACGAGACCATCCGCTTTACGCTGCCCAGATCGCTCACCGGTCGGGCAAAGGCGGCGAACGCAAGATCCAGCGTGCGATTGCGCAGTTGCTCGTGCAACTGGTTGAAGCCCAGCTCGCGAAACTCCAGCGTCACCATCGGCCAGCGTTTGCGAAATTCGACGAAGGCCTCGGCAAGCCCGGTCGTGCCGACAATCGGTGTGATGCCGATCACGAGGCTGCCGTCGCGCAAGCCCTTCAGATGCGCCATGTCTTCCTCGGCGCGTTCCATCTCGCGCACCACGGTGCGCGCCCGGCTCACCAGCGCCGCGCCTTCAGCCGTCGGCACGACGCCCCACGGGTTGCGCTCCAGCAGCCGCACGCCGAACTCCGTCTCCAGTTCGCGCACCGCTTTCGTGATGGCCGGTTGTGTCACGTACAGCGCCTTGGCCGCACCGTTGATGCTGCCGGTCGAGGCAATCGCAACCAGTGCTCGCAGATGATGAATTTTCATGATGCGGAATATAGCACTGCTGGTTATGCACATCAAAATTTGTGCTTTTTTGTTTTCGGGCTGGATCTTTACGCTTGGCTTCGACGGTTGCGAAACGACAACCGGCTTAATCGGAGCAAGACGAATGACGCAGGCTTTTCCCCAGCTTCTCGCCGAACTGCGCGAGAACGAGCACGAATTCATTTCGATTCGCCACGACATCCATGCGCATCCCGAACTGGGCTTCGCTGAAACGCGCACCGCGGAACTGGTCGCCCGTAAGCTCGCCGAGTGGGGCTATGACGTGACGACGGGGGTCGGCGGCACCGGCGTGGTGGGCCAGTTGCGGCGCGGCACGTCGAATCGCACGCTCGGCTTGCGCGCCGACATGGACGCGCTGCCGATCCAGGAGGCCACCGGCCTGCCGTACGCGAGCACCGTCGCGCAGACCATGCACGCGTGCGGTCACGACGGCCACACCGCGATCCTGCTGGCCGCCGCGCATCACCTTGCACGCAAAGGCGAATTCGACGGCACGCTGAACGTGATCTTCCAGCCTGCGGAAGAGGGCCTGGGCGGCGCCTCGAAGATGATCGCGGACGGCCTCTTCACGCGCTTTCCATGCGACCAGGTGTTCGCGCTGCATAACGCGCCCGGCTTGCCGGTCGGCCATTTCGCGCTGCGCCACGGCTGCATGATGGCGTCGTCCGATTCGGTGACGATCACCGTGACCGGCAAGGGCACGCACGGCGCGATGCCGCAGTTGGGCTGCGATCCGATCGTCGCGGCGGCCAATATTGTGCTGGCCTTGCAGTCGATCGTCGCGCGCAACATCGAGCCAACCCGCGCGGCCGTGGTGACGGTCGGCGCGATCCACGCCGGCAGCGCGCCCAACGTGATCCCCGAAACCGCAACGCTGAAACTTTCGGTGCGCGCGCTCGATTCGGAAACGCGCGACAAGGTCGAAGCACGGATCCGCAACATTGCCCAGTTGCAGGCGCAAACCTACGGCGCCACAGCCGAAGTCGACTACCGGCAGATCTCTCGGCCGCTCGTCAATCACCGCGGCGCGGCCGAGCTCGCGATCGAAACCATCGAAGCCCTGGCAGGCCCCGAGGGCTACACGCTAATGCCCGATGCGGTGATGGGCAGCGAAGACTTCTCGTGGATGACCGAAGTGGTGCCGGGCTGCTATGTGGTGCTCGGCAACGGCGTCGACTCGAAAGGCGGCTGCGCGGTCCACAACCCGGAATACGACTTCAACGACGCGGCGCTCAGCTGGGGCGCGGCTTATTTCGTCGGACTCGCGGAGCGCTGTTTGAGCGTGTCCTGAGCGTCAGATATCAATCGCATGTGAGGAGCAGGGAGACCCATGAAAAAATGCATCGCAATGAGCGTGGCAGTGCTGACGCTCGGGACCGGCACGGCGCACGCCGAGCCGTATCAGGCAACCTTGCTGGCCGCGTTGCCGGAGTTCAATGGCAGCTTGCGCGAAGGCGTGGCGCTGTACGGCTCGGTGGATATGGGCATCAACTATCAGACCGTGGGCGGCAAATCGCTGGTGCAGACTCAGAGCGGCGGCGAATGGACCTCAAAATTCGGCATCTTCGGACGGGAGGATCTGGGCGGTGGTCTGCGCGCCGAATTCAATCTGGAGAACGGTTTTCTGGCGAATAACGGCGCCATGCAGGACAGCACGTCATTCTTCAATCGCGAGGCTTGGGTAGGGCTGAGCTCGTCGACTTATGGCCGGCTGCGTTTCGGCAAGCAGATCGGCACGGGGCTGCCGCTCTTCGTCGACGTGTTCGGCACGGTGGGCACCAACTCGGCTTATACGTGGCTCGGCACCGCTGTCGTGCAGACGCCGAAGGGCTTCGGCTACAACAGCGACCTCGGCGCGGGCGCAACGCAACTGGCCGCGCGGGTGAACAACGCAATCACGTACCTGTCGCCGACGTTTGCAGGCTTCAGCACGGAACTGATGTACGCGCCGAGCAACGTGGCGGGGCAGTCGCCTGCCGCGGCGGCGCAGGGTGCGCTGTTGCAGTGGTATGACGGCAGGACTTACGTGACGGGCACCTACAACCAGGTTTGGGTCGCCACGGGCACAGGCGGCACGAGCACCGTGCGCAACGACCTGTACGGTCTCGGCGTGGTGGTCGATACCGGCAGGATCGTGCTGTCAGGCGCATTCAACCAGTATGCGCCGAGGCTCGCCAACGACGGCATCGCGCGTGTCTATACGCTCGGCACGATCTGGCCGGTCGGGCGCAATGCGTTCCGGGCTTCAGTGGTGTATCGCGATACATCCGGCGTGCACGACTCGGCAAACAATCCCGCGAAAGATTCGGCGTTCGGCGTGATGCTCGGCTACGACTACACCCTTTCCAAACGCACGGGCCTGTATGCGCGCGCCGGCTTCATCCGCAACTACGGCATTTCCACGGTACTGCTGAACAATAATCCGCTGCCGACACAAACCGGCAGCACGGCGCCGGAACTCGGGACGACGCCGGTCACCATGTCGCTCGGCATGTATCACAACTTCTAGGCGTACGGCTCCCCATGAATGCAATCCAACACACGGCAGGCGCCGTCGCGAACAACGCGGCAGCGCAGCGCGCGTCGCGCCGGACCATCTTCGCCGCGGCACTCGGCAATGGCCTCGAATTTTTCGACTTTACGGTCTACAGCTTTTTCGCCGCGCTGATCGGCAAGTTGTTTTTTCCGGCCGGTAGCGAGCTCGGTGCACTGATGATGTCGCTGGCGACGTTCGGCGTCGGCTTTGTGGTGCGGCCGCTCGGCAGCATCGTGATCGGCGCGTATGCCGACCGCGTGGGCCGCAAGCAGGCCCTCGTGCTCACTGTTTCGCTGATGGCGCTCGGCACCGGCATGATCGGCCTCGCGCCGACTTACGCGGCGATCGGTCTGGCCGCGCCCGCGATCATCGTGCTGGGCCGTTTGCTGCAAGGCTTCTCGGCGGGTGGAGAAGTGGGTGCGGCGACCACCTTGCTGATGGAGTCGGGCAGCGCGGGCCGGCGCGGTTCGCTGGTGAGCTGGCAGATGGCCTCGCAGGGCGGCGCGGCGCTGGTCGGCGCGCTGGTGGCGGCAACGCTCTCGCGCAGCCTGTCGCACGAAGCCCTGCTTGCATGGGGTTGGCGCGTGCCGTTCCTGATCGGCCTTCTGATCGGTCCGCTCGGTTTCTATCTGCGCAAGCATCTCGACGAGACCTTGCCGCCCGCGCATGCGGTGACGGCGGCGGCCCGCAAGTCCCACATCGAATGGCGGCAGATCGTGGCGGGCACGATGCTGGTGATCGGCGGCACCTCGTCGATGTATGTGATCGTGTTTTTCCTGCCGTCGTTCCTGACGATGACAACCGGCATGCCGGCGGCGGTATCGTTGCTGGCGGGTTGCACCGCGGGCCTCGTGCTGCTGATCGGTTCGCCGTTCGCCGGCCGGCTCGCGGACCGCATGCCGCGTCGCAAGACCTTGCTGTACGCGGTGTCGGTGGTGTCGCTGGTTGTGCTGCTGCCGGCGTTCTATGCGATCAGGACCTGGCCGTCGATTTATATCGTGGTGCTAGTCGTATTCGTGCTGATCGGCTTGATGACGCTGTCGAGCCCGGCGGGTTTCGTGCTGATTCTCGAAGCGTTCAAACCCGAAGTGCGAGCAACGTCGCTCGGCATCATCTACGCGTTGGGTGTGACGATTTTTGGCGGTTTCGCGCAGTTGATCGTCAGCGCGTTGTGGCGCATGTCGGGGAGTTTTTATGCACCGGCCTGGTATGTGCTGGCCTGCGGGCTGGTGAGTTTCGCCGGCATCGTGCTGTTCAAGGAAGCGAAATAGGAGTGCGCAGTGGTGCGGGCGCCAGCCAATGCTCGCTTCGAGTCGTTGGAAGCGGTCGTCTAATTGTCGGGCCGCGAAGCTGAACGTGACCTATATGCGGTGTAACAGATTTGTAGGTGAGTGAAGGTTTGCGCGTCGTAGCGCCTTGTGCCGGGCGCGCGCTCTATTGCCCTGTTTGCCGCGTTTTCCGGCGTATTTTCCGGCACATTTTCGGGCGCGTTTTTGCAAGCGACGCGCCATTCGGCAGTAATTTTGTTGTAATGGTCCGCAATAGTGTGTTGCGTTTTCCCTCATTCAATTCGCGCCGCAATCGCTTAAACTTGGCGGTAACAATATGTTACGGGGTGCGAGATGTTGGCCGTGTTCATCATCGCTTGTCCGATCTGCATTGCCGCGCTGTTCGGTTTCGCGCGGCGTGTGGATCCACTGACGGGGCAGTTCAGGCGTTAAGCCGAAGTGGATGGTTGCTGTGGCGGATTCGGAGCCTGGGGTTCGAAGCCGTCGCATTGGTTTTGCCATTTTCTTTAGCCGATCAACGCTCCAATCCTTGCCTTTACGTGCCGAGTCGCGGCACGATGCGCGATAAACCTAAGTTCGGGGCACGATCGCGCATGCGGGATTTTCTGGCAAACATCACTTCACGCCTTGGCCTGCTGAAGGGCGTCCTTCCGTTGAGCCGTGCTGCGGCGGCGCGCGATGCGCTGGCCGGCGTGCAACTGGCGTCAATGGATATTCCGCAAGTGCTCGGCTACGCGCGCATTGCCGGCATGCCTGCCGTTACGGGCCTTTACACCGTCTTTCTGCCGCTTATCGCGTTCGCGTTCTTCGGCGCGTCGCGGCACCTCGTGGTGGCTGCCGATTCCGCCACCGCCACTATTTTTGCGAGCCGGCTCTCGACCATGGCGCCGGCATCGAGCGCTGAATATGCGGCGCTCGCCGGGATGGTCGCCTTGCTCACTGCTGCGCTGTTGTTGATCGCGCGGATCTTCAAGCTCGGCTTTCTCGCTGATTTCCTTTCGCGCACGGTGCTGGTCGGTTTCCTCGCCGGCGTCGGCGTGCAGGTCGGCATCGCGATGCTGGGCGACATGCTCGGCATTCCTGGGCATGCCGCCACCAGCGTCGGCCAACTCGCTCTGGCGCTGCGCGAGTCGGCGCAGATCAATCTGCCGACGCTCGCCATTTCAGTGCTGGTGGTTGTCGCCATTCTGGTTTGCAAGCGCTTTCTGCCGCGCGTGCCAGTGCCGTTGATCGCGGTGGTGGCGGGCATCGCGGCCAGCGATATCTACGGTTTCGCGGCGCACGGTATCGCCGTGCTGGGGCCGGTGGCCGGCGGCTTGCCGCCGCTGCACATGCCTTCGGTTACCTGGCAGCAACTGCTCGATCTGCTGCCGGTCGCGGCTTCCTGCTTCGTGATGATCGTCGCGCAAAGCGCCGCCGCGAGCCGGGTATTCGCTGAGCGTTATCACGAAACCGTCGATACCAATGCTGATCTGCTGGGCATTGCCGCCGCCAATGCCGCGGCGGCGTTTTCCGGCGCGTTCGTGGTGAACGGCAGTCCGACGCAAACCGCGATGGCCGATCGCGCCGGTACGCGCAGCCAGTTCGCGCAGCTTGCGTTCGCCGTGGTGGTGGTTGTGGTGCTGCTGTTTTTCAGCCGTTTTTTGCAGTACCTGCCGCACTGCATCCTGGCCAGCATCGTGTTTACGATCGCTGTCGGGCTGATCAATCTGACGACGCTGTTTTCAATTCGCCGCGAAAGTCCCGGTGAATTCATGCTGGCCGTGTTCACCGCGGCAGCCGTGGTGTTGATCGGTGTCGAGCACGGTATCCTGGTGGCGGTCACGCTATCGTTGCTGCGGCACGTGCGGCATAGTTACCGGCCGCACACCATGATTCTCGCGCCCAGCGAAGGCGGTATCTGGGCGCCGGTGCCGGCCGCGCCCGGACTTCAGACCGCGCCGGGCCTGATCGTCTATCGCTTCGGCGCCGATCTGTTCTACGCGAACGACCACTTTTTCGTCGAGAACACCCGCAGCCTGATCGATCACGCGCCGAGCCCGGTGCACTGGTTCGTGATCGACTCCGGCGCGATCACCGACCTCGACTATTCGGCGGCGCGTTCGGTCGGCGAATTGTGCGAGATGCTCAAGAAGATGGGTGTCGACGTGATCTTCGCGCGCGTAAACCAGTACCTGCGCTCGGATATGGAGCGGCATGGGATCACGCCGATTGTCGGCACTGACCGCATTTTTAGCACCTTGCACGAAGCGTTGCGCCTGGCAGGCGTGGAGCAGCCGGGTACGCGCAAAGACGCCTCATAACGAAGGACTACGAGAAGGCGTGATAAACGCCTGTTTGGTCAGACGCGGCGGGTCGGCTTCAGAGGGAGGGCTCTTCGTCGGCAAAGAAGTAGCCGACGAAAAAGCATGCGCCCGCAAGCAGCGCGCCGAGCACGGCCACCGTATACGCGAGCGCCGTGCCCTGCCAAAGACCATCGAACCACTGGTGAAGCTCCGCCATCAGCACCTGCGCGGTGCCGCCAATGCGCTGCAATTCGATCTGATAGCGCGGGTCCGCGATGCTGTACATGGAGACGGCGCTGTCCGGCGCCGGCGCCATTGCGTAGATGATCGCCGCGGCGATCAGACTGCCGAGCAGCACAGCAGCGCCTGCCAGATATAGCCGCGTTTGGAATGGCGAGCGCTTTGCTGCCGGATCCGGGTTGTTGCCACCGCTCATTCTGTTCGCTTGTCCACTCGATTCATCGAGCTGACAGTATCGCAGAGCGGGCGAGTCCCGAGCGCGCGGTTAGCTTTTCGACGTCAGCAGCTTGATCCCAGCAATGCCGAACATGATCGCGAGTGAACCGTCCAGCCAGCGGCGGATCGCGACGTAAATACGCCGCGCGCACGCGGTTGAAAACAGCACCGCGTAGCTGCTGAACACGGATACGCCGATCACCATGCAGCCGAGCACCACCGGTGCCGTGTGCGAGGTGCCGCCTGCCGGCGACATGGCCAGCGAAACGATTGAGAGCCACACCAGAATCGCTTTCGGATTGGTGAGGTGCAGCAGCAGGCCGCGCAAATAAAGCCGTTTGAGCGGTTCGCCTTCGCGTGCGGTATTCGTGGGCAGCGTTTCCGCGCGCAAGGCGGAGCGCGCGGATTTGAAGCCGAGCCATAGCAGATAAAGTCCGCCGGCAATCTTGATCGCCACCAGACATTCCGAGTAGGTGGCAAGCACCGCCGACAAACCCAGCGACGCCAGCAAGGCCCAGAAGAACGAACCGGACACCACGCCGAGCGCGAAAGTGAGCGCGGATTTTCTGCCGGCGCTCATCGCGAGCGACATGATCGCAAGATTGCTTGGCCCCGGACTCGCCGTGCCGACGAAGTAGGCGCTATAGGCGATCAGGACGTCGGTGGTGAGGAAGGTGCTGGCGATCATGGTCTCGTAAGCTTGGGTAGCGAGCAGGATGAAACGATGCGAATGCAACGATTCTGCGCGCCGGCGTGCAAATCTCACAGGTACAGTTGATGGCCCGTGCAGCGGCACAATCGTGCGGTTGTCGCGTGCGCTTGTCACGTGCGTTTGCTACGTTCATTTGCAACGTGTATTTGCCATATCAGGCACCACATCCGGCCCAACCTCAGGCAGGTAACTCACGCAGCCCGGAGTCGCCGCGCAACTCAGCCCCCCGCCGCCTGACCGATGCAATCCGCCAGCGCCTCCGCCACCGCCTGCCGGCTATGCCGTGGACGCTGCACGAGCCCGATCTCACGGTGAAACGTCGCGTCGCCGAGTTCGAGCGCGGCGACATTGGCGGGCCATCTGCCGAGTCCCGTAGTATTCGGAATCAGCGCCACGCCGATACCGCGCGCGACCAGTTGCGCGATGCCCTGCAACTCGTCCAGCTCGATCACGTCGTGCACATTCAGCCGCTCGCGCCGCAGAAAACGGTCGACCAGCCTGCCGCCGAACGATCCGCGGTCGTAGCGGATGAACGGCTCGCTTCGGAGCAGCTCGCGCCAGGAGCGCTTGCCACGCGCGAGCGCCTTGGGCGTCAGCAGCACGAACGGCTCGGTGACGAGCGTGCGCCATTCCAGTTCGGACGGCAGCGCGAACGGCGGTTTGATGATCACGGCGAGATCGAGCTCGCCCGAGTCCACCTGGCCGAGCAAACCCAGCGACACGCCGGGCACGACGCGCATTCGCCAGCCGGGGCGGTCGTCGCGAAAGCGCGCCAGCGCATCGGCGAGAAACGACACTTGCGCGGACGCAATCGCGCCCACCCGCAGCATGCCGCTATCGGCGGCGCCCGCGCCGCGCTCAGAGAGCCGCGCGTACAGCGTCATCATTTCTTCGGCTAGCGCCAGCGTTTCGCGGCCGGCGTCGTTGAGCGTGGCGGAGCGGCCGGTGCGGTCGAACAGCGCGAAGCCGAGTTCCTCTTCGAGCCGCTGCATCTGCGCGCTGACCGCCGATTGCGTCAGGCCGATGCGCGCACCCGCGCCGGAAAACGTACCGTACTGGCTGACGGCGATAAAGGTTCTGAGTTCGCTGAGCATTGTCGATTGATCGATTTTGGTGTTGGTCAGGTCAAATATATATCGTTTTTCACCATTTTTAGTCATGGTTAAAATTGGCCTCACGCGTGCGGCTTCAGGAACCGCTTCAGGGGCTGATTCAGGGCCCGGCACGCGATCCCACTTTCCTCTCTGCGAGTTTTCCGAACATGAGCGTTGCCGAAACCGTTTTGCCGCCGTTCCATCTGGCGTTCCCTGTGCATAGCCTCGAGGCCGCACGCGAGTTCTATGGCGAGCTGCTCGGCTGTCCGGAAGGGCGCAGCTCGCCGGACTGGGTGGACTTCAACTTCTACGGCCACCAGATCGTCGCGCACCTCGCGCCGGAAGAAATCGGCCACCGGCACACCAGCAAGGTCGACGGCGACGCGGTGCCGGTGCGCCACTTCGGCGCGGTGCTTTCGATGGCGCAATGGCAGGCTGCCGCGGACAAGCTGCAGCAGGCCGGCATCGACTTCATCATCGAACCGCATGTGCGCTTCAAGGGCGAGGTCGGCGAGCAGGCGACGATGTTCTTCCTCGATCCGTCGGGCAACGCGCTGGAATTCAAGGCGTTTGCGGATATGTCGTCGTTGTTTGCGAAGTAACAGTTGGTGCGAGGGGCCCGGCGGTATACGCCGGCGCCGCGAATGAGGGTGGGTTGCCAGAAGCCGATTGCGTGGAGCCCATCACCACGCCGAACGGCAGGAGACACAATCTGGCCGTAAGGTATTAGCATTGCGCAATAAAATATAAAGGCATGTCTCGCCAGAGTTCGCCAAGACCTGCGTGGGACATGCCTTTAATCACCCGCTTAAAATCGCCTAACTCCATCTCTTCAAACGTTTGCGTCCGCACGGCATTGCGTGCGTTTGAAGTGTCTCCTATCCTTACATTAGCCTTCCTGACAATTCCGCCATTTTCGCGCCATGCAGGCGTTGGTGCTACCGATCTAGCATATTGGCTGACTCACCCGTCCTGGCTGATTCACCCCTCCCTTACCGGCATTCTTTCGGGCGCGTTTCATGTGGATCGTCAACGTAGCGCTTAAGCGGCCATACACGTTCATCGTGATGGCCATTCTGATCCTGCTGGCGACGCCGTTCGTGCTGTTGACCACGCCGGTCGACGTGCTGCCGGAAATCAATATTCCGGTGGTCAGCATCATCTGGAGTTATACGGGCTTGTCGGCCGAGGACATGGCCAACCGCATCACGTCCGTCAACGAGCGCAGTCTGACCACTACGGTCAACGACATCGAGCACATTGAATCGCAGTCGCTGGCGGGCATCACGATTCTCAAGGTGTTCCTGCAGCCCAATGCGAATATCCAGACCGCGATCGCGCAGACGGTGGCCGTCGAGCAGGCACAGCTCAAGCAGATGCCGCCGGGCGCGACGCCGCCTCTGGTGATCAGCTATTCGGCCTCCAGCATTCCGGTGATCCAGCTCGGCTTGTCGAGCCCGAAGCTTTCCGAGCAGGCGCTCAACGACACCGCGCTGAATTTTTTGCGTCCGCAACTGGTAACGATTCCGGGCGCGGCGGTGCCCTATCCGTACGGCGGCAAATCGCGTCTGATCTCGGTCGACCTCGACACGCGTGCGTTGCTTGCGAAGGGCCTGACGCCTTTGGACGTCGTCAGCGCATTCAATGCGCAAAACCTGATTCTGCCGACCGGCACGGCCAAGATCGGGCCGCGGGAATACACCATCAACATGAACGGCTCACCCGCCACGGTGGAGGGACTCAACGACATTCCGGTGCGCACGCTCAATGGCGCGACAACGTACCTGCGTGAAGTGGCCCATGTGCGCGACGGTTTTTCGCCGCAGACCAATATCGTGCGGCAGAACGGCCACCGCGGCGTGCTGATCTCGGTGCTGAAGAGCGGCAGCGCGTCGACACTTTCGATCGTCAATACGCTGAAAGAATTGCTGCCAAACGTGCGCGCCGCGTTGCCGCCGGACTTGAGCATCACGGCCCTGTTCGACCAGTCCGTCTTCGTGAAAGCGGCCGTACAGGGCGTAGTGCGCGAAGCGTTGGTGGCCGCTGCGCTGACTGCGGCGATGATCCTGCTGTTCCTCGGTAACTGGCGCAGCACCTGCATCATCGCGATTTCGATCCCGCTGTCGATTCTGTCTTCGCTGATCGCTTTGCATGCGCTCGGCCAAACCATCAACATCATGACGCTGGGGGGCCTTGCGCTGGCGGTCGGGATCCTTGTCGACGACGCGACGGTGACGATCGAAAACATCGAACGGCACCTGCATATGGGTACGAATCTTCACGATGCGATTCTCGACGGCGCCGGCGAAATCGCGGTGCCGGCGCTGGTCTCGACGCTGTGTATCTGTATCGTGTTCGTGCCGATGTTCTTCCTGACCGGCGTCGCGCGTTATCTGTTCGTGCCGCTTGCGGAAGCGGTGGTGTTCGCGATGCTCGCCTCGTACGTGCTGTCGCGTACGCTGGTGCCGACGCTCGCCATGCTGCTGATGGGCCATGCGCACAAGCCCAAGGCGAATGCCAGACCGAATCTGTTTCGCCGCCTCTATCTGCGTTTCGATAACGGCTTCGAGCGCATGCGTTCCGCCTACATTGTGATTCTCAGCAGCGTGCTGGTGCGTCGCGGCAGGTTTGGCGGCATATTTCTCTGCTTCTGCGTGGTGTCGATGGGGCTGGTTTTCGTGCTCGGCGAGGACTTTTTCCCGAGTGTCGACGCCGGCGACATTCGTCTGCATATGCGTGCGCCGACCGGCACGCGCATCGAGGAAACCGCGCGTCTCGCGGACGAAGTTGAGAAGGTGATTCGCCAGGTCGTGCCGCCTGACGAACTCGGCACGATCCTGGACAACCTCGGCTTGCCGTATAGCGGTATCAACCTCTCGTATAGCAACGCGGGGACGATCGGCACGCTCGATGGCGAAATTCAGGTGGCCCTGAACGAAAACCACAAGCCGACGCAAGGCTATATGGACAAATTGCGCGCGATCCTGCCGCAGCGCTTTCCGGGCGTCGAGTTCTTCTTTCAACCGGCGGACATCGTCACGCAGATTCTCAACTTCGGCCTGCCCGCCGCCGTCGATGTGCAGATTTCCGGTGCGGATCAGCAGGGCAACTTCGACGTCGCACGCAAGCTGCTGAAACAGGTTCGGATGATTCCCGGTACGGTCGACACGCACATCCAGCAGAAACTGGACGAACCGGCGATCAATCTTCAGATGGATCGCACGCGCCTGCAGCAACTCAATCTGAGCGCAAGCAACGTGGCGCAAAACGTGCTGATTTCGTTGTCGGGCAGTTCGCAGACTTCGCCGGGGTTCTGGTTCAATGACAAAAATGGTGTGGAGTACAGCGTCGGGGTGCAAACTCCGCAGTATCGGATTTCGTCGATCGATGAATTGTTGCGCACACCGGTGTCGGGTTCCGCCACGGGGCCGACGCAACTGCTCGGCAACCTGGTGCGGGTCTCGCCGCACACCCAGTTCGCGGACGTCACGCACTACAACATCAGACCGGTGATCGACCTGTACGTGAGCGTCGAGAAGCGCGATCTCGGCAGCGTGGCGAATCAGGTCGACAAGCTCGTCGATAACGTGCGCGCCTCGCTGCCGCGCGGCAGCCAGATCATCGTGCGCGGCCAGGTGCAGACCATGCGCAGTTCGTTCTTCGGTCTGGGCCTCGGCGTGGCGATGGCAATCGTGCTGGTGTATCTGCTGATCGTGGTGAATTTCCAGTCGTGGGTCGATCCGCTGATCATCATCAGCGCGTTGCCTGCGGCGCTGGCAGGCATCGTGTGGATGCTGTTCCTGACCGGCACGCATCTGAGCGTGCCGGCCTTGACCGGCGCGATCATGACGATGGGTGTCGCGACCGCCAACAGTATTTTGATGGTGTCGTTCGCGCGCCAGCGGCTCTCCGCCGGCGCACCGCCGCTTACCGCCGCGCTCGAAGCCGGTGCGAGCCGGATCAGGCCGGTGCTGATGACCGCGTTCGCGATGATCATCGGCATGATTCCGATGGCGCTCGGTCTCGGTGAAGGCGCCGAACAGAACGCGCCGCTGGGCCGCGCGGTGATCGGCGGCTTGCTGTTCGCCACCGTCTCCACGCTGTTTTTCGTGCCGGTGGTGTTCGCTGGCATTCATACCCGCCTCGCGCGGCGCCATCGCGACGATGACGACACGGATAGTACGGGCAGCCACGGCGCCGGCCATGGCAACGACGGCCCCACGTTGGACCACGGCGGTGATGGCAAGCCCGCGTAACGTTAATTGACGGCTGACTGAGATAGCTGACTGAGATGACTGACTGAGATGACCGAAAAAACTCATGCATCGCTGGCGATTCCCGCGCGGGAGACCGAAGGCGGCCACAGCTTGCCGCCGCGCAATCGCGAATGGAAGCGCGCCAAAATCGCCGTCTGGATCGTGCTGGCGCTGCTCGCCGTGGGGGCATTGCGCACCGTGGTCGCGAACATTCTGCAGAGCCGCGCAGTCGTCGCCGCGACAACGCAGAACGCCACGCAGTACGTGAACGTGGTCAGCCCGACGGAAACGGGCGGTGGCGGCCATACCTTGCTGCCGGGCACGCTGCGCGGCTATGTCGAGTCGCCGATCTACGCGCGGGCCACCGGCTATCTGCTGCACTGGTACGTCGATATCGGCGCTCGCGTGAAGCAAGGTCAACTGCTTGCGGATCTGGACACGCCGGAAATTGACCAGGAACTCGCGCAGGCTCTCGCGCAGCGTCAGCAGGCCAGTTCGAGTCTCGAGCTTGCCAAAAGCTCGGCGCAACGCTGGCAGCAACTGCGTCAACGCGATGCGGTCTCGCAGCAGGAACTCGACGAGCGGCAGAGCGCTTACACGCAGGATGTCGCCAATCTCGCCGCCGCCGACGCCAATGTGAAGCGCCTCCAGCAACTCGAATCGTTCAAGCGCATCGTCGCGCCGTTTGCGGGCGTAGTCACGCAGCGCAATGTCGACGTCGGCGATCTGATCGATGCGGGCAGCGGCACGAGCCGCGCGTTGTTTGCTCTTGCGCAGTCGGACCCGTTGCGAGTCTATGTGCAACTGCCGCAGGCTTACGCGCAGAACGTGTCGGTCGGACAGGACGTGGTGGTCACGCAGGCTGAACTGCCGGGTCAGCAGTTCCACGGCAAGATCACGCACATCTCCGGCGCGATCGACGTACCAACCCGTTCACTGCAGATCGAAGTGACCTTGCCGAATCCCGACGGCACGCTGCGGCCCGGCGCCTATGTGCAGGTTGCGGTGCCCGCGGCCGCTCATGCGCAATTGTCGGTGCCGGGTAATGCGCTGCTGTTTCGCGCCGAAGGTCCGCGGCTCGCGGTGGTCGATGCGAAGGGTAATGTGACGTTGCGCAAAGTGGTGATCGCGCAGGACCTGGGGCAATCGCTCGAAATCGAGAGCGGCATCGAGGCAAGCGACAAAATCATCATCAACCCGAGCGATTCGATCTCGGACGGCGATCATGTGCAGATCGCGCCGCCGCAGAAAAACGGCAAGGGGGCGTCGTGATCGCGAAGCAGGCGGGCGCTGACCGGGCACTCACATCACGAACGTCACACGCGTCACGCAGTGCGCTTGCGGCACTCGCGGCCGCCGCAAGCGCGGCATTGCTGGCCGCATGCACCGTCGGCCCGGATTATCAGCGACCGCAAGCCGAAGTGCCGCCGGACTGGCAAACCGATTCGTACTGGCGCGTCGCGGCGCCTTCGCATGCACCGATGTCGCCGGACTGGTGGAGCGCGTTCGGCGACCCGACGCTCACCGCGCTGGAAACGCAGGCTCTGGCGCAGAATCAGACGCTGGCCGCGGCAAGCGCGCATTATGAGCAGGCCAAAGCGACGCTCGCCAATACCCGTGCGCAGCAGATTCCCGAGGTCGATCTGAGCGCGACCGGCTCGCGCTTCCGCATTTCGCAGAACCGGCCGCAAACGAATTACGCCACGCCGACTGTGTCGACGGTGCAGAACAACGTGCAGGTCGGCCCGACCATCAACTACGACACCGATCTATTCGGCCGGATACGTCGCGAGGTGGAAGGCGCCACGGCTTCGGCGCAGCAATCGGCCGACGACCTCGCCAACGCGCGCCTCGTCCTCACTACCGATCTCGCCACCGACTATTTCTCGCTGCGTGAACTCGACGCCGAGATCGACGTGCTGAATCAATCGGTGAAACTGCAGCAGAAGGCGCTCGATTACGTCACGGCCGAACACGATCTCGGCTCGGTGTCCGGGCTCGACGTGCTGCAGCAGAAGTCGCTGCTCGATTCGACCCGGGTGCAGGCGCAACTGCTGCTGAATCAGCGCGCGCAGCAAGAGCACGCGATTGCCGCGCTGATCGGCGTACCCGCGCCGCAGTTCGCAATCGAGTCTCGCGTGCTCGCCACGCAGGTGCCGCCGATTCCGCTTGGGCTGCCGAGCGACGTATTGCAACGGCGCCCGGATATCGCCTCGGCCGAGCGCGCGATGGCGGCCGCGAACGCGCAGATCGGCGTCGCCAAGGCGGCGTTTTTCCCGAGCCTGACGCTGACGCCGGGCATCGGCTGGGAAAGCACGCAGTTCGCCAGCCTGCTGAGCGCGCCGACGCTGATGTGGACACTCGGCGCGACGGTCGGCCAGGTGTTGTTCGACGGCGGCCGCCGCGCGGCCAACGTGAAATACGCGAGCGAAGGCTACAAGGCGACCGAGGCGAACTACCGGCAAACCGTGCTGAACGCATTCCAGCAGGTGCAGGACGGCATCACCGGTTTGTCGGTGCTGGACGGCGCGGCGAAGCAGTCGCACGAGGCGGTGAGCGATGCGCAGCATCTGCTGGCGCTCGCCAACGATCGTTATTCGGGCGGCCTCGTCGCCTATCTCGACGTCATCACCGCGCAGCAGTCGCTGCTCACCAGCGAGCGCCAGGACGTGCAGATTCATGGTCAGCAGATGACGCTGTCGGTGTCGCTGGTGAAGGCGCTCGGCGGCGGCTGGGAGGGTGCCGGCACGGACATGTCGGGCACGCAGCGGCCCGGCGAAGCAACCAACGCAACGAACGCAACGAACACGAAGGAGGCGATGGTTCCCGCGAAGTGAGCCGCCCGACGAATGACACGGCCAGACAGGAAGGCGGGAAACGGGAAACGGGAAACGAGGCGTTTCGTATAATGCAGATACAAGGGGATGCGCATGAAATTGCTGATCGTTGAAGACGAGCATAAGGTGGTGGACTACCTGCGCTCCGGTTTGACAGAGCAAGGCTGGGTCGTCGACGTCGCGCTCGACGGCGAGGAAGGCATGCATCTGGCCACCGAATTCGATTACGACGTAATCGTCCTCGACGTGATGCTGCCCAAACGCGACGGTTTCAGCGTGCTCAAGGCGCTGCGCATGCGCAAGTCGACCCCGGTCATCATGCTGACGGCCCGCGATCATGTGAACGACCGTGTGCGGGGTTTGCGCGAAGGCGCGGACGACTACCTGACCAAGCCTTTTTCCTTTCTCGAGCTGGTCGAGCGGTTGCATGCATTGGCGCGCCGCACGCGCTCGCAGGAATCCACATTGATTTCCGTGGGCGATTTATTCGTCGATCTGATCGGCCGGCGCGCCACCCGCGACGGCGTGCGTCTCGATCTGACCGCCAAGGAATTCCAGTTGCTCAGCGTGCTGGCGCGCCGCCAGGGCGACATTCTCTCGAAGACCGCGATTACCGAACTCGTGTGGGACGTCAACTTCGACAGCCATACCAACGTGGTCGAAACCGCGATCAAGCGGCTGCGCGCCAAACTCGACGGCCCGTTTCCCTCGAAGCTGCTGCACACCGTGCGCGGCATGGGCTACGTGCTCGAAGTACGTGAAGAGGCGGAGCAAACATGAACCGTTCTATTGCACGCCGCCTTGCGCTGATGTTCGCGCTGGTGGCGCTGCTCGTGTTCACGCTGGTAGGAACCGGGCTCTTTGTGGTGTTGCGCACGCAACTTCAGCATCACCTGCGCGAGTCGCTCGACGATCGCACGGAGATCGCGCGCATCATCGTCTCTCATGCGGTGACGCCGGAAAAGTGGCGCATGGCGCGTGAAAAACTCACCGACATGACGCCGCGCGACGGCAGCACCATCTATGCGGTGTCGAGTGCCGATCCGTATTTCCACTACGGCAAGCTGGTCGAAGGCCCCGTGGTATCGAGCTGGGCGGGCGGCTACGCGACTATTGCACCAGCCGGCGGCGGCGCGGACATGCTGACTATTACCGTGCCGATAGCGGCTAATGGCGCCCGCCCGGCGGTGCAATTGCAGGTCGCCGCCAGTTGTTCGCCCAACTTCCGCACCATGCGCGTGTTCGGCTCGGCGCTCGCCGCGCTGTCCGCGCTCGGCAGTCTCGCCGTGCTGCTGCTGAGTTACTCGGTCACCCGGCTGGGTCTCGCGCCGTTGACGCGCCTGACGCGAGATGCGTCCGCAGTGAGCCCGAACAACCGCTCGCAACGTCTGAATACCGCTTCGCTGCCGCTCGAACTGAACGATCTGGCCAACTCCTTCAACGGCGCACTCGAACGTCTGGACGGCGCTTATGGCCGCCTCGAATCGTTCAACGCGGACGTCGCTCACGAACTGCGTACGCCGGTGACGATTCTGATCGGTCAGACCGAAGTGGCATTGACGCGCAACCGCTCGGTCGACGATTTGCGTCATACGCTGCAATCGAATCTCGAAGAGTTCGAACGCCTGCGCGCGATCATCAACGACATGCTGTTCCTCGCCCGTGCCGACCAGGGCGAGCGCGCGACGGGGCTCGTCGAAGTGTCGCTGGCCGCGGAGGTCGCGCACACGCTGGAGTTTCTGGAGATCCCGTTTGAAGAAGCCCGCGTGCACGCGCAGTTGCGCGGCGATGCGGTGGCGCGCGTGAACCGCTCGCTCTTCGGGCGTGCGTGCACGAATCTGCTGATGAACGCGATCCAGCACTGCGCGCCTGGCGCGGCGATCACGGTGACGATTTCGAACACGCCGGATCAGGTGCGCGTGGCGGTGGCCAACCCTGGCGAGCCCATCGAGCCGGGCGTGCTCGAACACCTGTTCGACCGCTTCTATCGCGCGGAAGTGTCTCGCACCAATAGCCGCGAAAACCACGGGCTGGGTCTCGCGATCGTGAAGGCGATTGCGGAGATGCATCGCGGCGCGGTGTCGGCGGAAAGCGCGAACGGGGTCAATACGTTCACGTTTTCGATTGCGGCCTCGAGTGTGGAAACCAGCGCCCCGGCGGCACGCGCGAATGCCGGTGTCGCGGCGGTGGCCGCGGGTTAATCGTCGCGGGTCAATCGTCGTTGGTGAAAGGCAAATCGGCCTGAACCGGTACGCGCGTCTTCACCGTTTGCGCATTGGCCGGTGTCAATGCGCTGACGCGCACACCCAGCAGCCGCAGCTTGCGGTTCAATTCCACCCGTCGCAGACACTCGGTTGCCGCGCGCCGGATCTCGGTGGCGTCGGCCGTCGGTTCGTCGAGCGTCAGGTCGCGCGTGACCGTGCGGAAATCGTCGTAGCGCAGCTTGATACCCACCGTGCGGCCCACATAGCCCTTCCTCACCAGGTCTTCCGCGACCCGCACGCACAAGCCGGTAAACGAACTGGACAAAGCCGGCCGATCGTGGCGCGGATGCAGATCGCGTTCGAAGGTCGTCTCGCGGCTCATCGACTTTGGTTCCGATTCGACCACCACCGGCCGCTCGTCGTAGCCTTGCGCGACTTGCATGAGCCAGGCCGAGTAACTGCGCCCGAAGTGATCCTGCAACAGGCCCGCGTCTGCCGCCGCCAGATCGCCGACCGTGGCGAGACCGAGCGCGGTGAGCTTCTCCGCCGCCTTCGGTCCGATCCCGTTGACCTTGCGCACCGGCAACGGCCACACCCGCAGCGGCACGTCCTCCGGCGTCAGAATCGTGAGGCCGTCGGGTTTGTCGAGTTCGGAGCCGATCTTCGCCAGCAGCTTGTTCGGCGCGACGCAGATGGAGCAGGTGAGGCCGGTTGCCTGATTGACGGCCTGCTTGATGCGCGCGGCGATCTCGCGCGGCTCGCCGGGCAGCTCGGTGAGGTCGATGTAGATTTCGTCGATGCCGCGGTCTTCGATCCGGTCCGTGAAGGTCGCGACCGCCGCCTTGAACAGGCGCGAGTAGTGGCGATACGACTCGAAATCGGTGGGCAGCAGAATCGCATCCGGCGCGAGCACGGCGGCTTTCATCATGCCCATCGCGGAGAACACGCCGAGCGCACGGGCTTCGTAAGTGGAGGTGGTCACCACGCCGCGGCCCGCGTAATCGCGCAGCTTTGCGAAGCGGCGGCTGCCGTCTTCAAGCGTTTGCGGCGCGCCGTTGCGCCCGCCGCCGATCACCACCGCCTTGCCGCGCAGTTCGGGATAGCGCAGGAGTTCGACGGACGCGTAGAACGCGTCCATGTCCAGATGCGCAATACGGCGGCTTGCAGAACTCATGGATGGCGGATGGAATGACAGCACGGGCCGCGAGCATAACAGTCGATGCGTGGGCCCGTTGCCCGATGGTATGGCTGCTGCGTTGGGCACCCGACATATTAGCCGTGACGGGCTGTACGCCGGACGCCAAACCATAATATTACCTTGCTCCGCCCGGGCAAGGTGTCACGCGGCAAGCGTCAACCGCAAGCCGGCTTGGCTTTCTTGCATGCATCCGCGAGCTGCGGCGGCGGGTCCTTCTTGAACACCGTCTTGTACGATTCGAGCACATTCGACTGAACCACCGGCAAAGACTGCACGCCGATCCAGGCCGGCGGCGTCTGGCCGATCAGCGCCTTCATCATCGCCATGGCCTCGGCCACGCCCTGATCGTACGGACGTTGCGAGCCGGTTGCCTTCAGCGGTCCGCCCTTGGCGATCTCAATCGCGGATTGCAGACCGAGGTCGACTGTCGTGACGGGAATATTCACCCCTTGTGCCCGCATCGACGTCAGCGTGTCGAGCGCCGGTTGATCCCAGACGGCGAACAGACCCTTGACGTCCGGATTGCCGGTCAGGAAATCGCCCGCGATCTGCCCCACCTTGGACGGATCCGTAAACGCGACCTGTTTGATCTTGATGTCGGGACGATTTTTCTTGAACCAGTCGTTGACGGCCTTGGTGCGCTCCGTCGTGCTGAAGTAGTCCACGCCGAAATTCACGAGCCCGATGGTGCCGCCTTGCGGCACGCACGAGGCGAGCACCTTCGCCGCGATCTGGCCGTTGCCTTCGCTGTCGGCGGAAATCATCGACGCGTATTGCTCGGGATGCTTCAGGCCGGTCGGCACGTTGTCCATGAACACGAGCTTGATGCCGGCCTCGGACACTTTCTTGTAGGTGGCGGCCGTCGCCGTTCCGTCGACCGGGATGGAGATGATGCCGTCCGGATGGCGCTGAATGGTGTTTTCGATATCCGCGATCTGCTTGTCGACCTGGTACTCCGCCGACGCCGTGCCGATCACTTCCACGCCGTACTTCTTGAGCGTATCCGTGATGCCTTGCACCTGCAGTTGCGACCAGTCGAGATTCATGGTCTGCATCGAAATACCGACTTTGAATTTGCCGGCCTTGATTTTGGCGATGTCGGCGTCGCTCAGCTTGACGGCATCCACCGAGGCCGCTTTTTCGCCGTTCGGCCCTTGCCCGACAATCGTCTTCGGACCGATCGATCCGACCGGCAGACTCGTCACGCATTGCGCGTAGGCGCCCGGCGTTGCCAGCGCCATGAGGGCGGCTGCGGCGGCCGCCATGAGAGTGGGTAGAACGTATCCTGAGCCACGACAATGTTTCATGTTTGTTCTCCATTGGTCTTCATGTTGGTGTTACGTCTCCTGCCATTCACGAACAGCGCGGGCACGCGAACTCACGCGCGATCGACTTGCCCTCGTCACTTTCTGGATCGCTTCCAGCTAATGTCCCGCTCATTTTCTGGTGAAGGCCACCGCCGCGACGATGATGGCCCCCTTGATGACCAGCTGCAGCGATGAACTGACACCGAGCAGCACCAGCCCGTTGTTGAGCGTGCCGATGATGAGACTGCCGAGCAGCGTGCCGAGCACGAAGCCGCGGCCTCCGAACAGACTGCAGCCGCCGAGCGTCACCGAAGCGATCACGTCGAGCTCCATGCCTTGCACGACGTCGGGCCGTGCCGCATGCGAGCGCGCCGAGAGCACGAGTGCGGCGAGTCCGGCCAGCATGCCGGTGAGAATGAAGGCGAGGGTGGTCACGCGTCGCGTGTTGATGCCGGAGTAGAGCGCCGCCGTCGGATTGCCGCCGGCGGCATAGATCTGCCGGCCGAACACGCTGTAATGCAGCAGCAGGATGCCGGCGATCACCGTCAGTACGGTCCAGATGATCGGTACCGGCACACCGGCAATGTCGCCCTCGCCGAAGATCGCGATGAACGAGTCGTTGGTGATGATCTCGGGCCGCGTGGTCGTCACCATCAAGGCGAGTCCGCGTGCGGCGCTCAAGGTGCCGAGCGTCACGAGAAACGAGGGGATGTTCAGCCGCGTGCTCACGACCCCGTTGATCGCGCCAACAAGCGCGCCGGTGCCGATGCCGGCAATCGCGCCGACGATCCAGTTGTCGCCGAGATGCGACATGGCAAGCGCCGCGGACATGCCCGACAGCGCCAGGGTCGAGCCCACTGAGAGATCGATTTGCCGCGCGATGATCACAAAGGTCATGCCGACAGCGATGATCGACACGAGCGCGGTTTGCCGGCCGATATTCAGGAAGTTATCGATGGAGAGAAACCAGGGCGAAGCGAAACTGAACACCACCAGCAGGATGGCGAACGCGCCGTACAGTGCATAGGGCCGCTCGCCTTGCAGCAGGAGTTGCGCGATGCGCCGCATGCGGCTCTTGCGCGGTGGCGATGCCTGCCGTTCGGCCGTCATCGGCGAGACAGAGTCGTTCATTTTGAATGCGCCCTGGAAGAAGTCCCGTCGAGGGACTCGATGGAGGAACGTGACAACTGGATCAGGTGATGAAGCGCCTCGGCGTTGGCGAGATCGGCACGCTCAATGGTCCTGACGATCGAGCCGTCCACGACGACCGAAATCCGCGCGCACAGGCGCAGCAGCTCGTCGAGGTCGGAGGACACGACGAGCACGCCGGTGCCCGCGTGCGCGGCGTCCTGGATCACGTCGTAGATCTCCTCGCGCGCGCCGACGTCCACGCCGACTGTCGGTTCGTCGAGCAGAAGGATCTTGGGACGCGGGTGATTCCACTTCGCAAAGACCACTTTCTGCTGGTTGCCGCCTGAGAGAAACTTGACTGGGGTCGACGAGCCCGGCGCCTTGACGGCCAGTTCCTTCATCGAGTGCTTCGCCTGATTGACGGCCGCCTGGCTGCGCAGCCACCCCCAACGCGAGAATTGCGGCAAGCGCGGCAAGGTCAGATTGCGCTCGATCGAATGGTCGAGAACGAGCCCTTCGAGATGACGGTCTTCCGGCACCAGCGCGACGCCGAGCCGGATGGCTTCGGCCGGCGTCATACGCGCGCGGGATTGACCTTCGATCACGATCGCGCCTGCCTCGATCTCGCGAATGCCAAAAATGGTTTGCAGGATCTCCGTGCGTCCGCTGCCGATCAATCCCGCAAGCCCGTGGATCTCGCCGCGGCGAATCAGCAGGTCGACGTGGCGAAGCCTGTCGTTGCTGACGTTCGACAACTTGAGTACGGGCGCGGCAGCGGCATGGAAGGTCGCGAGGGTCTGCTGTCCGGGAAACGGTTCGTCACCCGCCATGCCGGCAGCCGTCCGCTCCCGCGCCTGCAACGCCGCATGACCGGGTCCGACGATGGCTGCGACCAGTTGCTTCATATCGGTGTGCGCGGTCTGGAACACCCCTGCGTTGGCTCCGTCGCGAAACACGGTGACACGCTGCGAAATCCTGAACACCTCGTTCAGACGATGCGTCACATAGATCACACCGACGCCGCGCTCTGTGACCGCGCGAATCGCGTCGAACAGAATCTGTTCCTCGCCGCCGGTCAGCGCCGAGGTCGGTTCGTCGAGAATCAGCACGCGCACGTCGCCCATCAGCGCTTTGCAGATTTCGGTCATTTGCCGGTACGCGAACGGCAATGCGCCAACCGGTGTGCGCGGGTCGAGCGGGATGCCGTGCGAGTGGAGGAATTCGCGGACGGTGGCCACCAGTTGCCGGTTCTTCACGAAACCGAGACGGGTTCGGGGCTCGCGCCCCAGCATCAGATTTGCGCCGACCGACAGCGATTCGACCAGGCTCAGATCCTGATAGACCACGGCAACGCCGGCTTCACGCGAGCGCGCCGGCGAGTCGAACGCCACTTTCTGACCGGCGATCTCGATGACGCCGTCGTCATAGGTATGCACGCCGCTGAGAATCTTGATCAGAGTGGATTTGCCGGCGCCGTTTTCGCCGAGCAACGCATGGACTTCGCCGGGCAATACGTCGAGGCTGACGCCGCGCAGCGCCTGCACGCCACCGAATCGTTTGGTGACGCCCGCAACACGGATCAATGGAACCTGAGGCGATGACGCGGCCGCGACCGCAACCGGCTCACTCATCTGACACGTCTCCTTCGTCGATACGGCGGAATCTTTCTCTTTGTATGGCGCTGATGGCCGAAACCGTTTTGTGATCTTCGCATCATGAATATGGTGCGTCAATAACATTTGTCCCGTACCACAGCGCTTGACATCGGATTGTGTGACGATTGCATCGGAAAGCTTGTGAGAATTCTATCAATCGTTGTAGCATAACTGCGAACAAACTTGTCGGCGGCCGTTGTGCGCCGCGTCAAATTTCCGGATGCCTTATGCCTGAAGCCCCTGTGCTTTCTTCTTCGGTCGTCACGCTGCGCGGCGGCCCGCTGGTTCATCCGGTGCGTAATCCGGGCCTGCCGTTCGACGCGTCCTGGCTGGACGGCTTGCGGGTCAATCAGTCCGCCGTCGAGCGGCGCACGGCCACGCTCGGAACCCGCCGCAGCGTCAAGAAAGACGCCCAGGCAGCATGGCTGCTGAAGGCTGTCACCTGTATCGACCTCACCACGCTCAATGGCGACGACACCGAAGGGCGCGTGCGCCGCCTTTGCGCGAAGGCGCGCCAGCCCGTGCGGGCCGATCTGCTCGAAGCGCTCGGCATCGCGCCGCACGGCATCACCACGGGCGCGGTGTGCGTTTATCACCGCTTCGTCGCGGCGGCGGTGGATGCGCTGCAGGGCAGCGGCATTCCGGTCGCCGCCGTATCGACAGGATTTCCGGCCGGACTGATTCCGCATCCGCTGAAGCTGAAAGAGATCGAGGCGTCGGTGGCGGACGGGGCGCAGGAAATCGACATTGTCGTCACGCGTGAATATGTGCTGACCGGCAACTGGCAGGCGCTCTACGACGAGGTGCGCGAGTTTCGCGCGGCCTGCGGTCCGGCACACCTGAAGGCGATTCTGGCCACCGGCGACATCCGCACGCTCTCCAACGTGGCACGCGCCTCGATGGTCTGCATGATGGCGGGCGCCGACTTCATCAAGACGTCGACCGGCAAGGAAGGGGTCAACGCCACGCTGGATGTCTCACTGGTGATGGTGCGCATGATCCGCGAATACCAGCAGCGCACCGGTGTGCCGATCGGCTTCAAGCCGGCGGGCGGCGTGTCGAGCGCGAAGTCCGTGCTGTCCTATCAGATCCTGATGAAGGAGGAACTGGGCCGTCCGTGGCTCGAACCGGAACTGTTCCGGATCGGCGCATCGAGCCTGCTGGCCGATATCGAACGCCAGCTCGAACATCACGTGAGCGGCCGTTACTCCGCTTTCAACCGCCACCCTGTAGCCTGAACAGAAGACCGATCTCATGAGCGTAGCCGAGTATTTTTCATCGATGGAGTACGGTCCCGCACCCGAGGACGATCGCCCTGCGCGCGCGTGGCTCGCGCAGCATGAAGCGGGCTTCGGGCATTTCATCGGCGGTGCGTGGCATGCGCCCGCTGCCGGCGAGCGTTTCGTCTCGCACGCGCCTGCCACGGGCGAGCGGCTCGCGGATATCGCGCAAGGCGACGCGGCCGATGTCGACGCGGCCGTGGCCGCCGCGCGTGCCGCGCAACCGGGCTGGCTCGCGTTGGGCGGCGCCGGCCGGGCACGCCATCTATATGCGCTGGCGCGCATGGTGCAGCGGCATAGCCGCCTCTTTGCCGTGCTCGAAGCACTCGACAACGGCAAGCCGATCCGTGAAACACGCGATATCGACGTACCGCTCGTCGCGCGGCACTTCCTGCATCACGCGGGGTGGGCGCAATTGCAGGAGAGCGAATTCGCCGATTACGCGCCGCTCGGTGTGATCGGCCAGATCGTGCCGTGGAATTTTCCGCTGCTGATGCTCGCGTGGAAGATCGCACCGGCGATCGCGATGGGCAACTGCGTCGTGTTGAAGCCGGCCGAATACACACCGCTCACGGCGCTGCTGTTTGCCGAACTCGCGCACCGGGCCGGTTTGCCGGCCGGCGTGCTGAACATCGTGACGGGCGACGGCCGCACCGGCGCCGCGCTCGTCGATCATCCGCAAGTGGACAAGATCGCGTTCACGGGGTCGACCGAAGTCGGGCGTCTGATACGCGCGGCCACGGCCGGCTCGGGCAAATCGCTGACGCTCGAACTCGGCGGCAAGTCGCCGTTCATCGTATTCGACGACGCGGATCTCGACGGCGCCGTCGAAGGCGTTGTCGACGCGATCTGGTTCAACCAGGGGCAGGTTTGCTGCGCGGGCTCGCGCCTGCTGGTGCAGGAGGGCATCGAAGCGCGTTTCATCGCGAAGCTGAAGCGCCGCATGGAAACGCTGCGCGTGGGCAACTCACTCGACAAGAGTATCGACATCGGCGCGATCGTCGATCCGGTGCAGCTCGAACGTATTCAGTCGCTGGTGGAAACCGGCCGGCGTGAAGGCTGTGCGGTGTGGCAGTCACCCGATACGGCGATGCCTGCCGGCGGCTGTTTTTATCCGCCTACACTCGTCACCGGCGTGGCGCCGGCTTCCATTCTGGCGCAGGAAGAAATCTTCGGACCGGTGCTGGTCGCCATGAGTTTTCGCACGCCGGACGAAGCGATCGCGCTTGCCAATAACTCGCGCTACGGACTCGCTGCGAGCGTGTGGAGCGAAACCGTCGGCCGCGCGCTCGATATCGCGCCGCGCCTTCTCTGCGGCGTGGTGTGGATCAACGCGACCAATCTGTTCGATGCGGCCGTTGGTTTCGGGGGTTATCGCGAGTCGGGCTATGGCCGGGAAGGCGGTCGTGAGGGTATCTACGAATATCTGAAGCCGCGCGCCTGGCTCAAGCTGGCCGCCCGTCGGGACGCGCGCGCTGAACGCGCTGGACAGGCGGCCGCCCCAGGCGAGCCCGGGTCGTTGTCGAACGTCACGCTGATCGACCGTACTGCGAAGCTTTTCATCGGTGGCAAGCAGGTGCGTCCGGATAGCGGCTATTCGTTGCCGGTTCATGCGCCGGATGGCACCCTCGTCGGCGAAGTGGGTGAGGGCAATCGCAAGGATATTCGCAACGCGGTCGAAGCGGCGCGCGCGGCGCAGAAATGGTCGCAGGCGAGCACGCATAATCGTGCCCAGGTGCTGTTCTATCTCGCGGAGAACCTGGCCGTTCGTGCGGACGAGTTCGCGCGGCAACTGGTGACGAGAAACGGCGCCACGGAAGCGGCGGCGCATGCGGAAGTCGAGGCGGCGGTAGCACGCCTCTTTACTTACGCAGCGTGGGCCGACAAGTTCGACGGCGCCGTGCATACGCCGCCGCTGCGCGGTGTCGCGCTGGCCATGCACGAGCCGCTTGGCGTGATCGGTATCGCCTGTCCGGACGAAGCGCCGTTGCTCGGCTTCGTTTCGCTGGTGGCCCCCGCGCTGGCCATGGGCAATCGTGTGGTGGTCTTGCCGAGTGCGGCGTGCCCGCTCACCGTGACCGATTTTTATCAGGTAGCCGAGACTTCAGATGTGCCGGGCGGTGTGCTGAACATCGTCACGGGTGAGCGCGGTGCGCTGTTGCCCGCGCTTGCCGCACACGACGACGTCGATGCGCTCTGGTGTTTCGGTTATGCGGCGGATTCGACGCTCGTCGAGCGCGAGTCGGTTGGTAATCTGAAGCGGACGTTCGTCGATTATGGCCGCCAGTTCGACTGGTTCGACCGTTCGAGCGAAGGCCGCCCGTTTCTGCGTCAGGCCGTGCAGGTGAAGAATATCTGGATCCCGTACGGAGACTGACCGCGAGACCCACAGGGTGTCGAAACCCCATGCACGCCAACCAGAAAATGGAGGAGACAACGTGCTGAAGAAACTGGATTTGCGGTTGTTGTTGCAGGTTTTGCCTCGAGGGGAATGCCAATGAACGCGCCGGTACAGCGAAACGGGCGTGTCGTCATTCTGGGCATCTACGTCACGGACCTGACGTTTCGTGCCGCGCGCATGCCCCTGATCGGCGAGACGATTGCCGGCTCGGCATTCGCAATGGGTCCGGGCGGCAAGGGCTCGAATCAGGCGGTGGCGGCGGCGCGCGCCGGGGCCGAGGTGGTGTTCTGCACTCGCATCGGCAACGATGCATTCGGCGAGATTGCGCGTAAAACGTGGGCCACGGAAGGCATTACGGCACGCGCGTCGGTGATCGAGGGCGTCTCCACGGGGGCGGCGCATATCTTCGTCGACGACACCACCGGCACGAACGCGATCATCGTCGCTTCCGGTGCGGCCGGTACGATGAATGCAGCTGACGTCGACGCAATCGAAGCCGACATTGCCGCTGCGCGCGTATTCGTCACGCAACTCGAGCAGCCGCTCGCGGCGGCGCGCCGCGGCCTCGAGGTGGCGCGCCGGCACGGCGTCATCACCGTGTTCAATCCGGCGCCCGCGTTGCCGCTCGACGACGACATCTTCCCGTTGTGCGATTACATTACCCCCAACGAAACCGAAGCCGCCGCGCTCACCGGCGTGCCGATCGCGAATGCCGACGACGCGCGCCGTGCCGCCGACGCGCTGCTCGCCAAAGGTGTTGGCGCGGTCATCGTGACGCTGGGGGAAAGCGGCGCGCTGCTGCACTCGCCGACCCAGTCGGTGCTCGTACCGGCCTATCGCTGCGGCCGCGTGGTGGAGACCGCCGGTGCGGGCGACGGCTTCACGGGCGGCTTCGCGGCCGCACTCGCACGCGGCGACGACGCGGTAGCCGCACTGCGCTTCGGCTGTGCACTCGCGGGCATTTCCGTCACGCGCGCGGGTACGGCGCCTTCCATGCCGACGCTCGACGAGGTGAATCGCGTGCTGAATCAGCCGGCCGAACTGTCTCCGGCAAGCTCGCCGCTGTCCTGATCATTGCGAAGGCTCAAGGAGATCGTGTTCACCATGAAGTCCTCGTTTATCACTGGCAACGCTGGAAAAATGTTCGGCGACCGGCAACTGAATTTTCTGCTGATCGTCAACGTACTCGTCGTGCTGGCCGCAACGTGGCTTTCGCGCGGGCAATTCGTCGATATCGACAACCTGCAGTCGATGGGCGGGCAGTTACCCGAACTCGGGCTGCTCGCGCTCGGCATCATGTTGTCGATGGTGTCGGGCAACGGCGGAATCGACCTGTCGGGTGTGGGGCTCGCGAACCTGTCCGGGATGGTCGCGGCGCTCGTTGCGCCGCGCTTCGTCAGCGGCGACGACTCGCCGGTGCTCTATACGTCGCTCTTCTGCGTGATCGTCGTGGTGACGGGGTTGCTCGGCGGACTGCTGAACGGCGTGGTCATCGCGCGTCTGCGGCTCACGCCGATTCTCTGCACGCTCGGCACGCAACTGGTGTTCACGGGTTTTGCGGTCGTACTCAGCAACGGCGCTTCGGTACATGTCGACTACGTCGACCCCTTATCGAATATCGGTAACGGCACCGTGTTTCAGGTGCCGATCGCGTTCTGCATCTTTATCGCCGCCGTGATCGTGCTGGGATGGCTGCTCAAGCGCAGCCCGTTCGGGTTGCGCCTCTATCTGATGGGCACCAATCCGAAGGCCGCGTTCTACGCCGGCATTCCGCGTGCGCGGATGCTGATCACGACCTATGCGATGTGCGGCGTGCTGGCCTCGCTCGCCGGTCTGATCAGCGCGACTCATACGTCGAGCGCGAAATGGGACTACGGCAACTCCTATCTGCTGATCGCCATTCTGATCGCGGTGATGGGCGGTGTGAATCCGTCCGGCGGCCACGGCCGCATCATCTGCGTGTTCTTTGCCGCCACCGTACTGCAGTTCCTCTCCAGTCTGTTCAATCTGCTGGGCGTGTCGCAGTTTTTCGGCGACTGCGCGTGGGGTTTTCTGTTGCTGCTGTCGCTCGCGTTCGCGGGCGGCGAGCGGGTGCGCGCGATCTTCGGTTTCGGCGGCGGTGGCGGCGGAGGTGGAGGTAGTACCGCAGGTTCCGGCGGCACGGCGCCGAAACATTAGCGCGCAGCACGGACGCGAGGCGAAGGCAAGGTTTCAGTACGCGGCGGACAACGAGCCCTGGCTGTCCGTGACGATGAAGTGGGGCGACATCGAACCATAAAGGAGACATCGCATGAAATTGACTCGACTGGGTACCGCGCTCGCAGCAGGCGCCCTTACGGCGGGCGTGATTGCCGCTGCGCACGCGGCAACCAACGAGACGATCGTCACGGTCGTCAAGGTGACCGGCATCAACTGGTTCAACCGGATGGACGAGGGCGTCAAGCAATTCGCGAAGGACAACCCGGGTGTGACCGCGTATCAGACCGGCCCTGGCCGGGCGGATGCCGCACAACAACTGAAGATCATCGAAGATCTGATCGCGAAGAAAGTCACGGCGATTGCGGTGGTGCCCTACGATCCGCCGACACTCGAACCGGCCTTGAAGAAGGCGATGGATCGCGGCATCAAGGTGGTGACCCATGAGGCCGACAATGAAAAGAACACGATGGTCGATATCGAGGCATTCGACAACACGGCCTACGGTGCCGGCCTGAACGAACGACTCGCTTCATGCATGCACAACGAAGGCAAGTGGGCCGTGCTGGTCGGCTCGCTCGGCAGCCGCTCGCAGGTGCAATGGGCCGACGGCGGGATCGGCAACGCCAAGGCGAAGTATCCGAAGATGGATCTGGTCGAACCGAAACTCGAAACCAACAACGACGGCGAACGCGCCTATGAAGTCGCGAAGGAAGTGCTGCGCAAGCATCCGGACCTGAAGGGCTTCCAGGGCTCCTCCTCGCTCGACGTGATCGGTATCGGCCGCGCAGTCGAGGAAGCCGGCATGCAGGGCAAGATCTGTGTGTACGGCACGGGCCTGCCGACTGAAGCAGGCAAGTTCCTTGAGAGCGGCGCGATCAACGGTATTGCGTTCTGGGATCCGAAGCTGGCGGGCATCGCGATGAACAAGGTTGCGCAGATGCTGATCGACGGCAAGACGGTCGAGAACGGCGCCGATCTCGGCATTCCGGGCTACACGAAAGTTACCGTGGCCAAGGGGCCGGGCAAGGGGATCATTGTGCGCGGCCAGGGCTGGGTGAACGTCGACAAATCGAACTACAAGCAGTATCCGTTCTGATATGAGTGAAGACGCAACGTCACCGCTGTCATCGCGTTCCGACACGCCGCAACCGTTTCTTGAGGTTGTCGGCGTGCACAAGCGTTTCACCGGCGTGCATGCCTTGCGCGGGGTGAGCCTGTCGTTCGAGCGCGGTCAGATTTATCACCTGCTCGGCGAAAACGGCTGCGGCAAGAGCACCCTGATCAAGATCATCTCCGGCGCGCAGCCGCCCGACGAAGGTGAGCTCGTGATCGAAGGCGTTCGGCATGCGCGGCTTTCCGCGCTGGAATCGCTCGCGGCGGGCATCGAGACCGTCTATCAGGATCTCTCGCTGCTGCCCAACATGAACGTGGCGGAAAACGTTGCACTTACCGCCGAGCTGGCCACGCACGCAGGCCGGCTCGCGCGGACCTTCGACCGCCGGGCGCTCGCGCGCACGGCAGCGCGAGCGCTGGAATCGGTGGGCCTGCCTGGCGATGCGCAATTTCAGGCGACCCTGATCGAGCAATTGCCGCTTGCCACGCGCCAGCTCGTTGCCATTGCGCGCGCGATTGCGAGCGAGGCAAAGTTCGTCATCATGGACGAGCCCACCACCTCGCTCACGCAGAAGGAGGTCGACAATCTGATCGCCGTGCTCGCGAATCTGCGCGCGCAGGGCGTGACGGTGCTGTTCGTTAGCCACAAGCTCGACGAATGCTACGCGATCGGCGGCGAAGTCATCGTGCTGCGCGACGGCCAGAAAATGGCGCAGGGGCCGATCGCGCAATTCACCAAAGCGCAGATCAGCGAGCTGATGACAGGGCGCCATCTGTCGAACGAGCGCTATCGTGAAGGCGCGTTCAGCCGGGAGGTCGTGCTCGACGTGCGCGGCTTCACGCGCGCGGGCCAATTCAGCAACGTGTCGTTCGCGCTGCATGGCGGCGAGATTCTCGGCATCACCGGTCTGCTCGATTCGGGGCGCAACGAACTTGCTCGTGCACTGGCAGGTGTTGCGCCGGCGCAATCGGGACAGGCGATGCTCGACGGCAAGGCGATTTCCTTGCGTACTCCCTCGGACGCGAAACATCATCGCATTGGCTACGTGCCGGAAGACCGCCTGAACGAAGGGCTGTTTCTCGACAAACCGATCCGCGACAACGTGATTACCGCAATGATCTCGAGCCTGAGGGACCGCTTCGGCCAGATCGACCGCACGCGCGCGCAAGCGCTTGCCGAACAGACGGTGAAGGATTTGCAGATCGCGACGCCCGGTGTCGACAAACCCGTGCAGTCGCTCTCGGGCGGCAATCAGCAGCGCGTGCTGATTGGCCGCTGGCTCGCCATCGATCCGCGCGTGCTGATTCTGCATGGGCCTACGGTTGGCGTCGACGTCGGCTCGAAAGACATTATCTACCGCATCATGCAGCGCCTGTCGCAACGCGGCATCGGCATCATTCTGATCAGCGACGACCTGCCCGAGTTGCTGCAGAACTGCGACCGCATCCTGATGATGAAGAAGGGGCGTGTGGCGAGCGAATATCAGGCCGACATGCTGAGCGAAGCCGACCTGTATCGCGCGCTGCTTTCGGAAGCCGCATAAAGCACGCCGCATAAAGGACGCCGACACCCATGAACTCGCGGATCCCTTCGCGCATGAACCAGACCATGACCACCCCGAGCGTTGTTGAAGTCGCCCCCGAGGTCAAGCCACCCACCTTGATGGCGAAGCTCTCGCGTAACCCCGAATGGTTCACTGTCGCCTTGATTGCGGCGACGTGTGTGATTGTCGGCACGATCAATCCACGCTTCTTTCAGCTCGCGACGTTATTCGATCTGCTGCATTCGGCCACCACGATGTCGCTTTTCGCGCTCGGCACGCTCGTCGTGCTTGCGTCCGGCGGTATCGACGTCTCGTTTACGGCAATCGCCGCGCTGACGATGTACGGCATCACGAAAGCGGTATTTGCATATTGGCCGGATGCGCCGTTCGCATTGATCCTGATCACCGGCGCGCTGGGCGGCGTGCTGCTCGGTCTCATCAACGGCCTGCTGGTGCATCGCCTGAAAGCGCCTTCGCTGATCGTCACGATCGGCACGCAGTATCTGTATCGCGGCCTGCTGCTGACGTTCATCGGCACGACGTTCTTTATGAACATTCCGCACAGCATGGATCATTTTGGCCGGATTCCGCTGTTTTTCTATCACACCAGCGAAGGTCTGCGCGCCGTGCTGCCCGTCTCGGTGCTGGCGCTGGCGGTGGCCGCCGTTGTTACGTGGTGGCTGTTGAACCGGACCATGATGGGGCGCGGCGTCTATGCAATGGGCGGCAGTCTCGCGATCGCCGAGCGGCTCGGCTACAACCTGCGCGCGATCCATCTGTTCGTGTTCGGTTATACCGGCATGCTCGCCGGGATTGCGGGCATTCTGCATGTATCGAACAACCGGCTCGCGAATCCGTTCGATCTGGTGGGCTCGGAACTCGATGTGATCGCCGCGGTGATTCTGGGCGGTGCGCGCATTACGGGCGGCACGGGCACGGTGGCCGGCACCTTGCTCGGTGTGGTGCTGGTCACGCTGATCAACAGTGTGCTGATTCTGGTGGGGGTGCCGAGTACCTGGCAGAAGGTGATTATCGGTGCGTTTATTCTGATCGCGGGGACGTTGTTCGCCTTGCAGCGCAAGAGCTGAAAACCGGCCGCCCGGCGTGGTGCCGGGCTGCAAGCGTATTCATTTGCGCTTGCGAAGCTCCTGGCCCTTTTCGGTGATGATGGAATCGAAGTCGTCGACTTGCGAGAAGCGCACCGCCTTGACGACGCCGAACTTGCTCTGATCCACCACCAGATGCCGTTCGACGGCACTTGCCATGGCTGCCTGCTTGAGCGCGACTTCGTGAAAATTCCAGCATGTGACGCCGCGCGCGCTGTCCACGCCGCCCGCGGAAATAAATGCCTTGTTGATGCCCATACGGCGCAGCATCTCCAGACTCTCTTCGCCCGCAAACGAATCTGAAGACGGCACGTAGACGCCGCCCAGCAGGATCATCCGCACATTCGGCTTGCGCCGCAGAATCTCCGCCACGTTCAGCGAATAGCAGACCACGGTGACGTGACGCTCGAGCGGAATCAGACGCGCCAGCGTGGTGAGCGTGGTGCCGCAATCGATGAAGATCGTTTCGTGGTCGACGACAAGTTTCGCGGCAATCGCGGATGCTTCCGCCTTGGCCTGCGCGAAGTGATCCTGCTCGGCTTCGAGTGAATAGCCGGCGGTATTGGGTACGTCGGTCGCGCTGACAATGTAGCCGCCGAGATACGTGAATCGTTCCGGACTGCCTGCGATATCGCGCCGGACAGTCATCTCCGATACGTTCAGCAGGGTGGCGGCGTCGCGCAGGCGCATGACGCTCTGCTTGGCCAGCGCATCGGCGAGGGCGCGGAGGCGGTCGGGTTTCAGCATGGAGGTCCTGTCGCGCAGTAGGGAAAGGCGTTATGTTTTGTTCGAGTTGATGAGAGAATTATAACAAGAGCTTGTCAGCGCGGCGAGCCTGTTTGAGCGTCGATTAAGCCTCGAATATGAAGACTTCGACGGATTGGGGGGGATGGTCTGGACCGCCGGCATCACGGCATGACGGCATGACGGCAAGGTCGAATGGGGAGGTGGGAAGCGGTACGGCGGTTTGCCGCTCGCGCATGGCGCGAGCGGGCGGGGAGCAACGATTACTGCTTGATGCCTTCGGCCTGAATATGCAATGTGGTTTGCATCTTGAAGCCGTAGGTCTTGCCGAAGTCGATGCCGAAATCGTCGCGATTGAACGTCGCGGTCGATTCAGTGCCGCACACTTCGCGCTTGAGCATCGGGTTGATGAAGCACTTGAACGATTCGATCTTCAGGTTGAGCGGTTTGGTGATGCCGTGCATGGTCAGGGTGCCGATCACTTCCACCGGCTTGTCGCCGTCGAAGCGGATCTGCGTGCCCTTGTAGGTCGCGCTCGGATACTTGGCGGCGTCGAAGAACTTGTCCGTGACCAGTTCCGCGTCGAGCTTGTCGTTACCGATATCCACCGAGCTCATGTCGATCGTCACGTCTACCGTGCCGGTCTTTGCCGCGCGGTCCAGCACCACGGTGCCGCTGCTTTTCTTGAACTTGCCGCGCCAGATCGACAGTCCGCCGAAGTGATCGGTTTCGAAGCTCGGGTAGGTGTGCGTGGGATCGAGCTGATATGTATCGGCGGCCATGGCGTTGAACGACAAAGCGGTGGCCAGCGCGCCTGCGGCGAGCAAAAGTTGTTTTTTCAAGTGATTCTCCAGGTTTCAGAAAGTGCTGCGACGCTTCGGTGTGTTGCGTTACTTCTTCGAAGCGACGATGTGAAATTTGATGACGACTTCGTCGGCGACAACCGACGTGTCTTTCCATTCGCCCGTGCCGACATCGAACTGCGAGCGCTTGATCGGCAAGGTGCCGTCGAAGGTTTGAGTGTTGCCCTGGCTGGCGATCGTAACCGGTACCACCACGGTCTGCGATTTGCCTTTGATGGTGAGCTTGCCGGTGATCCTGTACTGATTGCCGCCGGCCGGCGCGATCGCGCTCGAAACGAAAGTCGCGGCCGGCCAGGTCGCGCTGTCGAACCATTCCTTGCCTTGGGCCTGTTTGTTGTAGTCGTCCGCACCGAGGTCGTAACTGCCGGTGTCGATCGAGACGCTGGCGCTGCCGGCGGTCGGCTTCGCCGGATCGAAATTCAGCTGCGCCGAGAACTTTTTGAATTTGCCGTCCACCGGCACGTTCATCTGCTTCGTCGTGGCGATCACGCTGCTTTTGCTCGTGTCGACATCGGCGTGCGCGAGGCTTGGGCCGAAGAACGAGAGGGCGGCGGCGCCGGCCAGAATGGAGTGGTAGAGAGTTGATTTCATCGTGGTACGCATCCTATCGAACTCATGCGCGCTGATTGCGCACTACGGGGAATTTGATTGCCAACCGGCTGTAGCCAATCGGCTGTGACCAGACCGCGACCCGGCTGTGGCCCGGCTGTGGCCCGGCTGATGCCTGTGTTACTTGAGGAGCGGAATCATCCGCGCGAGTAATCCGTCGCGGTCGACAAACTGATGCTTGAGCGCCGCCAGTACATGCATGACAACGAGCGCCAGCAGCGTGTAGTTGAGCAGTACGTGGACGGTGCGCAGGCTTGCCTTGAGCGCCTGGTCGGGGCCGATCAAGGTGGGCAGCGGCACGACGCCGAGGTACACCACCTGAATCCCCGCGGCCGAGCTATAGAAGTAGCCGGACAGCGGAATGGCCAGCATCAGCGCGTAGAGCACGCCATGCACGAGGTGGGCCGCCGCCTTCTGCCACGTGGGTGTCGCGCGATCGAGTGCAGGCGCGCGGTGCGTGGCGCGCCACAGCACGCGGGCCACGGCCAGCACGAAGACGGTCACGCCGATCCATTTGTGCCATGAGAAGTACTTCAGCTTGGTGGGCGTGAAGCCGGGGATATCGGTCATGATCCAGCCGATATAGAACCCGCAGATGATCAGCAAGGCAATCAGCCAATGCAGGGCGATGGCAGGGCCGCTGTAACGCTCGACGTCTGAAGGACGGGGGTTCATGAATTCATGCTCGCTATTCGTGAGGCGCGTGATGCTTACCGCGTGCGCTATGTCGCGTGTGAATGCGGATGGTAGGGACGCCGATGAAAACTGAATAGACGGGCAGAAGAGAACAGATTGTTCTAGCCGTGACGCTAATGAGGATGGAATAAACGCGCGTGACCGCCTGCGGGGCGTGGCACGTCACTTGCACCCCGACTCCGGCTGTCTTGCGGTCATGGGTTATGCTGCGCTCCACGGCCGCGCTCGCGCGCCATCCAGATCATCCAGAATCAGAATCCAGGACTTGTCCATTGAATTCCGTCTTCCTATCCTGGGGTATTGCCATCGCCGCCACGGCCGGCGTCATTACCCGTCCGTTCAAATGGCCCGAGGCGGTGTGGGCCGTCGCCGGTGCGTTACTGCTGGTGTCGCTCGGCCTGCTGCCCGTCGACCTGGCCGTCGAGGCGGTCGGCAAAGGCACGGACGTCTACCTCTTCCTGTTCGGCATGATGCTGCTCTCGGAAGTCGGGCGTCGCGAAGGTCTGTTCGACTGGGTGGCGGTATTCGCGGTCAACCATGCCAAAGGTTCGCCGCGAAAGCTCTTTTTGCTGGTCTATCTGGTCGGCGTGGTCATTACCGCGTTTCTATCCAACGACGCGACTGCGGTCGTCCTCACGCCGGCGGTATTTGCCGCCGCCAAAAAAGCGAAGACGCATCCGTTGCCTCTGCTCTTCGTGTGCGCGTTCATCGCGAATGCCGCGAGTTTCGTGCTGCCGATCTCGAACCCGGCCAACATCGTGCTGTACGGCAATCACACGCCCGCGCTCGGCGCCTGGCTGTTGCGCTTCACGCTGCCTTCGCTGCTGTCGATCGTCGCGACCTATCTGCTGTTGCGCTGGACCCAGCGCGAGGCGCTCGCCGGCACTTGCGAGGCCGATCTGGAGCCAGTGCCGTTGTCGTCGAGCGGGCGCGTCGCGCTTGGCGGGATCGCGGTGACTGCCGTCGTGTTGCTGACGGTTTCCGCGTTCGATGTTCCGCTCGGCTTGCCCACCGCGATACTCGGCGCGCTGACCGCGCTGGTCGTGCTGATCCAGGAGCGCAAATCGCCGCTGCCGATGATCCGGGAGATATCGTGGAGCGTGTTGCCGCTGGTCGCCGGCCTGTTCGTGCTGGTCGAAATGCTCGATCACACGGGCGTCATCAGGACCTTCGCCAATCTGCTGCAGGACGCGACGCGGCACAATGAATTCTCAACCGCCGCTTGGGCGGGCAGCGTCATCGCGATCGGCAGCAATCTGATGAACAATTTGCCGGCCGGCCTGATCGCCAGTTCGACCGTGATGCAGGCGCATAGTCCGGAGCGGGTGATCGACGCGCTTCTGATTGGCGTGGTTCTGGGGCCGAACCTGTCGATCACCGGCTCGCTCGCCACGATCCTCTGGCTCAACGCCATTCGCCGCGAGGGCGAGGACGTGAGCTTCATGAAGTTCCTGAAAGTCGGGGTCGTAGTGATGGTGCCGGCGCTCGCGCTGGCGCTTGCCGCGCGGATCCTGATCTAGGTTCCCGTCGGACGCAAGGGCGGCTTGGCCACCAGCGTCGGCACGGACTGTTCGAGCGATTGCAGCACGGCTTCGAGCCGCGCGAGGCGCGCGCGCTGGGCGGGCATCAATGATGTTCTTGGAAGCATGAGCAATCGCTGACGCCAATAGGATAGCGGGATGCGATCGTTGGCGGAAATCAGCCCAAATACGCGTTCGAGATGGGCGATTTCCTTATCTATGTGTTGGAAGCTCATCAAGCGTTCCTGAAGAAGAGGAATGGGCAACGAAGCGTTGTGGGCGGAATTCCATAAGTTGGAAAAATCAGACCGATCCGGCTAACGGATGCTAAACACGCTCGGCGTTGGTAATCCGTTTGAGCAAATCTCGTACCGCATCCCTCTGTTCTGATGCGATGTCGAGCTTTCAAACGTCCTGCATTGCCCTGATGGATTGACTTCGTCCAGTCTCGGAGGCTTCTGGACGGAGCAGGTCTTCTGTCCGTTTTAAATCACGCAATGCATGGAAATGGTTAATCGGACGCTTAAAAGCCGGGCTCATTTCGCATCTTTGTCTGTAAGCCGTGGCGATTTAACACTGGACAAGGTGTTTTCGCGCGGCACGCCGGCCATTCTTCAGGGGAACGGGAATTCACCAGGAATCTTTGTGGGCAGCATGGCTTATGCTGGTTCAACGGCTATTGTCGTAACCGGTACATCGGACACGAACCCGTGGAGCGCGCGTTTTGCGTCCCCGATTCGGCACCATCTAACGCGGCACCGCCATGACAGGCTGAGCGTAAGTAACGACGGACGCGGGCACGATTGCGTAGCGGGTCGGCGCGGGCAGCAACACCGGCGTGCCGGCCGCGACCGCCACCGGAATCGGAGCGGGTGGGGGCGCAACCACATAGACCGGTTTGACCGGCGCATAGCCGTAGTAATAGACGGCGCGTGGCGGCGGCGCGTAGATGACGGTGGCGGGTACGGTGACGATTACCCGGGCGAACGCTGTCGACGAACAGGCGAGACCGATGGCGGTGAAGGTAGAGGCGCAGACTAGACGAATACTCACTTGATACTCCTGAGACGTGTTGAACGGCGTGGCGCATGTGCCGGTAAAGAAAGGCGGCTGATTCGGATTGCTTGATATGTCATCCGAACCGCTGGGGCGCTTTGGTTGCTTAAGGTACTTAAGGTGAATAAGGTGCCGGTAGCGCCGGCAGACGAAAGATACGCAAACTGCGTTCGAAACGGCAGCGCGAACTTATTTCATTTCATGTCGCGCGAAAGGAGTCGTGAAGACAGGCGTGCATGTGGTTGAAGCGCGCGACGTGCCACAACGTGCCACGAAGGCCGCGCGCTGTGCCCCTTATGCCGACGTAACCGGACCATGAAACACGGCGACATGATTCTGAAATTGCCTTCCGGTCGCGCTTGCCTAAAAATCCGCTCTGTCATCGAACGGATCGCGGCGGTTTGCAGGCGACGCACGATGGTTTAATCGAGGAATCAGTCATGAAGAAGTTAATCGCCGTTGTGTTGCTGTGCTGCGCATCCACCGTCACGTTTGCTCAAACAACCGTACCGCAAGGTGGCAATCCCCAGCGCATGGAACGCATGGTGCAGCAACTGCAAACGCGCTTTGCGAATGCCAACACCACGCACGACGGCAAGCTCACGAAAGAACAGGCCGCCACAGGCATGCCGATGGTCGCGAAGCATTTCGATGAAATCGACACGCAGAAAGCGGGTTACATCACGCTGCCGCAGATCATGGCATTCATGCAGGAACGCGGCGCAGCGCACTGAGCGGCGCGGGCATCGGCGGGATCGTGGGATGGCTGTTTATCCCGTCGTTCTACGTGTTGTCGCCGCGCGAGGCAGAACGGCACGCGGCGCGCCATGCACCGCCCGACGCTTGAACCGAGGAGCTGTCATATGGATCGCCCCGCCAAAATTATCGTGCTCGACGACGAAGTCGAACTGCGCAACATGCTGCAGCGTTTCCTGCGTGGCCATGGTTTCGACGTGCGGGTCGCGGAGGACAGCAAACGGCTCGACCGCTATCTGCAGCGCGAGCCGTTCGATCTGCTGGTGCTCGATCTGATGATCGGCGAAGAAGACGGCCTCGAGATCTGCGCCCGTCTGCGCGAGCAGGGGCAAACGCTGCCGATCCTGATGCTGACCGCCAAGGGCGATCCGCTCGACCGGGTGGTGGGCCTCGAAACCGGCGCTGACGACTACCTCGCCAAACCGTTCCTGCCGCGTGAACTGGTGGCGCGGATCAATGCGCTGCTGCGCCGCCAGAAGATGGCTTCGGGCGACGTCACCGTGACTTCGCAGAGTGTGCGCTTCGGCGATTTCAGTCTCGACGTAGGCAAGCAGGAGTTGTCGCGCGCGGGCGAGTTGCTGGAGATTCATTCGGCGCAGATGCTGCTGCTGGTCGCGCTGGCTTCTTCGCCGAACCGGCCTGTGAGCCGGGACAATCTGCTGGCGCGCGCCCGTGGCCGCGAGCACGATGCGCTCGATCGCAGCATTGACGTGCAGGTGCTGCGGCTCAGGCAGATCGTCGAGGACGACCCGTCGAAGCCGCGCTTCATCAAGACCGTGTGGGGCATCGGCTACATGCTGGTCGCGGACGTCGACTCATGAGCCGCGCGTGGCTGCAGCGCGCGCTGCCGAGAACGCTGCTGGCGCGCAATATCGTTTTGCTGATCGTCCTGGTGATGCTGAGCCAGGTGTGTTCGCTCGGTGTGCTGCTGCACTATGTGCAGCGGCCGCGTGTCGTGCGTGCGGCCGCCGTGTTCGCCACCTACGTGAGAACGCTCGACAGCCTGCTTCAAGCCACACCGCCGAACGCGCGCGCCGGATTGACCGGCCGCCTCGACGCGCGTGAGCAACTGCCCGCCGAGGCGTCGGTCAAGCCGCCGCCCAGTTTGTGGCTGGCCTATCGCACGTATCAGCGCAGCGTGTTTCTCGACAGCTTGCGCGCGCATCTGCCTGCCGATATGCCGGTGCTCTGGCAGTCCGAAGGCGGCCAGCGGTTGTGGATTCGCATGCATGCGCCGGCCGACGCGCCGCATTCGCCGTACTGGATCGCGCTGCCGATTCCGGAGGATGCGCAAGGCGCCGGCCTCGACGCCGCGATCCTGTTGTCGCTCGGTCTGGGTGCGCTGGCGGCGCTGACCGGCTACGTGATCCAGCGCCATCTGAACCAGCCGCTGCGGCAGTTGACGCGGGCGGCGCGCCGCGTGAGCGCGGGCGAAACCCCTGAGCCGTTGCCGACCGACGGTCCCACCGAGATCGCCGCGGTAAGCAGCGCATTCAATCAGATGACGCATACGCTGCAGCAAGCCGAGGCAACGCGCGCGCTGATGCTGGCAGGCATCTCACACGACATCCGCACGCCGCTCACCAAACTGCGGCTCTCGATGGCGATGGCGATGCCGGACGGCAGCGACAGCAGCTTTGTCGTCGCAGCGGAGTCCTATCTGGACCAGATCGAAACGATCTTGCAGCAGTTCATGGATTACGCCGGCAGCGGCGAGCGCGAAGCGGCCGAACCCGGCGATCTCAATGCACTGATCGAGCGGCTCGCGGGCGATTTCGCGGGGCTCGGCCACGAGTTCGAGTTGTCGCTGGCGGTTTTGCCGACGATCGCGTATCGGCCGATCAGCATGATGCGGCTGCTGATGAACCTCATGCAGAACGCAATCGTCTACGGCGGCAGCGGGCTTGCCGTGCGGAGCTGGGCCACGGGCGAGGCGGTGTATGTGGCGGTCGGCGATCGCGGCAAAGGGCTTTCGGCGGAGGAACTGGAACAACTGAAAGCGCCGTTTCAGCGCGGCCGCAATGCGCGCGCGCATAGCGGCGGTACCGGGCTCGGGCTTGCGATTGTCGAGCGGATTGCACGGCTGCACGGCGGCAGCCTGCAGTTTCATGCGCGCGAGGGCGGTGGCCTGGAAGTGTGGGTCGTGTTGCCGCGCGCATCCTGATCGGGCCCGCTCATTTCCTGTCCAGCCACGCGTCCAGCCCGACCCGGAAAGCCACGCCCGCGATAACCGGCACGGTCAGCATCAGAATGATGCCGAAGTTGGGAATCTCGTCGCCGTAAGTGATTGGACCGTAGAGCACGACCGTTGCCACGATCGCGAAGACCACCACGCCGATCGCAACCATCAGAAGGTTGCGCGACGTAACGGACAGATCCTTGCGCTTTGCGTTGCCCGGTTCGGTGCTGGTAGCCGGGACTTCGTCGTGTTGGGCGGGCATGATGGTTCTCGTGGCTGGAAAAGTGCCGTGTAAGGCGCGGCTGCAAATTCAAATCGAAACGTGATGACAACGTGCGGTAAGGAAACGTAATGCGGGACCCGATGCCCGGCGTAGTGCCGTCGCCCGGCAACGGATCGCACGCCGGGCGGCACGCGTTCGCATCATACCCAGGGTCGTTCGCGCCGCACACATCAAACCGCGCCGGCCAGTAATCCCGCGGCGACGATCAGCAGCACCAGGGCGGCAATCGCGCTGAACCGGTAGTCGCGTTGATGCAGGAACATCCCTAACATCAATATAAGCCGCATTATCGGCAACAGGATAAAAAGCGCGATGCCAGCGGTCATAACATGCATGCCGGCTGATATCGAGAGCATTTCGGGCAGCGTTCGCATGCCGGATAGTGCGCTTGCAAGCTTGCCAAGCTTGCCGTCGCCGGTGCGAAGAAGGCTAATTGCAAGGCCGATGGCAACGATGCCCGTTGCCACCCATGTGCCGTAGTGCAGGAGTCTCGCCAGCCAGTGTTCGAGCCGTCTCCCGGTCGACGCGGCGCCGCTCATGCCGACGCGCCGAAGAGGTGGACGCCGAATGCTTCGAGCAGCATCTGCACGGCCAGCACCGCCAGCACCACGACAAAGAGCACACGCAGCCTGTCGCCCGACAGGCGCGTGAGAACCCGCGCGCCGAGCACGGCGCCGACGACGGAGCCCAAGGCCACCGGGCCGGCGATTGCCGCCACGATGTCGCCGCGCAGGAAGTAAGCGCCTGCGCTGGCTGTCGCCGTCACGCCGATCATGAAGTTGGAGGTGGCGGACGAGACCTTGATCGGCAGACGCAGCGCCGTATCCATCGCCGGAATCTTGAGAACGCCGCTGCCGATGCCGAGCAACGCCGAAATCAACCCCGCGCCGTACATGAGGGACAAGCCCAATGGCACGCGTTGCACGCGATAGTCGACGTCGCGTCCGAGCGCGCGGTCCGGATAGCTCGAATCCAGGCGTAACGCAGCGCCCCACGACTGCGCGCCCGGCACGGCAGTGCCATGACTGATAACCGGATCGGCACGCCGTGCCAGCATTTGCTGGGCGGAGAGCAGCAGAATGACGGCGAAAATGAAAAACAGCACGGGCACCGGAATGAGCCCGCTCAACAGGACGCCGGACAACGCGCCGAGCGTGGTGGCGGTTTCCAGAACCACGGCGAGCCGGACATTGGTCAAGCGGCCGCGCAGGAAAGGTGCGGCGCCTCCGCACGAGCAGGCGATTACCGAAACGATGCTGGCGCCAATGGCGATGTGAATGTCGAGGTGGCCGAACATGGTCAGGATGGGCACGATAAAAATGCCGCTCGCCATGCCGAGCACGCCGCCCAGCGCGCTGGCCCCGAGCGACACCGCGAAGAGCCACAGCGTGTAGCCCAGATCCATCGCTGCCTGTGCGCCGGTCATGGCAGGTTCGGCTTGCGCCGGGCGAGGCGGGTAACGAACTGGATCTGATCGCCCCGGTAATACAGCTTTTCATAATCGACCGGGCGGTTTTCGTCGCTGTACGAGGTTCGCTCGATCAGGAAAATCGGGCTGCCCGTCGCGACTTCGAGGGCCTGCGCAACGGCTGCGTCCGCGGCGATTGCCTCCAGCCGGTATTCCGCTTCGATCAGGGCAACGCCGTACTTCTCTTCGAGCAGCGTGAAGATCGGCTCTGCTTCGAGATCGTTTTCGATGATCTTTTCGCCGATATCTTTTGGCAGCCAGGTTTCGTCGAACGAAAGCGGCGTGCCGTCGGCGATGCGCACGCGCTGAATGTGGACGACAGGCGTACCCGGTTTGAGCGCCAGTTTGCCGGCCACGACCTCGCTGGCGGTTTCGACCTGCCGCGCCAATAGACGGGCGCTCGGATGGCGGCCGTGCGCACGCATATCCTCGACAAAACCGCTCAGTTCGGTAAGCGGCTGCGTGAGGCGCGGCTGGGTGACGAAGGTGCCTTTGCCACGGCGGATTTCGATCAGACCGCGCGTAATCAGGTTCTGCACCGTTTTCTGCAGCGTGGTGCGGCTGATGTTGAAACTGGCCAGCAGGCTCGCCTCATTGGGTAATTGTGTGCCCGGCGGATAGGTGCCGTCTGCGATCCGCGCGGCAAGCACTGCTTCGACCTGCGCGTAGAGGGGGAGTTGGCTGTTTCGGTCGGCGTTCATGTATGACATCATGACGTCATGATGTCTTGAAGTCAAGGCAAAACAGGTTGCGCACCAATGGGTGGGGCAGCGGATCGATATGCGCGAAGATAATCTCGCCGGCCCGGACACCGAGGTATCCATACAGGCCAGGGCGTGGGTCAAGTGAACATCCGCGCGATGGTCGACTATCTCGCCGCCCAGTCATGGGTACTCGACGCGTGGTTCGTTCCATGAGCGTCCCTAGGTATTTCACTGACTACGCCTAATGAATCTTTGGATTCCGAATCTTCATGGAAATAGGTGACGGTCCATGGAGGCTTCAGATTCATTACGGGTATAGCGTTCACATAATGCAGACGATAAATAAGTTTTACTTTCCGATTTTCCGTCGCGCCGCCATTGTGTGAGCCAGACAGCCAGTCTATAGCCACAACTCGTGCGCTGCGCGGCTGCATTCATGAGAAACGTGGCTTTCATCTTCAGATGAGCATTTCTTAAGATTCCTTAAGAAATTGTTCGTCGATCGTCGTCGTTCGGGAGCGGGTTGGATTTCAGTACTCACGCCCATCCCCGGACCGACGGTCAGGCCAATAAACTGAAAGGAGACGAATCGATGGAAAAGCGCATGATGACCTTGATGTTGCTCGCGGCGGCCACCTTGACCGGCTGCGGAGGTGGAAATGACGTCAGCACGCCGACGCCGCCAAAGCTGTTGACGAACATCGCCGTACCCAATGCTTCGAGCCCACCATTCAGTTTCGACATTGGCTACGTCGAGGCCGGCAAGTACTTTCTTTCCGACCGCAATAACAAGGCAGTCGATGTCGTGGACACCGGATCAAACGCGTTGATCGCACAGATTCCAGGGCCGTTCACCGGTGCCGGCGCCACGACAGACGAGTCCGGTCCTGACGGAATCGTAGGTGTCACCGGCACGAACACGATCTATGTTGGCGACGTCGACTCAGTCAAGGTGATCGATACCGCTGCGCAGAAGACGGTCAACACTATCGTCATCAGTCATTCCGGATCGCGTGTCGATGAAGGGTGCTACGATCCTGACGATCATCTTGTGATGTTCGCAAGTCCCGGAGACTCACCACCGTTCGTCACGTTGATTTCCACGCTGACGCAAACAGCGGTGGCGAAGCTTTCTTTCAATGGTTCGTCGGGGCTCGAAGCGTGTACATATGATCACGCCTCGAAGAGTTTTCTGATCAACAATGACGGGACTGCTGCCAATCCCGATGGCGAACTCGATGTCATCACCGCCAGTTCCGCGGCAGCGGGAAGTCCGTCCGTCAGCAAGTCGTTTCCGTTAGGGAAATGTGGACCGGCGGGAATCGTGCTTGGCCCGAATAACGATGTGCTTGTTGGATGCGATCCGCCCGCGGGCGACCCGCTGATCACGCTGATTCTCGACCGTACGAGTGGCGCAATTCAAGCGAGCCTGCCATTTGGCGGGGTGGACCAGGTCAGTTACGATCCGGCTTCCAATCGCTATTTCCTCCCGGCCCGTCATTACGTCACGAGCGGTATCGCCGCGGCATCGGGGTTTAGCCCGCAGATGGCCGTAATCGATGGTACGTCACGGCAATTGCTCTTCAAGATTCCGGTGGGCACCGGCGCGCATTCTGTCGCTATCGACAGCACGCTTGGGCGAGTGTATGTGCCGTTCCAGCCCGGTGCGGCCGGCTTCCCCAACGGCGGAATCTCAGTGTTCTCGACCCACTAGTCTGTCGCATGCGGGTCATAGCCCTGGCGGGCCGGACCGGAAGGCGATTGCCGTAGGGACGTTTCCGCGATGGCTCGATGGGCGCCGCCACCCGTGCTCCACGATCCGCTGGGTTTGCGGATCTGGGGCGCGGGTGGTGACCGTCTTCATCGTAGCGGACGTTCAAAATCTATCGAAGTCCGCTACGGCAATCCCTCATACGTTTGACTGTCGTGCCCCAATGCCAGTAGGTCAGTGGTAGGTCGTCGTGGACGACTGCAGCTTCGTCAGCGCGCCGCGTTTGAATCGAAACCAGCCTTGCGAACCTTGCATCACGACCTCATCGCCTTGCCAGAACACGCGCTTGACCGTCATGCGCGTGCCACAGCGCTGCACAAGTGGAGGACGGTCGCGCAAGTCGTACAGCACCGGGCCGGAATCGGTCTGCACGAGCATGCGCTCTACAGTGTCATTGTTCCCGGCCATGTCATCGAAATGCGTGAGCGTGTTCGCGCCAAACCGATCGAAAATTTGCTGGTCGAGCATTGCCGCAAAATCGTGATCGGCGCGCACGAATTTCAGTTTGCCCGAGGGCGTGCCGAGCGGGCCGGACGCGTTGCTTTGCGCATGAACGCAAGTCGCGAAAGTGGCAGCCGCGAGCGCGGCGGCGAAGAGTCGTCTCATGGTGCCTTTCAGGTTTAGCGGTGTGTCTCCGACAAAGGAGCACGGCTCGCCATTGTTTCCGGGGAATATTGTCGTCGATTCTGGTCGGCATGTCGAAGCTCGGCAACTGGCCCAACATGGCTTCAGATGGAATTGACGACTGGCCGACTCCATCTCCGGCCGGCTTGTCAGCAATCCAGGAGCTTTTGTCGAATGCCCCTGATGGGCCGGTTGCCGGTTGGGCCAACTGCTCGCCGAAACCGCTCACGACGGGATCGGACCCACCCCCAGGATACGCATTAATGTCCTCGCGTTTCTCTGCCCCTGATCCTCGAAGCAGTTATTGAAGATCACATGAGTACGGCCCGCCCGCGTCGCGATTGCGCGGATCGACGAGGCCAGTTCGTTCAGTTCGTCGTCGTTATAGTCGTAGTCGAAACGATCGGCGGCGCTTGCCGCGCCCGTCGCGCCCCACGTCTGCGTATTGCGGCCGTGCAGACGCACCATGGCGAGTTCGGGATGCGTTGCTTCCCATACGGTGTGCACGCGGTTCGTCACATCCGGCGGGGCGTCGACGATCACGTGGACGAGGCCGCGCTCGCGCAGAAAATCGAGTGTCCATTGCGCGTGCTGGTCGTCGAACCAGGTCTGATTGCGAAACTCGACGGCCATCAGATAGTCCGCCATGCGCAGCCGGCACGTTTCGACAAGCGCGAGACCGTCCGGCGAGCGGGTGATCCACGGCGCGAACTGAAATAGCACCGCGCCGAGACGACCGCTCGCGCGCAGCGGTTCGAGCGCTTCCCGATAGCGCCGCCATAGTTCGTCGAGAATCTCGGCGGGGAGATCACCGTAATAGACGTTCTTCTTGCGCGGCCCGGTGATGCCCGCCGGCAACGCCATCGCGATGTCTTTGGGCAGGACGTCGGGTGAAGTCTGATGGCCGGTAAAGAGCCGGAACGATTTGAAATTGAACGTGAAGCCGGCGGGCGTGCGCTCGCTCCACAACTGGGAATTGGGCGCCGATGGCAACGCGTAGTAAGCCGAATCGACTTCGACGAGCGGAAACTGCGACGCGTAAAAACGCAGCCTTGCTTCCGCGCTGCTGCTGCCGCGCGGATAAAAGCGCTTGCAGGCGATCAGCGTCTTGTCGGTCCAGCCAGCCGTGCCGCATCGGATGTCCATCGGCGGTCCGTGTGATTGCGCGAAGGACTCCGCTAGGAGGCCGCCTCCGTGTGATCGAGCCACTCGGCGAGTTGGTGCCGCAACTGCGAGATATCGAGCGGCTTGCCGAGCAGCCGTGCGCCCGGGATGGTGTCGCCGATCTCGGCATTCTCGCCATAACCCGACACCAGCAACACGCGGATGTCCGGCTGCTGACCGAGCACCGCGCGCGCCAGGTTGTCGCCGGACATGCCGGGCAACGTCAGGTCCGTGAGCAGCACATCGAAGTGCTGCGTGGGCACCAGTGGCAGCGCTTCTTCGGCGCTCGCGACCGCGGTGCAGTCGAAACCCAGCGCACCGAGCAGATCGTTGAGCGCGTCGCGCGAATCGGCGTCGTCTTCGACCAGCAGCAGACGAGCCGGCGTGCCGGCTTGGGGGACCGCCGAACCCGTCAGGGAATCCACTGGCGAGCTCGCGGTGGCGCCTGCGAGCGAACTCCCGGTCAAAGCGGCAACCGCATGCGGACTTTCGCGCGGTTCGGATACGCCGGATGAGCCGGCCGGATCGTAGACCGTGCGCGGCACGCAAGGGGCGATGCGTCCATCGCCCACGCTGACGACTCCGGCGTTCAGCACGGCGCGCACCTTGCGCGCGAGATCGTCGCGCCGGTAGGGTTTGGAGAGCAGCGTGATGCCGGCGTCGAGCTTGCCGTGATGGACGATTTCGTCGCGTGTATAGCCGGACGTGAAAAGCGTTGGCACCGTGGGCGAGCGAGCCGCCGCGCGCTGCGCCAGTTCCACGCTTTTTACCTGGCCGGGCATCACGACGTCGGTAAACAGCAGATCGATCGGCACATCGCTGTCGATGAACTCCAGCGCCGCATCGCCACTGGATGCAGTCAACACCTTATAGCCAAGTTGCGCGAGCATTTCGACGGCGGTCAGACGGACATCCGCATCGTCCTCGACCACCAGAATCGTTTCGCCGCCGCCCACCGGCGCCGCAGTCTGATCGGCGGTTTCGACAGTTTCGGGCTCGCAGCAGCGCGGGAAAAACAGCGAGACCGTGGTGCCGCGTCCCAGCTCGCTGTCGATCATCGTATGGCCGCCGCTTTGTCTGACGAAACCGAACACCATGCTCAAGCCCAGGCCGGTGCCATGACCGTCGGGCTTGGTCGTGAAGAACGGTTCAAACACGCGCTCGAGGATTTCGGGCTTCATGCCGGTGCCCGTGTCGGTCACTGAGAACACCACGTATTCGCCCGGCGAGAGTTCCGGTTCGCCACGGCAGAACTGGGCGTCCAGCACACGGTTGGTCGCGCGCACGGTGAGCGTGCCGTCCGCTCGCATTGCATCGCGGGCATTGATCGCGAGATTGAGCAGGGCGTTTTCGAGCTGGTTGCGATCGACCTGCACATTCCACAGGTCGTCGCTCAATACCGTTTCGATCTTGACCGTTTCGCCGAGCGCCCGGTGCAGCATCTCGCTCATGCCGGCCAGCAGACGGCGCGGGTTCAGCACGGTAGGCGAGAGCGGCTGGCGCCTCGCGAAGGCGAGCAGGTGCGCGGCCAGTTTCGCGCCGCGTTTTACCGCGTCGGTTGCGGCGGACAAGCGCCGCAAGGTGGCCGGATTGCAGTCCGCATCGGCGGCGAGCATTTGCAGATTGCCGTTGATCACTTGCAGCACGTTGTTGAAGTCGTGCGCGACGCCGCCTGTCAGGCTGCCGATCGCTTCCATTTTCTGGGCCTGGCGCAACTGCTCTTCGGCGAGCGCGCGTGCCGAGACTTCATCAGCGACGCGTTGTTCGAGTGTTTCGGTCAACTGACGGAGCGATTGCTCGGCGATCTTGCGCTCGTGAATGTCGATCAGCACGCCGGGAAAGCGCGTCGGCTCTCCATGTTCGTTGTACTCGCACCGGCCGTTCGCCTGAACCCACATATAGTCGCCATCGGGGCGGCGAATCCTGTATTCGGCGCGAAATGGCGCGCCGGTGCGTATCGCTTCGCTCGTCAACTGCTCGTTGAGCGACTGGTCGTCGGGATGGATCACTTGTGTCGCGGCATGACGCTCGACTCCTTTCGCGGCCTCGTCCAGCGGAAACGAAAAGGTGCGCGCGAAACGTTCGTCGCCGGTGACGGTGCCGGTGCGCACGTCAAGCACCCAGGTGCCGAGCACGGCGCCGGTGTTGAGTGCGAGTTGCAGGCGTTCGTTGGTTTCGCGCAATTCCGCCTCGGCGCGTTGCCGCCAGCGTTCGGTCAGTACGCGCGTGGTGGTTTCGACGACCATCGCGAGGACGCCCGCGGGGGCGCCGCTGTCGTCGGGGACCGGGCTGTAGTAGAGGTCCATCCAGACGTCTTCGGGCTTGCCGTCGCGCAGCAGAACCAGTTCCTTGTCGCGATACGACAGGGTGCCGCCGGCCAGACAGGTCACCATCACGTGACGGTTGAAGTCGGCCACTTCCGGCCAGCCGCGTTCGACTGGACAACCGAGCAGATACGGATGCCGTCCGCCCGCGAAAATCGCGTAGGCGTCGTTATAGATCATGTAGCCCGGTTTCCCCCATAGGAGCACGAGGGGCACGGGCGACGCGAGCAGCATTTGAACGGCGGCGGTGAGACTGCGTGGCCAGTCTTCTATGGGGCCGAGGCTGGTCGCACTCCAGTCGAATTCGCTGATGCGCCGCGCCATTTCCCCGTTCCAGCCGGGGCAGCCGTGGTCTTGTGCCGGGAATGGCATTGCTGCGCTCCACAGAGTTCACGTCAATGAGTGTGTCCCCACTCTGCCGACGCGCATGGTGCGCGTGGATGCTCAGCAGGAGGTGGGATGAATCTTCTGCTGTGTACCGCGGGGATGAGGCGGCCACGAAGCGGCTGCGCGGCAGCAATAATTGTAGGCTAGAACGTCTCCTGTTGGCATAACAGAAGGGGCTTTGCGGAGTTCGCCGAACAATCGGCGCAAATCGCCTTGCAAGTTTTACCTGCATCGGTCGGCGTCTGCGCGTTGGATCAGAAAGAAGCGCATATGTGACTGATTTGAACCGGCCGTCTGCTGCTCGATTGGCGCAAGACGGGCGCGTCCCGGATGCGAGTGGGTGGCGGGAAGGGGCAGGCGTGTTTCGTGCTGCGCGCTCTGGTTCGCTTGCGCTAATGGGAGGAAGGTGCAGGTTGAGCGCCACACCGGATTCGAACTTCAACAAACGCGGACGCCAGAATGCCGAAGAAAAACATCACACGAAACAATAAGTTGCCTAAGCCGGAGGTACGGCAGGCGTTATTGACTGCCCGCCGCAACGCCAAGATGGCGCGTTCGGCGCATGCCTATGTGCGCGGCAACACGAGCAAGTTCTACGAATGGCTCGACGGGATGGAGAGCCACACTTTGCCCGAGGGTCCGGCGATCTGGATCTGCGGCGATTGCCACAGCGGCAATCTTGGGCCGGTCGCCGATGGAGAGGGGCGCGTCGAGATCCTGATTCGCGACCTCGACCAGACGGTGATCGGCAATCCGGCGCACGACCTGATCCGCCTTGGGCTGTCGCTGGCGACGGCTGCGCGCGGTTCGGACCTGCCTGGCCTGACCACGGTGCACATGATGGAGGCGTTGGCGGACGGCTACGAGCGCGCCTTCGACGAGGCCGCCGGCGAAGCCGATATCCATGCCGAGAAGCCGGAGGTGGTGAAGGTGGTGATGAAGGAGGCGGTACGCCGTTCGTGGCGTCATCTGGCGGAGGAGCGGATTGAAGATATCGAGCCGACCATTCCGCTGGGCTCGCGTTTCTGGCCGCTGGCCAAGAGCGAGCGGCGCGAAATCGAGGCGTTATTCGAGAAGGGATCGGTGGCGCGGCTTGCGACGGTGTTGCGTGGCGGTGGCGACGACGCGGATGTCGAGGTGCTCGATGCGGCGTACTGGGTGAAGGGGTGCAGTTCGCTGGGGCGGCTGCGGTATGCGGTGCTGCTGGATATCGATGGCGCTGCGATGGATGGCGACGACCTGTGCCTGATCGACATCAAGGAAGCCGCGCAGGCGGCAGCGCCGCGGTATCCGGGCGTGCGCATGCCGCGGGATAACGCCGAACGGGTGGTGGAGGGTGCGCGGCATTTGTCGCCATCGCTGGGCGAGCGGATGCGGGCGGCGCGGTTATCGGATCGGGCTGTTGTGATACGGGAGTTGCTGCCGCAGGATATGAAGTTGACGATTGAGCAGTTGACGCAGGATGAGGCGATGAGAGTTGCGCGCTTTCTTGCGCTGGTGGTGGGGAAGGCGCATGCGCGGCAGATGGATGCGGGGGAACGCGCGGGGTGGCTTGCGGAGTTGCGGAGGAATCGGTCGAAGACGCTCGATGCGCCGGGGTGGCTTTGGAAGAGTATTTTAGAGTTGGTGAGTAGTCATGCTGTGGGGTATCTGGAGCATTGCCGGCGGTATGCTAATGAGGGGAAATAAGGGGATTTTTTCGCGGGGCGATGGGGGGTGCTGTTGCTGTTGCTGTTCTGGTGTTGGGCTTTTGGCCTTTCCTTGAATTGTTAGTGGTCTATTAGCGTTGCCCCTGTGCGGGGCG
>ERZ1023334.47-NODE-47-length-57187-cov-14.513688_pt1 | contig 57187 bp, 55 predicted proteins | sample MGYA00521094_ERZ1023334 | MGnify/ENA primary metagenome ERZ1023334 (study PRJEB32759, sample SAMN07749900) | skin metagenome | biome: transportation; feature: city; material: polyester macromolecule | host: Homo sapiens | place: Hong Kong:ISLAND line | collected...
AGGCAAAGAAAAGTAGGTGCCGCCCCGCACAGGGGCAACGCTAATAGACCACTAAGAAAACAAGGAAAGGCCAAAAGCCCAACAACAGAACACCCCCCAAAAACCTTTACACCAAAACCTCCCTCTCGCGAGCAAGCGTCAACGCCGTATCTTCAATCATATCCTCCTGCCCGCCGACCAACCGCCTCCTCCCCATTTCAACAAGAATATCCCGTGCCGGAACCCGATACTTCGCTTCAGCCCGCTTGGCAAACAGCAAAAACGACGAATAAACCCCCGCATACCCAAGCGTCAACGCATCGCGATCGATCCGGATCGGCGCATCCATAATCGGCACGACAAGATCCTCAGCCACATCCGAAATCCCAAACACATCGACACCCGTCTCAATCCCCATCCGCTCGCACACAGCAATAAAAACTTCCATCGGCGTATTGCCGGCACCAGCACCAAGCCCCGCAGCCGCCGCGTCGATACGATTGGCCCCGGCAGCAATAGCCGCAATCGAATTCGCAATCCCCATCGCAAGATTGTGATGGCCATGAAACCCCAACTCGGTCTCAGGTTTCAACGCAGCACGAACCAAGCCAATGCGCGCAGTCACATCGTCTGGCAACATATAACCGGCCGAGTCGGTAATGTAGATACAGTTCGCACCGTACGACTCCATCAGCTTCGCCTGCTTGACGAGCTGCTCGGGCGGCGACATGTGCGCCATCATCAAAAAGCCCACCGTGTCCATCTCGAGCTTGCGGGCAAGACCTATGTGCTGCTCGGACACGTCCGCTTCCGTGCAATGCGTCGCCACACGAATCGTGTGCACGCCAAGCCCGTGCGCCATGCGCAAATGCTCAACCGTGCCGATGCCCGGTATCAACAGCGCAGAAACCCGGGCCTGTTTTAGTTCTTCAATCACGGCGCTTAAATAGGCCTCGTCGGTATGCGCCGGAAATCCGTAGTTAACCGATGCGCCACCCAGGCCGTCGCCGTGCGTGACTTCAATGAGCGGTACGCCAGCGGCGTCGAGACCGCGCGCGATCGAGCGCATCTGGTCGAGTGAAATCTGGTGACGCTTGGGATGCATACCGTCGCGCAACGTCATGTCGTGGACGGTAATGCGGGTTCCTGCTAATGACATGGGAGCTCCTTACGCAGTGGCAGGGGATGCGGCAAGCATCTGTTGGGCAAAGACTTCAGCGGTACGCGCTGCGGCTGCGGTCATGATGTCGAGATTGCCGGCATATTTCGGCAGATAGTCGCCGAGACCTTCGACTTCCATGAACACAGACACGCGGCGGCCGTCGAACACAGGGCCGTTTTTCAACGTATAGCCCGGTACGTACTGGCGTACTTCGTCGATCATCGCGTGCACGGAAGCCGTGATCGCGTCGACGTCCGGCTCGCTCTCGGTCAGGCAATGGATCGTGTCGCGCATAATCAACGGCGGCTCGGCCGGATTGATCACGATGATCGCCTTGCCTACCGCAGCGCCACCGATCTGTTCGATCGCGAGCGACGTGGTGCGGGTGAACTCGTCGATGTTCTTGCGCGTGCCGGGGCCGACCGAACGCGACGATACGGTCGCGACGATCTCGCCATACGCCACGCGCTGGACGCGTGAAACGGCGTACACCATCGGAATCGTCGCCTGGCCGCCGCAGGTGACCATGTTGACATTCATGGCCTGCTGGTCGATCTGCGCAGCGAGGTTGACCGGCGGCACGCAGAATGGGCCGATCGCGGCAGGTGTCAGGTCGATCACGCGCACGCCGCGCGCGGTCAGCTTGTCGGAGTGCTCGCGGTGCACATACGCGGAGGTGGCGTCGAAGGCGATACGAATATCGTCGGAGGCCAGATGGGGCAGCAGGCCGTCAATGCCGTCGGCCGTCGTTTTCAAACCCATCTCGCGGGCCCGTGCGAGGCCGTCGGAATCCGGATCGACACCGACCATCCACACGGGTTCGAGTACCGCGCTGCGGCGCAGTTTGTACAGTAGATCGGTGCCGATATTGCCGGGCCCGATCAACGCGCATTTGATCTTGCTCATTCAATGCATCCTCAAGGAAAAGACGGTGAAGCGCTCAGACGAAGTGCTCGGATGAATGCTCAGATGAAGCGCACCGAACAACTGCCGATACCTTCGATCCGCATGTGCAACTGGTCGCCACGGGTGACAGGAATCAACGCCGCCAGCGAACCCGACAACACCACTTCTCCGGCGAGCAGTGGCACACCGAGGTCGCCCAGCGTGTTTGCAAGCCACGCGACTGCATCGGCGGGGTGACCTAGCGCGGCGGCGCCGAAGCCTTCCGCGGCACGCGCGCCGTTCTTATCGAGCACCATGTGGCAGGCCGCGAGATCGAGCGTATGTGGCGCGACGCGTTCTTCGCCAAGCACGTAGACGCCGCATGACGCGTTGTCGGCCACCGTGTCGCCGATGCGAATCGCCCAGTCGCGGATGCGCGAATCGACGATTTCGAAGCACGCGCCGACCGTTTCGGTTGCCGCAAGCACGTCGTCTCGCGTGATGCCCGGACCGCGCAGATCGTCTTTCAGATAGAACGCTATCTCGCCTTCCGCGCGCGGCGCGATCAGCTTGTCGATCGGGATGTCCTCGCCGGCGACATAGTGCATGCCGGAAAGCAGCACGCCGAAATCCGGCTGGCGCACGTCGAGCATGTCCTGCACGGCCTGGCTCGTTACGCCGATCTTCTTGCCGACAATGGTTTCGCCGGCTTGAATGCGGCGGGCGACGAAGTGCTGCTGCACGCGGTAAGCGTCGGCAAGCGACAAACCCTCGGCGCGCGCCGAAAACGGTGCGATCGGCGCACGCTCGTGCCATGCGCGGTAAAGCTCGTCGCCGAGCGTGGTATGTAGTGTCGAAGTCATGGCGGGCGCGATTAGAAAGGAAAAAGCGCCGGGGCTGGACCTGAATCCGTCCCCGGCCGTGGTTTCGTTAGCGAGGCAACGAAATCAGTTGCCCGCGCCGCGAATCGCATCCGGCGAGAAGTACGCTTCGGTCAGTTGCGAGCCGCGTGTGAGCACCGGCATCGGTTCCTGATTCGACAGACGGTCCGCGTAATAAGCACCCGAGATCAGATCGTGATAGAACACGGCGGTCGAGTAGAACGATTTGGCGTCGTACGCGTAGAGCGTCGGGGCAAGGTTGGTGCGCCACAGCGTGCCGCGTGCGTCGTAGTTGTCGGCAGCGACCGCGTTCCAGGTGTCCTCGTCGAGATACAGCACCCGTTTCGCGTATTGATGGCGATAGCCGGACTTGAGCGTAGCCTGCAACACCCACACGCGATGCAGCTCGAAGCGCATGTACTGCGTATTCTCATGGCCCTTGGTCAGCAGATCGGTGTATTTGATCGACGGGTCCATCAGCTTGTAGTTGTCGTACGGCACATACACTTCGCGCTTGCCGAGGATCTTCCAGTCGTAACGTTCGCCCGAACCGTTGAATAGGCGGTCGTCGTCGACGGTGCGAAAGCCTCCCGGTCCTTCGGGCTGGTCGAAGCCGAACTCGGGCGCCTGGCGTACGCGCCGCGTACCGGGGTTATACGACCATGTGCGGCGGGTGTCGGAGCCTTCCTGGTCCCACATTTCGTAGCCGGTGATGATCGTGCCGCGATCTGAGAGCGGCAGCATGGTGGTCTGGCGGAAGAAGCTCTTCGCGTTCAACGGGCTCTTCGGATCGAAATGGTCCGCGCTGCGCGGTCCGTAAATCGCGTACTGCACCTTGCCCCACGCGATATTGCCGTCGGGGTAGACCACCGCCTGGTCGTAGGTCGCGGTTTCGCCTTCGACCGCGGACGCGAAGCGCAGATTCCACATCGCCTCGACGCCGTTTTTCGGCACCGGGAACGGCGTGACCGGCGGGAAGTCCTTCAGGCCGTTCTGGTCTTTCGTCATCGTGGTATTGGGCGAGTACAGGCGAATGTCCTTGTACACGGCGTCGCCATAGCTGAAATCGCGGTGGCTCGGGTAGACCGGGATCTTGAAGCTGTCGGGATACTTCTTGAGCAGCGCTTTTTCGCCGTCGGTGAGACGCGCTTCGTGCTGCTGCATGTTTTGCGCGGTGATCACGAAGAGCGGCTTCTCGTTCGCATACGGATCGGGGAAACGCTGGCCCGGCTTGTAGTCGACGCCCGGTGGCGTGCCGAACCATTTGCCGCTCCACGCGGGGATCGTGCCGTCGGCGTTGCCTGCGCGCTCCGCGCCCATCGGCGTGAGCGGGCCTTCGAGTTTGGCGAGATCTTCCGGGCTGGTTTTGGCAAACGACGGGGCACCCAGTGTGACGGCGAGCGCGGCACCCGCCGCGAACACGCAGACACGCAATGCGGGATTGAAAATTCGACTCATGACCAAATCCTCTTGCAGTAAAAAGACGGCTGATTCAAAGGGTGATACCTGCCGCTAAGCGCCCAAAGCGTGCGATACGCGCAATGCTCGCAATACGCGGGGCGCTTTGCAGCATCAGAACGAGTAAGTGGCGGTGGCGAGCACGTAGTCGCGGTCGGCAAGCGGGCGATTGTTCGGGTCCGGCGTGCCGAGGAATTTCGCGTACACGATCCCGAGTTTCAGGTTGCTCAGACGCGTGAAGTTCACCCCCACTGTCACGCGGTGGTCGCCCACGCCGGTCAGCGAACCGAGCGCGCCGCTTAGCGCGGATTGGCCGGTGAAATCGTCGGCATAGGTGATCGGTACGTCGACGTCCCAGCCGCTGAAGACGTTCTTGTAGCTGAGCGTCCATGCCACCTCGAAGGCGGCGGAGTTGCGCGTGCTGGTGAGCGTCGTCGAGCCCATGACCGGCGTGATGTTGCCGGCGTGCACATACGAGATTTCGCCCACCAGCGTTTGCGACGCGGCAAGGAAGGTCGGTCCGATCGAATAGATCGCCGAGAGATTGGACTGCCAGACGTCGCCGCGCGTCGCCTGAGGCCCGGTGGGGGTATTCACGAGCACTGCGGCGCCTTGCCGGTACGACGTTTCACCGGCGACGTTCACGCCGTTCAGATCGGTCGAGAAGCTAAGGCCGGTGAGCTTGATGTGGTCGAAGTACTTTTGCTGGTACTGCAGTGTCGGGAAGTACGTCGTCACGACACTCGGGTTCATGTCGTTGTAGTGCAGGTAGTACGCACCGAGCTCGGTGTCGCCGAAGACGCGCCAGCGTGCGCCCACGCCCCACTGATCGTCGCCGTTCGGGCGGATGTCGTTGCCGCGCGGAATCTGTATGCCGCCTGGGCCGATGATGTATTGCGCGCCGGGGCCGACGACGTCCGAGTAGCTCCAGTAGCCGCCGGGCGGCACCAGCCGGTTAGGCTCGAATGCGAACTGGTAGTAGCCGAGCAGGCTGAAGTTCGGCGCGAGTTGCCATTGCGTCGAGATCTGCGGCACCGGCAGCAGGATATCTTTGACCTCCGCGCCGGCCACATACGACGCGGTGGCATTGGAGGGCCCCTGGGCGCCCGCGATGTTCGGGAAGAACACGCTCTCGCCCCATGCGACAACCTGTTCGCCGACCTTGACGTTCAGGCTCGTGCTGCCCAGGTGGACGGTGTCGTACGCGTACGCCGCGAGCAACTGCGGATAGCCGCCGGCAAAGTAGCTCGCATCGCTGGTGAACTGGTTGTACGCGCCGCTATGGTTGACGGTATAGGGCGCGTTGTTGCTGTTCGGGTGCTGGTAAGCCTGATCGTAGAACACATTGGCCCGCACGAAGACCCCCCAGTCGTCGTGCTTGAGGTTCACCTCGCCCAGCAGGCTCACCTGGTTCTCGATCAGCTTGTTCTTCGCGAAGTTGCGGTCGCCGTCGTCGCCGTTGATGTTCGCCGGCGTGAGCAGATTGCCACTCGGCGAGCGGGTACGCATTCCGAGGCCGTAGCCGAGCGTGAAGGTGTAGTCGAGTGTGGTGTCCGCGCCGAGATTGACGGTGTCGCCCGCGTAGGCGGGCGTGGCGAAGGTCGTCATGGTTGCCGCCGACGCCGCTGCCAGCACGGCGAGTCTGCATGCCGCGCACACTGCGCGCATTGCCGGTGCGCGCGCTTGTGTTCCGTTGATCTGCATCCTGTCTCCTCTGTAGTCACGTCTGAAATTTGTTGTGATCAGAGGTTAGGGGGCACGTGCGGCGCGAGAATCGTCAAAACGGACTAGTCGCTTGCCCCAGGGATGCGAGGTGGGCGCGCGTGAATGCCTCTATGAGTGAGTGGCGAACGCCTTGTGCAGATCGGTGGCGGCGAGAAAGGCGGGCACTTCACCGCCGCCTTCGAGAATCAGGTTGCTGCCCGACGCATAGGCGGCGTGCGGCGAGGCGAGGAACAGGCACGCGGATGCAACATCGCCGGGTTTCGCGAGACGGCCGGCGGGAATCGTCGCGGCGATGCTGGCGAGAGCGGACGCGGCATCCGCCGTGGGGGAACCCGTGTGGCCGCTCGTGGCGGCTTCTGTTTCGACGAGGCTCGGGCTGACCGCGCACACGCGAACCTTGGGTGCCCACTCCACTGCGAGCGAGCGCACTGCATTCAGCAAACCCGCTTTCGCCGCACCGTAAGCTGCGGTTCCCGGAGAGGGCCGCAAACCGCTCACGCTGCCGATGAACAGCAGGACGCCGCCTTCCGCTTGCTGCTGCATCAGCGCATTCGCGCGTTGCGCGAGATGCAGCGGCGCCAGCAGGTTCAGGCGGATGACGGCTTCGGTAAAGCGCGGCGAGGCCTGCGCAGCGAGCGCGAACGGCGCGCCGCCCGCGTTGTTCACGAGCACGTCGAGCCGGCCCGTTTCGCGTTCGATCCGCGCGAGCATGGCGTCGACGGTGTCGATATCGCGTACGTCCGCGGCGATGAAACGTGGAGCGTTTTCAGGCATACCCGCCGCGGTGCTTGCGGGTGGTGTGCGTCCGCATACATAAACCGTTGCGCCCGCCGCCTGAAACGCCTGCGCGATGGCCGCGCCTATTCCCTTGGTGCCGCCCGTCACCAGCACCACCTTGCCGCTGAAATCGAACCCTGTCATTGCCGCTGTCTCCGTCTGTCCATGTGGGCCCGATGGTAGGAGAAATGCGGCGCTGCCTCGTAGTCTGAAAAGACGATGCCTCGCTGCGGATTCGAAGGGATGATGCTTTCGCTGGCGACCCTCATACAATCTGCCGCGCCCAACGAGCGCGGCGCGAGCTAGGAGACAAGCGCGCATGAACGCAACGCCTACCGAGTCCCAACACCCCGGAGCGCCCAGTAAGTCCGGCAGCGCATCGCAATCCTTGCAGGCGCCCAAAGGGATATTCACGGAAGTCCCCGGCGGCCTGACACTGCATCACTTCGAAGCCGGCAGCGGTGCACCCGTTGTGTTCATCCACGGCAGTGGCCCTGGCGCGAGCGGCTTCAGCAACTTCAAGTACAACTACCCGCAGTTCGCCGCGGCAGGGTTCCGGGCGGTCGTGGTCGATCTGCCGGGCTACGGCGCGTCGTCGAAGCCCGCGGATGTGAACTACACGCTCGATTTCTTCGTCGACGCGTTGCGCGCGCAACTCACGGCGAACGGCATCGGCCGGGCCACCTTGCTCGGCAATTCGCTCGGCGGCGCAATCGCGCTGCAATACGCGCTCGATTATCCCGACGACGTCGACAGTCTGATCATGATGGCGCCGGGCGGTGTCGAAGAGCGCGAAACCTACTTCAGGATGGAAGGCATCCAGAAGATGGTGTCGCTCTTCACGAACCGCCAGATGAACCGCCTGACGATGCGGCAACTACTCGAACTGCTGGTGTTCGACCGCAGCCTCGTCACCGATGCACTGGTCGAAGAACGGCTGAGCGTGTGCGAACAGCAGCCGCCGGAAGTGCTGTCGACCATGCGTGTGCCGAACCTCACCGAACGGCTCGGCGAACTCAGATGCCCGGTGCTGGGTTTCTGGGGCACGGACGACCGCTTCAATCCGGCCAGCGGCGCAATGCGTTTTCTCGAACACTGCGCCGACGCGCGCTTTGTTCTGATGAATCGCTGCGGGCACTGGGTGATGGTCGAGCATCGGCGATATTTCAATCGCGAATGCCTGGAATTTCTCGCGGAACGGCGCGCCGTTTGAGGCATCCTTCGGATGCGGCGCGCCAGGGTGAACGGCTCGACGGGGGTGCCCGGCACGAGCCGCTCAAGTCCGCACGCCGCCGCAACCCCAACTACAACATGACAACATGACGGAGACGGTATGACATTCCCTCATCAACTATTCGACATGAGCGGCAAGGTGACCGCCATTACCGGCGGCGCGCGCGGCATCGGTGCGCAGACTGCCCGCACCCTGGCGGCGGCAGGTTCGGCGATCGCGGTGCTCGACGTGCTGACGGAGCCGGGCGAGAAACTGGTCGCCGAAATCAACGAGTCGGGCGGCCGCGCGGCGTTCTGGAAGATGGACGTCACGCAGGAAGAGAACGTGCAGCGCGTGTTCGGCGAAATCGCCACGCGCTTTGGACGGCTCGACGCGCTGGTGAACAACGCCGGGATCGAAGGGGCGAATCTGCCCACGCACGAAATGACGCTGCAGCAATGGCAGAAAGTCATCGACGTCAATGTGACGGGCGTGTTCCTCTGCACCAAGTACGCGATTCCGCACATGCTGACGGCGGGCGGCGGCTCGATCGTGAATCTGTCGTCGATGTATGGGCTGGTCGGCGGCCCGGATGTGCCGGCATACCACGCCTCGAAGGGCGCGGTGCGGCTGATGGCGAAGACCGAGGCGATGCTGTACGCCGCGCAGAACATCCGCGCGAATTCCGTGCATCCTGGCTTTATCCGCACACCGCTGCTGGAAGAGGCGTTCGAAAAGCTCGGTGACCCGGAGCAGATTTTCGCGCATATGAAAACGCTCGTACCGCTCGCGAAGATCGGCGATCCGCAGGATATCGCGGCGGGCATTCTGTATCTGGTGTCGCCGGCCGGCCGCTATGTGACCGGCACGGAACTGGTGATCGACGGCGGCTACACCGCGCGCTAGGAGGACAGATGAACGCCAGCGAAAACATGAAAGCGCGCCTCGTCGACTATATCGAGGCATTCAATGCGGCCGATGCCGCCCGCGTCGTCGCGCTGTTCGCCGACAATGCGAGCGTCGAAGATCCGGTCGGCACGCCCTTGAAAGAAGGTCGCAGCGAGATCGAAACGTTCTATACGTACGCGACCTCGGTGGGCGCGCGGCTCGAGCTGATGGCGCCGCCGCGCGGCTCGCACGGCAATAGCGCGTCGATCAGCTTTCGCGTGCATATCGCGGGGCAGGACGGCCGGCCCGCATACATCGACGTGACCGACGTGATGGACTTCGACGCCGCCGGCAAGATTGTGCGCATGCGCGCCTACTGGGGCGCGGACGACTATCACGTGCTCGCGGCCGCGAGCTGAACCGGAGCGGCGGCACAGTGGCGCTCTACGAGTTCAACGGCAAGCGGCCGCGCGTCGATCCGTCAGCGTACGTGCATCCGAGCGCCGTGCTGATCGGCGACGTGACGGTGGGCGCCCGCTGTTACATCGGGCCGCATGCGAGCCTGCGCGGGGATTTCGGTGCGGTGGTGGTGGAGCGTGGCAGCAACGTGCAGGATAGTTGCGTGCTGCACACCGGTGTGGCGAACACTTGCCGGCTCGGCGTCGACAGTCATGTCGGGCACAGCGCGATCGTTCACGGCGCGACGCTGGAACCGAACACGATGGTGGGCATGCACGTCGTTGTGATGGACGGCGTCGTGCTCGGCGCGACGAGCATCGTGGCCGCTTGTGCGTTCGTCAAGAAGGATTGGCGGGTGCCGGCGGGCGTGCTGGTGGCCGGGGTGCCGGGGCGAGTGGTGCGTACCCTGAGCGATGACGAGATCGTGGCGAAATCGTCCGGCACCCGGATTTACCAGCAGCTCGCGGCAGATTGCCTGCGCAGCATGCGCAGTGTTTGAGTCGAGTGCCGCTCATCGCGAGCGGCAACGGGTGCTAAGCAAATCGCGGCGGCAACGAGTGCTGCGCAAAAGTTCAAACACTGCGTCCGGCGCGCTTATCGCGCCGGACGCAGTGTTTTTTCAAGCTCTTCTACGTCACATACCCCTGCGCCACGTTGATCAACTGCACGCGATTGCGCACGTTGAACAACTGCCGCAAACGCCGCAGGTGATAGTCGACGTTATGCGGAGACAGCCCAAGGAAATACGCAATCTCCTTGTCGCGCTGTCCCTGCACGACCGCCTTCAACACCGCGTGCTGCAACTCGCTCAGCGTGACGCGCTGTTGCTGCTGCGCGGGCGCGATCCCGATCACGCTCTTCGCGTGCGTCCAGATGAATTCGTGGATCGTGTGCGCGAACATCAGCGTTTCGGCCACGATCGACTCCGTCATCCAGCGCGGGTTGCCGATCTCCGAGTTGAAGCACAGGCTGGCGCTCAGCTCCGGCTCGGGCAGCGGCATCTGCGTAAGAATGCCGCTTTTACGGCCGGTGGCCTCCAGCATGTCGATCAGCCCGCCGAGCCTTTCGCTGCGCATCTGCGCACGCGGCAGGTCGGCGCGCATATCGGCGGTGTTCCAGAGGAACGGCATGCCGGTCGGCGACGCCAGCGCGACGCGCGGATCGAGTTCGAAATAACGCTCGCGGAAATAGCGCGTGAGCCAGGCCTGCGACTCGTAGCTGGTCAGCACGAACATCGTCTTGTGATGCGCGGTGGTGCGCGTGGCTGAATAGCTGAACGAGTCGAAGCCCAGTTGCTTGATGCGCCGCCGCACGAACTCCATGCGGTCCTGCGCGCTGCCGAATCGCACCAGCGGACTGATGATCGGCGCGGACCGCCGCGCGGCGGGCGAGGGCGTGCCGATCTCCTCCTCGGTGAAGAGCGTGAGGAAACCTGCGGGCGCGACGCTTGTTGCGGTGCGGGCAGATGCCCTGGATGCTTCAGCCGCGTGGGCTGAATTCCCGGGTTGCCGCGTGCCGGCCGGGTAAGCCGGTTGTGCGGCAACCGCTGAGGTGTAAGCCGCCGACACGTGGCTGGCTTCGCCTTGCGGCGAGCCGGTTAGCCAATGCGGCAGCGTATCGCATTCGTGTTCCATGAAACGGTAGCTCCAGCGTTCAAAACGCATGAAAGACGACAACCTGGATGATTAACTATTTCCAAATATTACGGTAGCCGGTTCCTTGCTATCATTTTTGAGATCTTGCGCTGACCTCTAACCGGCGATGCGGGTGAGACAGGGTTTGCTCATGTACATACGGGACCTCCCAGGAAGAGACGTGATGGCAAAAATTCCAAGGCTGACAACGACGCTTGCCTACGACCGCTATATGGCGGGAAAAAAATTGGTGTCGAGCGTGGATCGCCCGTGGCGGCACCTGGTGCTGCGCTCGTACCTCGAACCGGCCGAGCAGGAACTGCTGGAAGCACCTGGCCTGCAGGACGTCACGTTGATGACGCTCGGCAGCGGCGCCGAACACCTCGAGCGCAACGTGAACGGACACTGGGAGAGCGCCGAGCTGCGCATGGGCGACGTCTGGTACGTGCCGCCCGTGCCGGTCTCGTGGCGCTGGCGTTCGACCAGCGATGAGCCGCTGTCGACTGTCCATTTGCACCTGGAGCGCAGCCTGATCGACAGCGTCGCCGACCAGATGGAACTGGGCGGCTCACGCGAGCTGTCGTTGGGCGACGCGATGCAGTTTCACGATCCACTGATCGCCGCGATGCTCGGCGCGCTGCATCGCGCCGCGGGCGATCCCGCCGACTCGCGGCTGTATGTTGACGCGCTGGCCCACGCGCTCGCCGCTCATTTATTGCAACACTATTCGCGCGGTCCTGACGTGGGCTGCTTGCCGTCGCATCCCGAGCGCCTGGTGCCGCGCCGTATCCGCCGTGTAACCGATTACATCCGTGCCAATCTTGCCGCCGATCTGGCCATTGGCGAACTGGCGGCACAGGCCGGTTTAAGTAACTTTCATTTTGCTCGGGTGTTTCGCCGCGAGACCGGTGAAACGCCTCATCAGTTCGTTACGCGTTTGCGGCTCGAGGAGGCCGCGAGATTGCTGCGTGCCACCGATCAGCCGGTGCTGCAAATCGCGCTTGCGGTTGGTTACGAGAACGCCAGTCATTTCTCCGTGCAGTTCAAACGTGGCTACGGCGTGACGCCGCTTGCCTACCGGCTGCGCGGCTGAGTGTCGGGTTGTGCGGCTGAATCGTATGAGCGGCTCGCCAGCATGCGATGCCCGAGCGGTGCGCCGGCGCTTCAAGGCGCGCGGGAGTTCGCCGGTTGCGACACGTTGTTCTGCCGGGCGGCGCCGCAAGGTTCGCGCGTGGCCTGGCATGTCAAGATAGTCGCAGGGGTATCGAGGGCAAGGTTCTCGCGGCGGCGTGTGAAACTTCCACGGTGACGCCGGTTCCTTCGCCAGCTTTGCCGTCCGTTGAATTGCCGGAACGGACGTCATGCACTTTTCGCAGTTTGCTGCGCATTGCATCGCTTGCAAACTACGAAGTTTCGTGGCGTGCACGCCGGTCGAGCTGGCATGCAGGGGCCCGATCGGTGTTCAGGCCGGTTTACCGCCGACCTTTTCGCCATCGTGCAGCATGAAACAACAAGCCGGGAGCAGCCATGGCCTTGGACGGATCGCGGAGCATTGCGGCACAGCCTGATAGTTTGTGATGGGGCACGGCGATCCGCTTCCCGAGCGGTAGCCGTTGCCACTGGTTCAACTGGCCCGACCAGTTGGTCGGCAAGTGTATCTGTCGAAGCCTTGCACGGGCCGACAGAATGTTGCGCCTGCAGCCGCGCCCCGGCCGGCGTCTGACCGACCTTTCCACTCAACCCGTCACACGGATATCCAGCGATGACCCGACTTCGAATTACCGCCTGCGGCCATGTCTTTACTGCCGAAACGCATCCTGACGCGCCGCAAACGGTGGCCGCTTTTCTGAAGCTTCTGCCGTACCGTCAGCAACTCATCCACGTGCGCTGGAGCGGCGAGGGCTGCTGGGTTCCGCTTGGCGACTTCAAACTCGAACACGACGGCGCGGCGGTCGGCTTCGAAAATCACACGAGCCATCCGTCGGTTGGCGACATCCTGTTCTATCCGGGCGGTTACAGCGAAACGGAGATCATCCTCGCGTACGGGTCGTGCTGCTTCGCGAGCAAGCTGGGCCAACTCGCGGGCAATCACTTCCTGACGATCGTCGAAGGCAAGGAAAAGCTGCGCGAACTCGGTACGAAGGTGCTGTGGGAAGGCGCACAGGATGTGCTGTTCGAGAAAATCTGAAGCGACGATGTACCGGTGAGAGGTCGGAGGCAGGGAAAGCGGGCAGAGACGAATGCGCGGTTTGCGCGCGCCGTCGGCCCGCTTTTTTGTGCCCCGCACGGTCGATCGTGCGGGGGTTGTGCAGCGCAGTGCAGTGCTTACTTGAACAGCTTCATGGCCTGCGTGAGCGTATTGATCACACCCCATGCCAGCGGCAGCGTCACATACAGCCAGAAGACGGCGAGCTTGACCTTGTTGGTCGGATGAACGGCTTGAACGGTCGACATGCGAGTCTCCTTAGGCGCCTTTGGCGAGTTGTGCGTCGGTCATGTGGTGCTTGTCGTCGACACGCTTGACCAGCAGGTTGCAGATGAAGCCGATCACCAGCAGCACGACCATGATGTGAATCGTCATCGTGTAGGCATCCGCCTTGGCGACGCCGTGCTCCACCTGATACGCGCGGATGTAGTTCACCAGGACCGGGCCCGCCACACCCGCCGCGGCCCAGGCGGTCAGCAGACGGCCGTGAATGCCGCCCACGAATGCCGTGCCGAACATGTCCGCGAGATACGCGGGGACCGTCGAGAAGCCGCCGCCGTACATCGACAGGATCACGCAGTACGCGAGCACGAACAGAGCGATCTGGCCGGAAGCCGCGAAGCCGGGCACGAGGTAGTACAGCACGGCGCCTAGCGCGAAGAAGATGAAGTAGGTGTTCTTGCGGCCGATCCAGTCCGAAGCCGAAGCCCACACGAAACGGCCGCCCATGTTGAACAGCGACAGCAGACCGACGAACCCGGCCGCCGCGGCTGCCGTCACGGTACCCTTGAAGCTTTCCTGAATCATCACCGACGCCTGGCCGAGAATGCCGATGCCCGCGGTCACGTTGAGGAACAGCACCAGCCAGATCAGATAGAACTGCGGCGTTTTCAACGCCTGGTCGATGTGCACGTGGTTACGCGAAATCATCTTCTTCTGATTGGTCGCGGGCGGCGTCCAGCCGGCCGGCTTCCAGTCTGCCGGCGGCACGCGAATCGCGAGTGCGCCGATCGACATCGAGATGAAGTACGCAATGCCGAGCACGACGAAAGTTTCGGCCACGCCAATGCTCGTCGCGCTGCGGAAGTGGTTCATCAACGCCACGGACAACGGCGCGGCAATCATCGCGCCGCCGCCGAAGCCCATGATCGCCATGCCGGTCGCCATGCCGCGGCGGTCGGGAAACCAGCGGATCAACGTCGACACCGGCGACACATAGCCGAGCCCGAGTCCAATTCCGCCGATCACGCCGTAGCCCAGATAGAGCAGCGCGATCTGATGCAGATGCACGCCGAGTGCGGCAATCAGGAAGCCGCCCCCGAAGCAGCACGCGGCGGTAAACATCGTGCGGCGTGGACCGACGTGTTCGAGCCACTTGCCGGCAAACGCCGCCGACAAACCAAGGAACACGATCGCCAGCGAAAAGATCCAGCCGAGCGAAGTCAGCGACCAGTCGTCAGGGGCGGATTGGGTAATGCCGATAACTTTGGTAAGCGGCCCGTTGAACACGGAGAAGGCGTAGGCCTGGCCGATACACAGGTGAACCGCGAGCGCCGCGGGCGGAACCATCCAGCGCGAAAACCCCGGTTGCGCGACGGTGGCCTGTTTGGAAAAGAATGGGGCTGAGCCTGAAGTGCCATTCGGCTCGGTGATACTACTCATGGTCGGTCTCCGGTGAGGAATTCTTTGTTATCGGCGCTTCATACACAATGCTTAAGTGTCGCGGCGTAAAAAAATTGCAAGTAATCCGTCATCAATATATGTACTCGAATTTCATATGTTGTATGCAAATTCGATATAAGCCCCGATTGGACGAACGATAGGACGCAGGCATAGCCTTTGCAATATGAGATGCAAATGCATAAGGTATTAGCCTGGTGAAATACGACCGTAATTTGCCGAATTGCGGCAACGCGGCATGAAGCATCGGAATTAACGACCTGAGGCGCGGGATCTGGATGCCGGAACCGGCAGGAAGGCGGGGACAAAAGAGAAGCGGGCCGGCGTGGCGTTTTCGCCAGGCCGGCCCGTCGGAACATCGCAACAATCAGTGAACTGTGAGACCCGCGGTGAGAGTCAGGCGACGCCGCGCCCGGTCTTCATTTTCGCGGCCACCAGCACCGAGGTCAGGCAGCCGATCGCGAGGTAAGCCGCCACCGGATGCCATGAGCCGCCGGCAAAACTGACCAGCGCCACCGCGATAAACGGCGTGAAGCCGCCGCCGACCACGCTCGCCACCTGATAGCCGACACCCGCGCCGCTATAGCGATACTCGGTACCGAATAGTTCGGTGAACATGGGCTGCTGCACGCTCACGACCATATCGTGGGCGACGTTGGCGAGCATGACCGCGAAGATCACGATCCACACCGTCGAGCGCGCTTCGAGCGCGAGGAAGAACGGCACCGCGCTGAACATGCCGACCAGCGCGCCGACGATATACACGCGGCGGCGGCCGAAACGGTCGGCCAGCCACGCGAAGCAGGGAATCGTCACGCAACTCACCGCGCCCACCAGCAAGCCGATCGAGAGGAAGAACTCGCGCGGCATGTGCAGATTGGCCGTGGAGTAATTGAGCGCGAACGCCGTCACGATGTACATCGTGAACAACTCGGCGAGGCGCAGCGCGATGATCAGCAGGAAAGCCTTCGGGTGCTTCAGCAAGGCCTCGACGATCGGCAGCCGCACGCTGCGTTCGCCGTGCGCGCCGACCTTCTCGACGAACTCCTTCGACTCTTCCATGCTCGAGCGGATCCACAGCGCGATCAGCACCAGCACCACACTGAACAGAAAGGGCAGGCGCCAGCCCCAGCTCAGGAACGACGCGTTGTCCATCGAACGGCTGATAATCGCGACGAGGCCGGTCGAGAGCACGAGACCCACGCCATAGCCGACCTGCACGCCGCTGCTGTAGAAGGCCTTCTTCTTTTCCGGCGCGCTTTCGACCGCCATCAACGCCGCGCCGCCCCATTCGCCGCCGACCGCGAAGCCCTGGATCGCGCGCAAGGTCACGAGCAGCACCGGCGCCCACCAGCCGATGCTGGAGAAATCCGGCAGCAGGCCGATCGCGGCGGTGGAGAGGCCCATCATCATGACCGTGAGAACCAGCATGCGCTTGCGTCCAAGCCGGTCGCCGTAGTGGCCGAACACGAAGCCGCCGAGCGGCCGGAACAGGAAGCCGACGCCGAAGGTCGCGAAGGCGGCGAGCGTGCCCATTGCCGGACTGACCTTCGGGAAGAACTCGGCATTGAAGACCAGCGCAGCGACGATGCCGTACAGCAGAAAGTCGTACCAGTCGACCACGGCGCCGATAAAGCTGCCGAGCGCCGCCTTGCGTGCCTGGCTGCGCGCGGAGTTGTTGCCGGCCACGGCCGATTTCGGCGCTTTGGGGATGGTGGTACTCATGACGGTGTCTCCTTCGGATTCTCGGACTGCGGTTCGGGATCGCGTGGCGGAAGATAAGCCCAGGAATCAGCGCCGGCCGCCGCCGACCCGTTGCAGGATTTCCGAAGGTTAATGACGCGATGCATATCTCACAATCCGCATTCGATGCAGATTGCGCGATTATCGATCGTTTATGCGCGCATAGCGCGCGTTTTACGCGTTTACACCAAGCTGCTTCAGGTGATTGTGCTGGGCTCCGCACGCCGGAGCCGCGCCGAATCACGCAGGGTGTCGCTCGCAAGCAGTTGCGCCTCGCCAATGCGATTGCGCTGTACCGGGAGCCGGGCGGCGACTGGCAGGCGGAGGGCGGCGTGACCGTCTGGGCGATTCAGGCGTGCCTTGTAGCGGGCGATCGTGCTACCTTGACTTGATGTCTGGAAACAACAACTCATGATATACTACATACGGAATATTGATATTTGCGGCATTGCAGCATATGATTGAGGCATCTGTTCATTTACTCAATCATTGGAGTTGCAAATGGAATTTGTTCCTTTCGCGTTGCTCGCCGTCGCTGTCGTGGGTTTAGGCTCGGCCGCCACCGTTCTGTTGACCCGCTGGATTCCGCAGCCGGTTGCGCAACTTGCAGCGCAGCATGGCCGCTTTGTCGGTCTGGGCGAGCAGGGCGTCGCAGTGCCGGCGGCGCCGTATCGTGCGCATGTTCAACAAGAGGCGATGAATGTCGTCAGAACTTCAAACTGAAGCAGTGGCCACACCGTTGACGTTGTCATTGCAGCCGATCGGCGCGAGCGCGAGCTTGCGCGATCAGGCGTATACGATGCTCCGCCAGGCGATAGCCGACGCGGACATCTATCAGAATCGCGAAGAAATCCGTCTCGACGAGCGCGTGCTGAGCGAATCGCTGGGCGTCAGCCGCACGCCGGTGCGCGAGGCAATGACGCTGCTCGAACAGGAAGGTTTTCTGCGCATGGTGCCGCGCCGCGGCATCTACATCGTGCGCAAGAGCAAGCGTGAAATTGTCGAAATGATCCAGATGTGGGCCGCGCTCGAAAGCATGGCCGCGCGTCTGGCCACGCTGCACGCCACGGACGAGGAAATCGCCCGTCTGCGCCACATGTTCGACAATTTTCGCGACGCCACGCCGGCCGAACATATCGCCGAGTATTCCGACGCCAACATCGCGTTTCATCAGGCGATCGTCGAACTGTCGAAATCGCAGATCATTCTCGACACGATCAAGAACATCTTCATCCACGTGCGGGCGATTCGCCGCATGACCATTTCGCAAAGTGACCGCGCGTCGCGTTCGATCGTCGATCACCTGCGCATTATCGAGGCGCTCGAGCAGCGCGATACCGAACTCGCGGAGCGGCTTACACGCCAGCATTCGCTGGATCTGGCGGCGTTTGTCGAAGCCAATTGCGATTTTCTGGATTGAGTTGATCGCTGCCCGGACGCCTGAGTAGCGGCGCGAATTAAAAGCCTGCGGTGATGTTCACCGCAGGCTTTTTTGTATCTGTGCCCTGAATCTGCCAGGCGAGGCTTGCGTATCGTGCCATGCAGCAGTGTCTGAATCGCACCCTGATGCTGTATTTAGCCGGCATGTTCGAAGCAGATTCGCGCACATTTTCCTAGTTCGTCCATTCGCTGTCATTTGGCGCTACGGGATAAGCCTCGCTTGACGCTCCGTAAAATATGGTATGTGATATATCAAAAGGGCAAGCAGCTGACGGAAGACTTCTGGAGACAAGATATGAGTAAAGCACTCGACGGCGTGCGCATTCTCGATTTCACCCATGTGCAATCGGGCCCGACCTGCACGCAGTTGCTCGCGTGGTTCGGTGCGGACGTGATCAAGGTGGAGCGGGCCGGCGCCGGCGACATTACGCGCGAGCAGTTGCGCGATATTCCCGACGTAGACAGCCTGTACTTCACGATGCTCAATCACAACAAGCGCTCGATCACGATCGACACCAAGAATCCGGAAGGCAAGCTGGTGCTCGAGGCATTGATCCAGAAGTGCGACGTGCTGGTGGAGAACTTCGCGCCGGGCGCGCTCGATCGAATGGGCTTTACGTGGGAGCGGATTCAGGAACTGAATCCGCGCATGATCGTGGCGTCGGTCAAAGGCTTCGGCCCGGGTCCCTACGAGGACTGCAAGGTCTACGAGAACGTCGCGCAATGCGCGGGCGGCGCGGCTTCGACCACCGGTTTCGACGATGGCCCGCCGGTAGTGACCGGCGCGCAGATCGGCGACAGCGGCACCGGTTTGCATCTGGCGCTTGGCATTGTCACGGCGCTGTATCAGCGCACGCAAACCGGGCGCGGCCAGAAGGTGCTCGCCGCGATGCAGGACGGCGTGCTTAACCTGTGCCGCGTAAAACTGCGCGACCAGCAGCGGCTCGAACGCACCGGCGTGATGAAGGAATATCCACAATATCCGAACGGGACGTTCGGCGAAGCGGTGCCGCGCGCGGGGAATGCTTCAGGTGGTGGCCAGCCAGGCTGGATTCTGAAGTGCAAGGGCTGGGAGACGGACCCGAATGCGTATATCTACTTCATCACCCAGGCGCCGGTGTGGGCAAAAATCTGCAATGTGATCGGCAAGGAAGAATGGGCCACCGATCCGAACTACGCGACCCCGGCCGCACGCTTGCCACATCTGAAGGACATCTTTGCCGAGATCGAGCGCTGGACCATGACCAAGACCAAGTTCGAGGCCATGCAGATTCTGAACAAATACGACATTCCTTGCGGGCCGATTCTGTCGATGAAGGAAATTGCCGAAGAGCCGTCGCTGCGCAAAACCGGCACGATTGTGGAAGTGGATCATCCGACCCGCGGCAAGTACCTAACCGTTGGCAATCCTATCAAACTGTCCGACAGCCCGACCGAAGTCAAACGCTCGCCGCTGCTGGGTGAACACACCGACGAAGTGATGGCTGAACTCGGCTACTCACCCGAGCAGATCAACGCATTGCGGACCGCCGGCGCGATTTGACGGCTCAAGGAGCGACGTATGGATACGTGGATGCGTTTCATGTCTAGCGACGGTGGCATCGTGTTCGGCCGGGTGGAAGGCGGCTATCTGCACGAGTACGAAAGTCTCGAGCAACCGGTGCCGACCGGCGCGGTGTTGTCGACACGAGCACTTACGCCGCTCGCGCCATGTGCGCCCGGCAAGATTGTCGCGTTATGGAATAACTTTCATGCGCTCGCGGCGAAGCTCGACAAGCCTGTGCCTGCCCATCCGCTATTTCTGCTGAAGCCGGCGGGATCGGTGATCGGCTCGGGTGAGGCAATCCGGCGGCCGCCCAGCTATGCGGGCAAGATCGCCTACGAAGGTGAACTCGGGATCGTGATCGGACGGCGCTGCCGCGATGCGAGTGCTGAAGAGGCCGCGGATTCGATCTTCGGCTACACGCTGGTCAACGACGTGACCGCGGCCGATCTGCTGAACGAAAATCCCCACTTTCCGCAGTGGTGCCGCGCAAAGGGCTTCGATACGTTCTGCTGTATCGGACCTTCGATCGTTTCCGGTTTCGCCTGGTCCAAAGCGCGTCTCGTGACGATGCTCGACGGTGTGGAGCGGCAAAACTATCCGCTTGCCGATATGGTGTTTTCTCCTGCCGAGCAGGTGCGGCTGATTTCACAGGACTTGACGCTCGAACCGGGCGATGTGATTGCATGCGGCACGTCGGTGGGTGTCGGATCGATCAAGGATGGTGCGACTGTGGCGATCACGGTCGAAGGGATCGGCACGTTGAGCAATGCGCTGACCGCCGCCTGTGAGGTCGTGCTATGACGCAGCGGCCCGGCCTCGTAGCGTTGTTCGGCAGCGCCATGGGACTGGCTGTGATGGTGGGCGGCTTCGCCTGCTATCTTTCGGCGGCGATGGTGACGACGGCGACACCGACGAATGTCGAGCGTTTCGAACTCTATACGGCGGTGTTCATCGGTGCGCTGGTTTTTGCCGCGTGCGCAATCGCGTTCTGCATGCTGCGCGGCACATTGAATCTCAGCGCGGCGGCGCGTCCGGGTCACGGCATCGTCAATGTATCGGCGCTGCTGCTGTGTGGGTGGCTTGGCTACTGCTTCGTCACCGAGCAGGCCCAGCCGTTCGGGCTCGCCGCGCTGCTGGCGATGAGCGTGCTAGCAGCGGCGCTGGGTATGCATCTGATGGCGAATCGCGCCTACTCCCACTTCCACAATTCCGGCGCCTACGCGTTCGGCGCACGCCGCCATGCGCGTGGTGATGCGCGTTGTCACGCGGGAACGCGCAAGCAACAAGGCGTGTTGGCGCGCATCGAATGGCACGGTGGGGAAGAGCAAACATGGGCGCTGCGTGAGATCACGCCGGGCATGGTGCGCGCGGCAGCATACCGGCATCGTCGCGGCTGGCACGATACGGGGAAGATGGGCGCACACAGGCATGAGCCTGTACGCCAGCACGCCATGCACCGCGCGATGTACCGTCAAAGATGAATACAGGGATACGTCGAGCGGAACAGTGGATGAATGGCGAGAGCCTCCGACCGAAGTCTCTAATCGCAGGCTTCACCGGTCCCGTTGGCTGGCGCGAACTCGCTGTAATACCTGAGCTTCCTGCTCAGAATCATCTGGGCGAGAAACTCGGCGTCATACGCTCGGTGAAGATGCGAGTGAAATCGCTCGATGTAGGCCGTGATACGCGCCGCTTCACTATTGAATTCCTTCAGCACATCCAGTGTGGTCTGGTCCCAGCGGAACCGCAGGCCGAGGTCGCTGAAGGCGGCGTTGTAGGCGCTCAGGTGGGCGTCGTCGGCACTGCTCACGGCAGCGCGTGGGGACAGCGTGCTGGCATGAGCGTCAAGCGGAGCGGAATTCATGATCGGCCTCCTCGGCAGACAAGTAAGAGAACTCACTTGCAGCATAGGGATACTGATCAACCTGAAATAGTTAAAGTTTTAATGGGTTTGCATAAGTTACTGTTTATAGACGCTCAATTCCTTCACGCGGGTAATTTTCTCGATGAGATTCGCGCCTTCCTCCATCAGGAAGCGTTTGAAGGCAACCGCAACCGGCGGCAAGCGCTTGTTCTTCCGATGCACGACGTACCAGTTGAGCATGACGGGAAAGCTCTCGACGTCGAGCACGACCAGATGGCCGAGCTGCAACTCGAGACTGATCGTATGGGCGGACAGGAACGCGATGCCCATGCCGGCGATCACGGCCTGCTTGATCGTCTCGGTGCTCTTGATCTCCATCGCGATCTTGAGATTGGAGAGACGGCCGGCGAAGCCTTCCTCCATCGAATTCCAGGTGTCCGAGCCGCGCTCGCGCACGATAAAAGCCTCGTTCGCCAGCTGGCTCATCTTGATGTTGCGTTTGTGCGCGAGCGGATGCGTGGGCGCCGCCACGATCACGTACGGGTGCGGCGCGAACGGCTCATTGGTCGCGTCGGTTTCGTGCGGCGGGCGCACCATCACGGCGAGATCGGTCTGGTTGGTCGCGAGCTGATGCAGCAGTTCCGCGCGATTGTGTACCGCGAGATTGAGCACGACGCCCGAGTAGCGCCGCGTGAACTCGGCCAGCACCCGCGGAAAGAAGTAGTCGCCGGCGCTGATCACCGCGACGTTCAGCTTGCCGCCGGACACGCCCTTGAGCTGCCCCATCGCCTCGTCGACTTCGTGGAACTGCTGGATGATCGCGCGGCTGTAGTGGAGCATCTCGGTGCCGGCCGGCGTCAGGTAGATTTTCTTGCCGAGCTGTTCGAACAGCGGCAGTCCCGCATGTTCCTCGAGTTGCCGGACCTGGGTGGAGACGGCGGGCTGCGTCAGATGCAGTTCCTCCGCGGCGCGCGAGAAGCTCAGGTGGCGCGCCACCGTTTCAAAGACCTTCAGTTGCCGCAGAGTCGCATTGCGCATCGTCATGGCCAATGTATAAGCAAATGTGAATCAACATAATAACAAACTTTAATTATTAGTAATTCAGCAATGACCCTAGCATGGGCCATTATTAGAAGCGGAATTGCCGGCGCGGTGGTTAGCCGGGTACTCGGGTTAACGCTTGAATCTGACGCATGGCGGGGGCGAAAGAAGAAGTTGGCGCGGTACCGATGCTTAATTGATCGGAATAAAACAACTGATCTGAAAAGCAATGATTAAGGCAGGATTTTTTCGAATAATGCGAATTAAAGACGCAAATATCAAATATTCCCGAATGGCAAGGCTATTCGGGTCATAACCAGAAGGTGAGACACATGGTGCGCGGCGCGACGGCCGGCCGCACGCTAAAAAATGGCGGAGACAAGGCGCATGGACGATATTACTCAGCAGACCACGGCTCGCGTATTCTGGGCGAACCGTTGGTGGCAGCTCGTCATCGGCATGATGTGCATGGCATTGGTAGCGAATCTGCAATATGCATGGACGTTGTTCGTGACGCCGATGAATGCGCGGCATCATTGGGGGGAAGCGTCCATCCAGCTCGCTTTCGCTATTTTCATTCTCACCGAAACGTGGCTTGTGCCGGTAGAAGGCTGGCTGGTCGACAAGTTCGGTCCGCGCCCCGTGGTCGCCGGCGGCGCGGTATGCGCGGGTCTCGCCTGGGTCATGAATTCCTATGCGACGACCTTGCCGATGTTGTACGTGTCGGCGGTCATTGCCGGGATCGGTGCGGGCGGCGTGTACGGTACGTGTGTCGGCAATGCGTTGAAGTGGTTTCCGGATCGGCGCGGTCTCGCGGCCGGTTTGACGGCGGCGGGATTCGGCGCCGGCGCGGCCGTCACCGTCATTCCGATCGCCAGCATGATCACGCGCTCGGGCTACGAGCACACGTTCTTTTTCTTCGGCATCCTGCAGGGTGTTTGCATACTCGCCCTCGCGCTGCTGCTGAAGAAACCCACCTTGCGCCAGCAGGCGGCGCCGAAGAAGAAGTTCGCGGTCACCAAGGTCGATTACACACCGGGCCAGATGATCAGGACACCGGTGTTCTGGGTGATCTACGTGTCGTTTGTCGCGGTGGCGGCCGGCGGCCTGATGGCGACGGCACAAATTGGTCCGATTGCGAAAGACTGGGGGCTCGCACGCATCCCGATGACGATCTTCGGCATGACCCTGCCGCTGCTCACCGCCACGCTTTCGATCGACAACATCTGCAACGGCTTTACGCGCCCCCTATGCGGTTTCATTTCCGACAAACTCGGCCGTGAAAACACGATGTTCGTGATCTTCATCGGCGAAGGGCTGGCGTTGCTCGGCCTCATGCAATACGGCAGCAACCCGTATGCGTTCATGACGTTCGCGGCATTGATCTTCCTGTTCTGGGGCGAAATTTTCTCGATCTTCCCGGCAATCTGTGCCGACACCTTTGGCAGCAAATACGCGGCCGCCAATGCGGGCACGCTCTACACCGCAAAGGGCACGGCTTCGCTGCTGGTGCCGATCGCTTCGGTATTGTCGGCGGCAGGCGGCTGGAATCTCGTCTTTATCGTCTCGGCGGTCGTCACGATTGTCGCGGGCATCTCGGCGAAGTTCATTCTTGCGCCCATGCGGTCGCGCTGGATCGAAACGCACAACGAACCTCAGGGTGCGCTCGCCGTTGCCGGCAGCAAGTCCTCGCGGCTTAGCCATTGGCCTGAACAGACAGGCGAATAGAGTGAGCTGCCCACCCCCGGCGGTAACCTCATGAATGTGTCGCTGCAGCAGCTCAAGGTGTTCGTCGCCGTGGCGCGTGAACGGAGCTTCACGCGCGCGGCGCGCCAGTTCGATCTGACACAGTCGGCTGTGAGTCGTTGTGTGCGCGAACTCGAGGACGCGGTCGAATTGAAACTGTTCGATCGGACCACACGCCAGGTGGAACTGACGCATGCGGGCGCGAGTCTCGAACGCAGAATCGGTCGCCTGCTCGATGAAATCGAACTGACCTTGCGCGAGGAGCGCGCCGCTTACGACGGACACACCGGCGTGGTCGTACTGGCGAGCAATCCCGTGCTGTCGTCGAGTTGGGTGGCTCAGGGGCTGGCCCGTTGCGCCTTGGCGTTTCCGGAGCTGATCGTGTCGGTCAAGGACCAGGCGCAGGGCGGGGTGCTGGCGAGTGTCGAGCAGGGCGAAGTGGACTTCGGCGTAGTCTCGGTCGTGGAGCCCCTGAGTTCCGATCAGTTGCATGCTCAAATGGTTTTCGACACGCAGCTGCACGTGGTGATGCCGCCCGCGCATCCGTTGGCGCGGCAAACCGTTGTCCCGTGGCGCGCCTTGCAGGAGTACCCACTCGTCACGCTCAATGCCGACGCGGGGGTGCGCACGGCGCTCGAACTCGCTTTCACTACGCACGGCCTGAAGCGACGGCCGGTCCAGGAACTCGGACACGTCGCGGCGGTGTCGCGCATGGTCGAGCTCGGGATCGGCATCGGCGTGTTACCTGTCGGTGGACATTGGCCCGTACCCGCTGCGTCACTGGTGAGCAGACCGCTGGTTCCCGAGATGAATCTGACGACGCTGCTCGTGCATCGCCGCAACCGCTCCCTCAGACCCAACGCCGCGGCGGCGTGGGCGCAGTTCGCTGCCCTGACCGATCCGCTGCTGGTCAGCCCACGCGACATTCCACACAAGGAGCTTCATGATGGAAACTGAAACCGACCTCAGGCGCCATGATCTGCTGATCGACGGCAAGCGTTTGCCGCCCGGCACGGGCGAATATTCCATCGATATCAACCCGGCGACCGAAGAACCGATTGCACTGGTTGCGCAAGGCAGTGCCGCCGATGTCGATACCGCGGTACACGCGGCGCGCGCCGCGTTGAAAGTTTGGAATGCGATACGGGCAGCGGAACGAGGCCGCATCCTGATGCGTCTCGCCGGTCTGATGCGCGCGAATCAGGAGGAACTCGCCGCGCTGGAAAGCCTCGACGCGGGCAAGCCGATCTCGGCGGTGATGCGTCAGGATATTCCCGCCGCGATCGATACGCTCGAATACTACGCAGGCTGGTGTGACAAGATCAACGGGCAGGTGGTGCCGGTGCGTCCAGACGCCTTGACGTACACGCTGCGCGAGCCGGTCGGTGTGGTCGCGGCGATCGTGCCGTGGAATTTCCCGCTGATGATCGGGATGTGGAAAATCGCGCCCGCGTTGGCATGCGGCTGCACGCTAATCGTCAAACCCGCGGAGATCACGCCGCTGAGCGCCTTGCGCATCGGCGAACTGGCGCTTGAGGCAGGCGTGCCGCCGGGCGTACTGAACATCGTTACCGGCAAGGGACGGGTGGTCGGCGATGCACTGGTGGCGCATCCGGGCGTCGACAAAGTGACTTTCACGGGCTCGCCTTCGGTGGGGCGCGGCATTCTGCAGGGCGCGGCCGGCAATTTCAAACGTGTCACGCTGGAACTCGGCGGCAAATCGGCCAACCTGATCTTTCCCGATGCGAATCTCGACAATGCGGTGCGAGCTGCGGCGTCCGGTATTTTCTTCAACACGGGGCAGGTATGTTCCGCCGGCTCGCGCATTCTGGCCCACCGTGACGTGTATGACGAAGTTGTCGAGCGTCTTGCGGCGCGTGCGAAGGCAATCAAGGTCGGCGATCCGGCGGCACGCGAAACGTCGATGGGGCCGCTGATCTCCGCGGCGCAGATGAAGACGGTGCTTGGCTATGTCGAGGCAGGGCGCGCCGAAGGGGCATCGCTCGTGACGGGCGGCGCGCGGGTGGGCGAACGGGGTTTTTTCGTCGAGCCGACGGTATTCGCCAATGTCGAACATGAAATGCGCATTTCGCAGGAGGAGATCTTCGGGCCGGTGGCAAGCGTGATTCGTTTCAACGACGAAGCCGATGCGTTGCGGATTGCCAATGGCACCTTGTATAGCCTCGCGGCCGGCGTATGGAGCGCGGATATCGGCCGGGTGCATCGGGTGGCGCGCGAGCTGAAGGCTGGCACCGTGTGGATCAATACTTACGGTTATACCGACGTGCGTTTGCCATGGGGCGGTTCGGGCGATTCAGGATTCGGCCGCGAGCACGGCGACGTCGCGATCGAAAACTTCACCGAACCGAAGGCAGTGTGGCTGGCGATCGATCAATAGCAGCGTAAATAAAGGATCGAACGCCTGGCGTTCGATCCTTGTCTGGGGCCTGCCGCTGCCGCCTGCCGCGAGAGGTGGGCAGGCTGCGTGAACTGAAGTTCAGTTGCCCTGCAATGCCATCCGTTCGCGCAGTTTGATCAGGGCGAGCACGACGTCGATGGTCGGTGTGGGCTCGGCAACGAGACGGCCCATTTCCTGAACTACCGTCAGGAGCGGATCGATCTCCATCGGACGGCGGTTCTCCAGATCGACCAGCGTCGAGGTCTTATGCGCGCCGACCGCACCCGCGCCGTCGATGCGCTTTTCCACATCCACCCGAAAATGCACGCCGAACTGATCCGCAATGCGCTTGGCCTCCAGCATCATTGTGCGTGATACCGCGCGCGTGCCGGGGTCGCTCGTGAGGACGTCGAGTGTGGCGTGAGTCAACGCGCTGATCGGGTTGAAGCACAGATTGCCCCATAGCTTGAGCCAGATTTCGTCGCGGATATTGTCGCGGATCGGCGCATCGAAACCCGCTGCCTGCATGATCTCGTGCAACTGCTGAATGCGTGGCGTGCGTTCGCCGCTCGGTTCGCCGATCGGGAATTTCTTGCCATACACGTGCTTGATGACACCCGGTTCGACGATCTCCGCAGCGGGGTACAGCACACAGCCAATCGCGCGTTCCGGACCGAGTCTCGTCCACTGGCTGCCGTCCGGGTCGATGCTGGCGAGGCGCGTGCCGGCGAATTTTCCGCCGTGCTGATAGAAGTACCAGTAAGGAATGCCGTTGACGCCCGTGACGATCGCCGTGTGCTTGCCGAGCAGCGGTTGCATGGTCTCGACCACGCCCGGCAGCGAGTGTGCCTTCAACGTGATGATGACGAAGTCCTGCACGCCGAGTTCGCGCGGGTCCGACGTACAGCGTACCGGCGCGCTGTACGTTTCACCGTCCATGATCAACCTCGCGCCGTGTTCGCGCATCGCCGCCAGATGCGCGCCGCGTGCGACGAAACTCACCTCCGCGCCGGCGCGCGCCAGTTGCACGCCCATCAAACCGCCAATCGCTCCTGCTCCGAAGACGCAAATCTTCATGATGCCGCCCCTGTGACTATGAGAAGTCGCTTGCCCGCCGCCGCATGTGGTCTTGCCGCGGCGGCGGGTCATTGATCGAGCATAAGTCTCCCACGCAATTGCAGATAGTTAAAGTTTCTCCGCCGATGTATTAGGGATTGGTTATGGAAGAGAGGAGTAGGGAGGCGCTGAGGGTATCTCGGAACCAGTCAGAAATTGGCGTAGTTCGTCTGATTGATACCGGGCAGAAATGGGAAATTTCGCAATCGATCAGGATGTCGTTGAGAGGAGAATGCGGCTTCGTTGAAAAGTGATGCAGATGAATGGCATTGCGAACTGATTCCTGGAAGCGATGCCGTGAAGTCGAAGATTGATTTGCAGAATTCGAAAGTGTTTTTGTGTGTGCCGCTGGTGTGCGGATGGCATGGCGGCGAGTGTACGGCACTGCGGCGCGGCCGAACAACAGGTTAAGCGCCATGCTCACGATGAGTCGTCACACCGCTCGCGAGGATTTTGCGTACATCGAAAACGTACTCGCGCGTCTGCTCGATGTGATGTTGATCGCACTCGGCGCGGCGCTTGCTTCGCTCCTGTTGGTGACCGGCGTCGCACATCCGATTCTCGAAGGCGCCTTTGTGGTGCTTGACATGGCATTGGCGATTTTGCTGTTGCCCCTGTTCGGCACTTACGACTCGTGGCGCGGTCGCTCGAAATGGCGTCTTGTCGTCAACATCGTGTTCGGCTGGATTGCGGTGCAGCTTTGCGGTCTCGCGATCATGTTCCTGCTTCACCGCACGGCGTCGGTGTCGCGGCTCTGGTGTGTGAGTTGGACCCTGATGACCGCGGGCGGACTCGTCGCATCGCGCTTGCTCGTGCATACCGTGCTCGGCCGGATGCGACGCGCGGGACGCAATCTGCGCATGGTGGCCGTGGTGGGCGCGGGGGCGCATCGCGATAGCGTGATAGGCAACATGGTGAGTTCGCCGAGCGCTGGCTTCAAGGCGGTTGCCACCTTAAACACGCAGCCGCACAGCGAGCCTGACTTTCCGGGTTTGCGCTCATTCAAGCGTGTGCGTGAATTTGCACACTGGGTGCGAAGCGAACGAATCGAAGAAGTATGGATCGCGTTGCCGATGTCCGAAGAGCAGATGGTATTACGGCTAATCGATGAATTCAGCGGCGACCTCGTCAATCTGCGGTTCATCCCCGACGTACGCAGTCTCGCGATGTTCGATGGACACCTCGTCGATCTGATCGGCGCTCCGGCCGTCAATCTGATGGCCTCGCCCATGACACCGCGCGCGTTGCTCCAGAAAGCGATCTTCGACCGGCTGTTTGCGGCCGCGGCATTGCTCGCGCTGTCGCCGCTCATGCTCGCGATTGCGGCGGCTATCAAGCTGTCGTCGAAGGGGCCGGTGTTCTTTACCCAACGGCGCAAGGGCGTGGACGGCGAGGTCTTTCGCATCTTCAAGTTCCGCACGATGCGCGTGCACGCAGAGCAAGCCGGTGTGGTGCGCCAGGCCACGCGTGGAGATCCGCGCATCACGCGGGTGGGCGCGTTTCTGCGCCGCACGAGCCTTGACGAGTTGCCTCAGTTTCTCAATGTCTTGCGTGGCGAGATGTCGGTGGTGGGGCCGCGTCCGCATGCACTCGAGCATGACGATCAGTACCGCAGCCTGGTTGACGGCTATATCCACCGCTACCGCATCAAACCGGGCATCACGGGCTGGGCGCAAGTGAACGGCTTTCGAGGCGAGACCGATCGGATCGAGAAGATGCAGGGGCGGGTCGAGCGCGATCTTTATTACTTGCGCAACTGGTCGTTCGGGCTGGATATGCGCATCGTTGTTGCCACGGTGGTGAAGGGACTGGTGCATCGAAACGCGTACTGACGTGCGGCGTATTCGTATCAGGCAGAGAGCGGCAGTGCGCGCGAAGTTCGGCAAGGCTTGGCCGGCGCGCATGGCATGAACACAAATGGAAGTTGAGTTGGGATGGCCTAGTGGCTCGTGACGACACGAGCGGTGCGCGTGGCGCGACTCGTTTAGGAAACAGGTTGAACAGGATGTTAGTGGTGACCCCTACGCAGACGATCGGTCGTCTTGGATCTTTGACAGTTGCGGCGACTCTGCTGCTGTCCGCTTGCGCGGCGGCGCCTGGCATGCGTATGAAGACTTCGTCAAGCCAGGTGCAGACGACGACAGCGGACTTTGCTTATCCGGCGAACGCGCCAGGCGTGGCCGCTGGCGCCATGGTTGCGAACGATACCGCGGGGGCCACGAAAGCATCTGATCCCGCAGCGCAAGAGGATTTGAGCAAGGCGCGCGGGAAGGTGGATGCCACGGCGGGTACGCCGGAGATTCCGCTGACGGAACTCGATATTGCACTGGTCAAGCGCATGTCCGAAGAGCAAAAGCAGAAGCAGCTGGAGCAGGCGCAACTCCTTTCCGGGGCGCCCCAGGCTTATACAGTCGGCCCGGGTGACGTGCTTCAGATCGTCGTCTGGGATCACCCTGAGTTTGCCGCGGCGCTGGGCTCGGCACAGACGCAGTCGTCGTCGCGTCCGGCCGATCCGATGGCCGGTTTTGTCGTCGACCAGGGCGGTAAGTTGACCTTTCCTTACGCGGGCACGCTACAGGTAGCGGGTTTGCATATCGAAGAGATTCAGCAGCGTGTGACGGCCGCACTGGCGAAGTATCTGGTCAAGCCGCAGGTGACGGTGCGAATGGCGTCGTATCGGGCACATCAGGTTTATGTCGATGGCGAGGTGCATAACCCCGGCGTTCTGGCTGTGAATGACGTGCCAATGACTTTCTACGAAGCGATCAGCAGGGCTGGTGGGTTCAGCGATACGGCCGATCAGAGTGACGTCGTACTGGTGCGTGACGGTGTCTCGCATCGAGTGAATCTGACCCAGATGATTGCCCAGGGGATGAGCCCATCGCGGTTGTATCTGAAGTCCGGCGACATGTTGCGTGTGGTGTCGCGTGACGAAAACACGGTGTACGTGATGGGCGAAGTGAACAAACCCGTTTCGGCCATTCCGCGCAGAACCGGGCGTATCACGCTGGCGGATGCGCTTTCGCAGGCGGGAAGCGTGAACTCGAGCACCGCTGACGCCGCGCAGATGTTTGTGATTCGCGGTTCGCTCACCGAGGCACCGCAGGTCTTTCACCTCGACGGCAGTTCGCCGGTTGCAATGTTGATCGCCAAGGAATTCGACCTGGAGCCGAAGGATGTCGTGTATGTGGATGGCAGCGGCCTCGTTCGCTTCAATCGTGTGCTGAGTTTGTTGATGCCGCTTGTCAACGCGGGACTGACCGCAGGTGTGGTGGCGAAATGATCGGCAGCGTTCTGATGGTTTGCGAGGGCAATGTGTGCCGGAGCCCGGTCGCGCGAGTGATGCTTCAGAGGGAGCTGCCGCAGCTCGTCGTGAGTTCGGCAGGCACCAGGGCGTTGGTTGGCGAGCGCGCTGATCCGCTAGCTATGCAGCTTGCGAGCGAGCAGGGTCTGGATATCAGTGATCATGTGGCAACCGCTCTGACGCGCGAGGATGTGTGTGCCGCCGAACTGATCCTGAGCATGACTCAGGTGCAGCGCGAGTTGATTGTGACGACTTATCCGTTCGCAAGAGGAAAGGTCTTTCGCCTGGGCGAACACGATCAGATTGACATCGTCGATCCCTATCGGCGGCATCGCGCCGCATTTGACCTGGCATTTGCACAGATCGAACACGGTATTTCGAACTGGCGCGACGTTATTGCAAGGTTGGCTCACTGAATCATGAATCTGCTTAAACAAAGTCGTGCGGCCGATGCGTCGGCTGACGACGAAATCGACCTTTCCGAAATCATTGCGGTTATTCGCGAGAATCGGCTTTTGATCGCGCTTGTTACCGCCGGGATGCTGATTCTCGGCGTAGCGTACGCATTCTTTGAAACGCCCGTCTATAGAGCCGACGCCATGATTCAGGTGGACGACGACTCTGGTGCTGGCAACATCAATGACAAGCTGGGTGATCTTGCCTCGCTTTTCCAGAACAAAGCGACGGCAGACGCGGAGATTGAACTGATCCGTTCACGGATGGTCGCCAGCGAAGCCGTGAGCCGCCTACACCTCGATATCGGTGTCGAGCCACGCTATTTCCCGGTGATCGGAGCACTAATTGCAAGGCGTGCTTCGGGGGATGGGCTCGCCGACCCGGTAATGGGGCTGCGTCATTTTGCGTGGGGTGGCGAAAGGCTCGACATGACGCAATTCGACGTGCCGCGCGTGCAGTACGACAGGACCTTTACGATTGTCGCTGAGGCGAATGAGCGCTTTGAGCTTCGCGATCCGAAAGGCAACACGGTACTTCACGGCCGTGTCGGAAATCCTGAACGTGGCACGACTGAGTATGGGCCCATAGAGTTGACCGTGGCCAGGATGGTCGCCCACGCTGGTACGACGTTCGACGTCACCCGGTCGTCGACCCAGCTCACGATTGATGATCTACGCAAGGCGCTCGACATCAAGGAAAAGGTCAAGCAGTCCGGCATCATCTCAGTCGCACTTGATGGAACAGATGCCGCTCAAACTACAGCGACGGTGAACGCCATCGCGCATATCTACGTGCAGCGCAATGTAGACCGGAAGTCGGCACAGGCCGAGCAGATGCTCAGCTTTCTCGGTGAGCAGCTTCCCCAGTTGAGAGGAGATCTCGACAAAGCCGAACAGCGTTACAACTCGTTCCGGGCGCAACACGGTACCGTCGACCTGGAGGCGGAGGGCAAGCTTTTATTGCAATCGATCGTCGATAGCAAGGCGAAATTGATCGACCTGCAACAGCAGCGCTCACAGCTTGTTCAGCGCTTTACTGCTGCGCACCCGTCCGTTGCGGCGATTGATGCGCAAATCGGCGAGCTTCAGCAGCAGCAGAACGCGTTCGATCGCAAAGTCGGAGCTATGCCCGACATTCAACAGCAGGCGCTGCGGTTGATGCGCGACGTGCAGGTGAATACGGACCTGTACACAAAACTTCTCGACAGCACGCAGCAATTGCGAATTTTGAAGGCGGGCCAGTTGGGCAACGTGCGTACGGTCGATTACGCCGTCGTTGCAGAAAAGCCAGTCAAACCCAAGAAGCTGCTTGTCGTTGCCTTGTCGACCATCTTCGGTCTGTTACTCGGATGCACGATTGCATTCGTACGACGCGTACTCAATCGCGGTCTTGAGAGCCCGGCGGAAATCGAACGCGCGGTTGACGTGCCGGTGTACGCAATCATTTCGCGTAGCGAGCGTCAAATGAAGTTGCAACAGTCGCCTCGCAGAGACGCGTTGGGTCCCCGCGTGCTGGCCGCGGCCTTCCCCGAAGACATCGCCGTGGAGGGTATCAGGAGCCTGCGTACGGCGTTGCAGTTCGGCATTCTGAAGCCCGACAACAATATCGTGATGCTCACCGGGCCGCGGCCCGGTGTCGGCAAGTCGTTCCTCTCCGTGAATCTCGCGACGGTGCTCGCGGCCACAGGGAAGCGGGTATTGCTTGTTGATGCGGACATGCGTCGCGGCAACGTTCACACCTATTTTGAATTGCCGCGCAAGCCGGGGCTATCAGACGTAATTAGCGGTATTGCTCCCGAAAAGGCGATTCATCGCGAGGTTCTGCCCAAACTCGACGTACTCATGAGCGGCACCGTTCCGTCGAGTCCGGCTGAGTTGTTGATTAGCGAGCGCTTTGCCCAGGTATTGGCGCAGTTCGGCAAGGAATACGACGTGGTCATCGTGGACTCGCCGCCGGTTCTGGCCGTCACCGATCCTGTCCTGATCGGAAAACATGCCGGCGCAACATTGCTCGTCATGCGCCATGGCCGTCATTCCGCAGCGGAGCTAGGCGAAACGACGCGTCAGTTGAATAGCGCCGGCGTAGCGGTGAACGGCATCCTGTTGACTGATGTGCCGCAACGCGCCAGCAGTTACGGTGCATTCTCGGAATACGAAGCAAAGAAGGCTGAATCATGAACTCCGAAAATCAAACCGGGTGCTGGGCGCTGGCATGCGGCATTAATGCAATGCATACCTGTGAAACTTACACGCTCAGTACGTGGTGGCCGCTATGAACAGCCGGATATTGCTTACGTTCGGAACCCGTCCGGAAGCCATAAAGATGGCGCCGCTTGTGAGGCGGCTCAAGAATACGAAGGGGATTGACTGTTTCGTTTGCGTGACGGGTCAGCATCGGGAAATGCTCGACCAAGTGTTGTCCCTATTTCGGATACGTCCTCATTTCGACCTGAACGTGATGAAGCGAGGCCAGGACCTTTATGACGTGACGACCTCGATCATGCTCGGCATGCGAGATGTGCTGACCGATTGCAGGCCGGACCTCGTTCTCGTGCACGGCGACACCACGACGACGATGGCGGCAAGTTTGGCTTCGTTCTACCAACGCATTCCGGTTGGGCACGTCGAAGCTGGTCTGCGGACCGGAAATCTCCTGTCGCCGTGGCCTGAGGAGGCGAACCGCAAACTGACCGGGGTGCTGGCGGCAACACATTTTGCGCCCACAGAGCGTGCGCGTCAGAACCTGCTTGCTGAAAACGTGCCTGACGATCGGATCGTAGTGACAGGCAATACGGTGATCGACGCACTGTTGCACGTACGTGAGTTGCTTGCGAACGATCCGCAGTTGCGCGTTTCGGCGGAGCGTCACTTACCGAAACTCGAGGCGGATCGGCGCATCGTTCTCGTCACGGGACATCGCCGGGAAAGTTTCGGCGACGGATTCGAACGTATCTGCTCGGCGCTTGCGCAACTGGCACGTGCGCATCCAGACGCGGACATCGTGTACCCAATGCATCTCAATCCAAGCGTACGCGAGCCGGTGAACCGCCTTCTTTCAAATATTCCGAACGTTCATCTTATTGAGCCGCTTGACTATCTACCTTTTGTTCACCTGATGGATCGCGCGTTTCTGATTCTGACCGATTCTGGTGGCGTTCAGGAAGAGGCGCCATCGCTTGGCAAACCGGTGCTCGTGATGCGCGATACGACCGAACGGCAAGAAGCAGTGGATGCCGGCGTGGTGAAGCTTGTCGGAACCGATGCACAGAAGATTTTTGACGGCGCGTCGCAACTACTTTCTGACTCTAGGATGTATGACGCAATGAGCCGCGGCAGCAATCCGTACGGCGATGGCAACGCTTGCGAGCGCATCGCCCGCGCACTTACGGCAAATCCCCCGGCGGCGACCCTTGCGGCGTAACGGCAAACAGATAACTCTACAGATTGATCAATATGGAATTCGAAACTATTTCGGTAGTTGGACTCGGCTACATTGGCTTGCCGACTGCAGCAGCCTTCGCGGTGCGCCGAAAGCGCGTGATCGGTGTCGATGTCAATCAGCACGCAGTCGACACTATTAACAAGGGTGCTATTCACATTGTCGAACCGGAACTCGACATGCTCGTTCATGCAGCAGTTACGCAAGGCTATCTGCGAGCGACGACAGTGCCGGAACCCGCCGACGCGTTTTTAATCGCCGTGCCCACACCATTCGCCGACGGATTTCGGCCGGACCTGAGCTATATCGAGGCGGCGAGCCGTGCTGTCGCTCCTGTGCTTAAGAAGGGTGATCTGGTCGTGCTCGAGTCGACTTCTCCGGTGGGCGCAACCGAGCAGATGGCGGCATGGATGGCGGAACTTCGACCTGATCTAAGCTTTCCGCAGCAGTCGGGTGAAAACTCGGACATTCGTATCGCGCATTGCCCTGAGCGTGTTTTGCCGGGGCACGTGATTCGCGAACTCGTTGAAAACGATCGTGTGATTGGTGGGATGACACCCCGATGCAGCGAACTGGCGCGCGAACTGTACCAAAGCTTCGTGCGCGGTGAATGCATTCTGACCGATGCTCGCACTGCTGAGATGTGCAAACTTACCGAGAATTCGTTTCGCGACGTGAATATTGCGTTTGCAAACGAACTGTCGATCATCTGCGACAAACTTGATATCAACGTTTGGGAGTTGATTCGCCTTGCGAACCGACATCCGCGCGTAAGCATCCTGCAACCGGGGCCTGGCGTGGGTGGTCATTGCATCGCCGTCGACCCATGGTTCATCGTGGACTCCGCTCCGGAGCAGGCGCGCCTGATTCGTACCGCGCGAGCAGTGAACGACGATAAGCCAGGCTACGTGATCGACCGGGTCGAACGCGCGGCGCGGCGTTTCAAGGATCCGGTGATCGCGTGTCTTGGACTGGCGTTCAAGGCGAATATCGATGACCTCCGCGAAAGCCCGGCGTTGCATATCGCCAGCGAACTCGCGGAGCGATTCGCAGGACAAGTGGTGGTGGTCGAACCGAACGTCAGAACATTGCCGGAGGCGCTTGAAGGGAAAGCTCAGCTTTGCGAATTGACCGAAGCGCTGCTCAAAGCTGACATCATCGTCATTCTGGTCGACCATGCACAGTTCCGGCGCGTGGATCACGTGCGCTTCCAGGCCAAAGTTGTGATCGATACGCGTGGTGTGCTGGCGCATGCGTAAGCTTGCGCACTGCCTGGCGCGTCAATGCCGGGATATCTCGTGAGCGGCGAGCAGATGAAGCACGCCGGGTCCGTAACGAAGGTCGCGCGTATGCGCATGAACTTTCTTGCGTTGATGATGTGGCAGATCGGCAACTATATTGTGCCGCTGGCAACATTTCCGTACCTGACGCGCGTGCTTGGCGTGGCGCATTTTGGCGTGCTCGGCTATGCGACGGCGGTTGCAACCTACGGCATGCTAGTGACCGAGTGGGGATTCTTTCTGAGTGGCCCCAAGGCGGTGGTCGAATGCCGTGACCAGCCGAAGGTTCTTAACGAGCTCATCTGGTCGACGATGATCGCCAAGAGTTGTCTTTGTGCGATCTCGTTCATCGCGCTGCTGGTCGTCGCGCACTTTGATAGCAAGCTCGCATCGTTGTACCCCGTGGTATTCGCAGCGTGGCTGACGGTGATCGGCAATGTCTTTACATTGAACTGGCTGCTGCAGGGGCTGGAGCGGTTTTCCGTTTTTTCAACCGTGGCGCTAGCCGGACGCTTTTCCAGTTTGCCGCTGACATTCATTTTCGTGCATCACAGTAGCGATGTTGCAATTGCAGCGGCAATACAGGGGTTGACGGCGGTCCTGACGGGACTGTTCTCGCTGGTTGCCGCATGGCGCCTCGGCGTTTTGCACCGCCCGAGCGTGTCGGCACATTCGGTCTGGCGGCGCGTTCGGGAAAGTGCAGACATGTTTGTGTCGTCCGCATCGGTGAGCCTGTTCGGCGTAACGAATGCGGTCATTCTCGCGTCAACGACGACGCCTTATCAGGTGGGTATCTATATCGCGGCCGACAAGCTGAAGACCGTGGCCAATATGGTTCCGGCACAGATTAATACGGTGTGCTACCCGCGTGTTGCCGCGCTTTTCAGAGGGCACCCCTTGGCGGCTGCCCGGCTTACGGTGATCGGAACTGCAGCCACTGCGGTAACGACCGTTGCTGGAGTGGTCGCCGTCGCCTATCTCTCGGCGCCACTCACAGCGACGGTGTTGGGCACCGGTTTTGCAGCCTCGGCTTCGGTGCTGAAGCTGCTCAGCCTGGCAACCATCTTCGGCAATCTGGCTTATTTCCTCGGATTGCAGGTGCTTGTGCCGTTCGGGAATACGCGTATCCGCACGATGATGATGTTGGCTGCAGGCGTGCTGAATGTTGGGCTTGCAATTGTCCTGACGCCGCATTTTGGCGCCGACGGGGCGGCGGCATCGCTTCTCGTTGCCGAGGTGGTGCTGCTCGGTATCTATGTGTTGATGATTTTGCGCAAGCCGTTGCTGCGCAACCACTTTACTCAATTGTTGAATCGATGATGGAGAGCAGAGTCCCTATTCACGTCATATCGTTATTGCGTTCGGGCCGTCGCGAGGCGATCGCCAAGGTATTGACTGATCATGACACTGCATTCCGTATCGAGGATGCGGTCGATGCGCGTGCGCTTACCGAAATCGAACTCAGTACCGCCTATGACGACAAAGCGGCGCGCCATCGTTACGGACGCGCAATGACCCCCGCTGAGGTCGCGTGCTTCATGAGTCATCGTTCAGTGTGGCGTGCGATTGCCGACACGGGACACGCCGCGGTGGTTCTCGAAGACGATGCGATCCTGGAGCCAGCATTTTTTGCCTGTGTGCTCCGGGCGAATGAGTTTGAGTTGTCTCGCTGCGCCGACATTGTATTGCTTGGACGATCCAAGTTGCGACGCGCGGCGTCGTTGTGGACGTACTTCAACGAACCGCTGAGGCGGGTCTCGACTGTCGAGGGGCTGAGAATTGGCGTTCCGTTCAAACAGTGGACTTCAGGGTCGGTGGGCTACTGGATGTCCGCGCAAGCGGCCCGTAAGGCACTCGCCTACACGGACGGTCCAATCGGCACGCTGCTTGATGACTGGCCGTGGCATCGGGATCACGGTGCTGCTCGCGTGGTCGAACTCCGTCCCTATGCCGTGTGGGAGGACTTTGAACGACTAGCCAGCAGCATCGATCCGGAGCGCAAAGTGCGCATCGGTTCGCGTACGTGGGTGCATGACGCGACGCTTTGGCCGCTGCGCCTTCTGCGAACCACTGCTCGATGGGGCGCGGTCGCGTTAAACCGGCTTTCGTCTCCAGGCGAGGATGGAAGAGCACGTCATGAATAACCCAGCATCACTACACCGGCGAAGCGCCCAAAGTGGCGTGAGCGTGCAGAAATCAACACGACGGGCGCCAATCACGCTGGGGTGGATCATATTCGCTGGTGGTCTCGCGCTATCTCCGTTCGCGGATTTTCTATCGGTCAGAGCCGCGCACGGGTTCGACTCCGCAGGTGGCGATGCCCGTTATTCGTTGTTCGTTCGCGGGAGCATGGTTGCTGGGCTGCTGTTGGTATTGTTGGCGGGTAGCAGGTTGAAGAGGTCGAGTTGGCGCACTGCACTGTTGGCGGTGCTTGCGATTCTGGCGGCGGCCGTGACTTACGCGTTCGGCGATATGTCGAGCGCTGAGTTGGCGCAACAGATAGTGTTCGTTCTCAAAGTATTCTCTTTCTTTGTGTGCTTTGCGGCGCTATCGGGAATGAGTGCCCAGCAACTGGAAGAGCTCGAACCGATCATGCGCTTCACGCTGCTGGCCTACGCGTTGTCCATTGTCACGGGTGCGGTGTTTTCGATCGATATGTTTCGTAGTTATTGGGCCGACACGCAGATAAGGTCCGGCTACAAAGGTATCGTGTATGCGCAGAACGAAGCGTCGGCACTGATGATAGTGGGCCTGAGCTACGGTCTGCTCCGAGTGCTGAAGTCTGGTTGGTCGGTATGGAATGGCGCGCTGATTGGCAGTATCGTGTTGGCTTCGGGTCTGGTTGGCACGAAAGCCGCGATGGCCGGGACCGTCGCGGTGACCTGTTCGTACTTCTATGCCAGATATCGGGTGCCGAAGGCGACCGCTCGCGCGTTGGGTGTCGTCGGTACGTTGGCCTCTATCGCGGTTGTCGTCTATCTGGTGGTGCCGGGCGTTAAGAGCGCCGTTGCGCTTAGCCTGCAATATTTCATGTACCAGTATGGCCAGACTCGCGGCGCAGGCATGCTCACCATGGCCCTGTCCGGACGTGACGTCAAGTTTTCTAACGTGTGGGACGACGTGGCGAAAGAGGGCTACGTGGCGCTGCTGACGGGGGGCTATCCGGTGGTGCGCTATCTCGTTGAGATCGACGTACCGGATCTGGTGTTGGCAATGGGCTTGCCGGTTTGTGTCCTCTACTTGTGGAGCATGGGCAAGGCGTTCCTTTGTGGCGAGGGCGGCGCCATGCCGCGGTTTGGCAAGTGGTTTTTTATCGTTCTGATGGCGACGGCGTGTACGGCGGGGCACGTCCTCGTGTCCGCGATCATCAGCCCGTACTTGGCCATGATCGCTGTGCTTGTCAAGCGCGCCGCTGCCGAGCATCCCGCTTCAAGGGAAAAGTCCGGCGATGCGTAAGCTCAATGACTTTGACTCGAACGCGCACTATAGAGCGTCGCCGTTGCGGGTGCTGCACGTAGGACCGGGCCATGGGCAGCGAGGCGGCATTGCTTCGGTTCTCGCAGAACTCGGTGCTCAGCGAAACCAGTTCCAGCGCGAGGCGGTGGTGTTAGCGATCTTCGAAACACATGGATTCCAGAGCGTGAATTCTTTGTTGTGCTTTCTGCTGCTCGATATTCCGCGCTTTCTGATTGCGATGTTGAACGGCGTCGACCTGGTTCACTTCCATGTGTCGGTCCGCGGATCGTTTTACCGGAAATTCACCTTATACGTTCTTGCCAGGCTCATTGGAAAGAAGACGATTTTCCATCTGCATGCGGGAAACTTCCGCAAGTTCTGGACCAATAGTGGCTCATTCACGCGTAAAGCGGTGTCATGTTTTATTCGCGGGGCTGACGGCGTGGTGGCGGTGTCATCGGCGATTGCGGCCGAGCTTCAAGGATATCGCGGGGGGGCACATGGCCTCTATGTGATCGGAAACACCGCGTGTGAGGCCGAGGCGATGGCAGGTGCGGCGCTGCGTGACAGCTCTGACGCGCAAGGTACCGACGTCACGCCATACGTCGCTTTTGTCGGCAGATTTACGGAAGGAAAGGGGATTGACGAGCTGTTGAGAGCGACGGCGCTATTGACCCGTCAAGGACTGAACTTCCAATTGAGGTTGGCGGGGGGCGGCGACACAGACAGATGGGCGCGTGCGGCGATTGGTTACGGTATAGGCGATCAGGTGCGCTTCGTTGGCTGGCTGCAGGGCGATGAAAAGCTCGCGTTCTATCGCGACGCTCGCCTGTTTTGCATGCCGAGTCATTTCGAGGCATTTGGCATCTCGACGTTGGAGGCGATGTTTATCGGGCGACCGGTGATCGGCACCGGAGTGGGAGGTTTCCTGGATCTGGTCGAGGACGGGGTGACAGGTTATCTGGTACGCCCCGGAAGCGTGCGCGCACTTGCGAAAAGAATTCGGTTTCTGATAGAGCGCCCCGATATCGCGTATGCGATGGGGGAAGCAGCTGTGTCCCGGGCGCTAAGCCGCTATTCGGTTGGCGCGATAGTGAGTCAGTACGTTCACTGCTATCGGGTAGTGAACGATTCAAAAGGGGAGGAAGGTCTATGAACGTCATGCCCGGTTACCGATGGAGTCTGATTGGTATTTTTGGAATCCTATGTAGCGTAGTTAGCGCGCAGGAAATGGGTGTCGTCTGGACCGATCCGAAAATGACAGCGTTGGCGAGCACCTACGACAAGCTGTTCTCGACGACATGGAGCGGTGGCGTTGATGCGAACATCGGCGTTCAGGCGAATGTCGGCGATATAGCCGTAGTTGATGATCCGGTGATGCCAGGAAGGAAGGCCGTACGCGTTCATCTGTCAAAATCCGAAGACTTTTCGAAGATTGCCAACGGCGTCCCTCGTGCGGAGTTGATCTTCCCGAAAGCAGTGAGTTTTTCGCAAGGCTCAGACTATTTGCTGAGATGGAGCACCTTCATTCCTGCTGGGTTCAAGTTCGACACCAAACAGGCGGTCATTGTCACGCAGATCCATCAAGGAGAGTGGACGGGCGGCCCAACGATCGCGCTGAGCCTGCAAGGCAATCGGTACGCAATTTCCGAACGTGGAGGCGCAAATACAATGACCGTTTCGGCAGGGAAGTGGCTGTGTTGCGCCGAGGCCGATCAGGGCAAGTGGGTCAACTGGGCGCTGCGCTATGTTGCCGACGATTCAGGTCATCACGCATCGACTCAATTGTGGAAAGACGGGCATTCGGTGTTTGCATCGCAAGGGACGCCGAACGCCTATCCGGGGGTGCAGGACGCATATCTCAAGATGGGGTTGTACAAGGCCGGATGGAATGCGTCGCCATCCGATGTCAGTGAAATTACGCTGTTCTTCGGGCCGGTTTCGGTTTCGAAGAAATGAGTATCCCATCCGCGATAAACCATTGATTCGCGGAGGCTATAGAGAGTGGTTTTATGAAGCGCATTGAAATACTTGGATGTCCTATGGACTCGGCGACAATGGATGAAACCGTTTCCGCAATTTCAACGAGGATTGTCACGAAGCAGTTCACGCAACATGTTGCGGTCAACGTGGCGAAGCTCGTGCATATGCAGTCCGATAAGGAACTCGCGCAGTCAGTCCATTCCTGCGACCTGATCAGCGTCGATGGAATGGGGGTGGTCTGGGCAGCCCGGATGCTCGGCCATGCAGTACCGGAGCGTGTTACAGGCGTTGATCTGTTTGACAGGTTACTTGCGGAGGCGGCGAGGCTGGGACTGCCGGTATATCTGCTCGGCGCGACGGAGGAGGTTGTCGCGCGGGTGGCCGCGATATGCGAGAGACGTTATTCAGGACTTCGGATTGCCGGCTATCACCACGGCTATTTTGGCGAAGATCAACAACCGGTTGTCGACCGCATCCGCGAGTCTGGCGCGCGGATGCTTTTCGTGGCGATCACATCACCCGCCAAGGAAAACTTCATTAACCGCTGGAAAGGCACGCTCGGTGTCGACTTTGTAATGGGAGTTGGCGGGACGTTCGATGTGGTGGCGGGTAAAGTCAGCCGCGCACCTCGTTGGATGCAAAGGGTGGGACTGGAATGGTTTTTTCGTGTCCTGCAGGAGCCGCGCCGAATGTGGCGTCGCTATCTGGTTACCAATAGCAGGTTCGCGCTGATGTTGGGTAAGGCGCTGATCGTAGAGCGGTAGCAGGTCGTGGGGATGAGTGGGCAACCGCTCCGGCTTCTTTAAACAGGACGAGATTCATGCTGCATATCTATCGGCTTGCACATCTGCTTTATCGCTTGCGCGTGCCCTTTCTACCTTGGGGCTTGAAGGTGCTTAACCGTGTTGTCTTCTCGGTGTCCCTGCCACCTTCGGTAACGGTTGGGCGCAATGTGGTATTCGGCTATCAGGGGCTCGGCATCGTCGTTCATCGGCAGGCGGTACTCGGTAGCAACATCATTATTGCGCCCAATGTGGTGATTGGAGGGCGAGGGCGTCCCGGCGCGCCCGTCATTGAAGACGATGTGCTTATTGGTGCGGGAGCATGCATTCTGGGCCCGGTGACTATTGGGCGCGGAGCGAAGATTGGTGCGAACGCTGTTGTGATGATCGACGTGCCGCCTAACGCCACGGCGGTGGGCGTCCCAGCTCGCGTGCTTGGCGTGGATTGACTCACCCCCTCCGAACCAGCAAAAAACTCACCCCAATCGCCCCAAGAAACGCCCCACAGCAGCGATTGAACCACCGCCGAACCTTCGCACGAACCAGCCACTTGCCAAGGTGCATCCCCGCCCACGAGTAAAGCGCGATCGCCACCCACTCAAGCACCAGGAAACTCGCACCGAGCACCGCGAATTGCGGCAGCATCGGCTTGGCGATATCGACGAACTGCGGCAAGAACGCGGTGAAAACCAGAATCGCCTTCGGATTGCCGGCAGCAACGAGGCATTCCTGCCGCGCGATCCGCCACAGCGACGCGTCGTCTTGCTGCATCATGTCGATCGCGGGGGCGTCGCTGCGCCACAACTGTATCGCCAGCCAGATCAGGTAGGCGGCGCCCGCCAGTTTGATCGCTAGAAAGAACCACTCGGATGCATGCAACACAACGGCCAGACCGGTCGCAGCCAACACCAGCATCAACGCGAACGCGACAAGTCGGCCGGTGCCGCCGACGAAGGCCGTCATGAAGCCGTGGCGCGCGGCGACGTTAATCGACAGAAGATTGTTTGGGCCGGGCGCGAGGTTGATCGCGAAGCAGGCGGGCAGGAAGAACAGCCAGGCGGTGAGTGACATGACGGCTCGCACGGAGAAGGGCAGAGGGTTGCGACAAACGGGCTTGAGGAGATCGGGCGCCTGTAACGCCCCGATTCCGCGATTTCCCGATATTTGCCGATTGTAGCGAATCGGCGAGCCGTGCCGATTCAGTCCGCGCGTTCAATTCACCGATTTAACAAAGCCCGGGTCGCTGATCAGCGCGTCGACGCTCAGCTTGACCGTGTCTTCGATGGCGATGGTATTGCTGGTGAATTTGGGTGACTTCTGCCGGACTGTCTTCGTGGTCGAGAACACCACTTTCTGGCTCGCGGCATCGGTCACGACGTAGCGCATTTTCAGTGTCCAGTATGCAGGTGAGCGCGTGTCGTCCACCGTGAACTTCTCGATGCTTCCGCTCAAAACCCTGCGGCCTTCGGTGAGATGAAAACCGGCAATCTGCAACCTGCTGGCGATGCTGTTGCGCACGGCCTCGTTGATGTCGCTTTTGAGCACGATGCCGGTCATTGCCGTGTTTTCGATCCGGTTCGGCGAAACCTGGCCGTTGCGCGCAGCCATGTACACGAAGTCGCGAGCAGGGGCGACGCTGAGCCAGCCGGTGGAGTGCGCGGCCGCGCGCGGTGGACTATTCAGGCCGAACCACGACCAGGAGCAGGCAGACAGCATCAACGGCAGTGCTACGGCGCCACAACCCTTGAGCACAGTGGATCTCAAGGCCGGACGCATGGGACCATGCGATTGCCGCTGAGATTGGCTCTGGTGCGGCGACTTGGGCGCTGTGCTGGAAAAAGCGGCGGTCGAGGTCAGAGGGGTTGCCTTTTAAGTTGAGTCATCCCGGTACAGAACAGCATGGTAACAGCGAGCCGATCCCATTCGTCTTCTTAACAGGATCAGGGGCCGGAATTCGCGACCGATTGAAACGGCCCCGCTCATCATAACGGGCCGTTTCTTCAATAGGCACTGCGTCATTAGAGGATAGCTGCTACCCATGCCGCATCCGCGCGCTCACATCGATGCGCTGGCGGTTGTTCCAGTTGTCTCACGACAATAACCGTCGCGCGTGAAAATCGCGAGACTTGCGCGTCATCTCATGCAGGCCGCTATATCCATCATTGCGTGTCGATCGGCGTGTGATTTCGGCGAAACTGCGTGGCATAATCTCCCGGCTTTCATTTCTCCAACATCTCTCCCTATGCTGCGCCGCCATCTGCAGAAGATCGGCAGTATCCTCGGATTGCTCGCAATCCTGATGGCGACGCTCGCGCCTACGGTGTCGCAGGCGTTGAATGCGCAGGATCGTCTGGACGCGGCGTTGGTCGACCATTGTTCGGCGCAGGCCGATGCGTCGACGAGCAGTGGCGCAAGTGACTCGCATTCGCTGGCGTTTCATTGGGAAGCATGCGGCTATTGCGGATTGCTCGCACATTTCCCGGTCGTGCCACCGGTGCCGCTTGCCTTCGCGACTCAAGCAGCTTTCGCGCATACCGCTGTCGTCCACGCCAGCGTCAGCGCACCGTCCGTTACGCCGCATCTGTCCGCGCAGCCCCGCGCCCCACCTGCCGCCGTTATCTGATTCCCGCCGGTCTGCCTGCATGCCAGGTGTGGCGTGCTTGCGCATGAACGCCGCTGTTGCGACGACGACGCGCATGCCTGCCTGAGCGCGCAGACCCTCTTTCCTTCGCCACCGGCTTTTATCGTTAGCTAGCAGAGCCTGCGCGTGCTTGCATGCGCACGCCTGTGGCTGCTGGCGTGTGCTTGCCGCGTGGCCCATTCACACGCGTATTCGACCTGATCGAATGCGCGCGATATGCCACATTCAAAAAAGACGCTGCCACGAGGCAGCGCCAGGACCTCATCCTATGTATCGATTCATCAAAAGAAGCGGCGCGCTGTCGAGCGCCGCGGTTTTCTTCGCCACGCCCGCGCTTGCGCAGACCAGCAAACCTTCCGACGTTTCGGAGCCGAAACTATTGGCGCCGGTTGTTGTGCAAGGGCAGGCCGGGCATTCTCTAGCGTCCAGCACGCCGGCTCAGCAGAAGCGCAAGCTCGACGAAACGGCGGGCTCAGTGGGCTTTGTGGATAGCGAGTCGTATGCGAACACGTATGCCTTTACCTTGCGCGACGTGCTGAAGGACGTGCCGGGCGTGTTCGTGCAGAACCGCTATGGGCAGGAGTTGCGTCTGTCGATCCGCAGTTCGGGGATTGCGCGTTCTTATCACACACGCGGGCTGGAAATCCTGCAGGACGGCATACCGACCAATCAGGCCGACGGCAGCGGCGATTATTATCAGATCGATCCGCTCGCGTTGCAGGCGACCGAGGTCTACAAGGGCGGCAACGGGCTCGCTTACGGGTCTTCGACGCTTGGCGGCGCGATCGATTTTCTGACGCCAACTGCACACACAGCGGTCGCGCCGAACATCTTGCGGCTCGAAGGCGGCAGTTTTGGCACGGTGCGCAGCAGTGCGCAGTTTTCGCGCGTGGTGGGGCCACTCGATTTTATCGGCACGTTCACGGTCGATCATAACGACGGCTTTCGCCAGCATTCGCGCGGTCAATATGAGCAGTTCAACGCCAACATCGGCTACCGCTTCAGTCCGAACGTCGAGACGCGCTTCTATCTCGGCGCATACATCGTCGATCAGCAATTGCCGGGCACGCTCAGCCTGAGCGATGCGCTGAACAATCCGACCAAAGCTGCCGCTAGCGCGTTGTCAGGCGACCAGGCGCGCAACACACGTACGGAGCGGATCGCGAACCGCACGACGGTGAAACTCGACGTCGGCCAGCTCGACATCGACACGTGGGCCATCCACAAGAGCCTGTATCACCCGATCTTTCAGGTCATCGACCAGGACGGCTGGACCTATGGCGTGGCGCCTCGTTATACGGCAACGCTGAACCTCGGCGGCATGCGCAACGACGTGATTGCGGGCGCACGCTTTTTCGGCGGCAATACGCAGGCGCGGCAGTACGTGAACGTTGCCGGCAATCGTGGCACGCAGACACTCGACGCGTCGCAGAACGCCTACAACTACGAGGCCTACGTCGAGAACCGGCTGTTTTTCCTGCCGACCGTCGCGCTGATGACCGGAGTCAAGGCGCTGCGTGACGTGCGTGAATATGTTGACCACGGCGGCCTCGCTGCCGACCCAATCTATAAATCGGCGAGCCAGACCTACAACGGCATCAATCCGAAGCTCGGTTTGTTGTGGCAGCCGAATCGCGAGATTCAGGCCTTTGTCGACATTACCCGCAGCCAGGACACGCCGGATTTCGCCGACCTCGCGCAGTCGTTCGCATCGACCACGCGCTTTACGCCGTTGCAGTCGCAACATGCGTGGACGCTGGAGGTCGGGACGCGCGGCACGCGTGGCGCGGTGAGTTGGGACCTCACGGCGTATCAGTCGATGGTGCGCGATCAGTTGCTGCAGTACACGACGAATCCGGATATTCCGGCCGCTACCTTCAACGCCAACAAGACCGTGTTGCGCGGCATTGAAGCGGGTGCTTCGGTCGATGTGTGGCGCGATGTTTTCAAGCCGGGTTCGGGAGACCGGATTACGCTGTCGGGGCTATGGAATCTGAGCGATTTCCGTTTCAGGGACGATCCGCAGTACGGATCCAACCGGATTGCCGGCGTGCCGGTCAACGTGCTGCGCGCCGCATTGAGCTATGCGCGGCCGGACGGTTTCCATGTGTCGGCGACCGTGGATTGGGTGCCCGGCGGCGCCTGGGCCGATGATGCCAACACGCTGCGCGTGCCGGGATACACCTTGCTGGGCCTGCAAGCCGGAATGGATTTCCGCAATGGCGTGTCGGTGTTCGTCGATGCCAGGAATCTGACCAACAAGCGCTACGTTAGCGATATCAGCACGGTGGCCAATGCCGCCACGGCGAGTGGGGCGATCTTTTATCCCGGGGAGGGAAGGAGTGTTTTTGCCGGCATAAGATACGCGTTCTGATTCTGCGTTTGCCCTCTTCGCGACGAGCGCGGAGGGCAAATGCGATCAGAAGAAACCGGCCTTGCCCTGAGTCATATCCACGAGCGCCAGCCGTGCATCGTCGACCGCGTTGACCGGAAGCCGGATCGTCATCTTCACCAGCATCCCGTAAGTGCTGTCGACGAGTCCATAGCCTTCGGCTTCGATCCATCTGCGCACTTTCGCTTCGTCGGCATAACTCACTTCGACGATCAGCGTGACCTGAGCAATCCGCTCCACCCGTGGCGCATCCAGCAGCGCCGAGGCAATCGCATCGGTGTACGCTCGCACGAGCCCGCCGGCACCCAGTTTGACGCCGCCGTAATATCGCACGACGGCCGCGAGCACGCCATCCAGATCGTGATGCCGCAGCACTTCGAGAATGGGCCGGCCCGCGGTTCCCGAGGGCTCGCCATCGTCGGACATGCCTGACTGACCGCCCGCCAGCAGCGCCCAGCACACATGCGTCGCGCCGGGATGCTCGTCGCGCAGACGCCGCAACTCGGCCATCGCGGCGTCGCGGTCGGCGACCGGTATCGCATGCGCGATGAAACGGCTCTTACGGATTTCGAGTTCCGCGCTGAGCGGCGCGGGCAGGGTATAGGTGGGCAAGGCTAAGACTTCAGTGGACGGAAAAGTTGCGGACTCATGGGGCGTGTGCATCTCACGCAGCCCCGTGCCCGCCATGGTAACGGATCGCCGACGGCTAATCGGCGAATGTCTATAATCGACTGCTGAACGCGCCCTGTCCACTGAACGAGGCGCGCCACCCAGGAGATGACATGCTCGACCTTTCAACGCTAGGAACGTTTGTCGCCGTTGTACTAGGGCTCTTTCTGATTCCCGGTCCGGCCGTGCTGCTGGTTTTGACGCGCACGGTGCATGGTGGGCGCAAGGCCGGCATACTCACCGGTCTCGGTATCGCCGTGGGCGATTTCATCCATACGCTAGGCGCGGCGGTCGGGCTGTCGGCCCTGCTGATGACCTCGGCACTTGCCTTCAATGCCGTGAAATTCGTCGGCGCGGCGTACCTGGTCTACCTGGGCATTCGCGCGTTGCGCGAGAAACAGGCGAGCACGCATTTGCCGGCGGTCGCGCCAGTATCCGCTTCCAAGGCCTTCTTTCAGGCGATTCCTGCCGAAGTGTTGAATCCCAAGACCGCGCTGTTTTTCCTCGCGTTCCTGCCGCAGTTCGTTCACCCGGAGCACGGCTCATCATTCCTGCAGTTCGCGACGCTCGGATTGATCTTCGTGGGCATGAGCGCGCTTTATACAACGCTGATCGTGCTGACCATTCGTCCGTTGGGCAAACTCGTCAAGCGCATGACATGGCTTAGCCGCTGGCAGAACAAGGTTATCGGCGTGCTGTTTATTTCGCTCGGCCTGCGCGTTGCGACGCAAACGCGCTGATTCAGCGGGACCGACCTGGCCGCGCGCCGTGCCTAAGTTCGGGCGCGCGCAGAAATACGCCGGTTAGCTCGGGCACCGTGCCCGAGCTAAATATTCCGCCGCTGCCGCCTCAAGCGGCCTTCACGTGCGTATTCCATCTGGCCCTGAGTGCGCACGGCGAGCTTTTCCTGTGCGGCGCGGCTCATCTGCCGCGTATCGTCGATATCCCCCACTCGCAGCACCTCTTGCGCGATCCGTATGCGTAGCGTCATTAATGGCTCGCCGCGCTCGACCAGCGAGCGGTCGGCGGCACGCGCCTGCTGGACGCCGCTGTCGATCAGGTTGCGCAATTCCAGCAACGTGAGCCGTTGGCGCTGGATCTCGAGGATAAGCCGATGAATGGCCTGCTCATCGCACGTGCGCCACCAGGCGCGCAGTTCAGCGAGCGTGGGAGGGTCGAAGGGAGGAAGGTGCATTGCTCAGACGAAAAGTACTGTATATGCATACAGTATAGCCCGTCTTTTTACGGAAACGCGTAGCGCGTGTCGAGCGAATATCAGCCCCGCCAAAAGGGCGCCGTTACGACGCTCAGCTGAGCGCGAGCATGATGGACGTGGAGACCACGATGATGAAAAGACAGGCGGCAGTCAGTACATCGTACGGATAGTTCATGTCGGGACCATAGCGCGTCGGATGAATCGAGCCATGATAGGTGTAACCGTTCGCCGTGACTGTCAACCATTGCAAAGGCCTGGTTAGCTGCCCGCATCGCCGCATAGCAACGCCACCCCTGCAACCGCCGTGGCCCGCAACGACGCGCGCGAATCGCCCGCGCGGGAGCGCAACGCGAGGCTGTGCAAAATCGCCGACGCGAGCTTCGGGAGACTGCCGGCCTCGATATAACGTTCGAGCGTGGTCAGATACAACGCGCGTTTGTCGCCGGATGCGGCATACAGGCCCGGGTGGTTCATGCTCGCTCGCCACGCGGATCTCTCTGTATGAAGCGGGGGCGCAGGCCGGAAAAATTCAGGTCGATACAAAGTCGAAGCAGCTGGCGGATGGTTCGGACTTCTATTCGAACAACGCGCTCGGCCAGATCAGTCGTCGCTTTGCTGGCAGAAACGGCGCCCCGGAATGTGCGACACGACCGCCTGTGCGATTTCGAGTGGCGTGCTTTCCGCGGGCACCACGCGGCGGCTCGACTCGGGGGTGTGTTTCATGGTCCATTCGACGAGCCTGTACGAGCGTCCCCAAGGGGGCTGCAAAGGGTCCGAGACTTTGCACGAGTGGATCTGGCGCACCCATTCGTTGCCGGGCATCGCGCGCAAATACTCGAATACCGTGTCTTCCACCATGGTTTGACTCCTTGTTCGCAGGCATGCTGCCCATGTATCCGCGCGTCGGCGACACCCCCGGAGAAAAAAGCGCCGCCGATGTTCTGGCGGCTCAACAGGGGATGTTGAGTGTCATAGTTACAGGTAAGAATTAAGCCAAACTTAAAAGCCAAACTTAAGCGCGCGACCGGATTCCCGCACTGAGTCCGTTTGCCCGATCGTCTCGTCAAGCCGCTGTTTTACGCGCGCGATGATCCAACCCTCAAGACCTCACAGAATTGGCCGTTATTACAGCGATTGGGGCCGCCGACCTCGCTCCGCCTTCGGGCTCGCATCGATAACGTGACGAATCTCGCTCAAACGCCGCTTTCAGACCGCCTTCGCTCGCTCGTCGATACGGTGCAGCACAATGAGCGCACGCTGCGCCGCTTCCAGAACGTCGAGTTGAGGTTGATCGGCGCTCAGGATTTCACGTCGTTTCTCGACACGCTGTTTAGCCATCTGCCGCGAGAATTCTCGCTGGCGAGCGTCGTGTTATGGCTCGACGACCGTGCGCCGATGTTGCTCGAACTCCTCGAGCCGGGCGCTTTGCATGCGCTCGATCAAGCCAATCTGAGAACCTCGCGCGAAGGTGGTCTCGCCGCCCAGGGGCTGTGCGACGCGGGACGGCCGTGGCTGGGCAAGCTGAACGAACTGGATGAAATGGCGCGCCGCGCGTTCTTCGGCGACGTCGATACGCCGGCTAGCGCGATCTTGTTGCCGCTTGCCGCCAGCGATACCGCCAGTGGCTATCTGTGCCTCTGCAGCGACGATCCCGCGCGTTTCGCCGAAGGCATGGCGACGGATATTCTGGAACGCTTTGCAAGCATCGTGACGGCGAGTCTCGACAACGTCGCGCATCGCGAGCGGCTCAAGCAACTCGGTATGACCGATTCGCTGACCGGCCTCGCCAATCGCCGCTACTTCGACGAACGGCTGCGCGAGGAGATCATGCGCGCCGTCCGGTATGGTGTGCCGGTCGCGTGTCTGTTCATCGATATCGACAATTTCAAGCTGATCAACGACACCTACGGGCACCAGACCGGCGACCGCGCGCTGGCGGCGGTGGCGGCCTGTGTGCGGCAGCAGGTGCGGCTGGGCGACACCGTGGCGCGTTACGGCGGCGAAGAATTCACCGCGCTGCTGCAAGGCGATCGGGCCGATGCGCTGACGGTGGCCGAGCGTGTGCGGCAGGCGGTCGAAAAACTGGATTTGCAGGACGACCACGGCGAACGAATTGCACTGACTGTGTCGGTTGGCGTGGCGGCGCGCACGATTACCGGCACGCCGGCCGAGGCGGCCGTGCACGGTCACGCGATGATAGAAGAAGCCGATCGGGCGATGTACCGCGCCAAACGCAATGGCCGCAACCGCATCGAAGCGCTGGTGCAAGCGGCCAGCAATAGCGCTGCACGCTGACCCTTGCTGCGGCAACGGCAGCGCGCGTAATTGACGGAGCAGCGGTGACGCTCACGCGTCCGGCGGCACGCCCAGCAATTGCAGCGCGCCACCCGTCACCGCGCCGAACACGGGGCCGGCCACCGTGCCTCCGTAGAACGCTTTGCCGGCCGGGTCGTCGATCATGACGGCGACGATCAGCCGTGGATCGCTCATCGGCGCCATGCCGACAAACAGCGCGCGGTAACGGTTTTTCGCGTAAGTGGCGCCGACCTGTTTGCGCGCCGTGCCGGTTTTGCCGCCGATCCGGTAGCCTTCCACTGCCGCTGCGCGCCCCGTGCCGCCCGGACCCGTGGCCATTTCGAGCATCGAGCGGATCGCGCGCGCGGTGGCGGGCGTCGTGACCGCATGGCCTGTGTCCGCCGCCGGCGCCGCGCGGGCCGCACCCGCGCCCCTGTCCGCGCCCTGGTCCTTGCGCAGCAGACTCACGTGATGCAGGGTGCCGTCGCCGGCGTAGGCGGTGTAGACCTGCGCAATCTGCAGCAGCGAAGTGGACAGGCCGTAGCCATAGGCCATGGTCGCCTGTTCGATTGGACGCCAGCGTTTGTACGGGCGAACCTTGCCCGACGCGACACCCGGAAAGGTCAAATCCGGCCTCAATCCAAGCCCGTATTCCTGATACTTGTTCCAGATCGTTTCGGCGGGCAGATTCAGCGCAAGCTTGGCAAGTGCGATATTGCTCGACTTTTGCACCGCTTCGGCAACCGTCATTGCGCCATGATTCGACGTGTCGTGAATCACGGCGGGACCGATCTTGTACCAACCCGGCGCGGTATCGATGATGCTTTGCGGCCGCACCTTGCCTTCGTCGATCGACAGTGCGACGACGACCGGCTTGATCGTCGAACCCGGCTCGAAGGTGTCGACCACCGCGCGATTGCGCAGTTGCCTTCCGGTTAGCCGCGCGCGATCGTTCGGATCGAAGCTCGGATAATTGGCGAGCGCCAGAATCTCGCCGTTACGCGCGTCGAGCACCACCACGCTGCCGGCTTCAGCATGATGTTTGGCGATGGCGTCCTTCAGTTGGGTGTAGGCGAGCTGCTGAATGCGCCGGTCGATCGTCAGGTGGATCGTGTCGCCGTTTTGCGCGGGTACCAGCGGCCGGGTCTCGGATACCACCCGGCCCAGCCGGTCGCGGATCACTTCGCGCTGGCCCGGCACGCCGAGCAGTTGTTCGTTGGCGGCGAGTTCGACGCCTTCCTGGCCGTTGTCCTCGATATCCGTGAAGCCAACCACGTGCGCGGCCGATTCGCCTTCCGGATAAAAGCGTTTCGAATCCGCGATTTGCGTGATGCCGGCGAGGCCGAGTTTGTTCAGATGGTCGGCGGTGTCCGCATCCACCTGGCGCTTGAGCAGCACGAAGGTCTTGTCGCCATTCAGACGCCGGCGCAGTTCCGCCAACGGCAGGTCGAGCAGCTTCGACAGCGGCGCGAAGGCGGCTTCGTCGAGCAGCTTGGGGGAGGCCCAGATCTCATAGGTCGCGAGGCTGACGGCGAGCAGCGAGCCATTACGGTCGACGATGCGCCCGCGTGTGGCATCGAGTTCGAGGGTGCGCTGATAGCGTTTTTGCCCCTGATCGACGTAGAAATCCTGATTGACGATCTGCACCCAGAACGCGCGCGCAACCAGCGATGCGAACGCGCTGAACACCAGCAGGATGACGAGTTTCGAGCGCCACATCGGCAGGCGCGCGGCCAGCAAATGGTTCTTCGCGACGGGCGCGTACGGATCATGCGACTGCGATTTCTTCTTTTGGACCATGAGTGCGGTGAGCGAGCAGCGCTCGCGTGGCGGGCTGAAACCGGCAAGGCCGGCGGCCTGTTACGCGTGACTGTCGAGCGGGCTCCTCGAGTGAAAGCCGCACGCGCGTGGCGTGCTGCGGGATTAGCTTGCGCCGCCCGAATCGGCGGCGGTGAATACCTTGAGTTGCCAGCGAAACCGCACGGCCATCATGCGCACCGTGAAGCCGCCTGCCAGCACCACGATGGAGGCCGGCCCCGGCGCGACATCGCAGGCTTGCAGGGCCACATACAGTGCGCCCGCGCCGAGCGCGATGCTGGCGTACAGTTCCTCGCGCAGCACGAGCGGTATCTGATTGCACAGCAGGTCGCGCAGCATGCCGCCGCACACGCCGGTGATCGCGCCGGCCAGCACGACGATGGCCGGGCTCACGTCGAGTGTCGCGGCAACATCGCAACCGATGATCGTGAACGCGATCAGGCCGATTGCGTCGACCGTGACAAACAGCCCTTGCCAGTTGCGCAACCATCGGGCGCCGGCCGCGGCAATCGACGCCGCCCCAATTGTAATCAGAACGTAATCTGGATGCGAGATCCATGCAAGGGGATAGTGGCCGAGCAAGACGTCGCGCACCGTGCCGCCGCCGAGTGCGGTGACGGTGCCGACGAGGCACAGGCCGAAGCGGTCCATGCCGCGGCGCATGCCCATCATGGCGCCGGACATGGCTTCGGCGACGATCGCAAGTAGGTAGAGGGAATGGAGCAACATGGCGGCGAGCCTTGGTGGGGCGGCGCTCGCGAGATCAAGGACTCCGCGCATCGGAGCTTGCCGCGAGGCGCGTGTTCGAAAGCGGCCATTATCGGAAGCGGCGGCTCTTGCTGAAAATTTCTTAAGCCGAATTCGGCAATGACAAAATCGGCTTAACTTCGTTGCGGGATCGGGCGAAGTAAGCGTCTGCTGAATGACAGGGGTTTTATCCCGATCTTTTTGAAGCGGACGTGGCTGTGGCCTGAGCCGTCGCCACGAGCGCCCACAAAAAAGCCGCACGGACTTGAAAATCCGTGCGGCTGGTTCGTTCGATTAATGCGTCGACTCCGACGCGGCGTGTTAAAGAGGCGCTCTCTGCCTGTTGGGCGCCTTCTTTTTTCTCCGACGTTCTCAGGCCGGTAACGCAAAGCTCGAGATCGCCTCGCGCAACACGCCGACCTGATCCTTCAGCGAATGGGCTGCGGCTGCGGCCTGTTCGACGAGCGCGGCATTCTGTTGCGTGACCTGATCCATTTCGCCGACTGCGCGATTGACCTGTTCGATGCCCGCGCTCTGTTCGCGCGACGCATTGCTGATTTCCTCGAGGATTTCGTTCACGCGGCGCACCGACTGCACGATCTCGCCCATGGTCGAACCCGCGTTGGCGACTAGCGACGCGCCGGCTTCGACGGTATGGGTGGACGTTTCGATCAACGCCTTGATTTCCTTCGCGGCTGTGGCCGAGCGCTGTGCGAGGCTGCGCACTTCGGCGGCGACCACGGCGAAGCCGCGTCCCTGTTCGCCCGCGCGGGCTGCTTCGACGGCGGCATTGAGCGCGAGGATGTTGGTCTGGAACGCGATGCCGTCGATCACGCCGATGATGTCGCCGATCTGCCGCGAGCTGCTGGTGATTTCGCCCATCGTGCGCACCACGTCGTCGACCACGCGGCTGCCGCGCGTGGCCACATCCGCGGCCTGCCCGGCGAGATGGGCGGCCTGCAGCGCGCTGTCCGCGTTCTGCTTCACGTTGACTGTCATCTGATCCATGCTCGACGCCGTTTCGACGAGCGCCGCGGCTTGTTCTTCGGTGCGTTGCGACAGATCCGTGTTGCCGGCGGCGATTTCGGTTGCGCCGATATTGATGTTTTCGGTGCCGAGACGCACGCGCGACACCGTATCGACGAGACCGGCCTGCATGGTGTGGAGCGCGTGCAGCAGACTGTTGGTGTCGTTCGTGTGTATCGGCACGCGCGTGGCGAGGTTGCCGCGCGCCATGAGTTGAGCCGCTTCGACCGCGACTTCCAGATCGCCGCCGAGTGTGCGGCGGATGCTGCGCAATACCAGCAGCATGACCGCGGTCGCGATTGCGCCGAGCGTCACGGTGATGACGAGCCAGCGCAGCAGATTGGCGTAGAACGCGTTCTGCACGTCGTCCATGTACATGCCGGTGACGAGATACCAGTCCCACGGCGCGAAGCGCAGCGAGAAGCTGGTTTTCGCCACGGGTTTGTCGCTGCCGGGCTTGGACCAGAGATAGTCGACGTAGCCGCCGCCGTCGTGATTACCTGCCTCGACGATATCGGTGAAGAGGTGATTACCGGCCGGGTCGGTGAATTGAGTCAGGTTTTTGCCGACCAGTTCCGGTTTGAACGGGTGCATTAGCATGACCGATTGCGAGTTGTTGACGGAGATGTAGCCGTCTTTGCCGTAGCGCATCGCGGCGAGTGTTTCTAGCGCCTGTTTTTTGGCTTCGTCTTCGGTGATTGTGTGTTGCTGGGCTAGGGTGTAGTAGCGGTTGACGATGTGATTCGCCTGGTCGATCAGCGAGGCGAGCTGGTCACGGCGGTCCGAGATCATCGACGCACGGTTTTGCCATGCGCCGAAGCCGCCGATCAGGATCAGGCCGGTCCAGAGGACGGCGATCATTGAGGCTAGTTTTTTGTTCAGAGTCATAGCGGGAGGGGTTTCGCTTTCGCTTGGGCTTTCGCTTTCGCTTTTGCCCGGTGGTCGGTCAAGGGCTCTTTCTGTGTTTCGCTTGCAGCGAGTGGCTTGTCGCTTACTGTGTTTACGGGTTCTTGTTCGTTGCTCCGCAGGGAGGGGAAACCCGTTGTTTTTATTTGTCTGATCAAAAGGGGGTGTGCCGTTGGGCTTTTTTTGTATTGATTGTGGTCTGTTCTGGTGTTGGTCTTTTGGCCTTTCCTTGCTTTGTTAGTGGTCTATTAGCGTTGCCCCTGTGCGGGGCGGCACTTACTTTCTTTGCCGCCGCAAAGAAAGATAAGCAAAGAAAGCGGCTCACACCGCTAATTCTTAAGCGGGTCCCCTGGCTTGGAGGGGGTAGTGGTGCATCTGGAATCCGTGCCCCCGCACACTCCGCGTTAGCGACAAGGCGCTCATCAGCTCCCACTCCGCACTGCGTGCGTCGCGGACGGGTCTGCAAGGGAAACCAGCGGCTTCGCTTCGCGCAGCGGGGGCCGTCGGCTTCGCCTCGGCGAGATGCCCCCGCTCTGATTGGCCAACCCCACTTCAATGAAATGGCGTGCGTCGCATTCGCGGTGCAATCGCGATCGCTGCCGCGGTTGCGCTTGCAGCAGCGAAGCAACGGCGAGTTAGGGAAAGGCGCAAACGCGATAGCGAAACGGCATCGAGGGAGCAGCGAGGCAACAACGAATCAGGGAACGGGACAAACGGGAGAATGAAACCGCAGCCCGGTGGCAGCGACGCAACGGCGAGCTGGGAAGGGACCAAACCGCGGAAGCGAAAATCCGGCGGCTGGTTTTATGAGCCGGGTATCGGCGCGCGCAGCGCCGCCGGAGGTATGACGGCCTTGTCACTAAAGCCGAATGTGCGAGAACGCAGATTCCAGATGCACCACTACCGTTACTGTGCGGGGGACCCGCTTAAGAATTAG